>Ga0214468_1000034_pt1 | contig 41559 bp, 30 predicted proteins | sample RVTome_9_FD_187334 | JGI IMG/M metagenome (GOLD analysis project Ga0214468, IMG submission 187334) | Soil microbial communities from uranium-contaminated site in the Upper Colorado River Basin, Wyoming, United States - RVT155D38 HiSeq ...
TCATCATCGATAAACAAAGGTGCACCCGAATCCGCCCTGACTACTTCGACAATCCGAGACCATTCCTTGTTTGACAAGTGACTACTGCGAAGCCTCGAAAAGGGGACGTTCGCCTCCGCACATAGAACCCGTAGAGCAAGCTCCTGTTGTGACATCTCCAACGAGAATATGGCAACAGGTCGCTTTTCCTTCATCGCGACGTTGTGTGCCATATTGAGCGCCAGGCTCGTCTTGCCCATCCCCGGCCGGCCGGCGATGATGATCAGGTTGCCGCGGTTGAGCCCATGGGTCTTCCGGTCGAGGTCGGTGAAGCCGGTCGGCACGCCGATCAAGGTCGACCCGGGCCGCTCCTCGAGGTCCTCGAGCGTCTCGTGGAAGATCTCGCCGATCGAGGCGAACCCCCGCTGCACCGCCTCCTCGCCGAGCCCGAAGATCGCCTGCTCGGCGCGTCCCAGGGCGAGCTCCGCCTCCACCCCGCCGTCGAGGCAGTCGCGGACGATGTCGCTCGACACCTGGATCAGCCGCCGCCGGATCGAGCGCTCCTTGACGATCTCGACGTACGTGTCGACCCGCCCGAGATCCGGCAGGTCGAGGTCGAGGCTCGCCAGGTAGGCCAGCCCGCCCACCCGGTCGAGCTGCCCGCGCTGCTCGAGCTTCGCCTGCAGCGTGCGGAGGTCGACCTCGGTGCCGCCCTCCTGGAGCTCCAGCATCGCCCCGTAGAGGATCTGGTGCTTCTCCAGGTAGCAGTCCTCGGGCCGCAGCCGGCCGGAGATCGTCGGCAGGATCCGCGGGTCGAGCAGCACCGAGGCGAGCACGGCGCGCTCCGACTCCTCGCTGAACGGCAGGCTCTTGGGCGGGGTGAGGGCGTCGATCATCGGGTGCGGCGGGGGTAGGCGCCGATCATAGCGCGCCGCCGCGCGGCCCCGCCCCCCGCAGCCAGCCCCGCTCGACCGCCTCCTCGAGCCGCGCGCGGGCGTGCTCCCACAGGATCGGCGCTCCCTCGCCGATCGGCGCATTGCGCTCGACGACCTGCTCGACGCCGACGTCGTGCTTCTGCCACGAGCAGCCTTCGGTCGCCAGATTGTGCAGCATCGGCTGCAGCCGGTCGACGGCGTTCGCGTACCGTGCCTCGGCGGTCTCGCGGGCCTCGAACTCCTCCCACAGCGCCGAGAGCTCCTCTCCCTGGTCGGCGGGGAGCAGCCCGAAGATCCGCTCCGCGGCGCACCGCTCCCGCTCCTCTTTGTCGGCGTTCGCCTCCGGGTCGTAGCAGAAGGTGTCCCCGGCGTCGATCTCGACCAGGTCGTGGACCAGCAGCATCCGCACCACCCGCCCGAGGTCGACCTCCTCCGCCGCGTGCTCTTCGAGCAGCACCGCCATCAGCGCGATGTGCCACGAGTGCTCCGCCGAGTTCTCCCGCCGCGACCCGTCGACCAGCGTCGTCCGCCGCAGCACGGTCTTCAGCCGGTCGATCTCCAGGACGAAGGCGAGCTGGCTCTCGAGACGGTCGGATTCCACGCCAGGAGGATACCTCGGCCGGCAGTCCAGGCGGCGGCGCGGAGGCCACCGCACCGGCCCTCATCACCTCGCGAGCAGATCTCGGGCCGCGGCAGGGGAGAGGATGCGGAACGACACGTGGTCCGCCAACCCCAGGAGATCTCGGTCTCCACTGACCAGCAGATCCGCGCCGCTGCCGGCCGCGAGAGCCAGAAAGGCCCGATCGTGGGGATCGCGACACTCGGGCACCTCCGCGGCTTCGACCACGGAGGCGTCGATCGTCTCCACGTAGGGCAGGTACTCGGAGAGGAGCGCGTCGACCTCACCCGGCTCGAGCTGAAACTTGGGATACGCGAGGGCGCGGATCAACTCTTCGACCGTGGGCCGACTGACGAGCGGAGTCACCGAGCCGTCGATCCAGGCCCTCCTGAGCCACCCCAGCCGGCCTGCTCTGAAGACCAGCGCAGAGACGACGACGTTCGTGTCGAGGACCGCCCTCACCGCGCCTGGGACCGTGCCCAGCGAACCGCCTCCTGCACGTCGTCCTCTTCGATCCCCAGCGCGGCGAGTTTCGCACGGACCCGATCGGCTCGCCCGGTCTCGACGGCGCGAAGGACGATCGCATCACCCTCCACGCTCACCTCGAAGTAGGTGGCCCCGGGAAAGCGCTCGACGACCTTCTTGGGGAGCGTGATCTGGTTCTTCGTGGTCTTCTTCGCGATCATCGGGCGCCGCCGCGGTAAGAATTCCGGGAAATCTTACCACGGCCGTGGTCGGCGTACGCACGGTCGCCCGCCCGGGCACCCCGGAAGCGATCGCCGCGCTGCTGCACGAGGAGGCAGGGTTAGTGACGAGGGTCGAGACGACGGCTGACTAAAGGAGCGTCGGCGCCCGGTTCGGACGGCCGGCGCGGAAGCGGCCGGGATCGAGAGGCGTGACGTCGAGGCTCGTAGCCTGGCCGTCGAGGAGGAGCTCGGCGAGCAGCAGGCCGAGGGCGGGGGCGTGCATCACCCCGTGGCCCGACGAGCCGTTCGCGAAGTAGAGCCCGGCGACGTCGGGCGACTCGCCGAGGATCGCGTGGCGGTCCGGCGAGATCTCGTAGAGGCCACACCACGAGGCCGCCGGGTCGATCTCGGCGCCGGCGAGCGCCAGCACCCGCTCGCGCGCGAGCTCGATCAGCCCGTCGAGCCAGCCGGGATCGAAGCGCGTGTCGAACGGCGACTCGCCGGCGGTCTCCCGCGGCCGCAACAGCAGCACCCGCCCGTCGCGCACCCGGAGATGGAACCCGTCGTCGGCCCAGATCGTCATCGGCATCCGCTCCGGGAGCCCTTCGAACGGCCGCGTCGCCGCCACCTGCCGCCGCTCCGGTACCACCGGCAGCTCGGCCCCGGCCATCGCCGCGAGCCCGCCGGCCCACGCCCCCGCCGCGTTCACCACCCGCCGGGTCGCGATCTCGCCGCGCCCGGTGACCACGCCGGCGATCCGCGGCCCGCCGCCTCCGCCACTCTCCCCACCGAGTTCCCCGCCCTCGACCCGAATCCCCACGACCTCTTCGCCGAACCTCACCTCCACCCCGAGCCGCCGCGCCGCGTCGAGATACCCCCCGAGCACCGCGAGTGGCCGCACGAACCCGTCCGTCGGACACCAGGTCCCGCCGAGGACGCCTGCGAGCGAAGCGTGCGGGTTGATCTCCCGGATCTCGTCGAGCCCGACCTCCCGCGACTCCCCGAGCCCGGCCTCCCGCTGCACCCCGATGGCCGCCCGCAGCTCTGTCAACGCCCCGTCGCTCGAGGCCAGGAACAGATACCCGCACGGGTCGAAGACCGTCTCGCCGCCGACCAGCTCCGGGAACGCCGCCAGCTCCTCCCGCGCCAGCAGCGACAGCCCCACGTTCACCGCGCTCCCGAACTGCACCCGGAACCCGCCGGTCGCCCGCCCCGTGCTCCCCTCTCCCGGCCGCTCCGCCCGCTCCACCACCACCACGTCCCGACAGCCCCGCCGCGCCAGGTGCCAGGCGACCGAAGCTCCCACTACCCCGGCCCCGACCAGCACGACCTCGGCGGTATGTCGGGTCATCTCGTCGCCGATCCCGAGGGAAACGCGTCCTCGCCCGGTATCCAGGAACGCCGGGCGCCCTCCCCGGCCATCCGTCGGCAGCTGTTTTCATCACTCTCCTCTCTTCGTCCCTCCGGATCCAGGGGCCGCGGCGGGTGCCCCGCCCGGGGATGTCGGAACCGGCGCACGGCACGGGCCGCCGGAGGCCTCCAGCGGTCCGGCGCCGAACGACGCCAAGGCGAGGGCCGCCCCGCCATAGTCACCCCCGACACTCGCGTGCGAGTGTCGGTCCGAGCCGGTCCCCGGGCGGGGCACCCGCCGCGACCCCCGGCACGAACCGCCCGCCAGCGCCGAGCCCAGAAGCTGCCGTTCGGTCTACGTCTCGAGCGGCACCCGCTGGACGCCCTTGACCTTCGCCTTCAGGTAGTCGCGGTTCATGCGGGCGATCCAGTCGATCGAGATGCCCTTCGGGCAGACCGCCTCGCACTCCCGGTAGTTCGTGCACGAGCCGAACCCCTCGGCCTCCATTTGCTCGACCATGCCGACCACCCGTCGGTAGCGCTCCGGCTGCCCCTGCGGTAGCAGCCCGAGATGCGCGACCTTCGCGGCGGTGAAGAGCTGCGCCGCCCCGTTCGGGCACTGGGCGACGCAGGCGCCGCAGCCGATGCACGTCGCGGCGTCGAAGGCCTGGTCGGCAAGGTCCTTGGGGACCGGGATCAGGTTCGCCTCCGGCGCCTGGCCGGTGCCGACCGAGACGTAGCCGCCGGCCTGGATGATGCGGTCGAAGGCCGAGCGGTCGACGACGAGGTCGCGGAGCACCGGGAAGGCCGCAGCGCGCCAGGGCTCGACCGTGATCGTGTCGCCGTCGGCGAACGAGCGCATGTGGAGCTGGCAGGTGGCGGTGAGCGCCCGGGGACCGTGAGCGGTGCCGTCGATCATCATCGAGCACGAGCCGCAGATCCCCTCGCGACAGTCCTGGTCGAAGGCGACCGGCTCGTCCTCCCCCTTTTCGACCAGCCGCTCGTTGAGCATGTCGAGCATCTCGAGGAACGAGACGTCGGGCGAGACGCCGTCGAGCTCGTAGTGGACGAAGCGGCCCGGCGCGTCGGGGCCCGGCTGGCGCCAGACGCGGAGCCGGAGCCGCATCGTCGGCCCGTGCCCGGCCCGGTCCGCCCCGGCCGGGCGCACGTCGGTCGGCTCGCTCACTTGTAGCTCCTCTGCGACGGGGTGACGGCGGCGAAGGTCAGCTCCTCCTTGTGGAGCGCGGGCTCGGCGCCGCCGCGGTGCTCCCAAGCGGCGACGTACGAGAAGTCCTCGTCGTTGCGCCGGGCCTCGCCCTCGGCGGTCTGGTGCTCCTCGCGGAAGTGGCCGCCGGCCGACTCCTCGCGCAGCAGGGCGTCCCGGCACATCAGCTCGGCGAGCTCGAAGAAGTCGGCCACCCGACCGGCTTTCTCGAGCGCCGGGTTGAGCTCCTCGCCGGCGCCGGTCACCTTGACGTCCCGCCAGTACTCCTCACGCAGGGCGGGGATCTCGGTGAGCGCTTCGCGCAGGCCCTCGGCGGTGCGCGAGATGCCGCACGCGTCCCAGGTGATCCGCCCGAGCTCGCGGTGGAACGAGTCGACCGTGCGGCGGCCGTCGACGGCGAGCAGGCGCTCGGTCCGCTCGCGCACCTCCTCGGCGGTGCGGCGGAACGCCTCGCTCTCGGCCGAGACCGTCTCGCCGAGCCGGTCGGCGAGGTAGTCGGCGATCGTGTAGGGGGCGATGAAGTAGCCGTCGGCCAGCCCCTGCATCAGCGCCGAGGCGCCGAGCCGGTTCGCCCCGTGGTCGGAGAAGTTCGCCTCGCCGAGGACGAAGAGGCCGGGGACGTTCGACATCAGGTCGTAGTCGACCCACAGCCCGCCCATCGTGTAATGGGGCGCGGGGTAGATCCGCATCGGGCTCTCGTACGGGTCCTCGCCGGTGATCTTCTCGTACATCTCGAAGAGGTTGCCGTAGCGGTCGGCGATCGACTGGCGGCCGAGCCGGCGGATCGAGTCGGCGAAATCCAGATACACGCCGTTTCGGAGCGGCCCGACGCCGCGGCCGCCGTCGACGACGGCCTTGGCGTTGCGCGCCGCGACGTCGCGCGGGACGAGGTTGCCGAAGGCCGGGTACTTGCGCTCGAGGTAGTAGTCGCGCTCGCCCTCGGGGATGGCCGAGGGCACCCGGCCGTCGCCCGCCTCCTCCGGCACCCAGATCCGCCCGTCGTTGCGCAGCGACTCGCTCATCAGGGTGAGCTTCGACTGGAAGTGCCCCGCCTGCGGGATGCAGGTCGGGTGGATCTGGGTGTAGCAGGGGTTCGCGAAGTAGGCGCCGCGGCGGTAGGCGCGCCAGATGGCGGTGACGTTCGACCCCTTGGCGTTGGTCGACAGGAAGTAGACGTTCGAGTAGCCGCCGGTGCACAGCACCACCGCGTGCGCCGCGTGCAGGCTCACCTCGCCGCTGACCAGGTCGCGGACGACGATGCCGCGCGCGTGGCCGTCCTCGACGACGACGTCGAGCATCTCGGTGCGCGGGTACATGGTCACCGTGCCGCGGTCGATCTGCCGGCAGAGCGCCTGGTAGGCGCCGAGCAGGAGCTGCTGCCCCGTCTGGCCGCGGGCGTAGAAGGTGCGCGAGACCTGGGCGCCGCCGAACGAGCGGTTGTCGAGCAACCCGCCGTACTCGCGGGCGAACGGCACCCCCTGGGCGACCGCCTGGTCGATGATCTCGACCGAGAGCTCGGCCAGCCGGTAGACGTTCGCCTCCCGCGAGCGGAAGTCGCCGCCCTTGATCGTGTCGTAGAACAGCCGCCAGGTGGAGTCGCCGTCGTTCTTGTAGTTCTTCGCCGCGTTGATCCCGCCCTGGGCGGCGATCGAGTGGGCCCGGCGCGGGCTGTCCTGGAAGCAGAAGCACTTCACGCGATAGCCCTGCTCGCCCAGGCTCGCCGCGCAGGCGCCGCCGGCCAGCCCCGAGCCGACGACGACGACCTCGAACTTGCGCCGGTTCGACGGGTTGACCAGCTTGAGGTGGTCGCGGTGCTCGAGCCACTTCGTCGCCAGCTCGCCCGGCGGTACGGCGTGGCGCGCCTCGAGCCCGGCGCGGGCCTCCACCGCCGGCGGCGCGCTCACGACCCGCCCCCGACGATGCCGGCGAAGACGACGACCGGCACGACGATGAACCCCAGGCTGACGATCAGCGCGAAGGCGACGGCGAAGGCGCGCCGCCACGGATTGAACCGTGGGTGGTTCCAGCCGAGCGACTGGAACATGCTCCACAGCCCGTGGTAGAGGTGCATGCCGAGCAGCACCATCGCCGCCACGTAGAGGAGCGCGATCCACCCGTTCGAGAAGGCGTAGACGACGTTCGCGTACACCGCGCCGGGCAGGAAGTCGCCGTGTGCCTGGCCGGTCGTGAAGTGGAGGATGTGGTAGACGACGAAGGCGAGCAGCAGCACGCCGCTCCAGCGCATCGAGCGCTCCGCCCAGCCGATCTGCTGCGCCCGGCGCTCGGCGTAGCCGACCGGCCGGGCGCGCCGGTTCATCACCGTCAGCGCGTACGCCGCGTGGACGTGCAGGGCGACGCAGACGAGCAGCACGATGCGCACGATCCAGAGCAGGCCCGAGTGCGGCAGCGCCGGCACGCCGACGAGCCGCAGCCACTCGGCGTACTCGTCGAAGCTCTTCTCGCCGAAGAACAGCTTCAGGTTGCCCAGCATGTGCCCGAGGACGAAGGCCCAGAGCACGATGCCGGTGAGCGCCATCACCGCCTTCTTGCCGAGCGACGAGCTGTAGAGGCTGCCGAACCAGGTGGTCATCGTTCCGGGCGAGGATGATACCTTGGCGAAGTGTGATCCGGCTCACCGGCGGCGGCGCTTCCGGCTGCGGCGGCGATTGCGGCGGGAGCGGCTGCGCTGCTTGCGCTCCTCCTCGCGGTCGGCCTCGACGGCGCCGCGCTTGGCCTGGGCCGCCTGCCACCTCGCGAGCTCCTCGCGCCCCTCGCCGGTGGCGCGGACCAGCAGCTCGAAGAGCAGCAGCGCGTCGTCGAACCAGGGCTTGCGGGCCAGCGCCAGCCGCGCCCGCGGCTCGAGCCCCGGCTCGGCGAGGCGGTAGAAGCCGGTGAGCGCCCCGCCCATCCGTGCCGAGCGGTCGCGGGAGATCGCCAGCCGGGTGACGAACGGGCCGAGCGTCTCGGCGACCAGCTCGTCGATCTTCCGCCGCCGCATCGGCCGCCCGTCGACCGCCTCGACGTCGTAGCGGCGGAGCAGCACCCGGGGAAGCAGCAGCGAGGCGAGCGCCGCGGCGTCCGACGGCTCGCCCCCTTCGGCGACGACCGCGTCGAGCGCCTCGGGGAGGCGGTCGAACCGCCCGAGCCCGCGCTCCTCGACGGCCACCATGTCGTACGCCTCGGGCAGCAGCTCCTCGAGCAGGTCGAGGTCCATCATCCAGTCGATCGCGTCCGCCGACGCGCCGCAGCGGAGCAGGTCGACCACCTCCTCGGTCATCCGTACGGGCGACGCCTTCGCCAGCTCCTTGCGCTGGGCGTGGATCCCCTCCTGCGTGCGCTCCTCGATCTCGAACCCGAGCCGCGCCGCGAACTCGCACGCCCGCAGCATCCGCACCGGGTCCTCCTGGAAGCGCACGTCCGGGTCGCCGATCGCCCGGATTAGCCCGCGGTCGAGGTCGTCGACCCCGCCGACGAAGTCGATGACCGAGAAGTCCGAGATGTCGTAGAACAGCGCGTTGACCGTGAAGTCGCGCCGGAAGGCGTCCTCGCGCGGAGTTCCGTACGTGTTGTCCGAAGTGATCAGCAGCTCCTCGTCGCCGGCGTCCTGCTCCTCGGGGTCGGGGTCGCGCCGGAAGGTCGACACCTCGACCACCTCGCCGTGGAAGAAGACGTGCACCAGCCGGAACCGCCGCCCGATGATCCGCGAGTTGCGGAACAGCCGCCGCACGTCGTTCGGCCGCGCGTCGGTGCCGACGTCGAAGTCCTTCGGCGGCCGCTCGAGCATCAGGTCCCGCACCCCGCCGCCGACCAGGTACCCCTTGTACCCCTGGCCGTTGAGCCGGTACAGCACCTTCAGCGTGTTCTCGGAGACGTTCTTCCGGGAGATCGGGTGCTCGGGCCGCGGCAGGACGAGAGGTGCGGGCTCGGAGGGCACAGCGGGGATTGTAGCGGCCGGACCGCCCCGGCGCGCGAGCGGCCCCGGCGGCGAGGATTTGACGGCGCCGATCCGTCGCCATAGGCTGGGGTCACATTCGAACAGCCTGAGATACGGAGGCACCCCGTGACCACCGGTCGCACCCGCTCGCTCGCCCTCGCCGCCGCCGGGCTCCTCGCCGCCGTGGGCTCGCTCGCCGCCGCCTCGGCCTCCACCCTACCGCCGCCGCGCCAGGCCGAGGAGGGCGCGGCCGAGCGGGTCGACGACGTCCGGTCGCGGTCGATCGACGCCTACGTCGTCAGCCGCGGGCTCCGCACCCGCACCGAGGCGGCACGCGCCGTCCGCCAGCGCCTCGAGGATCTCGCTCCGGACCTCCGCGCGGTCGTCCCGATCGTCGGCACGGCGGTGAGCGGCCGCGTCGAGGTGCCCATCGTCACCGTTCGCTTCGCCAACACGCCGGCGGCGCCCTACCCGGTGGCGGACCTCCAGCGGCAGCTCTTCGACGGGGAGCCGCCCGTCCGCACGATGTCGGCGCACTACCGGGAGATGTCGCGGGACACTTTCGACGTCGGCGGCGTCGTCCTCGACTGGGTCCAGCTCCCCGAGGACGACGACTTCTACGCCGGTCCGCCGGGGTGCAACGCCATCTGCGGACAGTCGCGGCTCGACGAGATGCTCCTCGCCGCGCTCCGTGCGGTCGACGCCGACGTCGACTTCAGCCGCTTCGACAACAACGGCCCGGACAACGTGCCGAACTCCGCCGACGACGACGGGTTCGTCGACTTCATCGCCTTCGTCCACCCGGAGAGCGGCGGCGAGTGCGCCGGCGAGAACGACGACATCTGGTCCCACCGCTTCTCCATCGACAGCTGGACGGGCTCGGCGTTCGAGACCGACGACCTCGGCCGCCTCGGCGTCAACGTCCGGATCGACGACTACGTGATCATGCCGGCCTTCGCCTGCGAGGGCGGCACGATGATCGAGATCGGCGTCTTCTCGCACGAGTTCGGCCACGCCTTCGGGCTTCCCGACCTGTACGACTCGCAGGACCCTTCGGACTCGGCGGGCATCGGCGGCTGGGGCCTGATGGCGTCCGGCTCGTGGGGCGGCGACGGCGGCTCGGCGCCCGAGTCCCCGTCGCACATGACCGCCTGGTCGAAGGAGTTCCTGGGCTGGGTCCGCCCCTCCGTCGTCGAAGAGGACACCCGCGACGTCCGCCTGCGGCCGATCGTCGGCTCGGGGGACGTCGTCCGGGTCGACTACTCCGACGCCGCCGATCCCGGCGACACCCGCTACCTGCTGCTCGAGTACCGGACCCGCGACGGCTTCGACCGCTCGCTCGTCGAGAGCGGCCTGCTCGTCACCGAGGTCGACAACACCCGCGTCCAGGGCGGCCTGCCGAACAACTCTGTCAACGGCGAGCCCCTCGCGATGGGCGTCAACGTGGTCGAGGCCGACGGCGCCCGGCACCTCGACCGCAATATCAACCGCGCCGACGCCGGCGACGTGTTCCCGGGGAGCCGAGCGGTCCACGGCGCCGACGTCTCCCACGCCGAGGGCCTGCGGGCCGCCCTCTGCAACATCGTCGTCACGCCGGAGCACGTGACGCTCGACGTCTTCACCTCCCGGACCACCTGCCCCGGCTCGCTCGGCCCGGCGGCGGTGTCGCCGGCCGAGGCCATGCGGTCGGCCGCCCTGGCCGGCGAGGAGATCGTCGTCGAGGGGGTCCTGGTCAACGAGGGGACGAACTACTTCACCGACCGGGCGCTGGTCGTCCGGGGCGAGGGGGAGGAGGGCGGCTCGATCGCGGTCACCGCCGGGTTCCCGCTCGAGAGCGCGCCGGGCGCCGAATCCGCCCCCCTCGATCTCTCCGACGTCCTCGGCAAGCGGGTCGTCCTCCGCGGCCGGTTGCAGCAGCAACGCCAGCCGGGCGGCGAAGTCGTCGAGGTCCTGGTCGTCGAGGAGATCGAGGTCGTCGACTGATCCGGCCGGCGCCGGCCGAGCCTCCGGCGGGGCCGCTCCGATGAGCCGTCCGATCCCTTTCGGCGAGGCGGTCCGCGCCTGGGTGGAGGTGGCGGTCCACAGCTTCGGCGGACCGGCCGGGCAGATCGCGGTGATGCACCGCGTGCTCGTCGAGGAGCGGCGGTGGATCGGCGAGGCGCGTTTCCTCCACGCGCTGAACTACTGCATGCTGCTCCCCGGCCCCGAGGCGCAGCAGCTCGCCACCTACGTCGGCTGGCTGCTGCACGGCGTGCGGGGCGGGCTGGTCGCCGGCGGGCTGTTCATCCTCCCCGGGTTCCTGTCGATCCTGGCGCTGAGCCTGCTCTACGCCGGCTTCCAGGAGACGACCGCGGTCCAGGCGCTCTTCTACGGCCTCAAGCCCGCCGTGCTGGCGGTCGTCGCGGTGGCGGTCGTGACCATCGGCCGGCGGGCGCTCCGGACCGGCGTCATGGCCGCCCTGGCGGCGCTCGCCTTCGTCGCCATCTTCTTCCTCGACGTGCCGTTCCCGTGGATCATCCTCGGTGCCGCGCTCGTCGGCTTCCTCGGCGCGCGGCTGCGGCCCGGCGCCTTCCCCGACCCGGCGGCGGACGCGAGTCCGGTGGGCGGAGAGGGCGAGGGCGATCCGGACCGCGAGACCGGAGGGAGCGGAGCCGGCCGGGAGCACGAGGCCGGTTCGTCGGCCGCCCGCGAGGCCGCACCGCGCCACCGCATCGCCGACGCCCTCGCGGCGGAGATACGCCCCTCCCTCCGCCACACCGTCCGCACCGCCGCGGTCTGGCTCGTCGTCTGGCTGGCGCCGCTCGCCGCTCTCCGCGCCCTTCTCGGACCGGAGAACGTGTTCGTGCGCGAGGGCGTCTTCTTCAGCAAGGTCGCCGTCGTCACCTTCGGCGGCGCCTACGCCGTGCTCGCCTACGTCGCCCAGCAGGCGGTCGACGTCTTCGGCTGGCTCGCCCCCGGCGAGATGCTCGACGGCCTCGGCATGGCCGAGACGACCCCGGGCCCGCTGATCCAGGTCGTCCAGTTCGTCGGCTTCATGGGCGCCCACCGCCACGCCGAGGGCCTCGATCCCATGCTCGCCGGCGTCCTCGGCTCGCTCGTCGTCGCCTGGGCCACCTTCGCCCCCTGCTTCCTGTGGATCTTCGCCGGCGCCCCATGGGTCGAGACCCTGCGCGGCCGGCGCGCCCTGGCCACGGCGCTGTCCGCGATCACCGCCGCCGTCGTCGGCGTCATCCTCAACCTCGCCGTGTGGTTCGGGCTCAACACCCTCTTCGCCGAGGTCGGCACCCGGGTCTGGAACGGCGTCCGCCTCTACGTCCCGGCCTGGCCGACCGTCGACCTCGCCGCCGTCGCCATCGCCGCCCTCGCCTTCCTCGCCCTGGTCCGCTGGGAGCTCGGGATGATCAAGACCCTGGCGGCGAGCGCCGGGCTCGGGGCGCTTTACTTCCTGCTGACGGCCGGCTGAAAAAAGGACGCCGGGGTGGGGCGGGGGGCGTTCGCTCCACCCCGGCAAGGGGAAGGGAAGGCCGGCGCGGGCGGGGGCCCGGCGCAGGCCCGGGAGAAGAGGTCAGTGGCGGACCGTGCAGTAGGTCCTTCCGTGGTAGTGGCCGTGCGGGTGGCCGCGATGCCCCCGGCCGCGCTCCCAGCCGCGGTGGCGGCCACGGTCCCGGTCGCGACGGCGGTAGCGGCCGTCGTCGTCGTAGCGGCCGTCGTCGTAGCGGTCGTCGTCGTGGTACCGGCGGCCGCGGTAGTTCGCCCGGTCGTGGTCGTTGGGGTCGTAGCCGCGGAACCGGCCGTCGTAGCGCGGCGCGTACCGGGCGTAGAGGGTGTGCGGGTGGATGCGCTCGAGGTGGAGCAGGTGGAGCAGGACCGGGCACCGCTCGTGGTGGTACCAGTCGCCGCCCCGCCGATAGCACCGGTCGGTGCACCGGTAGTGGTCGTAGTGGATCCGGTCGCGGGTCCGGTAGTAGTAGTCGCGGACGCGCGGGCTGTAGCCGATCGACAGGTGGAGGTCCCCGATCCGGACCCCGGCCCCGAACCGCAGGTCCCCGTGGTCCGCCGCCGCCTCCCCCACCACGCCGGGCAGCGTGACCAGCATGGCCACCGTCCCGGCGATCGCTGCCAACTTCCTCATCACCGCCACTCCTTGACTGCCCCCTGTAGAGATCCGACCTGGCCGCAGGTAGACCACGAACCGTGCCAGACCCGGAATGGATCGGCTAACTGCGGACAGAAAAAGACTTGACGGCTCAGTGAGGGAAAATGAAAGGCGGGTTCGAGGCCTGGATCGTCACCTGCCGCGGACGCCCCCGTGACGCCTGGCGGCCGGCCCGGCCTGCTCGACCACGACCCGTCGCGGGGTGGTTTTCACCCTCCCCCTCGGCACGACCGGCACCGCGGGCCGCGGCGGGTGCCCCGCCCGGGGATGTCGGAGGTGGCGCACGGCACGAGCCAGCGGAGGCCTGCGGCGGTCCGGCGCCGCCGACGCCAAGGCGAGGGCCGCCCCCCTGCAAACTCCTTAGCCCGAGCCGGTCCCCGGGCGGGGCACCCGCCGCGGCCCGCCGGCACGGACGCCCCCTCCCCCCTCAGCTCAGCTCGGTCAGGATGTCGATCTCGCCCTTCAGCGTCTTGTGGACCGGGCACTTGTCGGCGATCTCGAGCAGGCGGGCCCGCTGCTCGTCGTCGAGCTCGCCGAGGACGCCGACCGAGCGGTCGATGCGGTCGATCCGCCCCTCCTTCGCCTCGCAGTGCGCGCAGTCCTTCGCGTGCACGCGGGAGTGCGACAGCGTCACCCGCACCCCCTCGAGCGGCCACCCCTTGCGCTCGGCGTACATCCGTACCGTCATCGACGTGCAGGTGCCGAGGGCGGCGAGCAGGAGGTCGTAGGGGGTGGGGCCCGTGTCCGTGCCGCCGACCGAGGCCGGCTCGTCGGCACGCAGGCGGTGGTCGCGGGCGAAGACCTCCTGGGCGAAACCCTCGCCGACGCCGCCGCCGATCACCGTCACCTGGCCCTGCGGTCCCTCCAACCCGCGCTCGGCGAGCTCGGGCGCACCGCTCTCGACGTAGCGGCCGGCCCAGGCGGCGAGGACCTCGCCGACGTAGCGGGCGTCCCGGGGATCCGTCAGCAGGTGGTCGGCGTCGTCGAGGGAGACGAAGCTCTTCGGATGGCGGGCGGCCTCGTAGATGTGGCGGGCGTGGTCGACGCCGACGACCTCGTCGACCGGCGAGTGGAAGACGAGGAGCGGCTTGCCGAGACCGGCGATGCACTCGGCGAGGGTCTGCCCGGCGAGGTCGTCGAGGAGCTGGCGGGTGATCTTGAACGAGCGGCCGGCGAGCCGGACCTCGGCCTCGCCGGTCGCCTCGATCTCCGGCGCCTTCGAGAGCAGCATCTCGCCGAGGTGCTCGGTGTCGCTCGGCGCGCCGATCGTCGCCACGGCGGCGGCGCCAGGAATCGCCCGGGCCGCGGCGAGGACCGCCGCGCCCCCCAGGCTGTGGCCGATCAGAACCTTCGGGGCCTCGTAGCGCTCGGCGAGGAAGCGGCCGGCGGCGACCAGGTCGCCGAGGTTCGAGGTGAAGTTGGTGTCGGCGAAGTCGCCTGCGCTCTCGCCGAGGCCGGTGAAGTCGAAGCGGAAGACGGCGATCCCCCGCTCGGCGAGCGTGCGGCTGATCCAGCCGACCGCCTTGAGGTCCTTCGAGCAGGTGAAGCAGTGGGCGAACAGGGCGAAGGCCGTCGGCTCGCCGTTCGGCCGCTCCAGCCGGCCCACCAGCTCGCCGCCCGTCGCTCCGGGGAACTTCAGTCGCTCGCGCCGCATGGTGCCTCCCTTCCGTGGAACGTCCCGAGCAGCCCGCTAGAGCTTAGCCCGGGGTACGATGCCTCGCGTCATGCCCTTCACCGCCGCCCCGCCGTTGCCCGGCTTCCTCGCCGGCGACCTGCCGTTCGAGCGCGGGGCGTGGCGGCTCGAGGGCGGGCCGGACGCGGGGCGGCTGGTGCACTTCGTCGATCACGGGCCGCGGGGGGCGCGGCCGGTCGTGCTGGTCCACGGCAACCCGACGTGGAGCTACCTGTGGCGGAAGGTGATCGTCCGCCTGCCGGAGCTGCGCTGCGTGGCGCCCGATCTCCTCGGGCTGGGGCTCTCGGAGACGATCGGGCTCGACGAGCACTCGGTGGACCGGCACGCGCGGGCCGTCGCCGAGCTGGTCGATGCCCTCGATCTCGCGGGCGCGGTCCTCGTCGGCCAGGACTGGGGCGGGCCGATCGGCGCCGCGGCCGCCGCCTGGGCGCCGCGCCGCTTCGCCGGGAAGGTGTTCGCGAACACGGCGGTGGTCCTGCCCGAGCGCCTCCGCGGCACCGCGTTCCACCGCTTCGCCCGCCGGCCGGTGGTCAGCGACCTCGCCTTCCGCCTCCTCGGCTTCCCGCAGAACGCGCTCCACAAGGCGCAGGGCGACCGCTCCTCGATCCGCGGCCGCACCGCGCGCGCCTACCGCTGGCCGCTGCGCGGCTGGCGGCGGCGGGCGGCGCCGCTCGCGCTGGCCCGCATGGTCCCCGACGGCCCCGACCACCCGAGCGTCCCCGCGCTGCGCCGCGCCGAGGCCTGGGCGCTCGGCGACGCCGGGCCGACCGCGCTCGTCTGGGGCACCCGCGACCCGGTCCTCGGCCGCGCCCTCGATCGCCACGCCGCCGCCTTCCCCGACGCCCCCGTCACGCGCACCGACGCCGGCCACTTCCTGCAAGAGGAGGTGCCCGACGAGCTGGCGGCGGCGATCCGCCAGCTCGCGGCCGCTGCGGACACCGAGCCGTAGCCGTCGATGCGGAGCGGCGCGCGCCGCCCCGCCCGTGCCGCCCGCAGCCCCCGGTCCCGATCGCTCGCCGCGGGACCGCTTCCGCGCCACGCCGCGCCCAACCGCCACTCCGGCACGCGTTCCGGCCCGGCACCGCGGGGTCGCTGGGGCATCGCGGCCTTGAATCAGAGCGTGCGCTCTGGTACCGTGGGGGCCTTCGGTAGTCACTTCTGCAGGCGTTCCCGTATTGCGTCAATCCTCCGGGTGGCCGGAACGGGTCAGTCACCCGCCGAGGCCCGAGCGGCGCTGCCGAGCCGAGCGAGAGCTCGCCTCGAGGGGCCCGGGCTTTCCGCCGATGGCTCGGCAGCGGCCGGTCTATCCATCCGACCCGTTAGAGGAGTAAAGCGATGCGGAAATTCATCAAGGCCCTTCCGGTGGCGGTCGCGCTCGTCGCACTGACGGCCGCTCCCGCGGGGGCGGGCATGGTCCTGAAGATGGACCTCGCCGAGCTCGCGGCGCGCGCGGACGGCATCTTCCGCGGCACCGTGCTCTCGGTGGAGCCCGGCACGGTCAACGCGGGAGGCGGGGAGATCCCCACCGTCACCTACCGCCTGCAGGTCGACGAGCCCTTCAAGGGCGAGTGGCCGAAGGGGGTCGCCGAGATCACCATGGTCGGCACCATCAAGGAGCAGGACGCGAGCGGGCCGTTCGTCCGCCTGTCGCGGCTGCCCGAGCTGCCGAACCTCGTCCGCGGCGGCGAGTACGTGCTGTTCACCACCCCGCCGAGCCCGATCGGCCTGTCGACCACGGTCGGCCTCGGACAGGGTGCGTTCAAGCTCTACGCGTCCACCGACCGCCAGGAGATGGCCGCGAACCAGCTCGACAACGCCGGCCTGTCGCCGTCGATCGACGGACCCGTGAACTACACGACGCTGGCGGACGCGATCCGGCAGCAGGTCGGACCGTGAGGAGGCGAACGATGAAGACCGAGACCACGATCCGCCTCCTCGCCCTCACGCTCGCCGTCGCCGCCCTGCTCTTCGGGGCCGCGCCGGCGCACGCCGCCGACGCCCTGGCGATCTGCCAGTCCGGCGTGCCGTACGTCTATCCGGCCGGCGGCGCGGACATCGCCTGGAACCCCGACCAGGGAACCCTCGGCCCGCTCTCCAACGCCGCCGCCGTGGCCGCCGTCCAGGCCGCCTTCGACCGCTGGGAGGACATCCCCGAGGCCTCGGCGACCTTCCTCAACGCGGGCACCCTGCCCTTCGACGTCACGCTGGCCAACTACGGGCCGATCTTCAGCCCGGTGGCGCCCAACGGCCTCAACGAAATCGTCTTCGACGCCGACGGCTCGATCTTCACCGACCTGTTCGGTCCCGGCTCCGGGATCCTCGGCTTCGCCGGGCCCGACTTCGGCGACCCGTCGGACTGCACGCTGATCGAAGGCAGCGCCTTCCTCAACGGGCCGGAGTTCACCGACTCGCTGGTCGCCGAGGACATCATGGTCCACGAGTTCGGCCACTACGTGAACCTCGGCCACGTCGAGCTCAACGGTCAGCTCGTCGCCTTCTCCGAGGGCGGCGACGACACCGGCCCGTCGCCGGACAACGCGACGTTCGGTCTGCCGCCGGGCTTCCTCGGCACCGAGATCATCGAGACGATGTACCCGTTCTACTTCGGTACGCCCGACGTCGGCACGCGGACGCCGCACGCCGACGACGTCGCCTCGATCGCCACCCTCTACCCGGCCGGCGGCTTCCCCGGCTCGCGGGGGAGGATCACCGGCACGATCTTCGCCGCCAACGGGACGACCCGTCTGTCGGGCGTCAACGTCATCGCCCGCAACCTGGCCGACCCGTTCGTCGACTCGGTGTCGACCTTCTCGGGCGCCTACACGAGCTCGACGAGCCAGACCGACCCGAACGTCGGCGTCTTCCAGCTCAACAACCTGACGCCGGGCGCGACGTACGCGCTCTTCGTCGACCAGGTGACGGCGCTCGCCGGACGGTTCAGCAACCCGATCCTCTCGTCTCTGCCGGGGCCCGAGGAGTTCTGGAACGTCGGCGAGTCGAACTCCGACCCGCCGCTCACCTTCACCGGGATCACGGTGGCCGCGGGCACGACGAACGCCGGCAGCGACATCATCTTCAACCAGCCGGCGCCGGGGCAGCCGCTACCGGTCGGCGACGACGGCTCGGTGCAGCTCGCCCTACCGTTCGCCTTCGACCTGTGCGGCCAGTCGTACACCTCGGTGTTCGTCAACGCCAACGGCAACGTGACCTTCGGGGCGGGCAGCTCCGACTTCTCCGAGTCGGCGGCCGAGATGCTCGCCGGGCCGCCGCGGATCGCCGGGGTGTGGGACGACCTCAACCCGTCGCAGGGCGGCACGGTGACCTTCGCCGAGTCGCAGAACACCTTCACGGTGATCTGGGACGACGTGCCGGAGTGGTTCGACGTCGGTACGGTCAACTTCTCGATCACCCTCAGCCGCAGCTCGAACAACGTCGACGTCGCCTATGGAGACCTGACCCCGGTCGACGGCCTCGCCGGCGTCTCGTGCGGCGGCATGTGGACGACCGGCAGCGAGCCGGAGGTCGACCTGTCGTCCTTCAGCGACCGGATCAACCTGAGCCAGACGCCGGCGGCGTACGAGCTCTTCGGCCCGGGCGACCCGCTCGACCTGGCGAACTCGACGGTGCTCTACAACGGCACCAAGAAGTTCAAGGACAAGTTCGAGGACAACGACTCGCCGGCCGAGGCCGCGTCGGTGAACCTGCCGTTCAGCAGCGACGGCAAGCAGAGCTACACCGACATCTTCCCGATCGGCGCCGACATCGACTGGTTCAGCTTCCAGGTGTCGGCGGATGAGATCGTGCTCGCCGAGATCCTCAGCGGCACGCTCGACTCGCTGATCGCGCTGCTCGATCCGGCGGGCAACCTGATCGCCGTCGACGACGACTCGGGCGCCGGTCTGCTGTCGAAGATCGCGGCGGTGGCGCCGGTCAGCGGCACCTACTTCCTCGGGGTGACCACCTTCCCCGACTTCGGTCTCACCGGGGCCGGCGGGAGCGGCGGCCGCTACGTGGTCGAGATCGACGCCGCGGACGAGCTGCCGCTCGACCTCGGCGACGACACCTCCGTGGAGGTCGACCTGCCGTTCACCTTCCCCTACCAGGGGTCGAGCTGGACGAGCGTCTGGGTCAACTCCAACGGCAGCCTGACCTTCGGGTCGGGGGACAGCGACTTCACGGAGAGCGTCGCCGAGCTGCTCTCCGACCAGCCGCGGATCGCCCCGCTGTGGGACGACCTGTCGCCGAACAACGCCGGCACGGTGTCGGTGGGCTTCGGCGCCTCGGCGGTGACGGTCAGCTACGTCGGCGTGCCGGAGTTCACGACCACCGGGTCGAACACCTTCTCGGTGACGCTGCACTCCGACGGCACGGTCGACGTCGACTACGGCGCCGTGTCGGCGCTGGACGCGATCGTCGGCGTCACCCAGGGCGGCGGCGCGGCGAACCCCGGCGAGACGAACCTCTCGGCCGGCGGTCCGTTCTCCGCGGTCGGCACCACGTACGAGCAGTTCACCGGTGCGGGAGATCCGTTCGATCTCTCGGGCGCGGGCCTCACGTTCGATCCCTGATCGGGCGTGAGGGCGCGCGCCTCGTAGCGCGCGCCGAGCAGTCGCTTCGGGCGGCGGGCCTTCGGCTCGCCGCCCTTTTTCTTTCGTTTGGTCGTTCCCGCACCGGCCCGTGCGGTAGCAGCTACCCCGGCTGCCGGTACGGGAGCCCGCGGACGTAGAGGTCGAGCCGGGCGGCGAGCTCGGCGCGGCGCTCCGGGGCGGCGCCGGCACCGGTCAGGGCCTGGCGGGCGAGCGGCACCGCCTCGGCGAAGCGACCCCGCTCGGCGAGCGCCGCCGCCAGCAGGTCGGCGGTCGCCGGGTCGCGCGGGTACGCGGCGCGGATCCGCCGCGCGATCCGCTCCGCCTCGGCGCCGTCGCGGAGCGCGGGGTCGGGCGCGGTGGCGAGCTCCCAGGCGAGCAACGAGAGCAGCCGCGAGCTGTTCGGCGCCCGGCCCACCGCGGCCCGGAGCCGCGAGACCGCCTCGGCGTGGTCGCCGCGCCGGACGAGGGCGACCGCCAGGTTGTGCGAGGCCTCGGGGGCCGCCGGGTCGAGCTCCAGCACGCGCCGCCATCTCTCGATCGCCTCGTCCTCGCGGCCGGACGCGGCGAGCGCGGTGCCCAGGGCCAGCTCGGCGTCCGCGCTGTAGGGGTCGAGCCGCAGCGCCTCGCGCTGGTGGCGGACGGCCTCCTCGTGCCGCCCCCGCCGGGCGGCGAGGAGCCCCAGGTTGTGCCAGGCGTCGGCGCTCGCCGGGTCCCTCTCGATCGCCGCGCGGAACCGCGCCTCGGCCTCGTCGAGCCGGCCGAGCTCGAGCAGGGTGAGGGCGAGGTTGTTGTGCGCGCCGGCGTGCTGCGGGTCGAGCGCCAGGGCGCGCTGGTACACCTCGGCCGCCTCCTCGTACCTCCCCTGCCCGGCGAGCGCCGCTCCCAGGTTCGCCAGGTTGCCGGCGGTCGGGGCGCCGATTTCGAGCGCTTCGCGGAACTGCCGTTCCGCCTCCGAGTAGCGGCCCTGCCCGGCGAGCCGGCGGCCACGCCGGAGGTAGGCCTGGGTGTTGACCGCCAGCGCCTCCATCGACTCGAGCGCGGGGTCGGCCCCCCGCGTCACCAGCCCGGCCTGCCGGCGCGCGCGGAGCTCGGCGCCCCGGGCGGCCTCGAGGTCGCCCAGCCGCGGGTAGATCCGTGCGAGGAGCTCGTGGACCTCGGCCTGCCGGGGGGCGAGCCGGGCCGCGCGCTCCAGGCGGTCGCGGGCCGGCTCGAGCCGTCCGGCGGCGACGTCGGCCCGGGCGAGACCGTACAGCGCGTGGGTGTCGTCGGGGTCCTCGGCGAGGGCGGCCTCGAACCGCGCGCGGGCCTCCTCGGGACGCCCGAGGTCCAGGAGCGCGCGGCCGTGCGACACCGAGACCTCGGGTCGTCCGGGAGCCAGCGCTCCCGCCCGCTCGAAGGCGGCGAGCGCCTCGTCGGGCCGGCTGCGGGCCAGACAGTGCGCCGTGAGGTAGGGCCACCGGTAGTCTCTCGGGGCGAGCTCGGCCGCCGAGCGGTACGCCGGCACGGCGGGGTCGCACAGTCCGTGCACCTGCAGCACCATCCCGAGCTCGCCCCACGCCGCGGGGTCGTCCGGCGCCGCCAGCACCGCCTCCCGCGTCGACTCGATGCTCGCGGCGACCCGCGCCTCCATCGCCGAGACGTCGACCTCGGGAGGGGCCGCCGGGGGAGAGGCCTTCCCGGCGGGCCGGCACGCGGCGCCCAGACCGAGAGCCAGGACGAGGACCGCCGCGGCGCGCCGCCCTCCCGCACCGGTCACCTCTCCCCTCCGGTCGCGGACCGCAGGACGACGTAGCGGCGATCCGGGGCGAGCCCCTCGTGGGTCTCGCGCGACCCGTCGGGCCACGTCACCTCGAGCCGAACCGGGGCGGCCGATCGGCCGAGGCCGAAGTGCGCCACCGGCTCGACGCCGCTCAGGTACCCGTCGGTCGCCGCGATCGTGCGCACCCGCCGCCGTCCTCCCGCCTCGGCGACGACGCTCGCCCCGATGGCGTCGACCCGGCCTTCCGGGCCGAGCGCCCGCACCGCGAGCCAGCGCCCGCGGCGGTCGGCGAGATTGCGGTACAGGCGAGCCGGGCCGTTGCAGCTCGTCAGCACGGCGTCGGGATCGCCGTCGAGGTCGAGGTCGCCGGGGAGGACCGAACGACTGACCTCGACCCGGGAGGCGAGCGTCCCGGCGGCCTCGGACGAGTCCACGAACCGCCCGTCGCCGAGGTTCTCCAGGTAGAGGTTCGGCTCGGCGTAGTCGCGCCAGTAGCCGCTCAGCGCCTCCCCCTCGCGCTCGGGCGCCAACGGCGGACCCCGCGCCACGCGGCCGTTGGCGACGAGCAGGTCGAGGTCGCCGTCGAGATCGGCATCGAGGAACCCGGTGCCGAAGCCGGTGAACGGCAGGCTCGGCGGGCCCAGCCCGCTGGCGCCGGTCGTGTCCTCGAACGACCCGCCGCCGAGGTTCTCGTAGAGGGTGTTCGTCTCGCGATCGAGGTGGGTGACGAAGAGCTCGAGGTCGAGGTCGCCGTCCGCGTCGCCCACGCTGACGCCCATCCCGGCCTCCGGGGCGCCGGCGGCGTTGACCGCCGCGCCGGCGAGCACCGCGCGGTCCTCGAACCGTCCGGCGTCGGTTCGGATCCAAAGCTGGTTGAGCTCGCCGTCGTTCGCCACGTAGACGTCCTGCCGGCCGTCGCCGTCGAGGTCGGCGCAGGCGACGCCGAGCCCGCGGCTGCGCACCGCCGCGATCCCCGAGGCCACGCTGACGTCCTCGAAGGTCCCGTCGCCCCGGTTCTCGTACAGCGCGTCGGCCACCCCGTCGAACGACATCGGGCCGCAGTACTCGGGCCGTCCGGCCGAGTCGGTGCACGGCTTGGGGTGGAAGTCGAGATAGGTGACGACGTAGAGGTCGAGGTCGGCGTCGGCGTCGGCGTCGAAGAAGCAGGCGGAGGTCGACCACGCGTCGAGCCCGAGCCCGGCCGCCGCGGTGACGTCGCGGAAGGTGCCGTCCCCGAGGTTCTCGTAGAAGGCGTCGGGACCGTAGTTCGTCACGTAGACGTCGCGGTCGCCGTCGGCGTCGACGTCGCCGATCGCCACGCCCATCCCGTACCCGAGGTCGCCCAGGCCGGAGGCGGCCGTGCGGTCGACGAAGCGGCCGTCGGCCTCCCGGCGGTAGAACCGGTTCGGCCGGGCCTCGCCGGGGTCGCCGGAGTGACCGCCGCTGTCGACCAGGTAGAGGTCGAGATCCCCGTCGCCGTCGGCGTCGAAGAGCGCGCCGCCCGAGCCGATGTGCTCGGGCATGAAGTAGCTCCCGTCGACCCCGGACTCGTGGACGAAGTCGATCCCGGCCTCGCCGGTGACCTCCGCGAAGAGCGGCTCCTCTCCAGCTCCGGGGGCGCCGGCGCCCGGCTCCCCGCCCTCCTCTCGATCCGCCGCGCCGCAGCCGGCGAGGGCGGCGAGAACCGCCGCGAACGCGAGCATCCACCCCGCCGACGGCGGCCGGCGAGCGGCCGGAGCGGCACTGCGAGCGCGAGACGACTGCTGAGACACCGGTCCTCCGATTCCTGCCGGTACTCGATTCCTGCGGAAGAGTTCACGACGACGCTATCATCCGGGGAGCCCGTCCCGACCGCCCTGGAGACCCCCGCGCCCAACTCCCGGCGCCGACGATCCGATGACGCTCGTACGCCCCGACGCCGATCCCGACGGGCGCAGCGCCGCCGCGGTCTTCGTGCTCACCGCTGCGGTGGCGGCTGCCTTCGCCGCCTCCGCAGCCGTCGGCGGGACGGCCGGCCCCTCGGAAGCCCAGGGCGAGGAGACCCGCCGCCCGCCGCTCGTGCTCGCCGCGAGGCTCGCCCCCTCATCGGCCGGGCCGGAGACGCTGCTGCGGCTCTCCGTGGTCGTCGACAACCGCGGCCAGCGGCCGGTCTCCGCGTTCCGCTTCGCGGTGACCGCCGAGGGGCGGCAGCTCCCGGTCTACCGGGACACGGTCTACCTCGCCCCGGTAGCGCCCGGTGAGCGACGGACGCTACCGCTCCACAACCTCTGGGCCTCCGAAGCCGGCCGCCCCCCGCCCGCCGACGGCCGGCTGGACGTCGAGGTCGCCGTCGTCGAGGGCTCCTGGGTCGCGCGCGAAGAAACCGCCGAGGGCCTCCGCTGGCGGCTCGTCGGTCCCGTCGAAGGCCTCCCCGTCCGCGCCACCGCGACGGTCGAGATCCGCTGACGTTCGATCATCCCGAGCCAACGAGGGATGACGGGAGAGGGGTGGGCCCGCCTCAGTCCGCGGCGGACTTTCGCCAGACCAGCAGCGCGGGGAGGACCGTGATCGCCACCAGCGCCGTGAACACCGCCCCGAGGATCGCGACGAGCCCGATCGAGCGCAGCCCGGGATAGTGCGAGAAGACCAGAGAGCCGAACCCGGCGACGGTCGAGAGCGCCGCGACGACGATCGCGTTGCCGGTCTCGACCAGCGAGCGCTCGAGGAACTCCGGACCCTCCCCCTTCGCCTCGCGGTAGCGGTGGACGACGTGCAGCCCGTAGTCGACGCCGATGCCGATGATCATCGTGGTGACGAAGATGTTCATGAAGTTGAGCTCGATGCCGAGCAGCGCCATCGTGCCGAGCATCCAGACGATGCCGACCGACAGCGGCAGCAGCGACACCAGGACGTGGCGGAGGCGGTGGAAGTCGAGCCACAGCAGGCCGGCGACGAGGAGCAGCCCGAGGATGCCGGCCTCCCAGGCGTCGCGGCGGACGACCGTGCGCACCCGCTGGTTGAGGACGTTGGTGCCGGTCAGGTGGGCTTCGGGGCCGAGCCGCTCGGCGGCCGCCAGCGCCTCGGGGGGCGCTTCGCGCCGCCAGCGGTTGTCGCGCGGGTAGAGGTAGACGACGCTGCGCCAGCCGTCGCCCTCGGCGGGCTGGAGGTAGCGCTCGAGCAGCGTGCGGGTCTGCTCGTTGGCGGCCAGGTCGGAGACGCCGATCGGCCGGCGCGGGGAGAGGGCTCCGGCGAGCAGGTCGAGGCCCGGAGCGAACGGCTCGGCGCGCAGCCCCTCGGCGGCGAGAGCCTCCTCGAAGGTGGAGCGGATCCGCCCGAGGTCGAGCGCGCCGCCCTCACGCTCGCGCTCGAGCCAGTCGAGCACCGCCGCCTGCTGGCGCGGCGGCGGGATCAGCGAGGTGATCGCGCCGTAGCGGAAGATCACCCCGTCGTCGACCAGCCGCTCGGCCTCGGCGGCGGCCCGGTCGGCCAGGGCGACGGTCGCCTCCGGGGTGTCCCCCTCGAGCACCAGCATCATGTAGTCGAAGCCGGCGCCGAACCGCTCGCCGACCTCGCGGCTGACCTCGATTCCACGGTTGCCGGCCGGCCGCATCGTCGTCGTCGACTCCTGGAAGTCGAGCCGGAAGGCGAGTGCGAGCCCCACCGCGGTCAGCGCCGCCCCGGCGGCGAGCACCGGCACCGGCCGGGCCATCGACCAGCCGATCAACCGCCGGGTGCCGAAGCCGTGCAGGTAGAGGTGCGGGCCGGTCGCCTTCGCGCGGTGGCGGTCCTCGCGCCAGGCGATGAGCGCCGGCAGCAGGAAGAGCACCGCGAGCATGCACAGCAGGATGCCGCTGCCGGTCAGAAAGCCCATCTCGCGCAGGCCGCGGAAGTCGGTGACCAGGAAGGCGTAGAAGGTCGCCGCGGTGGTCACCGCGCCGACGACCACGGCGCGCCCCGACGAGCCGGACATGGCGATCAGCGACGCCTCGATCCCGGCGCCCGCCCGCCGCTCCTCGACGTAGCGGCCGTAGGAGACGATGACGAAGTCGATCCCCAGCCCGATGAGGAGCGCCGCCACGCCGCTCGTCGCCGTCGACAGCTCGCCGAGCGTCAACGCCGCGAAGCCGAAGGTGAGCACCAGCCCGCAGGCGAGCGGGGCGAGGGCGAAGAGCAGCGGCCCGAGGCGGCGGAAGGCGATCAGGAACAGCACGAGCACGCCCGCGAACGCGGTGACGATGCCGAGGATGCCGTCCTGGACGATGAAGCGGGCGTCGTCGAGCGCGGTCAGGTAGCTGCCGCCCAGGGCGACCTCGGGCGGCGGCGGGAAGCCCTCGGCGAGCGCCTCCTCGAGGCTCTCGAAGCCGAGGATCGACGGCCACCTCTCGGCGGTCTCCGCGACCACCGCCTCGACCGCGGCGACGAGCTCCTCGTCGAAGTCGACGTCCTGGGGCGGGCGGACCGGCTTGACGAGGAGCAGCAGCAGGCGGTGGTCGTCCGACAGGTAGTAGCCGCTCGACCAGTCGACCCGGATCGCGCCGCGCGAGGCGTCGAGCCGGCCGAGGAAGGCGCCGGCGAGCCCGAACGGGTCGAGGGCGAGCAGCCGCTTGGCCACGGTGCCCTGGGGCGTGGCGACGAGCCGCCGCATCTCGGCGACCCGGCGGCGGATCCCCTCGTCGGACAGCCGCTCCTCGACCTCCGTCCGCCCGGCCTCGTCGAGGAACAGCGCCGCCTTCGGGTAGAGCTCCTCGAGGAGCTCCTCGGTGTCGCCCAGCCGGTACTCGACGCCGCCCACCTGCGGCAGCCCTTCGAGCCGCTCGGCCAGCCGGTCGGCGTGGGTCTGGTACGGGGCGAGGACCTCGTCCTCGGGGATGCGGACGACGACCAGCAGGTAGTCGATCGTGCCGAACCGCTCCATCGTCTCCCGGAAGGTGCCGACGACCTCGTCCTCCTGCGGCAGGAGGTTCAGCAGGTCGGTGTCGAGCGACAGGCGGGTGAGCAGCGCGAGCGACACCGCCGCCGCGATCCCGAAGGTGAGGAAGACGGCGCGGTAGCGCCGCCGCGCCAGCAGCGCGATGCGGCGCAGGAGGTCCGGGCGCGGCGACGGCATCAGAGGAGCGACGGGGCCTCGCCGCGGATCACCAGGCGGCCGAAACGGACGAAGTACTCGAGCCCGGAGTAGACGCTCACCGCCAGCGCCGCCCACAGCGACACCAGGGCGATGCGGGTCAGCTCGCCGAGCTGGTCGTGGACGATCAGCAGCGAGATGGCGACGATCTGGACGACGGTCTTCGCCTTGCCCGACCAGCCGGCCGGGATGACGATCCCCTCGGCGGCGGCGAACGCCCGCAGCGAGCTGACCGCGAACTCGCGGGCGATGATCGCCATGACGATCCAGGCCGGCGCCACCCCGAGCTCGACGAGCGAGATGAAGGCGGCGGAGGTCAGGATCTTGTCGGCCGCCGGGTCGAGCAGCTTGCCGAGCCGGGTGATCTTCTTCCAGCGGCGGGCGATGAAGCCGTCGAGGAAGTCGGTCAGCGAGGCGAGCAGGAAGAGCGCCAGGCCCCACCACTCCTTGTCCTCGATCTCGGTCAGCAGCACGACGACCAGCAGCGGCACGAGCAGGATGCGCGAGATCGTCAGCGCGTTGGGGAGGTTCAACATCGGGGGTCGGGATCGGAGTCTGCGCCGGCTCCGCGGGCCGCGGCTCGCGGCGAGGGGCCACCGGGGCCGGCACGCGCCGCGTCGCAGCGCGGCGGCGGAGTCCGGCATCATACCGTCAAAGGTGCCAGGTCCGGCGAGGGAGGGGCGGCGGCCCGGGGCGAGGCGCGGGTCCGTCGCCGCAGCGCGGCGTCAGCGGTACCGGCTCAGCGGCCGGCGTTCGTCAGGTGAAGCCGGCCCGAGGCGTCGCGCACCAGCACGGGCGAGGAGCCCGCCGCCCGTCCGGCGCGCGGCCGCGGCGGCACGTAGCTCGCCGCGACGCGGATCTCGGACAGCGGCACCGGCCGGCCGTGGTAGGTGCCGAGCACCCGCCGCACGTAGTCGACCGTCTCGCGGTACGGCGGCACCGCGTCGTGGCGCTCGACAGCGGACGGGCCGGCGTTGTAGGCGGCGAGGGCCAGGTCGAGCCGCTCGAACCGGTCGAGCATCCGTCGCAGGTAGGCGGCGCCGCCGCGCACGTTCTCCGTCTCGTCCCACGGGTCGGCCACCGCCAGCTCGGCCGCGGTGGCCGGCATGAGCTGCATCAGCCCCATCGCCCCGACGCGCGACACCGCCAGGCGGTTCCCCGCCGACTCGGCCCGGATCACCGCGTGGACCAGCGCCGGGTCGAGCCCGTGCGCCGCCGCCTGCGCGGCGACGATCTCGTCGAGGTCGACCGGGCGGGCGGGCGCGGCGGCGGGATCGCTCGCCACCGGAGCACGCCGGACGGCCGGTGCCGGAGCGGCGGTCCCCGAGGACGCCGGCCACACCTCGACCGTCCGCGAGGCGAAGCGGACGCCCGACGGCTGCGCCCCCTGTACCGGCCCGGCGCGCCGGACCGCCGGCTCGACCGGGGCCGCGGCGTCGGGCCCGGCCTTCGCCGCCGGCGCGGGACCGTCCGCGGAGGTCACGCTCCGCACCCACCGCGACCCGTCGGGCCGCACGACGACCTCGACCTCGGCGAGCGCCGGCCGGGCGAACGGCAGGACGAGGATCGCCAGGGCGACCCCGCGGAGCGCGGAGCGCGCGGATCCTGTCGGAACGTGAAGTGCGTCACGCATCGATTCGGTCGTGGCAGCCAAGACTTGAAGGATCATTGTACCCGAAATCGAGAACCGCTGCGCGTGGCCCTTGGAGCGGGGACCCGGAACCCAGGCTGAGTGCGAAGCGTGCGTCCGCAGCCGCGCAGACGCGGCTGGAGGGGCGACCCGGAGCGATGAGCGAGGGAGGCGTAGCGGGAGCTACGTCGAGCGAGCGAAGAGTGAGGACTGCCTGCCCAGCCGCGGAGCGGCTGCAGGCGTACGATCCGCGCTCAGCCGAGCTGGTGCCGGACCGCGGCGTCCACCGCCGCCAGCGCGTCGGGCAGCTTGTCGGGCTCGCGGCCGCCGGCCTGGGCGAAGTCGGGCCGGCCGCCGCCGCCGCCGCCGACCAGCGGCGCCAGCTCCTTGACCAGCAGGCCGGCCGAGAGCCGGCCGGCGAGGTCGGGGGTGACCGCGGCGAGCAGGGTCACCTTGCCGTCGTCGCGGGCGCCGAGGACGACGACCCCGGAGCCGAGCTTGTTGCGCAGGACGTCCGCCAGGTTGCGCAGCTCGGCGGGCGGCGCCGCGGGCACCTCGCGGGCGAGCACCTTGATCCCCTCGACCTCGGTCGCGCCCTCGTCCGCCGCTCCGCCGCCAGTCCCGGAGCCGCCGCCGGTGCCCGCGACCAGCCCGCCGGCGACCAGCCGGACCCGCAGGCGCGAGAGCTCGGACTCGGCGTCGGCGAGCTTGCGGCGGAGCGACTCCACCTCGTCGGCCGCCCGCTCCGGCGGCACGCCCGCCGCCGCCGCGACCTCGTCGAGCCTCGCCTCGGCCTCGCGCACCCGCCGGTAGGCCGCCTCCCCGGTGACCGCCTCGATCCGCCGCACGCCGGAGGCGATGCCGCGCTCGCCGGTGATCCGGAACAGGCCGATCTCGCCGGTGTTGCGCACGTGGCAGCCGCCGCACAGCTCGAGCGAAAAGCCGGGCACCTCGACGGTGCGCACCGTGTCGCCGTACTTCTCGCCGAAGAGCGCCATCGCGCCGGCGGCGAGCGCCTCGCGGTAGGGGCGCACCTCGATCGCGGTCGGGGTGGCGGCGAGCGTCCGCCGGTTGACCCGCTCCTCGATCCCGGCCAGCTCCTCGGCCATGACCGGGCGGGGAAAGGTGAAGTCGAAGCGAAGCCGGTCGGGGGCGACGAGCGAGCCGGCCTGCCGCACCCCTTCGCCCAGGACCTCGCGCAGCGCGGCGTGGAGCAGGTGGGTCGCCGTGTGGTTGCGCTCGATCGCCAGCCGCCGCCCGCCGTCGACTGCGAGCCGCACGGCGGTCCCGGGAGCGAGCGTCCCCTCCTCCACCTCGACGAAGTGGAAGGAGGTCCCCGCCGGGTCCTTGCGGGTGTCCGTCACCCGGGCACGGCCGCCGTCCCACTCGATCGCGCCGGAGTCGCCCACCTCGCCGCCGCCCTCGGCGTAGAAGACCGTGCGGTCGAGCACCGCGACGCCGGCGTCGCCGGCGGCGAGCGACGCGGCGCGGGCCGCGCCCTCCGCGCCGCCGAGCGCGGCGAGCCGCTCCACCCGGGCGCCGTCGAGCCGGTGCCGGTCGTAGCCGACGAACCCGGTTGCCGGCAGCTCGCCGGCGCCGCCGAGCGCGCGCTTCAAGGTCGGCAGGTCGAGCCCGCCGCCGGCCACCGCCCGCGACTGCTCGCGCCGGGCCGCCATCTCGGCCTCGAACCCCTCCTCGTCGACGGTGAAGCGCTCCTCCTCGGCGATCTCGCGCAGCACCTCGAGCGGCAGGCCGTAGGTGTCGTACAGGGTGAAGGCGGCCTTGCCGGGCAGCACCGACTCCCCCGCCTCGCGCAGCCCCTCGATCTCCTCCTGCACCTGCCGCGCGCCCGACGCCACGGTGGAGAGGAACTTCTCCTCCTCGGCGGCCACCGTCGCCCGCGACGCCTCGCGGGTCGCCGTGAGCTCGGGGTAGGCGCCGCCCAGGACTTCGCCGACGACCGGCACCAGCCGGTGGAGGAACGGCTCGTCGAAGCCGAGCTTCATCCCGTGGCGCACCGCCCGGCGCAGGATCCGCCGGAGCACGTAGCCGCGCCCCTCGTTGCCGGGGATCACCCCGTCGGCGAGGAGGAAGGTGACCGCCCGCAGGTGGTCGGCGACGACCCGCAGCGATACGTCGTCCTCGCCGTCGGCGCCGTACGACGTTCCGGCGAGCTTCGCCGCCGCGGCGAGGATCGGCCCGAAGAGGTCGGTGTCGTAATTCGACTCGACCCCCTGGAGGACCGCGGCGACCCGCTCGAGCCCCGCGCCGGTGTCGACCGAGGGCGCCGGCAGCGGGTGGAGCGTGCCCGCCGCATCGCGGTCGAACTGCATGAAGACGAGGTTCCAGATCTCGAGGTAGCGGCCGCTCTCCGTCCCCTCCTCCCAGCCGACGGCCGGGCGCTCGGGGTGGACGTCGACGAAGATCTCCGAGCACGGCCCGCACGGGCCGGTGTCGCCCATCGCCCAGAAGTTGTCCGCCGCGCCACAGCGGTGGATGCGGGACTCGGGCAGCCCGGAGATCCCCTTCCACAGCTCCCAGGCCTCGTCGTCCTCGTGGAAGACGGTCGCCGAAAGGCGCTCGGGCGCGAGACCCCAGACCTCGGTGACCAGCTCCCAGCCGAAGCGGATCGCCTCCTCCTTGAAGTAGTCGCCGAACGAGAAGTTGCCGAGCATCTCGAAGAAGGTGTGGTGGCGCGGCGACGGGCCGACGTTCTCGAGGTCGTTGTGCTTGCCGGAGACCCGCAGGCACTTCTGGGCGGTCACCGCCCGCGGCGCGGGCGGCGTCTCCTCGCCGAGGAAGTAGCTCTTGAACTGCACCATCCCGGCGTTGGTGAACAGCAGCGTCGGGTCGCCGTGCGGCACCAGCGGCGCCGACGGCACGTGCCGGTGCCCGCGCTCGGCGAAGAAGTCGACGAAGCTCTGGCGGATGTCGTGGCTCTTCATGTCTCTCGCAGCTCTCTCGCGGCGTGTGTCACTCCGCTCCCCCGGCCGATCCTAGCCGCTCCACCTCGCCCCAGATCGCCCGCGGCGAGAAGCCGCGGCGCTCGAGGTGGCGGGCGAGGGCGGCGGGGTCGGGCGCGCCGCGGCGGCGGAGCCAGTCGTCGGCGGCCTCTCGGGCGGCCTCGCGGTCGTCCTCGGGCACCAGCTCGTCGAGGGCGGCGGCGGCCGCCTTGGCCGGCGCGCCCTTGCGGGCCAGCTCGGCCGCCAGCTTGCGGCGGCCGACCGGGCCGCGGGCGAGCCGGCCGGCGACGAGCTCGCGGGCGGTGCGCTCGTCGTCGAGGTAGCGGTCGCGGGCGAGCCGGTCGAGCGCCCCGTCGACCTCGCCCTCCGCGTAGCCCTTGGCGAGGAGCTTCGCCCGCAGCTCGGCGCGGAAGTGGGCGCGGCGGCCGAGCAGCGAGATCGCCCGGGCGTACGCGGGCGGCCGCTCCCGGCCGGGCCGCTCGCGGCCGGGTCGCTCGCTCACCCCTTCTCGAGCTCGAACGGGGACTCGGCCGAGAGCAATTCCTCGCCCGGCGCCATCTGGAGCGACTCCTCCATCTGGTCGCGCGAGATGTCGGCGGTGAACTGCACGCCCTGGATCTTGAGCTTGAACTCGTCCGGGTTCGACGAGCGGCGCAGCGCCTCGTCGAGGGTGATCAGGCCGTTCTTGTACAGGATGTAGAGCGACTGGTCGAAGGTCTGCATCGCGTACTGGCTGGTGCCGAGCTTGATCTGCTCGCGGATGTATTTCGTCTTCTCCTTGTTCTCGATGCAGTCGCGGATGTAGGGGGTCGAGATCATCACCTCGGCGGCGGGGACCCGGCCGATGCCGTCGGCGCGCGGCATCAGCCGCAGCGAGATGACCGCCTTCAAGACCTGGGAGAGCTGGATGCGGATCTGCTTCTGGTGGTGCGGCGGGAAGACCGAGACGATCCGGTTGATCGTCTCGGTCGCGTCGAGGGTGTGGAGCGTCGAGAAGACGAGGTGGCCGGTCTCGGCGGCCAGCAGCGCCGTTTCGATCGTCTCGTAGTCGCGCATCTCGCCGACCAGGATGACGTCGGGGTCCTGGCGCAGGGCCGAGCGCAGCGCCGGGGCGAAGGCGCGGGTGTCGACGTCGATCTCGCGCTGGTTGACCAGCGACTTGCGGTCGCGGTGGAGGAACTCGATCGGGTCCTCGATGGTGATGATGTGCTCGGGCCGGTCGGAGTTGATCTGGTGGATCATCGCGGCGAGCGTCGTCGACTTGCCCGAGCCGGTCGTCCCGGTGCACAGGACGAGGCCGTTGCGCTCGTCGCAGATCCGCTCGAGCACCGGCGGCAGGGTGAGCTCGCGGATCGTCAGGATGCGCGCCGGGATGACGCGCAGCACCAGCCCCACCGTGCCGCGCTGCTGGAAGATGTTGCAGCGGAAGCGGCCGAGCCCGGGGACCGAGTAGGCGATGTCGATCTCGAACTCCTCCTTGAAGCGCTGCTTCTGGCGCGCGTTCATGATCGAGAACGCCATCGCGATCGTGTCCTCCTGCATCAGCCGCTTGAGCTCGGGCAGGGGGTGGAGCTCACCGTCGATCCGGATCACCGGGTGGCTGCCGACCTTCAGATGGAGGTCGGAGGCCTTCCGTTCGACGGCGATCTTCAACAGGTCGTTGATGTTCATCCCGCACCTCCTCCCGGCACGCGCCGGGGCCGGCCGATCAGGAAATCGTCAACCATCGATGCTAGCCCCCCGGGCGGGCCGGCGCAAGTCGAGCGGAAGAGAGAGGACGAGAGCGGCGGCGGCGAGCGCGGCGGTCTCGACGCGCAGGGCGGTCGGGCCGAGGGAGACGGCGCGGCAGCCCCAGCCGGCGAGGTCGGCGCGCTCGGCGCCGGTCCAGCCGCCTTCGGGTCCGACGAGGAGGGCGGCGGAGCCGGCGGGGCCGGGCGCGAGGTCGCGGCCAGCGGCCTCGGCGCCCTCGGTGTCGAGGACCCAGCGGGCCGTGCCCTCGCCGGCGGCGACGAGGAGTGCCGGCACCTCGCCCCAAGGGTGGGTGCCGCTGAGCTCGGGCAGGCGCGAGCCGTGGCTCTGCTCGAGGGCGGCGGCGGCGACCCGCTCGAGCCGCCGGAGCGTCCCCTCGCCGAACTCGCGCGGCGTGCGCGCGGTCTCGAGCAGGCGGACGGCGGCGACGCCGAGCTCGGTCGCCTTCTCGACCAGCCATACGGCGCGCTCTTTCTTCGGCACGGCGACGAGCAGCTGGACGCGGACCGCGGGCACGTTCGCAGGCGCCTCGCCGCCCACCCGCACCGTCGCCGCCGAGCGGCCGACGGCGGTAACTTCTCCCCAGCGGGCCCGTCCCGCCCCGTCGGCCAGCCGCACCCGCTCGCCGGCCGCCACGCGGCGGGCGCGGAAGAGGTGGCGGTAGGCGTCGCCCTCGATGTCGATCTCGGCGCGGTCGAGGTCGGCGGGCACGCGGAGGAGGGTGATCACCGGTGGCCTCCGCGCCGCCGGCGCCCGGCGGTCCGCGCGATCCCCGCGGATCCGGACGAATCGCGCGGCGGAGCGGATCCGCCGAACGCGCGGCCGGCACCCCCTCCGGCCGGCCGATCGGCCGCCGCTCGACGCTCGCGCGCGAGACGGAAAGCGATCCACTCTCCGGCCGTCCGCCGACCCCGCTCGACGAAGCCGAGCGCGCCCGCGCGTTCCAAGACCGAATTCCCGCGCTCGGCGAGGATCCCGGAGAGGACCAGCTCCCCTCCCCCACCCCCCTCGTCGCCGACCCGCGCCGCGATCTCCGGCAGGGCCGGCAGGATCAGCTCGGGGATCACGTTGACCAGGGCGAGGTCGAAGCGGACGGCCGCGGCGAGGGCCGCCACCTCGCCGGCGAAGAGCCGCGGCCGGAGGGCGTTGAGCCGCGACGCGGTCCGGGCGTAGAGGGCCGCCCCGGGGTCGACGTCGAAGGCCACCGCGCGCCGCGCCCCGAGGGCGAGGGCGGCGAACGCGAGCACCCCTGTACCGGTCCCGACGTCGAGCACCGAGCGGCCGGCGACCCCGACGTCCTCGAGCAGCTCGACGGCGAGCCGCGTCGACTCGTGGCTCCCCGTGCCGAACGCCGTCCGCGCTGGCAGCCGTAGCAGCCGCCGCCCCTCCGGCGCCGCCGGCGCCGCCCCCTCGGGCTCGCCCGGGTCGACCCACAACCGCCGCCCCACCGCGAACGGCCGCGCCCGCGCCCGGTACTCCGCCAGCCAGTCCCGCTCCTCGACTCTCTCGATCCCGACCCGTTCGACCCCGGAAAAGCCCAGCAAAGGGTCGGACTCGGGGCCGTCGCCAGAGAAGTACGCCTCCACCCGCACTCTCCCCTCGTCGCCGTCCTTCACCTCCAGGCCCAACGTCCCGGCCGCCCACAGCTCCGCCGCCGCCGTCTCCTCGAAGTCGGCAGGTAGCCGATAGACGATGCGAGTCGTCGACACGCCCCAAGGCTAACCGGGTTGCTCCCCGCGCCGCCGGCTAGAAGCGTGGAGGGTGCGTCAGATCGGGCGACCCGGAGCGATGAACGAGGGAGGCGTAGCGGAGCTACGTCGAGCGAGCGAAGAGTGAGGACCGCCCGAGATGGCGTGCCATCCGCGCTTCTAGGGTGCGATCCGCGCTCTCAGAGAGCCTCGCGGAAGGCCGCGAGATAGGCGTCGAGCTTCGCCCGGTCCTCCGCCGTCAGCCGCTCGTCGAGCAGGAGGTAGGTCTCGCCGGGGCCGGGGAGCGGCACCTGGGCGGTGGAGAGCATGCCGCGGACGCCGGTGCAGTCGAGCTGGATCATCAGGGCGAGCGACTCGCAGAGGGCGGCGAAGCTGCCGCCGAGCTGGGTCTCGATGGCGATCGGCACCCGCTCGGGGAGCTCGACCGGGGTGATCTCGTAGCCGCCGGCGCCGCGGGCGAGGAGGACGCGGCCTTCGACGGTCTTCGTCTGCGGCGGGACGACGACCTCGTCCTCGAGCCGGGTCGGCGGGCCGCTCCCCATGGAGACGTGGGCGACGACCCGGCCGCGGCCGGCGAAGTCGGCGACGAACTCGGCCCGGTGGGTGCCGTCGGAGAGCGGGGTGAGGGTGACCCGGTGGGTGCGCAGGGTGAGCCGGTTCTCGGGCGAGGAGAGACGCACGGTCATCCCGTTGCGGGTCACCGGCGCCAGCACCGCGCCGTTCTCCTGGTAGGTGTCGTTGAACAGCGGGAAGGTGAACTCGGTCGTGCCCGGCGCGATCGGGACGACCGGGCTCGGCAGGACGGGCGGCACCGGCCCCTGGGCCGCCGCCCCGGCCGCGAGCGCGACCGCCGCCGCGAGGGCCGACACCGCCGGCCGCCACGCCGCCGCACGCCGCGGGCCGCGAGACGTCGCCGCGAGCGCCGCCGCCCGCCTCACGGGTAGTACCCCCGGACGGTCCGTGCCCGCACGCCGCGCTCGTCGATCCGCACCTCGATGCGCCGGAAGCCGCTGCCCGGCTCGGGCGGCGGGTCGGGGAGGTAGGCGAGCAGGTAGCGGCTGCGCAGCTCCTCCTCGATCTGGCCGTAGACCCCTTCGAGCTCCTCGGCCTGGTCGATGAAGAAGGCGCGGCCGCCGGTCTCCTCGGCCAGCCGCTGGAGCTTGTTGCGCACGCCGGGGTCGAGCAAGGAGATGCCGAGGCCGATCGTGTAGACCGCCGCCTCGCTGCGGCGGGCGTACTCCAGGGCGTCGTCGTAGGAGAAAGCGCTGGCGGTGTCGTCGCCGTCGGAGAGGACGACGAGCGCCTGCTGCCCTTCGAGGTCGCGGAAGTAGGACAGGCCCATGACGACCGCGTCGTGGAGCACCGTCCAGCCGCTCGCCCGCTGCGAGGCGATCGCGTCGGCGACCACGTCGACGTCGTCGGTCGGCGGCATCAGCAGCTCGGCCGAGCTCGAGAAGGCGACGGCGAAGGTGCGGTCGCGCGGGCCGACGATCCGGCCCAGGAACTCGATCGCCGCCTCCTGCGCCTCGGAGAGCGAGGAGCCCATCGAGCCCGAGGTGTCGAGCACGATCCCCAGGGTCAGCGGCAGGGCGTCCATCAGCTCGAACTTCTGGACCGTCTGCTCGCGCCCCTCCTCGAGGACCGCGAAGTCGTCGCGGTCGAGGCCGCGGACCGGCCGGCCGGCGCCGTCGAGCGCCGCGACGTAGAGCTCGACCAGGTTGACGTCGACCTGCTCGACGAAGCCGGGGGCGTTGAGGAAGCGCACGTCCTCGGCGCGGCTGCCGTCGTCGAGCTCGGCGACGACCGACAGATACGCCACGTCGTCGCCGCCCGGCACGGTGACCGGGGCCTCCCAGGGCGGCTCGTCGAGGACGGCGAACGGCTCGTCGTTGAGCCGGAACTCGACCCGCTCGACCCGCCGCTCCTCGGGCACGACGACGTCGGCGCGGGCGGTGATCGAGCCCTCGACCTCGGCGCCGCGCGGCGGCTCGACGATGCGCACCTTGAGCGCCCCGCGCGGCTGGTTGATCGCGATCTCGTCGGCCGCCACCAGGTTGCCCTCGGCGTCGAGCCCTTCGGCGCGCACGATCTGCTCGGTGGGGAACTTCGCCAGCCGCAGCTCGACGGTGTAGGGCGGCTTGGCGCGGATCAGCTGGGTCTCGCCGTCGACCTTGAAGACGACCCTGTCGATGCGGCGGCCGCTGACCAGCGCCTCGGCCCGCCAGTAGCCCAGGGCGACGCCGCCCTCCGGCGGCAGCAGGACGACCGCGTCCGGGCCGACCGGGGGCCGGAAACCGGCCGCCTCGCCGCGGGCGACGGCGAGCCCCTCCTCGGCCAAGTCGGGCCGCGGCTCGCGTGGCACCTCGAACCCCTCGACGTGGCGGCTCTCGGCCCCGCTCACCTCGTCGCGCACGGTGAAGCGGAGCAGGTACGGGAGGTCGGGCCGCAGCGCCCGCTCGAAGACGAGCGCCGGCTTGACCCCCGGCTCGGGCGGCGGCATCCGGAAGCGCACCTTGAACGTCTCGAAGACACCCTCGCCCTGCTCGATCGCGCCGACCACCTCGAAGCGGAGCTGCGGCTTCGCGGTGACCTCGGCCGGGGCGGTCGCGCCGGCGCCCGAGGCGAGGACGACGCGCACCCGGCCGATCGTCCGCTGCCCGTAGGCCTCGGGAAAGCCGACGTGGACGTCCTCGACCGGCAGCCGCGGCGGCGGCTCCGGCAGCGGCGTGGCGGCCGCCTCCCGCGCCCAGGCCCCGAGGTCGTCCGGCGGCGCGAGCCAGGCGCGGACCTCGGGGACGGTCGGCCGGTCGGGGCGGTAGTCGGTCAGGGCGGCGACGCCGGTCACCCGGTCGAGCAGGCGTGCGTCGTCGCACATCCGGAGGTCGATCCGCGGCAGCCGGCTGCGGCGGCCGCCGTAGTCCTCCCACTGCTCGAGCCAGTACTCCATCTCCGAGCCGTAGAGCGCGCGCTTCGAGTCGAGCGGCACCCACAGGCGGAATGGCTGCCCGTCGCCCGGCTCGTAGAGGACGAGCTCGGTGGTGACCGGCCGGGGCGGGGGCGGCGGTCCCTCGCCGGCGGCGGCCGCGGCGGCGGCGAGGGCGGGATCGCGCACCGCGATCGGGGCCAGCTTCGGGGCGGCCCCGGCCGGGTAGGTCCACACCTCGATCGGCTCGAAGGCGGTGGCGCAGTCGATCACCTCGCGCTCCGCGGGGCGGCCGTGGAGGAAGAGGAGCCGTGCGCGGTCGTCGGCGAAGGTGGGGAGCTCGGAGAGGACCAGCTCCTGCCGGCGCCGGATGCCGGCCGCGAGCTCGTCGTCGGGGGTCTCGGGGATCGGGTCGCGGGCCAGGAACGCCTCGACCGCTTCGCGGCGCGCCTCGGGCGGGAGCGCGGCGAGCTCGGCCCGGCGCGCGGCGGGCAGGAGCAGCGCCGGCCCGTCCTGGAAGAAGGCGCGCACCGGCTCGGGCCACAGGGCGGGCGGGACCGCCGGCTCGGGCGCTTGCGCGGCGGCGGCGCCCCCCCAGGCCGAGAGCGCCGCCGCGGCGAGAGCCGCCGCGAGGACTCGGGCCGACCGGCCCGGGGCCGGCGACGCGGACCGGGCCTCGGCAGCGAGCCGCGGGCGGACGGCGAATCGCCTGCGGGCCGCGGCCGGGGGCCGGAGGGCGGGGCTGTGGCGGATCGGTCCGGTCATCCTCGGTCTCGGGCTCCGTGGGTGGCAGGCTGCAGAGGGGGTGCCAGGGTCGCCGGCCGCGCGGGGGAAGCGCCTCAGCGGACCCCGTCGATCCGGCGCGCCAGCTCGAGGTCCTTGTCGGTCAGGCCGCCGGCGTCGTGGGTGGTCACCGCGAGCCTGACCCGGTTGTAGCGCACGTCGATGTCCGGGTGGTGCCCCATCGCCTCGGCGATCTCGCCGACGTAGCGGACGAAGGCGAGGGCGACCCGGAAGTCGGCGTGCTCGTAGGTGCGGGCGATCGTGTCGCCCTCGCGGCTCCAGCCGGGCAGGCGGCCGAGGCCGGTGTCGAGGTCGGTGTCGCTGAGCTTCGTCATCCGCCGTCTCTCCTCTCGTCGCCCGTCGGCGGGGACCGCCCGCGGGGAGGCGAGAATACCCTGAGCTACACTCGGTGCCCGCGATGAGCGCCGTCCGCCGCAACGAGCCGATCCGGTCCTGGCAGTCCGGGGACACGGTGCAGGGGTTCGCCCTGGTCACCCGCAAGGAGGTGCGCGAGGACCGCAACGGCCGCAGCTTCATCGACATGGTGGTCACCGACGCCTCCGGCTCGATGACCGCCAAGGTGTGGGCCGACAGCCCGGCGCTCACCGCCGAGTTCGAGGCGCACGACTTCGTCGCCCTGCGCGGCGCGGTCAAGCTCTACCGCGAGCAGCTCCAGATCTCGATCGACGACTGCCGCCGCGCCACCTCCGAGGACCGGCGCTACGGCTTCGACGAGGCGCTCCTCGTCCCGTCCACCCCGGAGGACGTCGACGATCTCTGGAGGCGTCTGGAGCGCGCGATGGCCGAGGTGCGCCGGCCCGAGCTCGCGCGGCTCGCCCGCCACGCGCTCGAGGTCTACGGGCAGCGCCTGCGCGAGCACCCGGCGGCCAAGTCGATCCACCACGCCTACCGCGGCGGCCTGCTCGAGCACGTCGTCTCGATGGCCGAGCTGGCGCTCGCCGTCGCCGGCCACTACCGCCGGCTCGACCGCGACCTGCTGCTCCTCGGCGTCCTCTTCCACGACCTCGGCAAGCTGCGCGAGCTCGGCGCCATGCCGGTCAACGACTACACCCTCGAAGGACGGATGGTCGGCCACGTCGTCATCGGCCGCGACCTCCTCCGCGAGTGCTGTCTCGCCCTGGGCGACGTCCCCGACGAGCTCCAGCTCCACCTCGAGCACCTGGTGCTCTCCCACCAGGGGAAGAAGGAGTTCGCTTCGCCGGTCGAGCCGATGACCGCCGAGGCGCTGGCGCTCCACTTCATCGACGACCTCGACTCGAAGCTCAACCAGCTCGAGGGGGCGCGCCGGGACGGCACGGGCCTGACCTGGATCCGCGCCCTCGGCCGCCACGTCTGGCTCGAAGAGCGGGACGACGAGCGGCCGGCGATCGAGATGGAGGAGGACGTGGGGGCGGAGGAGGCGGAGGATGAGGACGGGGTCGGTGGCGACGAGGATCCGGGCGAGGCGAGGAACGAGGGAGAACGGATCGGCGAAGGGAGGGCCGGAGAGCCGGCCAGCGGCTCGGTCGCGGTCGCCGTCGAGCGCACCGTCGCGACCGCGACGACGGTCGAGGTCGAGGACGAGGACGACGACACGAGACCGGACGCGCCGCCCGTCGCACGTTCACGTTCCCTCTTCGATTAGCGCCAGGCGCCAGCCGCCTCCGTCCTCTTCATCGCTTCCTCGTGCCGCCTCACGGCCGCCTCCGAGACGGCCCTGACGACTCCCGACCCCCGCGTCCCTGGACGGCGATTCCGTAAGATCCGCCGCATGGCCGCGAAGGCGAAGGGGGGCGGGAAGGCCGGGAAGGAGCGCGCCGCGGAGCGGGTCGCCGAGCTGCGGGCCGAGATCCGCCACCACGACTTCCTCTACTACGTGCGCGACGCGCCGGAGGTCTCCGACGCGAAGTACGACGAGCTGTTCCGCGAGCTCCAGCGGCTCGAGGAGGAGCACCCGGAGCTCGTATCACCCGACTCGCCGACCCAGCGGGTCGGCGGCGAGCCGCTCGACGAGCTGCCGACGGTGGTGCACGCGGCGCCGATGCTGTCGCTCGACTCGTCGGAGGACGAGGCGGCCCTGCGGCGGTTCGACGAGCGGGTGCGCAAGGGGCTCGGCGCGGGCGCCGGCGACGAGGTGGCCTACGTGGTCGAGCCGAAGCTCGACGGGGCCTCGGTCGAGCTGGTCTACGAGGAGGGGCTGCTGGCGCGCGCGGCGACCCGGGGCGACGGCCGGCGCGGCGAGGGGATCACCGAGAACGCGCGGACGATCCCGGCGGTGCCGCTCAAGCTGCGCGAGCCCGAGGACGGCGCGGCGGTGCCGCGGACGGTGGCGCTGCGCGGCGAGGTGATCCAGCGGATCGAGGAGTTCGAGCGCTACAACGAGCGGCTCCTCGCCGAGGGGCGCGAGCCGTACGCCAACCCGCGCAACGCGGCGGCCGGGGCGATCCGCCAGCTCGACCCCCAGGTGACCGCGGCGCGCAACCTCGACGCGGTCGTCTACGACGTCCTGGCGGCCGACTGGGGGGGCGCCGAGCCGCCTCTCGCCACGCAGTGGGAGACGCTCCGGGCGCTCGCCGCCTGGGGCCTGCGGGTCAGCCCGCTCCCCCGCCGGGTGAGCTCGGTCGACGAGGTCCTCGCCTTCCACGCCGAGCTCGAGGCGAAGCGCGACGACCTCGGCTACGAGATCGACGGCGTCGTCGTCAAGCTCGACGACCTCGCGGCGCGCGAGGAGCTCGGCGCCACCTCGCGCCACCCGCGCTGGGCCTTCGCCTACAAGTTCCCGCCGCGCAAGGAGGTCACCAAGGTCCTCTCGATCGTGCCGAGCGTCGGCCGCACCGGCGTCGTCACCCCGATCGCGCTGCTGCGGCCGGTCGAGATCGGCGGCGTCACCGTCGCCCGGGCCTCGCTCCACAACCGCGAGGAGGTGGCGCGCAAGGACGTGCGCGAGGGCGACACCGTCCGGGTGCAGCGGGCCGGCGACGTCATCCCCCAGGTCGTCGACCGGATCGCCGAGGACGGCGAGGTGCGCGCCGCGCCGTGGAAGATGCCGCCGGCCTGCCCCTCGTGCGGCACCGAGCTGGTCGAGCGCGGCCCGTTCACCCTGTGCCCGAACAGCTTCGAGTGCCCGGCCCAGCTCGCCGGGAGGATCGTCCACTTCGCCTCCCGCGACGCGCTCGACGTCGAGGGGCTCGGCGAGGAGACGGCGAAGCTGTTCGTCGGCGAGGGGCTGGTACGGCGGCTGCCCGACCTCTTCGACCTCGACGCCGAGCGGATCGCGGCGCTCCCCGGCTTCGCCGAGCTGTCGACGCAGAACCTCCTCGCCGGCATCGAGCGCGCCTCGACGGTCGACCTCGACCGCTTCCTCTACGGCCTCGGCATCCCCGAGGTGGGCACCGCGACCGCCAGCGACCTCGCCCGCCACTTCGGCACCTTCGCGAACCTGCGCGCCGCCGACGAGGCGGCCCTCCAGGAGGTCCCTGGCGTCGGCCCGCGGATGGCCGAGCAGATCACCGCGTTTTTCGCCGAGCCGCACAACCGCGAGATCCTCGACGCGCTGCTCGACGGCCGGGTCACCCTCGTCCAGAGCGAGCCCGCCGTCCGCCGCGACCCCTCCGAGCTGCCGCTCGCCGGCAAGAAGCTCGTCTTCACCGGCGGCCTCTCCCGGATGACCCGCCGGCAGGCCAAGGACCTCGTCGAGTCCCTCGGCGCCAAGGCCGCCGGCTCGGTCTCGAAGTCCACCGACTGGCTCGTCACCGGCGAAGACCCCGGCTCGA
>Ga0214468_1000036_pt1 | contig 40068 bp, 43 predicted proteins | sample RVTome_9_FD_187334 | JGI IMG/M metagenome (GOLD analysis project Ga0214468, IMG submission 187334) | Soil microbial communities from uranium-contaminated site in the Upper Colorado River Basin, Wyoming, United States - RVT155D38 HiSeq ...
GACCCGACACCGTCGCCGCCCGGGAGATCTTCCGCATCTACATCAGCGACGAGACCCCGATCGACCGCGAGGCACTGGCAAGACATGATGACGACCGGGCCAATACGATCGCCTCCTTCATCGAGATGACGGTCGAGGCCATGTACGCCGAGTCCGACGAGAACCGGTTCCTCGAGGTGACGTATGCCTCGGGTGACCGGGAGGTCCTCTACTTCAAGGACTTCGCCTCGGGGGCCATGATCGAGAACATCGTGAGAAGGGCGAAGAAGGACGCGATAAAGCGGCAGATCGCCGGTGGCGAGCCCGGTGTCCGCCAGTCGGACCTGACCGACGCCATCAAACAAGAGTTCCGGGAGCAGGAAGACCTCCCCAACACGACCAATCCCGACGACTGGGCACGCGTGTCCGGGAAGAAGGGGGAGCGGATCGTCTACGTCCGAACCCTGGTCGACGGTGATGACGAGAGTCGCTTGATCGAAAAGGTCTCAGCGGGTCAATACCTCTGATGGCCATCCACAAGGTGCTCGGCACCGAGACCGAGTACGGCATCGTGGTTAGAGGGGATGTCGGATTCAACCCGGCAGTTGCCTCCTCGCTGGTGGTCAACAGCTACCCGGGGGACCGGGTGAAGGTGCAGTGGTCCTACGAAGAGGAATCGCCCGGGCGCGACGCCAGGGGCTTCGGGCATGACACCTTCGGCGTGGTCGACCCGGAAGGGGCCGTGGTCAACTCGGTTCTCGCCAACGGAGCCCGTCTCTACGTCGATCATGCCCATCCCGAGTACTCGTCCCCCGAGTGCTACGACCCGTTGGAGGCGGCGCTCTACGACAAGGTGGGGGAGCAGGTGATGCGATCCGCAGCCCGCGCCGCCAGCGAGTTGTCCGGCAAGCAGGTCTCCCTCTACAAGAACAACTCCGACGGTAAAGGCAACTCGTACGGGGCTCACGAGAACTACCTGCTCTCCCGGGAGACTCCGTTCGGAGACGTGATCCGCTTTGCGACCACCTTCCTGGTGACCCGACAGATCTTCACCGGTGCCGGCAAGGTCGGATCCGAGAACGACCGGCCGGACGTCGACTTCCAGCTCACGCAACGGGCCGACTTCTTCGAGGAGGAGGTCGGTCTCGAGACAACCCTGAAGCGGCCGATCATCAATACCAGGGACGAGCCCCACGGCGACCCCTCGAAGTACCGGCGGCTCCACGTGATCATCGGCGACGCCAACCTCTCCGAGTATCAGGACTTCCTCAAGATCGGGACCACCGCATTGATGCTGGCCGCATTGGAGGACGGTGCCCTGCCCGATCCCCTCGATCTTCTCGATCCCGTCGAGTCTTGCTGGCGAGTGAGCCACGACCTGAGCCTGGGCCGGCCCTTGGAGCTCGATGGCGGGGGAACGGCGACCGCACTCGAGTTGCAGGGCAGGTACCTGGAGTGGCTGGCCAAGTACGTCGAGAAGGAGCTCGACGACCCGGTTTGGGATCAGGTGATCGCCGAGTGGGAGCGCACCCTCGAGCTGCTCGAGACCGATCCGTCCCGTCTCGCAGACACCCTCGACTGGGCAGCCAAGCGAAGACTCTTCGAAGGGTACGTCGAGAGGGACGGGCTCACCTGGCAGGACTCCAAGCTGCGCGCCCTCGACCTGCAGTACCACGACGTCGACCCCGAGAAGGGCCTCTACAACCGTCTGGTGAGTCGAGGGGCGATGCGCCGGCTGTTCGACGACGATCAGATCCAGGGCGCTGCCCACAACCCGCCGCCGCGCACGCGTGCCTATTTTCGGGGGAGGTGCGTCTCCGAGTTCTCCGATTCGCTGGTGGCCGCCAACTGGGACTCGCTGGTCTTCGACACCGGGGAATCCCACCTGAAACGGGTTCCTATGATGGAGCCGCTGCGAGGTGGCGCCGATCTGGTCGGAGCCATGATCGACGAAGCCGAGGACGCGGCCGACCTTCTGCGCCGCCTAGGAGGATGAAATCCGATGTCTGACAGAGAGCGGTCCCAATCCCGGGATCAGGAGAAGAAGAAGTCCGACGAGCAACCCGCTGAGAAGGTAGAGAGCGAGGCCGATCTGGAGGCGCTCGACGACCTGCTCGACGAGATCGACGAGGTCCTCGAGGAGAATGCCGAGGAGTTCGTCAAGAACTACGTCCAGAAGGGCGGGGAGTGATCTCACCCACGGGCCCTCTGCCCATGCTGGCACCCAGCCCCGGTTCCAGCTTCACCGACCTGCTCGACTCGCTGGGGAACCGGCCCACCTGGAGCCTGCCCGTCGGTGAGAAGCCGCCTCTCGCACCTGAGGGCACCACCGTGCTGGCGCTCCGCTTTGACGGTGGTGTGGTGATGGCAGGTGACCGCAGAGCGACCGAGGGCCACCTCGTGGCTCATCGCCGGATCCGCAAGGTGTTTCCGGCCGACCGCTACTCGGCCATCTCGATCGCCGGCATCGCCGGTCTCGCCACGGAGATGGTGAAGTTGTTCCAGGTCGAGCTGGAGCACTACGAGAAGATAGAAGGAGTGCGCCTGTCGCTCGATGGGCAGGCGTCCTTCCTGGCGCGTCTGGTCCGGGGTCAACTCCCGATGGCCTTCCAGGGATTGGTGGTGGTCCCGCTGTTCGCCGGCTATGACCCTCGAGAGGGCCGGGGACGCCTGTTCAGCTACGACGCCGTCGGAGGGCGATACGAGGAGATCGACTTTGGGAGCACCGGCTCCGGGGCGCGGCTCGCCAAGTCGTATCTGCGCACCGTCTATCGGGAGGACCTGGGCGCCGACGAGGCCGCCGAGCTGGCGGTCAAGGCCCTGGTCGCCGCCTCCCAGGAGGACACGGCCACCGGCGGCCCCGACCTGACCCGGGGGATCTATCCCAATGTGATCCGGATCGACAGTGACGGGTTCGTCGAGATGGACGACGCAGCCGTGGAGCCGCTGGCCCGTCAGGCAGTCGAGGCGATCCGTTGACCATCCCGTTCTATGTCCCACCCGAACAGCAGGTTCGAGACAAGGCGGAGTTCGCTCGCAAGGGCATCGCCCGCGGCCGCTCGATCATCGCCGTCGATTACGCCGACGGGGTCCTCTTGCTCGCCGAGAACCCGTCCACCGCGCTACACAAGATCAGCGAGGTGTACGACCGGATCGCCTTCGCCGGCGTCGGCAGGTACAACGAGTTCGAGACGCTGCGGAAGGCGGGGATCCGACAGGCCGACCTGATGGGCTATCTCTACTCACGTGACGATGTCACCGCCATGGGCCTGGCCACCGCCTTCGCCCAGACCCTCGGGGTCATCTTCACCCGAGACCCCAAACCCTACGAGGTCGAGATCCTCATCGTGGAGATAGCCGAACAGGGACAGGACGAGGACGGCGATGCGCATCGGCTCTTCCGGGTGACATACGACGGCACCCTCTACGACGAGCGAAACTTCGTCGCCATCGGAGGCAAGGCGGAGCAGCTGACCGAGGCACTCGGGGATCTCTGGGAAGAGTCGATGAGCCTGGAGCGGGCCCTCGAGGTGGGGACCGAGGCGTTCCGGAGGGCCGAGGGTCGGGACAGCGAAGGTTGGGAGGCCGCCGTCCTCGACTACTCAAACGGGCGACGGGCGTTCAGGAGGCTGACCGGGGACGAGCTCCCGGCCACCTGAGAGCCTCATTCGACCACGTGCGGACAATCTCTCCCACGGCAGCGCCGCACCACGTTTAGCCTGACTCCGTGGACCGACGGATCTTCGGATTGGAGAACGAGTACGGGGTGACCTGCACCCTGCGTGGCCAACGACGTCTCAGCCCGGACGAAGTTGCCCGCTATCTCTTCCGCCGGGTGGTGTCCTGGGGCCGTTCCTCCAATGTCTTCCTGGAGAACGGTGCCCGACTGTATCTCGACGTCGGATCCCATCCCGAGTTCGCCACACCCGAATGCGACAGCCTCGAGGACGTCGTCGCCCACGACAAGGCGGGGGAGCGGATCCTGGAAGGTCTGGTTCGCGGCGCCGAGGAGCGGCTCGAGGAGGAGGGGATCAGGGGCGAGATCTACGTGTTCAAGAACAACACCGACAGTGCGGGCAACTCCTACGGTTGTCACGAGAACTACCTGGTGAGCCGGCACAAGGACTTTCACCGCACAGTCGACGTGTTGATCCCGTTCCTGGTCACCCGTCAGATCTTCCTCGGAGCGGGCAAGCTGACCCAGACCCCGCGGGGAACCGCCTATTCGATCGCGCAGCGCGCCGACCACATCTGGGAGGGCGTCTCCTCGGCCACGACCCGGTCACGTCCCATAATCAACACCAGGGACGAGCCACATGCCGACGCCGAGCGTTACCGGCGCCTCCATGTCATCGCCGGCGACTCCAACATGTCCGAGTACGCCACCTTCGTCAAGGTGGGAACCATGGTCGCCCTGCTCCAGATGATCGAGCGCGACGTGGTCTTCCGGGACCTGTCCCTGGAGAACCCGATACGGGCAATTCGCGAGGTGTCCCACGACGTCACCTGCCGTCGCAAGATCAAGCTGGCCAACGGGAGGGAGCTGTCGGCGCTCGACATCCAGTGGGAGTACCTGGACCGGGCGATGAGATTCGCCCGCAGCCCGGGATTCCCTCCCGAGGTGCAGGGAGCCATCGATCGCTGGGAGCACCTGCTCACCGGATTGGAGAAAGACCCGATGACCCTCGATCGTGAGGTCGACTGGGTGATCAAGCATCGTCTCCTCGAGCGCTACGCCGACCGGCGTGGCATCCCCATGTCGGACCCCCGCATGTCGATGATCGACCTCAGCTATCACGACGTCGATCGCAAGCGCGGCCTCTATTACCTGCTCGAGTCCAAGGGCCTGGTCGACCGGGTGGTGACCGACGAGAAGGTGGCGGTGGCGGTGCGTCAGCCACCGCAGACGACCAGGGCGCGGCTCCGCGGTGCCTTCATCAAGGCGGCGAAGGCACGCAAGCGCGATTTCACCGTCGACTGGGTGCATCTAAAGCTGAACGACCAGGCGCAAAGGACCGTGATGTGCAAGGACCCGTTCAAGTCCCACGACGAGCGCGTAGAGAAGCTGATCGAGAGCCTCTGAGCGACGGGCAGCGAGCGACGAGCGACGAGCGACGAGCCAGAAAGGACCCGGGAATGGCCCTGTCGATTCAGGCTCGTAGCTCATAGCTCGTCGCCCGTAGCGCAGATTGTGGTCCCGAAGGGACCACAATTGCCCCATGCAGAACGTGGTGGAGCGGGTGCTCAACCTTCTCATCTACCTCCTCGAGTCACCGGTGCCGGTGACCGCGGACGACATCCGGCGCACGGTCCTCGGCTATGGGGATCAGAGCGACGACGCCTTCCACCGCATGTTCGAGCGGGACAAGGACCTCCTGCGCAGTCTCGGTGTCCCTCTCGAGCGACAGGCTCTCGACATCTGGGAGGTCGACTTCGGATACCTGGTCGACCCGGACAAGTACGCCATCCCCGACCCCGGGCTGACCGAGGAGGAGCGAGTGGCCCTTTCGGTGGCGGCGAGGATGGTCCGACTGGGCGGGACCAACGCCGGGCTCGAGGGTCTGCTCAAACTGGGCGGGGCCGAGCGGGGAGTGGGGATCGAGCCCCTGGGAGCCGATCTCGGCGCGGAGACCGCAGTGCTCGGGGACCTGTTCCTCGCCATCACCGAGCGCCGCGAGCTCCGTTTCCGCTACCACGAGGCGAAACGGAGTCTCAAGCCCTACGGAATGGGTCATCGCAGAGGTCACTGGTATGTCGTCGGCGAGGGGCCAGAAGGGGAGCGGCTCTATCGGGTCGACCGCATGTCGGGTGTCGAGCTCGGTGAGACGCGCCATGCCTACACACGCCCCCGACGATTCGACGTCAAGAAGGCCATGAGCAACCACCCCTGGGAGGCGGGCACCGACGAACGAATCACCGCCACGGTGAGATTCGACCCCGAGGTCGCCTGGTGGGCCGGTCGGACTCTTGGCGTCGAAGCACCAGAAGAAGGCCATCTCGATTGTGAAGTGCCGGTGGCGAATCGGGACGCATTCATCGGCTGGGTGCTCAGTTTCGGGGAGGCTGCCGAGGTGCTCGGCCCGGAGGAGATGCGGGACGAGATCAGGGCTCGAGTCGACGCCGCCCTGGAGAGCTCGGGATGAGCAGCCCCCGCACCGTTTCACGTCTGGCCCGGATCCTGGCGCTGATCCCCTACGTGCTCTCCAAAGACGGTGTGGAGGTGCGCGAGATCCTGGAACGATTCGGGTACGACGAAACCCAGCTCACCAAGGACCTGAACACCGTCTTCGTGTGCGGCCTGCCCGGATACGGCCCGGGTGAGCTGATGGAGGCCTACATCGACGGCGACGAAGTCGTCATCGACGCCGCCGACTACTTCGCCAGAGCACCCAAGCTCACTTCGACCGAGGCGCTCAGCCTCCTGGCTGCGGGCATGGCGATAGTCGGCGCCGGACAGGCGTCGCCCGAGTTGGAGAGTGCGGTGACCAAGCTGGCGAAGGTGGTGATGCCCGACGCCGGATCGGCGATTTCGGTGGATGTGTCCGGCGAGCCGGAGACCCTGGAGAGGTTGAGGGGGGCTGCGGCCGACCGAAACGTGGTGCGAATCACCTACCGGTCGTTGAGCCGCGAGGCCGAGACGGTACGCGATATCGAGCCATGGGCCGTCTTCACCACTCTGGGCAACTGGTACGTACAGGGCCATTGCCGGCTGGTGGATGCGGAGCGTGTGTTCAGAGTGGATCGCATCAGGCGGCTCGAGGTGCTCGAGGAAGGATTCGAGCGCCCTTCCGGCATCCCCGAGCCCGGGGTCACCTACTCGCCGTCAGACGATGACGTGGTGGCCCGAATCGCTCTCTCCCCGCAGGCGGCATGGGTGCTCGACTACTACCCGGTGGAGGTGGTGAAAGAGACCAAGCACACGACCGAGATCCTCTTCTACTCACCCGATGCAGAGATCCCCGCCCGCCTCCTGCTCCGGCTCGGGGCGGGAGCGAGACTCGTGGCAGGGGACGAGGTACGCGCCCGCGTCGCCGCCATCGGCGGTGCCCTCAGGGACAGGTACCGATAAGGGCCGTACGACCTACTTGCTAGCACTACAGATTTTGGCCGGTTCTGCCGATCACCCTTTTGTTATGGGAGACCGGAGAACAGGGATGACGACCATCAAGACAACCTGCACCCGTTGCGGTGACATTCACCTCACACCCGACGACGTGGCTTTGGAGCTTCGTCCGGGTGGCCGGGAAGGTGATTACCGCTTCAAGTGCCCGACCTGCACCGAACCCCAGCGTAGGCCGGCCAACTCCCGGGTGGTCAGTGTCCTGTTGGCAACGGGGGTGGCCTTCCAGGTCATCAACCCTGACCCGATCACCGAAAGGGAGATCGATGCGTTCGTAGCTGCCCTAGAGACGGAATCGGATCCGTTCCGCCTCCTGGCCGGCTGACAGACGCAGGTCTCTTCGACGGGCACCACGGGCAGGGTGCCCCTCGACAAGCAAAGGGTGGCGACCCCAAGGGTCGCCACCCTTCTCGTTGCGGGTGCCCCCGGTGTGCAAGGGGGCAGTTACCCTCCAGCCAATGCTCCAGGGTGGCGAGATCATCATCATTCTCCTCTTGGCTCTGGTCCTGCTCGGGCCGAAGCGGCTCCCGGAGCTGGCAAAACAGTTGGGGGAGTGGACCGCAGAGCTCCGGTCGGCGGCACGTGACATCCGCCGTGGGCTAGAAGCCGAGGTCGCCGACATCAAGCAGGCCGGGGAGGACCTGAAGGCGCCGCTGGACGAGATCAAGAAGTCGTCCGAGGAGCTGCGCAAGGAGATCGACGAAGCCGGGGGGAGCGGTCTCGACTGGAAGGGGCCGAAGCCGGTATCCGGGCCCACACCGGCCGATGCCATGGCGGACCTCGAGGAGATCGAGAAGAAGGCGGCTGAAGAGGGCCCCGGGCAGTGACCGAAGACAAGCCGCAATCCATCCTGTCCCATCTCGAGGAATTGCGCTGGCGGGTCTTCAAGGTATTCATCGCGGTGCTAGTCGCCGGCATCGTCGCGCTGGTCTTCTCCGACCAATTGCGCCAGATCCTCGAGGCTCCTTTCCATTCCGCCGCCCCCGACAACGAGCTGCAGACGCTCGCCGCCACCGAGCAGTGGGGTGTCCTCATGAGGATCGGGCTGTTCGGGGGGCTGATCCTGGCCAGCCCGGTGGTGCTCTACCAGATCTGGGCCTTCATCCAGCCGGCCCTGACCCCCCGAGAGAGGAATTGGGCATTCCCCATCGTGGGCGCCCTGGTGGTCCTCTTCATAGGCGGCGTGCTTTTCGGGTACTGGACCCTTCCCCGCGGCCTGGAGTTCCTCCTCGACATCTTCCCCGAAGTGGACACCAATCTTCGTCTCGGCGACTACTACTCGTTCACGCTTCGCTTTCTCTTCGCCTTCGGTCTTGCCTTCCTCTTCCCCGTGTTCCTGTTCGCCTCGGCCGCGGCCGGAGTCATCGACTCATCGCAGCTGGGAAGGGGTCGGCGATGGGCGGTCCTCCTCATCGTCCTCGGCGCCGCATTGATCACACCAAGCGGCGACGCATTCACCCTCCTCCTCCTCTCCGCACCCCTCTACCTGATGTACGAAGCCACCTACTGGCTGGTTCGTCTGGTCCTGAAGAAGTGAGCGCCGCGCTCGAGATCTTCTGGGAAGGGCTCCCGTTCACACCCGACGACTTCCAGCTGGAGGCGGCAGCAGCTGTGGCCGCGGGACAGTCGGTGGTGGTCACGGCGCCTACCGGATCGGGCAAGACCCTCGTCGCCGAGGTGGCGATCCACCTCGCCCTGGACAAGGGTGAGAGAGCGTTCTACACCACGCCGATCAAGGCCCTGTCCAACCAGAAGTACTCCGACTTCGTGAACGCGTATGGGCCGGAGCGTGTGGGTCTGCTCACGGGGGACAACGTGATCAACGGTGACGCCGAGATCGTGGTGATGACCACCGAGGTGCTCCGCAACATGATCTACTCCGAGAGCCGCCGTCTGAGCAGGGTCGGCCTGGTGATCCTCGACGAAGTCCACTACCTCCAAGATCGACTTCGTGGCGCGGTGTGGGAGGAAGTCATCATCCATGCCCCCCAACACCTGCAACTGGTCTGCCTGTCGGCAACCATCTCCAACAACCAGGAGTTCGCCGCCTGGGTGGGAGAGAGACGAGGGCCGACCCGTCTCATCTCCACGGATCACCGGCCGGTGCCGTTGCAGTCGATGTACATGGTCAAGGACCGGATGGGATCCCATGCCCTCCACCTCCTCCCCACCTTCGTCGAGCGGGAGGGTCGGAGACGTCCCAATCCGCGTATCGAGCACATGCTCGGGCTCGAGCGGGGGCGACGACGCCGGTTCGCCGGCCCGAATCGAATCGAGGCGGTGGAGCTACTCGATCGGGACGGGATGTTGCCGGCGATCTTCTTCATCTTCAGCCGTGCCGGCTGCGACGCCGCCGCTCATCGGCTCGTCGATGCCGGCGTTCGACTCACCGACGCCAGCCAGAGGGCCGCGATACGGGAGATAGCCGAAACCCGCACCGGCCACCTGGGGGACCAGGATCTCGCCGTCCTTGGTTACGACCGTTGGATCGCGGGGCTCGAGGCAGGCGTGTCGCCCCATCACGCCGGTCTCGTCCCTGCATTCAAGGAGACCGTCGAGGAGTTGTTCGAGGCCGGGCTTCTCAAGGTTGTGTTCGCCACCGAGACCCTGGCCTTGGGCATCAACATGCCGGCCCGGACCGTGGTCCTGGAGAGTCTGTCCAAGTTCAACGGCGAGACCCATGAGCTGTTGCGCCCCGGTGACTACACCCAATTGACGGGGAGGGCAGGGCGGAGGGGGATCGACGTCGAAGGGTTCGGCGTGGTCCTTCATTCCCCTTTCGTGAGATTCGACGCCGTCACCGAGATCGCCTCGATCGGCTCCCATCCGCTTCGGTCCAGCTTTCGCCCCACCTACAACATGACGGCCAATCTCGTGGCCAACTATCGCCAGGACCAGGCCGAGCAGCTCCTGGAGGCCTCGTTCGCCGCATTCCAACGCGAGGGAGACCGACACTCGGCCCAGACCACGATCGATGCGTTGGAGCACACCCTGGAGAAGGAGGAGGCTGCAGCGCATTGCGAGAGAGGCGATGTCGAGGAGTACATGGCCCTGTTGGACACTGCGAGCCCGGCCCGCCATGACGACAGGATCTCTTCGAGCCTCGGGGCCGGCCAGGTGATCGATATCAAGGGTGGTTCCCGCGACGGCCGATACCTGGTGCTGAAACGGCTGGCGCGAAAGGACGGGGGGGCTCGCTATCTGGTCCTGGCCACGTCGGGGCGGGTGTCGACACTCGGATATCGCGATGTCGTCGGCGGCTCGACCGTCACCGGCGAGATCGAGGTCCCGCTTCCGGTTCGTCCCAAGGACCGCCGCTATGTCCAGGACCTGCTTCGTTCGCTGCGTCGTGTGCCCCCCAGGGAGTCGAGCAAGGAGCTGCGGAGACATCCGGTGATCGACCATCCCGTGGCAGGCTGTCCCGACGCCGCCCGGCATCTCGCCGCGGCACGTAGGGCCAACAGGACGCGAAGAAAGCTGGAGCAGTATCGGGAGGCGCGTCGTGGCTCGGGGCACGGGCTGGTGGAGGAGTTCGGGGCGATCCGTCGCCTTCTCGAGGACATGGATTATCTGAGTGGCTGGGAGCTGACCGGTCGCGGGCAGCGATTGCGGGGGATCTACAACGAGTCTGACCTCCTCCTTGCCGAGACACTGGAGCATGGCCTCTTCCATGATCTCGAGCCGGCCGAGCTCGCCGCACTCACCTCGGTCTTCGTCTACGAGCCGCGGAGCGACACGACATCGCTGGCCGAGTGGCCCACCGCCGCCCTGGCCGAGCGTTGGGATGAGCTGGAACGGATCTGGAAGGACCTGGTCGACCGCGAGCGCACCCTTCGGCTTGCCCCCACCCGACGCCCGGACCCGGGCTTCGGAGTGCCGGCCTTCGAGTGGGCGTCCGGGGTCGACTTCGACGACCTGTCGACTCGAGGGATGGCACCCGGCGACTTCGTGCGCGTCTCTAGACAGCTGGTCGATCTGGTCCGCCAGCTCCGGGACACCGCACCAGGGTTGCGCCAGGAGGCCATGGCGGTGCTCAGGGCCATCGACCGCGGAGTCGTCGCCGCTCAAGGGGTCGGCTGATGCTCGGTGCGGATGTGTCGGGTCGATAGATGCCCCGTTGGCATGTCTACGTGAACCGAGCCGCCGGGCGCAGGCCGGTCGACCCGGCTCTGGTCGGGCAGATCCTCGCCGGTCTGGGGCTCGATGCCGAGATCTTCGTCCCAGAATCGAGGGAGGAGACAACCGCGCTGATCCAGGAGGCGGCACGTGCCGGCGGCCGTCATTTCGCGGTGACCGGTGGTGACGGCACGGTGAACCTCGCGGTCAATGCCCTCATGCCGCTCGGCCTCGACACCCGTCCCGTGCTCGGGGTCCTGCCGGTGGGAACCGGGTGTGACCTGCTGCGGACCTTCGGGCTTCCCCAGGACCTGCTCGGCGCGGCCCGCCACCTGAGCTCAGCCGACACCTATGACATCGATGTGGCCACGGTGGAAGGAGAGTGGGGCACGCGGTACTTCGCCAACGTCGCCCAGACAGGGGTGGGGGCGGCCGCGGCCCAGACCGCGATGCGAATCGGTCGGCGGCTCGGTGTGGCTCGCTACCCACTCGCCTTTGCCCTCCGTCTCCCCCGATTCCCCAAGGCGAACGTCAGGATCATCACAGAGCGCCGAACAATCGAAACCGAGGCCCTGGCGGTGATCATGGCCAATGCCCAGTTCTTTGCCGGGGGGTGGAACGTGGCCCCAAAGGCCACGCTGATAGACGGGGTGCTGGATATCCAGGTGATCAACTGCGAAAAGACGAGTGCACCTGCCCTCGTCCCCAAGGTGATCAAGGGAACCCACCTGGGCGACCCGGCGGTGCGCCGTCTCAGCGCGGCCGAGTTCAGCATCGAAACCGATCCGCCGTGGCCGGTTGAATGCGATGGCGAGCTTGTCGGGAATACGACTGTCAAGGGTCGTGTTGTCCCGGCCGCGATCAGCCTCAAGATCTGAGGCCGGCGACTTATACTCCCGCGCCCCCCGGGGTCCGAAATCGAGTGAACATGGCCAAGGAACAAGTAGAAGAGCTCACCGAAGAGGTCGAAGAGGACGTCGAAGACGACGACGACCTCGATGACGTGGAGCCGGTCCTCGACGACGAGATCGACGAAGAGGTCGATCTCGAAACCGACTTCGATGACGACGACGAGGCCTTCGTCGAAGAGGAGGTCGCCGAAGACGCCGACTTCGAGTCCGACGACGATGACGACGACAGCGATGACGATGACGACGAGGAGACGACCGAGGCCCTCGAAGAGCTGGAGAGCGAGGAGCTCGAGCTGCTCGACGACGAGGCCGGAGAGGCCCTGCTCGTGGACGAGGTCGAGGAGCTCCGCGCCATCCGACGTGAAGAGCTGACCATGAACGTGGATGCCCAGCTGCAAAGGTCCGACGAGTTCGTCTGCCAGTCCTGCTTCATGGTGAAGAGGACGAGCCAGCTCGCCAATCGGAAGAAGATGCTGTGCGCAGACTGTGCCTACTGACCGGGTAACGGTCGTAATCCCCACCTACAACGAGAGGGAGAACCTGGCGCACGTGGCCGCAGCAGTGACCCACCAGGGATACCGATTGCTGGTGGTCGACGACTCCTCGCCCGACGGCACAGGCGATCTCGCCGATCGGCTGGCGGCCGGCGATCCCAAGGTCTCCGTCCTCCACCGACCTAAGAAGGAGGGCTTGGGGCCCGCCTACGGATCGGGATTCGATCGTGCCCTCGACGACGGGGCCGAGATCGTCGTCGAGATGGACGCCGACTTCTCCCACGACCCGGGCGATCTGCCCCGTCTGGTCGGGGCCATCGACGACGGGGCCGACCTGGCCATCGGTTCCCGTTATATCCGCGGTGGATCGACGCCGGATTGGCCATTGGGGCGCCGGCTCATCTCGAAGGGGGGGAATCTCTATGCCCGGCTCATGCTCGGCATCCCGATCCGTGACTCGACTGCGGGGTTCAGGGCGTTCCGGGCCGAGGCGCTCCGCACCCTGCCCTACCGCGGAGCCCAGGCGTCGGGCTACGCATTCCAGGTCGAGATGGCGCTGAAGGCGCACCAAGCCGGTCTGAACGTCGTCGAGGTGCCGATCAGCTTCCGCGACCGTACCCGCGGGACATCCAAGATGGGAACCGGGATAGTCGCCGAGGCGATGAGGCTGGTGAGCGTGTGGGGGCTGCGACGGATGAGTCGCGCCCTCCGGATCTGGGATCGATGAGGATCAACGCCCGGGTGGCGGGCGCCGACGATCTCCTGGCTTTGGTCCGCCTCTATCGCGGCCTGGAGTCGGAGATGACCGCCCTTCATCCGATGTGGCCCCTCGCCGACGGGCTGGCCGAGCCGATCGACTCCTCATTCCACCTGCTGCTCGATGATCCGGAAGCGCTGGTCGTGATGGGCGAGGTCGACGGGTACCCATTCGGGTTCGCCGTGGCCCGGATCGAGGAGATCCTGCCCCAGGCGGCGGGGGAGAGGATCGGCTCGATCCGCCTCATCTACGTCGAGCCCGAAGCCAGGGAGATCGCCCTCGGAGAAGAGATGAGGGACTACGCAATGGACCTGCTCCGCCGGCGCGGGATAACCAGGTTCGATGCTCACGTCCTCCCCGGCCACAGATTGGCGAAGAACTTCTTCGAGGCTGGCGGATTCTCGGCCCGGGCGATCATCATGCACCACGATGACAACAAGAGGTGATCGGCCCCTCGTCGGGGTCGGCGTGGCCGTCGTAGACGAGGGGAGGATCCTCCTGGTGCGGCGGGGCAACGAGCCTGGCCGGGGTCTATGGGCGGTCCCTGGGGGGAAAGTCGACCGAGGCGAGCGCCTGGTGGATGCGGCGGCCAGGGAGGTGGAGGAGGAGACAGGCCTCACTGTGGAGATCGGCGACCTGGTCTGGGCAGGAGAGCACATCTCAGATCACGGGCACATCGTCCTGATCGACTTCCTCGGCAAGGTCATAGGCGGAGTTCTCGTCGCCGGCGACGATGCCGATCAGGCGGAATGGGTTCCTCTGGAGAAGGTCAGGGAGTACCCCCTGACCGACACCATGTACGACCTCATCGAGGTCCTGCTCTCCCGGCCGAGGTCATAAGCTGGCTCGATGAGCTCCGGGCCCGTCGAGTTGTTGCAGCAGCTGATCCGCAACCAATGTGTCAACGACGGCAGCGCCGACAGCGGTCACGAGGCTCGTTCGGTGGCCACCCTGCGCGATTTCCTCGGCGTGGAGGGAGAGGTGTTCGAACCGGTGCCCGACCGCCAGTCACTGGTCTATCGCGTCCCCGGCTATGACCGTGCGGCACCGTCCTTGGCGCTGGTTCCGCATCTCGACGTGGTGCCGGTGGACCCGACCGGCTGGTCGGTAGATCCTTTCGCCGCCGAGATCGACGATGGATTCGTGTACGGGCGCGGCGCCGTCGACATGCTGAACGTGACTGCTGCCATGGCGGTGGCAGTTCGCCCTTACCTCACAGGGGAGAAGACAGCGCGGGGAGACCTGGTTTTCGCCGCCGTCGCCGACGAGGAGACCGGTGGCCGACTTGGCGCCAAGGCCCTCGTCGAGGAGAACTGGGGATTGGTCGCCGCCGACTACCTGCTCACCGAGGTGGCCTACCCGAGCCTGAGCGTGGGGGACCAGCGCACGGTGCCGGTATCCATCGGGGAGAAAGGCGCCTACTGGTCGGTGCTGGAGACACGGGGAATGCCCGGCCACGGCTCGACCCCATACGGGGCGGACAATGCACTGGAGAAGATGGTGGCCGCCATGGCAGGGATCATCTCCACCCCTTCCCCGGCTGCGATCACGAGAGAATGGCTCGACTTCGTGGGGAACCTCGGATTGGACGACGAGTCTGCACGGCGTCTGACCGACATCGATCAACTCGACGAGGAGATCGACCGGATCGCAATCGACGACCCGACCATGGCCCGGTACGTCCACGCCGCCACCCACCTCACCATCTCGTCCAACCTGCTCCAGGCAGGGACCAAGGTCAACGTGGTGGCCGACCATGCCCGGGCGCAGATCGACATCCGCGGCCTCCCCGGGATGGACCGGGAGTTCGTCGACTCCCACCTACGCAAGGCGATGGGGAGCGCAGGAGATCAGGTCGGGATCGAGCCGATCATGGACGGAGAGGCCACCGTGTCGCCCATCGGGAATCTTCTTTGGGACGCGATCGGAGATGCCGTCGAGGAGCTGGACGGGCACCGCAACCTCGCGCCGACATTGATGACGGTTGCCACCGACGCCCGCTTCTGGCGCGCCAGAGGCACAGTCTGCTATGGGGTCGGGCTCTTCGACGATCGGATGCCCTTCTCCGAGATGCTCTCCCTGTTCCACGGGCATGACGAACGTGTGTCGACTGTGTCGGTGGAGCGAACGACCCGGCTCTACCAGCGCACGCTGGAGCGGTTCTTTGCTGCCGAATGAACGTCATCTGTGACATCGACGGGGTCGTCTATCGGGGCGACCACTTGTTGCCGGGATCCGACCGGGCCCTGCGAGATCTCCTCGACGCCCGGATCGGGCTCTTCTTCGCCACCAACAACAGCACCAGGTCGCCCACCTATATCAGCGAGAAGATCGCACGTGTCACAGGTGTCGAGGTGGCCCCCAGCTCGATCGTGACTTCGGCGCAGGCCGCGGTCCGAATGCTGGGAGCCGATCCGGGCCCGGTGATGGTGCTCGGTTCGGAAGGGATTCACGCCGCCCTGGCCGATGCCGGCATAGCCGAGACCGCCGACCCCTCAGAGGCGACGGCCCTGCTGGTCGGGCTCGACTGGAACTTGAGCTATGAGCGGCTCACCCGAGCCGCGGACGCGGTGCGGATGGGGGCGCGCTTCATCGCCACCAACACCGACCCCACTTTCCCGATCGCCGACGGTCTCCTCCCCGGAGGGGGCGCCTGCGTGGCCGCGGTGCAGGCAACGACCGGCACCCAGCCCGAGATTGCCGGCAAGCCCCATCCGCCCATGAGGGAGCTGCTCAGGGCCAAGGGAATCGGGGAGGCATGGGTGATAGGCGATCGGATCGACACCGACATCGCCCTGGCCCGCTCCGAGCCGGACTGGAGGTCGATCCTGGTCATGACCGGTGTCACCGACCCCGGGCCCGGGGCCGACACCGCCGACTACACCGCACCCGACCTGGCTTCGGCGGTGGAGCTGGTATTGGCCAATTCGTGACCGCAGACCGCAGGGCTCCCGGCGCCATCGATGCCGACTTCCGTAGCCTTCGATGATGGGCGACCTGGTCCTCTCGGTTTCGGTCCTGCTCCTGTTCGCCTGGGTGACCCGGGGTCTGCTCGGAGCGCGGGAGCTCACGTGGCGGCGGACGCTCTTGGCAGTCATCGCCGGCATTGCCTTCGGCCAGAGCGTGGCTGTCCTGCTCGTCCTCCGGGAAATAGACGTGGTCCCGGACGTCGACGGAGGCCAGATCCTGGCGCTGTCCCTGCCCTTCACCTTGGTGGGAACGATGGGGGCAATGGTGGTCATCGAGCTCCTCTTCTCGAGAAGGCCGACCCATCGGCGACGGCGCATCATCCATCCGCTCCGTGCCCTCCGACGTCGGGCAGGAATCGCATTGAGAGGTTGGGAGGTGTCCCGGATCGCGGTGCGCAACGGTTTGGCCCCACTGCTCGGTCTGCGACGCGGTGAGGTCTCCACACGCAGCCCGGGGGAGCTGGCCCGACGGGTTCGCACCGCTCTGGAACATGCCGGTGGAGTGTTCATCAAGCTGGGACAGCTCCTCGTCACCCGGCCCGACCTGCTTCCACCGGAGGCTCTGGCGGAGCTGAGTCGCCTGCACGCCTCGGCAGCCCCACTTCCCCGAGAGACGGTGGAACGGGTGTTGCGGGAGGAGATCAACCGCCCCCTCGAAGAAGTCTTCGGGAATATCGACTGGCAACCCCTCGGGTCGGCATCGATAGCACAGGCACATGGCGCCACCCTCATCGACGGCGTCGACGTAGTGATCAAATTGCGTCGACCGGGTTTGCCCGATCAGGTGGAACGAGATCTGGCCATCGCCCGCTGGTTGGCTCGCACTGCAGAGCGCAGAACGAAATGGGGTCGGCAGTTCAAGGTCACCGAGCTGGTCGAGGAATTCGCCGATGTCCTCCACGGGGAGCTCGACTTCCACGTCGAGGCGCGTCAGGCGGGGGAAGCCGCCGTGGCGACCGCGCCTCATTCCCAGATCGTGTCTCCCGTCATCGTCGAGTCACTGACCACCGAGCGACTGCTCGTCATGCGACGTCTCCGCGGGGTCCCCCTCTCCGATTTGACGGTCATGCCCGATCCGGCTCGAGCACGGCTCATGGCCGACGCACTGTGCCGCTCTCAGATCGAGGCCATGCTCAGAGGAGAGAGATTCCATGGCGACCCACATCCGGGAAACGTGCTCGTCATGGAGGACGGCACGCTCGGGCTCATCGACTTCGGGATAACGGGCAAGCTCGACACCTTCGAGCGTGCGTCGGTGTTTCAGATGCTCGTCTCGATCAAGCTAGAACAGCCGTCGTTGCTCTACGAGGCGATGGTGTCGATAGGAGCGGTGAGCCCGACACGGGATCCCGAAGAGATCGAGCGGGCGCTGGCCCAGTTTCTGTCGACCCATGTGGGGTCAGGCTTGCCCTCCCCGGACGCCCTCACCGATCTCCTCGCCCTGACCAACAAGCTCGGGCTGAGGTTGCCCCGATCCACCACGACGATGTTCCGGGCCCTGGCGACCCTCGCCGGCACGCTGGAGCAGATCTTGCCGGGCTATCCCCTGATAGACGTGGTGGCCGACATCGGCGGCGACGAGTTCCGCGATCGGATGCTCCCCGACTCCGTGAGCGATCTGGTCCAACAGGAGTGGGCCCAGCTCGGGCCCCTTCTCAGCCGCGCCCCCCGCCATATGGATCGGATCGCAACGCTATTCGAGCACGGTCGAATCACCACGAGGCTGAGACTGTTCACCCATCGTGAAGACGTGCGGGTGTTCGAGCGTCTCCTCAACCGGACCTTGGTGGCGATGCTCAGCATCGGAGTCGGCCTCGTCTCGGTTCTGCTCCTGAGCACCGACGGCGGTCCCGAGCTGGTGTTGATCGGGGTGAGGCTCTATGAGGTACTGGCTTGGATCGGCCTGTCGATGGCAGTCGTCCTTCTCATGCGCGTCTTGCTGGCGGTGGCACGGGCCGACGACGAGCCTCCCGGCTGACACCGTGGGTATGGCGCCGGGGAGGTTCGATCGGCGATAATCCGAGGATGGACCTCACCGACGACCAGATCGAGAAGCTCGAAGAGGCGCTCGCCCGTCTCGGGGAGCTCGACCCCGCGGAGTTGCCCGAGCCTGCCGCCGAACTTGCCAGCCTGCTCGGTTCGATCCTCGAGGAATCGGAGCCTTCCTGAGCCGGCGCCGCCTCGACGCCGAGCTGGTGCGGCGCGAGCTGGCCGGGAGCCGAGCCGAAGCCCAGCAGCTCATCAGCGGGTCGAGAGTCGTGGTCGGGGGGATGCCTGCCCCCAAGCCGGCGTCGCTTGTGGCCCCTGACACACCCATCGAACTGGTCTCGGACGAGAGACGCTGGGTCTCCCGCGGCGCACTCAAGCTGCTCGCAGCCCTGGAGGCCTTCCCCGTGGACCTGGATGGGAAAGTGGTCCTCGATGTCGGGGCTTCCACCGGGGGGTTCACCGAGGTCGCGCTGGACCGCGGGGCTGTTTCGGTCACGGCCGTAGATGCCGGTCGGGGGCAACTTCACGAGTCGCTGCTGCGTGATCCGCGCATCGACTCGAGGGAGCGCACCAACTTCCGGCTGGCCGACCTCGATCGGCTCGGTGCTCCGTTTCCGGTCGTCGTCGCCGATCTCTCTTTCATCTCGCTTTGCATCGTCGCCGACAAGCTGGCCGCGGCCGCTACGGCGGGGGCGGACCTGATCGTGCTGGTCAAACCGCAGTTCGAGGCCGGAAAGGGCCAGGTGGGCCGCGGAGGCGTCGTGCGAGACCTGACGGTGCGGGAACGAACGGTCAGACAGGTGATCGACTGTCTCGGCCGGGTCGGTCTCGGTGCACTCGGATTGATCCGGTCGCCAATAGAAGGCAGGGACGGCAACATCGAGTACCTACTCTGGCTGCGCAAAGACGCAGAAGGACAGGAACTGGAGGTGCCCGCTTGAAGTTCTCCCTCGAGGTCCGTCATGGGCCGGAGAACGCCCGAGCTTTCGCCGAGAAGCTGCGCACCTCGATCGCCTCGGCCGGAGGAGAGGTGATCGATCCAGGTGACAGTCGAGCGCCCGACTTCGTCCTGGCGGTAGGTGGAGACGGGACCGTGCTCGCCGCAGCACAGCGAGCGATCGAGCACGACGTCCCCCTTCTCGGCTTCAACCTGGGCACGATGGGCTTCCTGGCCGAGGCCGAGCCCGACGACCTGGTGGAGGCTGTGGACCGGCTGATGACCGGCGATTACGAGCTCTCGGAGAGGTTGACCGTCACCGCCACGGTCAACGGCGAGGCGGTCACCGGTGTCAACGACGTGGTGGTGGAGAAGGTCGACAGCCAGCGTCTCATCCACCTCGACGTTTCAGTCGACGGAGCGCATTTCCTGACATACCGGGCCGACGGGCTGATCATCGCCACCCCAACCGGGTCCACTGCCTACTCGTTCTCCGCCCGCGGCCCTCTCGTCGACCCGGCCGTGAATGCGTTGATCCTGACCCCGGTGGCGGCGCACTCACTCTTCGACCGCACCCTGGTGCTCCGCCCGGAGACCCGGCTCTCCATCCAGGTGGTGCGGGACCGGCCGGTCAAGGTGACTGTGGACAAGATCGACATGGGCCTTCTCGGCGAGGGGGAAAAGGTCGAGGTGGAGCAGGGGCTGAGACCGGTGCGATTCGTCCGATTCCGCCATCGCACCTTCTCCGGGCTCATCACCGACAAGTTCGGCCTCACCTGATGCTGAGCTACCTGCGAGCGTGCAACCTCGGCGTCCTCGAAGACGCCTCCATCGAGCCCGGGCCCGGCTTCACCGTGATCACCGGCGAGACCGGTGCGGGCAAGACGATGCTTCTCGGTGCCTTGCGCCTCCTGACCGGGGAGAAGGCCAAGCCGATCGGTGTCGGGCCCTTCGGCGATGAGACGGTGGCCGAGGGACTGTTCACCGAGGATGCGGAGGAGTTTGGCATCACCCGTGTCGTCCCCAAGACCGGGAAGAGCCGGGCCTACCTCGACGGAAGTCTCGTTGCGGCAACCGCCCTCGGGGATAGGTTGGGAGGTCTCGTCGAGATCGTCGGCCAGCATGATCAAATGATGCTCAAGAGCAGCCAGTCGGTCCTGCGACTGGTCGACGCCGCACTCGACGCCGCCGGCCGGAAGGCGCGGGAGGACTACGAGGAAGCATGGGCCCGTCACCGAACCGCCCTCGATCGGCAACGACAGCTGGGCGGCGACCGCATGGGTCTGGAGCGCGAGCTCGACCTGGTTCGCTATCAGGTGCGCGAGATCGAGGCGGCCGGGCTGGAACCCGGCGACGATCGCCGGATGGAGTCGAGGCTGTCCCGACTCAGGAACGCCGAGATGATCAGGGACAACCTGGGTCTCGCTCGGGACGAGCTGGAGTCGATGATCGAGAGCGCCGGGAGCGTGGTCGCCCGGCTGCGCAAGGTGGCTTCGGCGGACGACACCGTGAGCGCCGTCTTGGAGCAGGCCGAGGCAGTTGGCGCCACGACCCAGGATCTCCTCCGGGAGGTGCGTGATGCGGCTGAGTCGGCCGGCGAGGACCCGGAAGCTCTGGAGCAACTGGAGCAGGCTCTGAACGCCCTCGGCGACCTGAAGCGGAAGTACGGCAAGACCCTCGATGAGGTCCTCGAATTCGGAGCCGACGCGACCCGGCGCGTCTCGGAGCTGGAATCGCTGCTCGACCAGGCCTCGACCATCGAAGACCTGGTGGCCTCGACCGGCATGGAGCTCGTCGAGACGGGGTCGAAGCTGACCGGGGGCCGTCAGTCGGCCATCGAGAGGATCGAGAAGGAGGCGAAGGAGCATCTCTCCGCTCTCGGGCTTCCTGCCGTGGCCCTTCGTTTCGTGGTCGAGCACACCGAGCCGGGCCCGTCTGGAGCCGACCGCATCGAGCTCCTGTTTGCCTCAGACGACCGGCTGGAGGTTGGCGCGGTCCAGGATGTGGCCTCCGGTGGCGAGTTGTCGCGGCTGGTCCTCGCCCTGCGCCTGGCCACCCGATCGCAAGACACGAGCACCCTGGTCTTCGACGAGGTCGACGCAGGGGTGGGCGGCGCCACCGCACTGGCATTGGGCCGAAAGCTCGCCGAGCTCTCCCGGAGCTGCCAGGTGCTCTGCGTCACCCATCTGCCCCAGGTGGCGGCGTTCGCAGATACCCATTACGTCATCGAGCGCTCGGGGTCGGCGGCCGTCGTCCGGCCGGTGGACGGGGAGGACAGGCTGGGCGAGCTGTCCCGCATGCTGGCCGGCCTCCCCGAGAGCGAGAGGGGCCGGGAGGCCGCCGCCGAGCTGCTCGAGGGGGCGCACAGTTGATGATGCTGGCCCAGGGCCGCATCGGTGCTACATTGGCATCCCGTGATCAACGGGCCACTTTTCACCTCAGAACCAGCCTCTCCAGAGCACTCTGAGGAGACCCCCGGCCCACCCACCGCCACCAAGTTCGTATTCGTGACCGGCGGCGTCGTCTCCAGTCTCGGCAAGGGCATAGCGGCGTCGTCACTCGGCCGCCTGCTCAAGTCACGCGGGTTGCGCGTGGTCAACCAGAAGCTCGACCCCTACATCAACGTCGACCCGGGCACGATGAACCCATTCCAGCACGGCGAGGTGTTCGTGACCGACGACGGGGGCGAGACCGACCTCGACCTCGGTCACTACGAGCGCTTCACCGGGGAGAACCTGAGGAGGAGCTCGAACGTGACCTCCGGCTCGGTATATCTCTCCGTGATCCAGAAGGAGCGGCGGGGTGACTATCTGGGCGACACGGTCCAGGTCATCCCACACATCACCAACGAGATCAAGGATCGCATCCGTCGTGTCGGCGAGCAGGACGTCGACGTCGTCATCACCGAGGTGGGCGGGACGGTCGGCGACATCGAGAGCCTGCCCTTCCTCGAGGCGATTCGTCAGTTCGGAAACGAGGCGGGACGGGAGAACGTTGCCTTCGTTCACGTCACCCTCGTTCCCTACATCGCCACCTCGGAAGAGCTGAAGACCAAGCCGACCCAGCACTCCGTCGCCGAGCTGCGTAGCAAAGGCATCTCCCCGGACGTGATCATCGTGCGATCCGACCGCGAGATCGACGAGTCGGTACGGAAGAAGATCAGCCTCTTCTGCGACGTCGAGCAACGAGCTGTCATCGCCGCCCCCGATGTGGGCGACATCTACGAGGTACCGCTGATCCTTCATGACGGCGGTCTCGATGCGGTGATCTGCGATCGGCTCGGATTGGTCACCGGCCCACCCAACCTCGAGACCTGGCGCTCCATGGTGGACAAGGCGATGTCGGCCACTGAAGAGGTGAGGGTCGGGATAGTGGGCAAGTACGTCGGCCTCCCCGACGCCTACCTCTCCGTTGCCGAGGCGCTCCGCCACGCCGCTGCAGGAGAGGGCCTCAAGCTCGATCTGGTCTGGGTCCCCAGCGACGAGCTGACCGGTTTGCTCGCCGACACATATCTCGAGGACCTCGACGGCATCGTCATCCCGGGAGGGTTCGGCTACCGAGGAGTGGAAGGGAAGATCCAGGCCATCCGCTACGCCCGGGAGAACGATGTACCCCTACTCGGCTTGTGCCTCGGGCTGCAGGCCTCGGTGATCGAGCTCGCCCGGAACGTGCTCGGCCTCACCGACGCCAATAGCACCGAGTTCGACCCGTCCACTCCCCACCCGGTGATCGACCTCATGGCCAGCCAGGAGGATGTGGAGGACAAAGGCGGGACGATGCGTCTCGGCCTGTACGCGGCCAAACTGGCCGAAGGCTCCAAGGTTCGCGAGCTCTACGGTCAAGAGCTGGTCTACGAGCGGCACCGGCATCGCTGGGAGGTGAACAACCGCTATCGCAAGGAGTTGGAAAAGGGGGGGATGAGGCTCTCAGGGCTCTCACCCGACGACAACCTGGTCGAGTACATCGAGCTCGTGGACCACCCGTTCTTCGTGGGCACCCAGGCCCATCCCGAGTTCCGATCCCGCCCGGATGCGCCCCACCCCCTGTTCACCGGGCTGATCCGTGCCGCGGCCGAGAGCAGTGGCCAGATGGTCGAGCTTGCGGAGACCGTCGACCTGACCGTGGAGTGAGGCAGAGCCGGCTCGGTGCCGATAGCCTGCCGGGGACGGCGCCCGGCCACTTGGAGGACGAGTCTTGATCGTCGGTGTTCCCAGGGAAGTGAAGACTGAAGAGCACCGCGTGGCGATCACGCCGGTCGGAGTTCGTGAATTGGTCGAGCACGGGCACACGGTCCTCATCGAGAAGGGGGCGGGCGAAGGCTCGACGATCCTCGACGAGGAGTACGAGGCGCAAGGAGCTTCGATAGTGCCTCTCGCCGAGGATGTGTTCGCCGAAGCCGAGATGATCCTCAAGGTCAAGGAGCCTCAACACTCTGAGGTCGAGATGTTCCGACCGGGCCAGATCCTCTTCACCTACCTGCATCTGGCCGCCTATCCCGACCTGGCCGCCGGCCTGTTGGCGAGGGACATCGTCGCCATCGCCTACGAAACGGTGCAACTGCCCGATCGCTCGCTGCCCCTGTTGGCGCCGATGTCCGAGATCGCCGGGCGGATGGCTACACAGGTCGGCGCCTACTTCCTGGAGAAGGCGGAAGGTGGGAGAGGGGTCCTCCTCGGTGGCGTCACCGGGGTCCGGTCGGGCAAGGTCGTGGTCATCGGGGGAGGTATGGCCGGGTCCAACGCCGCCGTGATCGCGGTCGGGATGCAGGCCGACGTGGTCGTGCTCGACACCGACATCAACAAGTTGCGCACGCTCGATTCCCTCTACCGGGGACGGGTGAGGACGATGCACTCGAACCGGCTGACCCTCGAGGAGGAAGTACTCGATGCCGACCTGGTGATCGGGACGGTCCTGGTCCCTGGGGCTTCGGCCCCCAAGCTGATCACCGACGACATGGTCCGGGGGATGAAGCGGGGTGCGGTCCTGGTCGACGTAGCTATCGACCAGGGCGGCTGTTTCGCCACCTCGCGTGAGACGACCCACAGCGACCCGGTGTACCAGGTCCACGAGGTGGTCCACTACGCCGTTGGCAACATCCCCGGAGCCGTCCCCCATACCTCCACTTACGCCCTCACCAACGCAACTCTCCGCTATGCGGTCAGCCTCGCCACCAGGGGGGTCCCCGGGGCGGTCGACGCCCACCCCGAGTTGGCAGGAGGGGTCAACGTGGTCGGTGACGCCGTCTGCCATCCTGCGGTGGCAGAGAGTCTGGGAGCACCCTACGTCGCCCCGAGAGAGGCGCTAGCCGCGGTTTGAGCTCCGGCTCTCCCTCATTGGCCGAGTGCATCGAGGAGTATCTCCTGTCGCTGGACGTGGAGCGCGGGCTCTCCGACAACACGATCGAGGCCTACGAGAGAGACCTCGGCCAGTACCTCGTCTTCCTGGACGGTGCCAGCCCCGACCAGGCCGCCGTCGAGGGTTACGTCGTCCATCTGAGGGAGCGGGAGCTGGCCTCTTCGACCGTGGGCCGGAAGCTGGCCGCAATCCGTGGTCTGCACCGGTTCTTGGTGGTGGAGGGTCTGCGTGAAGACGACCCCACACTTCTCCTCGAGTCCCCGCGCCGACCCGAGCCGTTCCCCAAGGCCCTCACCGTCGACGAGGCCATCCGCCTGGTGGAGAGCCCCGACCTGGTCACGGTCAAAGGTCGTCGTGACTCCGCCCTGCTCGAGTTCCTCTACGCAACCGGGGCGCGGGTGTCCGAGGCCGTCGGCCTCGACTTGGGCAGGGTCGACCTCGAGGATCGGGTGGTCATGGTCACCGGGAAAGGAGCAAAGCAGCGACTGGTCCCGCTCGGGGGGAAGGCGGTCACTGCCATCTCACGCTGGCTGCCCGATCGGCTCGGTCTCCTCCGCCGAGCGGAGCGCGGCGATCCGCTGTTCCTCAATCTTCGCGGGAGTCGTCTCAGCAGGCAGGGAATGTTCGACGTGGTGCGCGCCAGCGCCCGAAAGGCAGGGATCACCGGGGAAAAAGTCTCGCCACACGTCCTCCGTCATTCGTGTGCGACCCACATGGTGGAGGCCGGTGCCGACCTGCGGACGGTACAAGAGATCTTGGGTCACGCTACTATCTCCACCACCCAGATCTACACGAAGGTCAGTCCTGCCCATCTCGTGGAGATCTACGTCCAGTCTCACCCGAGGAGCCGATGACGACGTTCGACATCGCCGGTGCCGAGAAGGCACTCAAAGAGGAGCGAGCCCATCTCGTCCACCAGTTGGAGGAGCTCGGCGCAGCCGAGACAGGCGACCTCCGCTCCGACATCGACTTCGGGGGGAGCTTCGCCGACGCCGCCGCGGTCACCGCGGAGCGAACCGAGGTCCTGGGCGTGGTCGAGTCCCTCAAGTCACTTCTGATCAACGTCGACCGGGCCCTCCGCCACATCGAGAACGGCACCTACGGTCTCTGCGAGGAATGCGGCACCCAGATCACTCCGGCCCGTCTCGAGGCACGCCCGGCGTCCGTGCTCTGCATCGATTGCAAGACCCGGGCAGCGCACTAGGAGGCCACCAAGGTGCCGGGCTCGTTGAGCCACCTCGCCCGCCGCTTCTTCGATGTGCTCCTGGCCCGCCCCCTGGACCCCGCCGAGACCACCGCGGTGGAGAACTGGCTCGACGAGGGTGAGGCCAGGCTGTTCTTCTCCCAGCCCGAAGCCGACCAGCGACATGGTTACCACGCCGCCCTGGTCGTGCTCGCCTCCGGGAACCTGGATGGGACGGTCCTGAAGGCGGCGCTGCTCCACGATGTGGGCAAACGACACGCCCGCCTCGGGGTCATGGCCAGGAGCCTCGTTTCGGTGCTGATCCGCCTCCGGCTCCCCCTGTCCGCCCGGGGAAGGAAGTACCGGGACCACGGTGAGGCAGCGGCCCGGGAATTGGGGGAGCTCGGATGCGATGACCTGATCGTCGCCTTCGCCCGGCATCATCACGAAAGGAGACCGCCCGGCTTCCCCGAGAACGTCTGGGACCTCCTCCAACGCGCTGACGAACCGCCAAAGACTGGGGAGACGCTCAAGTCCCGAATATCCTGACCAGTTCATGACCTTTCACGTCAAGACCACCGTGTTCGAGGGCCCGCTCGATCTCCTTCTCCAGCTGATTACCAAACATCAGGTCGAGGTGACCGCGGTCGGTCTGACCGGGGTGGTGGGTGAATACCTCTCCTTTCTCGACGAGATGAAAGACCTGGACATGGAGGTGACCTCGGAGTTCCTCCTCATCGCGGCCACCCTGATCCAGCTCAAGGCTCAGTCGCTGTTGCCGACCAGGGGCGAGTTCGATCTCGACGAGGAGCTCGCCCTCATGGAGGAGAGGGACCGTTTGCTCTCCCGGCTCCTGGTGTGCGTCACGTTCCGTGACGTTGCCGCCGTGCTGCAACGCAGGCTTCAGGACGCGAACCGGTTCGTGCCCAGAGTCAGCGGGATAGATCAGCCGATCACGACCGAGCCCGCAGGTCTTGTCGTGCCGATCGATGTCGGCACTCTCGCCGGACTCGCCTTCTCAGTCTTCTCCCGGGCAGGGGCTGAGCCGGATCTCGACCATCTCGATCTCGATCTCCCGTCGGTGGAGGCGGCCATCGACGAGATGAGGGCCCGCGTGGCCGAGCTCACCCTGTCCAGCTTCGAGGAGCTCACCGATCACTGCACCCGGCCGGTCGAGGTGGCGGCGTACTTCCTCGCCCTCCTCGAATTGGCTCGTTGGGGTCTCATCGAGGTGTCACAGGACGACTGGCTGGCCGAGATCAAGGTGAAGGATCGAGGCGTGGGAACGGTCGACCTGGCCTCGGAGTGGGCATCGTGAGAGAGATTGCCGCCCTGGAAGCGATCCTCTTCGTGACCGAGGCGCCGGTTCCGGCCGGGGAGCTGGCAGAAGTCCTCGAGCTGCCCAGAGATCAGGTCGAGGAGATGCTCGGGAACCTGGCCCGGGAGCTGGAGGACCGTGGCTCGGGGCTGGTCCTCAGGCAGGCCGCAGGAGGCTGGAGGCTGTACTCGCATCCGGATGCATATCCCTTCCTGGAGCGCTTCTCGACATCGGCTACGGCTCGGAGGTTGTCGCCGGCAGCGCTCGAGACACTCTCGGTGGTGGCATACCGTCAGCCTGTGGCCCGAAGCCAGATATCGGAGATCCGCGGGGTCGACTCCGACTCGGCGGTGCGCACCCTCGAACGTTTCGGCCTGGTCGAGGAGAAGGAGCGTCTCAACATCCCCGGGAACCCTGCGGTGTACATCACCACCGAACTGTTCCTCGAGAAGATGGGTTTGCAGACCCTGGCCGATCTGCCGCCGCTTGCCGACCACATCCCCCCGGCCTCGACCGTCGATTCCCTCGAGGAGACACTCCGCCCCGGGACCGCGTGACACATGGCGGAGGCAGTCCGCGTCCAGAAAGCGGTTTCCGGCGCCGGGCTGATGTCCCGTCGTGCTGCCGAGGATGCGATCCGTCAGGGCCGAGTGGCGGTCGACGGAAGGACAGTGGAGCTGGGTGACCGGGTCGACGTGAGCAGCCAGCAGGTGACCGTCGACGGGATACCGATACCGGTCAACCCCGACTTGGAGACCCATCTCGTCTACAAGCCTCCAGGTGTGGTGTCGACGGCTTCCGATCCTGAGGGGAGACCCACCGTCGTCGACCTGGTTCCTGCAAACGCCAGACTCTTCCCGGTCGGCCGTCTCGACTACGACTCGGAGGGCCTGATTCTGCTGACCAACGACGGGGATCTGGCCAATCGAGTCACCCACCCCCGCTATGGCATCGTCAAGAAGTACCTGACGCTGGTCCGGGGGACTCCGTCCAAGTCCGATGTGCGTCGTCTCGTCTCGGGAATCGACCTCGACGACGGCACCGCCCGCGCCATCTCCGCAACAGTCGTCGGCCGCAAGGGCGCCGAGATCATGATCGAGCTGACGATGGGCGAAGGGAGAAACCGGGAGATCCGCCGAATGTTCGAGACGATGGGGCTCGAGGTCACCAGGCTGATCAGGACGGCGATCGGCCCGATCAGCGACCGCTCGCTGAAACCGGGGCAGTCGCGCCTTCTTTCCACGCCGGAGATCCGCGATCTGCTCGCCTCGGGCGCTGCGGGTGGCCGATGATCGGCTCCAGAGCGATAACACCCTTGCATGGTCCGTTCGTGCGAACGGTCCGACCTCCGGGGTCGAAGTCGGAAACGATAAGGGCTCTGGTCGTGGCGGCACTTGCCGACGGCTCTTCGACCCTGAGTCAACCCCTCGTCTCCGACGACACCGGATTCGCCCGACAGGCACTGGAGCAGCTCGGGGTCGAGATCGACGTCGGGGACGACGCATGGGTGGTGCACGGCTCGTCGGGAAGCCTCCACCATTCCGTCGCCCCGCTCGACGCCGGAGCATCGGGTCTGACCGCTCGAGCCATGATTGCGCTGATCACATTGGTCGATGGGCCGACGACCGTTGTGGGGCGGGATCGGTTGCCGGAGCGCCCGATGGCCGGTTTGGTCGAGGCATTGCGAGGACTGGGCGTGGAGGTGACCGACCACGAGGGCCGGCTCCCGGTGACAGTGCACGGGACCGGGGCCCTTCCCGGCGGTACGGCGGAGGTGGACTCGCATCAGACCACCCAATTCGCCACGGCCTTGCTCATGGCCGCGCCCCTGGCCACGCACCCGCTCCTGGTGATCCCCCACGGGCTGGAGGGGTCACATCGATACCTTGACATCACGATGGCAACGATGTCGGAGTTCGGCGCCCGGGTGGAGTCCCACGGGGAGGGCTATTGGGTGTCGCCCACCGGATACACCGCCACCGAGGTAGCGATCGAGCCGGATGCCTCGGCCGCCGTATATCCGATGGTCGCAGCCGCCATAACCGGAGGGCGGGTGACGATCGAAGGTCTCGGATCTCGATCGGTGCAACCCGACATGGTGGTGGCTCGGGTCCTGAAAACGATGGGTTGTGCCGTCGAGCAGGGCGTGGCGAGCACCACGATCGACGCACGGGGGCGCAACCTGGAGCCAGTGGATGACGACATGTCGGGCTCTCCCGACGGTGCCCTTGCCGTTGCTGTCGCCGCCTTGTTCGCCTCGGGACCTTCCCGGCTACGCGGGCTGGGCTCGCTCCGTTTCAAGGAGTCCGACCGGCTCTCCGCTCTGGCCGAGGAGATCAACCGCCTCGGGGCGCATGCCCGAATCGACGGGACCGACCTCCTCATCAGCCCGGCCGACCTTCGCCCGACCCTCATCGAGACCCATGGCGATCATCGCATCGCCATGTCCTTCGCCCTGATCGGCCTCACAATGCCCGGAATCGAGATCGCCGACCCCGAGGTGGTGGCCAAGACGTGGCCCGAGTATTGGGACGTCCTGGAAGGGCTCGCCGAAGCAGATGCCTGATCTGGCAACGTCACCCGGCATCGCCGCGCTAGGTTGATCCGAGCGGAGAGGGACAAACCCGGTTCCATAAGCCCCCATTGTCCGAATACCCCCATAGGACACCCTCTGGGACCGGGTCCCTTCTCCGCTCGATAGGCTGCCCCCGTGACCGAGCTCATCGTGACCATGGACGGGCCGGCTGGCACAGGCAAGAGCACGGTGAGCCGGTTGGTGGCTGACCGTCTTGGCATCCCCCGACTCGACACCGGAGCCTTCTACCGCGCCGCCGGACTGGCCACCCTGCGGGCGGGAGTGGACCTCGACAACCACGCCGCGGTGGCCGACCTCGTGGCCGGGCTGCGGCTCGACCAGGCCGACGGCAGGATGATTCTGGATGGGCTCGACGTCTCGCAGGAAATTCGCACCCAGATCGTCACCGAAGCCTCGTCCCGAGTGTCGACTCATCCCGACGTTCGCGGTTTGCTGGTCGTCTACCAGAGGGACTGGGTGGCCCGGCACGACAACAGGGCGGTCATCGAGGGACGTGACATCGGGTCGATCGTGTTCCCGGACGCCACTGTGAAGATCTATCTCGACGCCAGACCCGATGTCAGGGCCGAACGCCGCGCCGCTCAGACCGGGGAACACTACGACCGGGTGCTCGAAGAACTGCGTGACCGTGACCGCCGCGACTCGACCCGAGAGGCCTCACCCCTGACCGTCCCCGACGGCGCGGTCGTGATCGACACCTCCGACATGGAGGTGGATGAAGTCGTCGACATGGTGGTTGGTCTGGCGGCCGAGACGACTGCTTGAACCGGCCGATCGCGGCATCGAGGTTGAGATCCTGGCCCTCCTACCATGTTGTCATGACTGTGGAGAGGGTCCTCGTCGCCCAGCCTCGCGGGTTCTGTGCCGGTGTTGAGATGGCCATCAAGGCCCTGACCTGGATGACGCGGATCTTCGACGGCCCCGTCTACTGCTATCACGAGATCGTCCACAACGAATGGGTGGTAAAGGCGTTCGAGGGCGTCGGAGTGGTGTTCGTCAACGACATCGAGGAGGTCCCGCCCGGCGCCCCGGTGATGCTCTCCGCCCATGGCTCGGCCCCCGAAGTCGTGGCCGGCGCCGGAGCACGCGCCGCGGTTGTCATCGACGCGGTGTGCCCCCTCGTCACCAAGGTCCACCATGAGGTCAAGCGGATGGCACGCGACGGATTCGACATCATCTACGTCGGCCACGAAGGGCACGACGAGGCGGTTGGGACCGTGGCCGAGGCCCCGGGGTCGATCAAGCTGGTCGAGCCTGAGAGCGGGCTCGGCGAATACCGCCCCGGCGACCCGGGCAAGGTCGCCCTTCTCGCTCAGACCACTCTCGGGGTCCATGAGTGGAGGGCAGTCATGGACGATGCCCGAGTCCGCTTCCCCGACCTGCAGATGTCACGCAAGTCCGACCTCTGCTATGCCACCACCAACCGTCAGGAGGCGGTCGAGCAACTCGCCGGCGAGTGCGACCTGCTGCTGGTGGTCGGATCGCACAACTCCTCGAACACACAGGCCCTGGTGAGGGTCGCCCGGGAGAACGGGGTCGCGGCGCACCGGATCGACTCGGCATCCGACATCGAGAGCGACTGGCTCGACGGGGTGACGACCGTGGGGCTGACCGCAGGGGCCTCGGCTCCCGATCACCTGGTACAGGAGGTCATCGACCGCCTCGCCCCGTCGGCCGGATTCGAACTGTGGTCGACCATCGAGGAGCAGGAGTACTTCCCTCTCCCTCCCCAGCTGAGGGCCTTCGTCACCACCCTGCAATCCCTGGTCGAGGCCGGGGTCACGGCGCGCCATCCGGGTCGAGACGGCTGGCTGCAGCGAGACAGGGAGTGGACGGCCACCGAGGCCCTCGACGTGGTCAGCGGCTGATCGCCAACGCCGACGGGAAGAATGGGCCCGAGGAGCATCGATGAGCACGTTTCCTGTAGTCGCAGTCGTCGGTCGCCCCAACGTGGGCAAGTCGACGCTGGTCAATCGAATCATCGGCTCGAGGTCGGCGGTCGTGGAGGAAATGCCTGGCGTGACCCGGGATCGCCGCGAGTTCGCCGCCGACTGGGCCGGACGCGACTTCGTGCTGGTCGACACGGGTGGCTGGGAGGTCAAGCCGTCAGGTGAGGTGAACGTATCGATCAGAGAGCAAGCCGAGGCGGCCGTGTCCGGTGCCGACGTCGTTCTCTTCGTGGTCGATGGAACCACCGAGCTCACAGATGACGACACCGGGGTCATCTCGATCCTGCGGACGGCGCAGGTCCCGGTTGTGCTCGCCGCCAACAAGATCGACAACAGCGGCTCGGAAGGGAACATCGACCGGTTCTGGGGTCTTGGGCTGGGCGAGCCGCATCCGATCAGCGCCTACCACGGCAGGGGAGTGGGGGAGTTGCTCGACGAAGTGGTCGGCCGGCTTCCCCAGCCGCTGGAACCGGAGGAGGAGGACGATGTGCCCCGGGTGGCCATTGTGGGGCGCCCCAACGTGGGGAAATCGACCCTCCTCAACAAGTTGGTCGGCGAGAGTCGCGTGATCGTCTCGGAGACACCCGGGACCACCAGGGACCCCATCGACGTCGACGTCGAGCTGGAGGGGAAGCGCTATAGGCTCATCGACACCGCCGGGATCAGGAGAAAGCCCCAGATCACGGAGGATGCCGACTTCTACTCCGTGATCCGGGCTCGTGAGGCCGTGAGGAGCGCCGACGTGGCCGTCCTGCTGGTCGACGCGACCGAAGGGGTCACTCATCAAGATCAGCGCATAGCCCGGGAGGTGGTCGACGCAGGTGTGGGGTTGGTCATCGTCCTGAACAAGTGGGACGCCATCGACGAGGAGCAACGGGAGCTGACAGAACGATCCCTCCCCGATCGGTTCGGATTCGTGGGCTGGGCCCCTGTGCTGCGTATGGCCGCCAAGAGCGGGGCGCGAATGCAGCGGCTTCCTGGAGCCATCGAAGCCGTGATCGCCGCGCGGGCGACGAGACTTCCCACCGGACAGTTGAACCGCGCGGTGAGACAGTGGACCGCCGCCCATCCACCACCGGTGAGAAAGGGCCGACGTCCCAAGATCCACTACGTGGTCCAGGCCGGCACCGCACCACCCACCTTCGTGCTCTTCCTGTCAGGGGGAACCCTCGGCGACGACTACCTGCGCTTCCTCGAGAATCGGCTCAGGGAGGAGGCGGACTTCACCGGGAGCCCGGTTCACATCGTCGCCAGAGCCGGGGAGCGACGATGAGTGAGGACTACCTCCCGGCCGGGAAGCAGGAGCATGAGGAGGTCAAGGCGCCGTTCAGCTTCAAGCTGATGATCGTCCTCACCGTCCTCTACCTCGGTTGGAGGCTCGTCCAGGGGATCGTCTGGCTGGTTGAGAGATTGACCTGAGCCGAGGGACGCCTAGTCGCCTCCCCGATCCTCACTCGATCCGAATGTCTCCTCGAGACCGGCGACCAGCGCATCGACCTCGGCGTCGGTGAGTCTTGCCTCAGGGTGAATGAGGGTGAAGAAACTCGGGGGCATCGACCCGTCGATGACGGTCTCGGCGCTCTCACTGCTCTCGTCGTCGGGGTCTGCGCCCCACTCGGACCAATTGGCCTTGGCCCGGCCCTGTTCCACGTCTCGCTGCACCAGCCACGACACCGGTGCGATGTTCGAGTACCAGGGCCACTCGGTCTCGTTGGAGTGACAGTCGAAGCAGGCCCTCACCGCAAATTCGCGAGCCTCCGGCGAACTCCACGCGGGCTCGGCCTCGACCGGCGGGTTGGCATGAGCCCGCCCGTAGGGGATGACCTGGATGGCGAGAACGAAGACCCCGGTGACGATGAGTAGAGGCTTGCCCAGTCGCCAGAGATTGGCGCGCCCAGAGCCGGGCTCCCAGTTCGAACGCGCCGAACCCAATACGAATCCAAGGGCGAACACCCCACCCAACAACAGGAGTCCGACCAAGACCCGGTTCAACGACATTGCGGGCTCACACTATGAACTCTGCGAAGACGCACCAACCTCACCATCTGAGAAGGCGCGGTTGGGGGGGCCATGTGGGTAGGGCCCTTTGAGTCGTCGTCGATGAGGCGGGCTCGACGGATCGAGCGTCATGCCCATTTGATGGATGGCGACGTGATGGTGGTACCAGCACAGACACACCAAATTGCCCGGATCGTGATCACCGCCCCAGGCGCGCGGCTTGGTGTGATGGGGTTGGATCCGGTAGCGACTCTGGCAGCCATCGATCTGACATCTCCCATGGTCACGCTGTAGGACGAAACTGCGGACGGCGGGCGGGATCGTCTCTCCAAGGTCGGATACACCGATCGGTCGCCCATCGTCTCCGCAGACGATGACCCGGACCTTGCCCGTGCAGAGGATCTCGGAGAGGGTGTTGGGGCCCACCCGGGGCCCCGAGGAGAGGGTGACCCCCGCCTCTCCGAAGCTGGGCGCGGCCAAGCCGGCGTCGACGAACACCTCGGCGACAGTGACTGCCCGACCGAAGTCGGATTCGTCTCCAGTTGTGGTCAGCGAGTCCATGCACAGCGTGGCGAAGGCGTCGACTCTCCGTTGCCCTTGGGTCTGATTCCCCACCGCCGGCAATTGGCTCTCCCGGCGAGTCAGGGCCCTCTCGATGATGTGCCAGTCGGTGCCATGGGTCTGACCCCAAAATCGGCCGGACGATCTGTCCAGTGAGGGCTGAAGCGCCATGTACCGATCCTCGAACATCAACTGCTCGGTGAGGCTGTCGATCTTGCGCAACCGGTCGATCACTCCGTAGAGATGACCCAGGCTGTACCGACCCGAGTCGGCGATCAACTCCTCCGGACCATCCAGGTCCCTGATCTGGCAAAGGAATGCCGCCCGGTCGATCCCGAACTCGCCCGCCTCCATTCGCTGCTCGATGTCACTGTGATGTCCCCGTACGATCCGCATCATGCGTCGCGCTGTCTGAGGTGAAACGTCGAGGTTGGCCACCACCCAGTCGGCCATGGTCCGAGAGCCGTCGGCCGTATCGAGCTGGAGCCGGTCGGCCCGGCGGAGACGCTCGACTTGCCGGCCCCGGATCTTGGAGATCTCGGCCTCGTCGGCCAAGAGTGCGGTGCGCAGCTCATCGGCTTCCAGGCTCTCCGGGGACCCAAAATCGAGGGAGTCCCAGATCGATGGTGATCTCCTGTCGAACATATGTTCGACACTACGGCGGCACTGGGACGAAAAGTTCTATCAGTGATACCGAACTGGCCGACGATGCCTCGGGTGAGCGGCTGCTGGCAGAAGATCTGAGGGCCTTGAAAGCGCGACGCAAGCCTTCAGGTGTGAGGCTCGTGCCCGCTCATGATCCATTCCTCCAACAGCGAGACCGGGAGCGGCTGCTGCCCGACCAGAAGAATCGCAGACTTCTTTGGCGCCCCGTGGGTGCTCCGGGTCTGTTGGTGGACGGGAAGGCTGCCCGCGCCTGGAAGGCAAACCGGGAGGGTGAGGTCCTGAAGATCACCGTTCAGCCTTTCGCACCGATCTCCAAATCGGTCCGTCAGGTGGTCTCGGATGAGGGCGAGGCCATCGCCCCCTTCCGCGGAGCCGAGTGGGCCGTCGTCTCATTCTCCGACTGACGTCGTGCCACCTCGATCGGCGCCAGGGCCGGGAATGAAGAGCCCGTTTCTCTCGTCCGCCGCCCGACCGTTCTCGGCCACGAGTCGACCCCGGAGATAGGTGGCAACGATCGAGCCCCGGAACACTCTGCCGGTGAATGGGCTCCATCCGGCTTTCGAGTGAATGTCCTCGTCTCGCACCTCCCAAAGGCCGTCGGGGTCGACCAGGACGAAGTCGGCATCCGATCCGAGCTGAAGTGCGCCTTTCCGGGGTGACAGCCCGTAACGCCGGGCAGGAGCCGCGGAGTAGAGACGCACCACATCCTCCACTTCCATCCTCCCGTCGAAGGCGGCGTCGAGGAAGTAGGGGAGAGTGGTATCGAGCCCGGGAAGCCCGAACGGCGCCGACCACATGTCGCCATTTGACTTTTGCTCGAGCGTGGACGGGGCATGGTCTGTGGCGATGTGGGAGTAGGCGCCCTTGCCCAGTGTGTTCCACATCGCTACCCGATCCCGTTCGGATGTGATTCGGGCCGGTGGGGTGAACTTTCGCAGCGGGCCCAGCTCGATCACCTCGCTCTCATCGAGCGCGAAGTACTGGGGACATGCCTCGGCGGCGAGATCCGCCCCTTGACGACGCGCTGTCGAGACGATCCCTGCGGCCATGGGATTGGAGACATGTGCCAAAGTCACCGCCGCCTCGCTGGTGAGCGCCAGGACCGAAACGGCGGCCACGGCCACCAGTTCGGCCTCGCGTGAGCGCCATTCGGTGAGGAGGGCGGGATCCACCCGTCCGCTCTCTTTGAGAGTCTTCTCGGCGAGGGCGGTCAATGACTCGTCCTCGCAATGGACCAACGCACGGCCGCCGAATCCGGCAAGTCTCTTCAGCGCAGCGTCGACCGAGGCTGCGTCGAGCCCGGGGACACCGTGGGTGGTGCAGGTGAACATCTTGAAGAAGGTCGCACCCGCCGCCCACATGGCGGCCATGCCCGGGATGTCTTCGGGCCAGAGGTGTGCCGCCAACCCGAAGTCGACGTTGGATCGGCCGTCCAGGTGGGATCGCTTCTCGGCCAGGTCCTTTGGGCGCCGCAGGGGGTGGGCGTGGGTGTGCTCGACGATGGTGGTCACGCCTCGGGCGGCGGCGGCGCGGGTGCCGGTGGGAAAATCCTCGCGTTCCGTGGGCCCTGGATCCATGAGATGGACATGGGTGTCGACCATCCCGGGCAGGACCAGCAGCCCGGACGCGTCGATCGCCGTCCCCGCGACCTCGAGGTCGCCGACGGCGACGACCCGCCCACCGGAGATGGCCAGGTCTGCCCGGTGTCGGCCCTCTGGTGACACGACGAGGCCACCCTTGACGACGAGCTCCGGCATATCGGTCGTCTGCAGTCGTCCTATTTGCGGCCCCTTCGCGACATCAGCGCCGTGGTCTGAAAGGTGGGTTTGTTGTCTGACATCGGGGCGGAATCTAGGTCAGCCAAAGCGCTGTGGTGCTCGGTCCGGGCTGCTTGACACGTCGTGCGGAATCAGGACCAAAGCCCCTTGTCACGGTCGATCGCCTCGACCCACGATCGAGTGATCGACAAAGGGAATGGAAGGAGTGGATATGAAGGTCCTGGTCGCATACGCGAGTCGCCACGGCTCCACCGCCGGAATCGCCGAGGGGATCGGGGCTGGTCTGCGCGCGGCGGGATTGTCGGTCGATGTCTCGTCGGTAGGAGAGGTTCGCGATGTCTCTCCGTACGACGCATTTGTCATCGGTAGTGCCGCCTACATGTACCACTGGCTGAAGGAGGCCACTTCGTTCGTCAAGCGGCACCGCGCCCTGCTCGTTGAGCGGCCGGTCTGGCTGTTCAGCAGTGGCCCGCTCGGCACCGACCTCGTCGACAAGGAGGGCAACGACGTCTTCGACGCGGCCCGGCCAAAGGAATTCGCCGAGTTCGAGAATGTGATCCAACCGCGCGGGGACAAGGTCTTCTTCGGAGCCTGGGATCCCGACGCACCACCCATCGGGATTGGAGAGAAGTTCCTTCGGAAGATGCCGGCGAACCAGGAGTGGATGCCTGCTGGTGACTTCCGCGATTGGCCGGCGATCGACGAATGGGCCACCCAGATCGCCGGTGAGCTCAGCTCGGTCTACGAGACAACCGATCGAGGTCGGATCAGTCCTGCCTGAATGCCCTATTGGTCCTCGAGCCGCGGTCTCGGTCGTTGTGTCCCGACCTGATGCGCTCAACCCCCGCCCAGGAGCCCCCCGAGGCCAGGGACGACATCATCGAGTGTGCCGGGCAGGTCATCGAGCAAGAGTTGAGCCGTATCATCAACGATCGGTTGCACCGCCTCTCCCACCTGGTCAACCGTGTCTGCCACTGCTCCGATCGTGTGATCCACGACTGCAACGGTGTCTTCCACCGTATCGACGGCAACGCCGACCAGCGGTTCGACCACGTCGTCCACCAGCGCCTCCACCGTCTCGGTGACTAGGGGTTCCACCACCCCCTCGACCACTGCCGGAGACGCAGGCGCTTGGGGGGCTCCTGCTACGGCTGGCCCGGCGCCCTCCGGCGCGGCGTCGTGGTCGGGTCGGGGGGCCGGGAACAAAAGCGCGTTGCCTCCCACTGATCTGACGGGATACGGAGCGTCGGTGAGGGCTCGATCAGCCGGCGCATCGACGGTGTTACCTGACGTGGCCACTTCGACCTGTGATGCCGGTGTCGGCGCTGCGTCCCGGACGTCGGTCACTGGAGCAGTGGTCTCCATCTGAGACGACCCGGCACCCAGGAAGACCGCCGGCAGCAATGGCATCGTCGACAGGGCGGCGACGGAAACGGCTGCGCCCAGTCTGGCGCCGCCCGAAGAGATCGCGGCGGAGACGAGCGAGTGTGCATGATCGGTCACACGCCCGGTGAAGCTCGACCCCGGCGTCATTGCAGCGCGGCTCACCGACGTCGCTGCTTCGAGTGGGGGAGTGTCGGATCGCAACTCTTCGATCCACCGACCGAGAGGGCCGTCGGCAGGCAGCTCGGCCCTGATGTAGCGGAAGGAGTCGGAGACGGCTCCAAACGTGAACATCGGTAGGGCAAAGCCACCGTCGCCCAGTGACCTCAGATGCTTACGGATCTTGACCAGTGCCCGCGCCTGGATCACCCTCACGTTCCCACTGCTCAGACCGAGAGCCTTGCCGACATTGGCGGGTGAAACCTCCTCGACGATACGCATCTGGAGGACCCGCCGCTCCCTCTCGCTCAGCACGGCGAATGCCCGCATGGCCTGCCCGGCTGCCTCGCCCAGGCCGACGATTTGTTCCACGCTGGGGCCAGGGTCGGGCCGCGGCGAATGCTCGGCCACCAGCGTCTCGGGGCGCCGGTAGCAGCGGCGGTGGTGATCGGCGATTCGTCGGTAGGCGATGGTGAAGAGAAGGGAACGCAACCCCGATCGGTCACCGACGAAGCCTGGCGACTGCTTGAAGGCTGCCACGAACACGTCCTGTACGAGGTCCTCTGGCTCCCGCACCCCACGAGAGCGGGCATAGAAGGTGAGAGCAGGGGCGTACTCGTCGAAAACCTCTTCCCAAGACAGCACCGTGCCATCGGAGGTGGCGAGCGCGAGCACGGCGTCTGCGCTCACAGCAGTGTCCTCAGCTCGGTCGCCGATCGTGGACGTCACAGGTCATGTCTCGGATTGGGAGGTGCCATCACTCTAGTGCCACACCGAAAGTGGGTACCAAGAGAAAAGTCCATGTAACAAACCGGGGCCGTGCGGCGATAGCAAGGAATAAGAGGCCGAAAGAGACGACCAGCAGAGTCCGGAGAATCCACACTCGCAGCCGACCGGAGAACAGGGATGACGACAATCAAGACATCTTGCATCCGTTGCGGAGGCATCCACCTGACACCGAACGACGTGGCCCTGGAGCTGCGTCCCGGTCGTCGCGAGGGTGACTACCGCTTCAAATGCCCAACTTGCGCCGCGCCGCAACGTAGACCCGCCAACCCTCGGGTGGTTGGCGTGCTTCTCGCCACTGGCGTGACTTTCGAGGTGGTCGACCCCCACCCCATCACCGAATTGGAGATTGCAGCCTTTGTCGTGGCCCTCTGGGCCGAATCCGATCCAATGCGGCTTCTGGCCGACTGAGCGCCTCGCCACAACGCAGTTGCCCGAGCTTCATGATTGGTCGATGCGAGAGGTTGGTGTAACGCATCGGGGCCCACAGCGATAGCGGGGTGAGAGCTGCAAGGACACCCCGGAGGTCCCGGATGAACCCCAGGCTGATTCACCAGGCAATCGAAGCGAAAACCGGGCAACCGAGTGCAGTTCGCTATGAGTGCGAGGAAGGGCAATGAGCCCGCCCCCCAGGATTGCCTCCTATCTTCAGATCGGCGAGCTCACGGTTCTTCTCGTAGTCGCCACGATGCTCCTGGCGGCAAGCGAGGGGGAAGGCCAGCTCGGCTTGGTTGTCACCGCGGGTCGATTCTTGGTCGCCGTCGTCGCTTCGGCGCTCGTCTGGTCCCTCATCGCCAGTTCATCGCGAGCCCGCCAGGGAAACCATCCCCCCGATCATCTCGATGGTGAGCGCGACCTCCATCGCAAGAAGGAGGTCTTCCTTGCCGCCGCGTCCCATCACATCAACACCCCTCTCACCGGTGTAGTCGGCTTGGCGGAGCTCCTCCAGGACAGGACCCGCGACTTGAATGCCGGCATTCGGAACGAGATCATCGAGCTGTTGGCGATTCAGGCGCGGGAGACTGCTCATGTCGTCGACGACATCCTGGTCGCGGCTCGGTCGG
>Ga0214468_1000037_pt1 | contig 39519 bp, 39 predicted proteins | sample RVTome_9_FD_187334 | JGI IMG/M metagenome (GOLD analysis project Ga0214468, IMG submission 187334) | Soil microbial communities from uranium-contaminated site in the Upper Colorado River Basin, Wyoming, United States - RVT155D38 HiSeq ...
CGGGCCGCAACGTCCCGGAGAGGCGGTCGAGACGGACGAGGCCAGCAGCCTCGAGGAGGTCCAGGAGAGGCACCTGCGCGACTCGTTCTGGTCCGTCTCCTGACGGGCCGACGGGTCGCGTGCGGCCTCCAGGCGGTCCCCGCCGGCCGGGCCGGCAGGCTCCGGTGTGGGACACCGGTCCTCCGTTGGGGCGTCGCCAAGTGGTAAGGCACCGGACTTTGGATCCGGCAATCGGAGGTTCGAATCCTCCCGCCCCAGCCATCCATCCCATTCACGGACGCGGTGAGAGATGACCGGTGAGCTGAAGATCTTCAGTGGGCGTGCGCACCCGGCGCTGGTGGAGGAGATCTGCGCCTACCTCAACCTGCCGGCCGGCAACGTCGTGGCCTACAACTTCTCCGACGGCGAGACCTTCTGCCAGATCGGCGAGAACGTCCGCGGCTCGGACGTGTTCGTCGTCCAGCCGACCTCCTCGCCGGTCAACGAGAACCTGATGGAGCTCTTGATCCTGCTCGATGCGTTCAAGCGCTCCTCGGCCTCCCGGGTCACCGCGGTCGTCCCCTACTACGGCTACGCGCGGCAGGACAAGAAAGACGCCCCGCGGGTGCCGATCACCGCCAAGCTCGTCGCCGACCTGATCTCGCGGGCCGGAGCCGACCGGGTGCTGACGATGGATCTCCACGCCTCGCAGATCCAGGGCTTCTTCGACATCCCGGTCGACCACCTGTTCGCCGCCCCGGTGTTCATCGAGGCGGTGCGCGAGATGGAGATCCCCGACGGGGTGATCGTCTCGCCCGACGCCGGTGGCGTGGAGCGCGCCCGGGCGATCGCCAAGCGCCTCGGGATGCCGCTCGCCATCGTCGACAAGCGGCGCACGGGGCCGAACGAGGCCGAGGTGATGAACGTCATCGGCGAGGTCTCGGGCAAGGAGGCCCTGATCATCGATGACATCATCGACACCGCCGGCACGCTGGTGACGACGGTCGAGGCCTTGATCGCCAAGGGATCGTCGCGCGTGCTCGCGGTCGGCGTTCACGGTATCCTCTCCGGGCCGGCGCTGGCCCGCATCGAGGAGAGCCCGCTGGAAGCCGTCCTGGTCACCAACACGACGCCCCTCGACGAGAAGATCCGCCGCTGCGGCAAGCTGCGCCCGCTGTCGGTGGCGCCGCTGCTCGGCGAGGCGATCCGCCGGATCCACGAAAACAGCTCGGTGAGCTCGCTGTTCGTCTGAGCGCGAGCCCGCCGCAGGAACCCGAACATGAGCGAACAACTGTCCATCGAAGTCCAGCCGCGCGAGACGTCCGGCACCAAGGCGTCCAAGCGGCTCCGGCGGCAGGGCAAGGTGCCCGCCGTGGTCTACGGCGGCGACCGCCCGACCACCCCGATCGTCATCGACCGCAAGACGCTGATCGACCTGATCAAGCAGGCCGGCAGCGAGCACGCCGTCTTCCTGCTCAAGCTCGCCGGCAGCGGCAAGGAGCGCTACTGCATGGTCCACGAGCTCGAGGTCGAGCCGACGACCCGCGAGATCGTCCACGTCGACTTCCTGCGCGTCGACATGAAGGAGAAGGTGCGAGTCGAGGTTCCCGTCGAGCTGGTCGGCGTCCCGGACGGGGTGAAGAACGAGGGCGGCATCCTCGACTTCGTCCACCGCGAGGTCGAGGTCGAGTGCCTGCCGGGCGATATCCCCCGCCACCTCGAGATCGACGTCTCGGCCCTGCACATCGGCCAGCACGTCGAGGCGAGCGCGCTCGTGCTCCCCGGCAACGTGACGCTGATCACCGAGCCGACCCGCACGATCGCCGCGGTCGCCGCGCCGCGCATCATCGAGGAGCCGGAGGAGGAAGAGGAGGGGATGCTGATCGAGGCCGAGCGCGAGGAGCCGGAGGTCGTCGGCCGGCGCCGGGCCGAGGAGGAGGAAGGCGAGGAGGAGGGCTGAGCCCGGAGGGCCGGGCCCCGGGAGGCGGCGTCATGCGCGACGGGATGCGCAGGCTGATCCTCGGGCTCGGCAACCCCGGCGAGCGCTACGCTCCGACCCGGCACAACCTCGGCTTCCGCGTCGTCGACGAGCTCGCGCGGCGGCGGGGCCTCGCGGTGGCGGGGGAGGAGTGCAGCGCGCTGGTCGGCGAGGCGCCCGGCCTCCTGCTCGCCAAGCCGCAGACCTACATGAACCGCAGCGGGTACGCCACGCGCTGCCTCGTCGAGCGCCACGGCCTCGAGCCGGCCGGCGTGCTGGTCGTCTACGACGAGGCGGCGCTGCCGCTCGGCCGGCTGCGCCTGCGCCCGGCCGGCAGCCCCGGCGGCCACCGCGGGATGGAGTCGATCGTCGGCGAGCTGCGCACCGGTGAGGTGCCGCGGTTGCGGCTGGGGATCGCCCCCGAGGAGCCGCCGGAGGACCTGGTGGAGTTCGTCCTCGCGCCGTTCGCGCCCGACGAGCGGGAAGCGGTCGACTCGATGGTCGCCCACGCCGCCGACGCCTGCGAGGCGTGGCTGTCGGACGGGGCGGAGGCGGCGATGGCCCGGTTCAACGCGCCGCCTTCCGGCGCAGAACGGTCCGGCGCAGAGCCGTCCGGCGAGGCCCCGTCCGCCGGCGGTAGACGGATCCGAGCTTCGACTCGACGTTCTTGACATGAGACCGAGCTCGCGCGCGCGAGCTCTTCGATCCAAACGAGGAGGAGATTGACCCCGATGTCCGAGACCATCCTGTACCTGATCCCCGTGTGCGGCGCCCTGGCGCTGGTCTTCGCCTGGCTGCGCAGCTCCTGGGTCGCCCGGCAGGACGCCGGCACCGACACCATGCAGACGATCGCCGGGCACATCCGGGACGGCGCGATGGCGTTCCTCGGCCGCGAGTACCGGGTGCTGGCGATCTTCGTCGTCGTCGCCGCGGGCCTCTTGGCCTGGGCGAGCGCGGCGCAGCCCGGCAGCTCGCCGCTCGTCGGCCTGTCGGTGGTGGTGGGCGCCTTCTGCTCGGCGCTCGCCGGCTTCATCGGCATGCGGGTGGCGACGAACGCCAACGTCCGCACCACGGCCGCGGCCCGCACCAGCCTCAACGACGCCCTGCGGGTCGCCTTCTCGGGCGGGGCGGTCATGGGCTTCGCAGTCGTCGGCCTGGGTGTGCTCGGCCTGTCGCTGCTCTTCATCCTCTACCTGGGGCTGTTCGACACCGGCAACCCGCAGGTCGACCTGATGCGCACGGTGACCGTCCTGTCCGGCTTCTCGCTCGGTGCGAGCTCGATCGCGCTCTTCGCCCGCGTCGGCGGCGGCATCTACACCAAGGCGGCCGACGTCGGCGCCGACCTGGTCGGCAAGGTCGAGGCCGGCATCCCCGAGGACGACCCGCGCAACCCGGCGGTGATCGCCGACAACGTGGGCGACAACGTCGGCGACGTCGCCGGCATGGGCGCCGACCTCTTCGAGTCGTACGTCGGCGCGATCGTCGGCTCGCTCGTGCTCGGCATCGGTGCGACGACGCTGGACGGCTCGGGCTACACGCCGGGCCTGGTGCTGCTGCCGCTGATGCTCGCCGGGGTCGGCATCCTGGTGTCGCTCGGCGGCACCTTCCTCGTCCGCACCAAGGAGGGCGGCGACCCGGCCAAGGCGCTCCACCTCGGCACCGTCTCGGCGGCGATCGCCATGCTCTTCGCCACCTGGCTGGCCGCCCACTGGCTGCTCGGCGACGCCGTGTTCACCATCTCGGGGGTCTCGTTCGGCGCGAACGGCATCGTCTGGGCGACCGTCGCCGGCCTCGTCGCGGGCGTCGCGATCGGCTTCATCACCGAGTACTACACCTCGGAGCAGCGGCGGCCGGCGCAGTCGATCGCCGACGACAGCCGCACCGGCGTGGCGACGAACATCATCTCGGGCCTGGCGATCGGCATGAAGTCGACGGCGCTGCCGACCATCGTCCTGGTCGGAGCGATCCTCGCCGCGTACTACTTCGCGGGCCTGTACGGGATCGCCATCGCCGCCTTCGGCATGCTGTCGACGACCGGCATCCAGCTCGCCGTCGACGCCTACGGCCCGATCGCCGACAACGCCGGCGGCATCGCCGAGATGGCGGCGCTCGGCCCCGAGGTCCGCGGCCGCACCGACAAGCTCGACGCGGTCGGCAACACCACCGCGGCGATCGGCAAGGGCTTCGCCATCGGCTCGGCGGCGCTCACCGCACTGGCGCTCTTCGCCGCCTTCAAGACCACGGTCGGCCTCGAGGTCCTCGACATCTCCCGGCCCACCGTCATGGGCGGCCTCTTCCTCGGCGCGATGATGCCCTTCCTCTTCAGCTCGCTCGCCATGCAGGCCGTCGGCCGCGCCGCTTTCAAGATGATCGAAGAGGTCCGCCGCCAGTTCCGGGACATTCCCGGCCTGATGGAGGGCAAGGCGACCGCCGAGTACGCGAAGTGCGTCGACATCTCGACCGCCGCGGCGATCCGCGAGATGGTCGTCCCCGGCCTGCTCGCCCTCCTCGTCCCGGTGATCGTCGGCTTCTACTCCGTCGAGGCCCTGGGCGGCCTCCTCGCCGGCGTCACCTCCTCCGGCGTCATGATGGCCATCTTCATGGCCAACGCCGGGGGTGCCTGGGACAACGCCAAGAAGTACATCGAAGGCGGCGCCCACGGCGGCAAGGGCTCCCCGGCCCACAAGGCCGCCGTCGTCGGCGACACCGTCGGCGACCCCTTCAAAGACACCGCCGGCCCGAGCCTGAACATCCTGATCAAGCTGATGTCGGTCGTGGCGCTGGTCATCGCGCCGCTGCTGGTATAGGGCGAAAGAGGACAGATTCAACGAGAGAAGGGCCGCGGGGGGCGATCCCCCGCGGCCCTGCATGGATGACGAGCTGACTCAAAGGACGACGCAGCCGACGCGCGCGATCTCGCGGAAGTGGGCGTCGTGCGTCAAGACGAGAGCGGCGTGACGGGCCGCGACGGCGGCGATCCAGATGTCGTTCGCGGGGAGCGGCGTACCGGCTCGCCGGAGGTCGAAGACGATCTCGGCATAGTTTCGGCTGACCTCGGAGTCCACCGAGAGCTCGACGACGACCGGGTGGGAGAGGAACTCTCGGAGCAGAGACTCGTTGTCCTCGCGACGGCGGCCCTGTGCGAAGCCGGCACGGAGCTCGCCGAGGGTGATCGCGGGCATCCCGACCCATTCCGCAGCGTCGAGAATCGCGCCGACCTCGGCCTCACCCTTTCGAAACCGGCTGTATGCGGAGGTGTCGAGGCAGAAGCGGCTCATCGCCACATGTCGCCGTCGATCTCCTCGAAGATCGAAACGGCGTCCTCGAAGTCCTGGAACTCTTCCTCGCTCCAGCCCCCGGCCAACCTGCCGAGACCGTTCGATCGGTGCGTTCCGACGCCGAGACCCTGGCCCAACAGCTCGAGGACGGTCTGGTTGAGCGACGCGCCACGGCGATGCTTCTCTCGCTCGAGCGCTTCGGCGAGGGGCGGAGGAACGTTGCGGATCGTGAGTGCTTTCATGTTCTGCTTCCGGTGAATGCATAGTATGATGCCCTCCGGCTCTCTCGTCAAGTCGCGACGGCCTCCATGGACTGCAGACGCGATCTGCGGCCGCGTTTCGCTCCGATGACCGACTCCCGCGCCCCGGCCGCCCTCCTCGCCGCCGCCGTCCTCGGCAGCCTCCTCGTCCTCGCTGCGCCGTTCCAGACCTTCCTGCCGGTCGAGATCAGCGGGCTCGAGGCGGCGGGGTTCGTGGCCTACGCGTGGAGCGTCTGGCTGCTGGCCCGCAACCTGCCGCTGGGGTGGTGGGTGGCGCTGGTGGGGGTGGCGATCTATGCGGTGGTGTTCTACCGCGTGCGGCTGTTCGCGGAGGTGGGGATCCAGGTCTTCTACTTCGTGACCAGCGCGCAGGCGATCTGGGTGTGGGTGCGGGGCGGCAAGCGCGGGACGGGGCGGCCGGTGGGGATGCTGACGAACCGCCAGCGGATGGTCCTGCTGCCGGTCGCCGCGGTGGCGGTGTGGGGGCTGCGCGAGCTCCTCGTCGTGCTACGCGGGGCGGCGCCGTTCTGGGACTCGCTGTCGACGGTGATCAGCCTGGTCGCGCACCTCCTGCTGATGGGGCGGTTCGTCGACTCCTGGGTGCTGTGGGTCGCGGTCGACGTGATCTACGTGCCGCTCTACGCCTCGCGCGGGCTGTACCTGACCAGCGTCCTCTACGCGGCCCTCCTCCTCATGTCGATCCGCGGGCTCCAGAACTTCCTGCGCCTCTACCGGGAGCGGATGGAGCGGCGTGCGGCGAGCTGATCGCGCCGCCGCAGCGCCTACGGTCCGGCGAGCACCTCCTCCGCCCAGTCGAAGATCGGACGCTCGACGTACTCCCGGTGGTCGGGGGTCATGAAGTGGTCGATGTGGCCGAACTCGGGCTCGAGGAGGAAGGTCACCTCCGCCGCGGTGAAACGCGCGAGCTGGTCGGGCATGTAGGGGCCGAAGCCGCGGCCGCCGCCGATCGCCAGGACCGCGCCGTCGTAGGCCGCGAGGTTCGCGACGTAGGCGGTCTCGCGGCCGGCGAGCGAGCAGGAGACGTCGCGTACCAGCCGCACCGGCGCATAGGCGTTGAACTGGCCGACGTTCTCGAACAGGCGCGGCTCGGAGGCGAAGAACAGGCGGTCCTCGGCGAAGCTGCCGTTCATCTGGACGTAGCCCGGCACCGGCATGGCGATCGGACCGGGCGCGGGGACGGAGAGCAGGAGGACCATGATCTGGTGGTTGGTCAGCAGCGGCGGGAAGAGCGGGTTCAGGGTCGGCGCGGCGGGGTCGAGCTCGGCCGACTTGGCCACCTGCTTGAAGACGTTCGGGCCGACGCCGTCGAAGACCAGTCCGGCGGCGAGCTGAGCCTCGAGCTGGTCGCAGTAGCCGTCGTTGAGGCCCTGGACCACCGGGTCGTCGCTCGCCAGCATCCCCTCCCAGACGATCACCCCGTCGTAGTCGGCGGGCGCCGCGTTCGCCACGGCCACGGCGAGCATGCCGCCGAGCGAGGCGCCGCCGGCGACGATCGGCGTACCGGGGTGGAGCGATTCGATCTGTCCCCGGATGAAGGCGATGTCGTCGAGCATCGACTGGAGGTCCCAGGCGTCCATCACCGAGCAGTCGAGGAGGCCGGCCTCGCAGGTGCCGCCCGGGATGCCTGCGTAGCGCGGCGTGTAGCCGTACACGTCGTGGCCGCGCACCGCGAAGTACTCGGCGATCGAGGTACCGACGCCGCCCGAGAGGTCGCGCTGCTCGTAGAAGGCGAACGACGAGCCGAGCGGCGGGAGCAGGAAGATCGAGCCACGCAGCTCGCCGGCCGGACCGTCCTTGACCAGCCGGAACATCTGGAACCGGTCGAGCGGGCCCGGGCCGACCTGCACGGTCGAGGCGGTGCGGACGAGGTCGCCGCCGGGCGAGGTCGTCGCCGAGGCGAGGATCTGCTGGGCCTCGGCGGGACCGGGCGGGGCGGCGGCGAGGGCGAGGGCGGCGAGGACGACGAAGACGACGGCTGCGGGTCGGCGCATGGCCGGTTCTCCTTTCGAGTACCGCGTGGATGGACCTGTCTTGCGAGCGGGGTCGCTGAGAGTGAAGTGCGCCGCCGGCCGCTTCGCGGGACGGCTCGGGTTGCGACGGGCGGCCACGTCCGGTAAGATCCCGCCTCCGGCACGGTTTCCGCGACCGCGAGGTCGCGCGTCCGGGCCGCGTCACGCTCCTTCCTGCTCCGCCGGGGCCACCGGGCCTACGGGCGGGGCCGAACAGACCGAGGGGAGGCATTCCCGCAGTGCGTACCTACGAGATGATGTTCATCACGGACCCGCGTGTGTCCGACGACGACGTCGGCGCGCTCACCGAGGACGTGAAGAAGCTGCTCACCGCGAAGGGCGGCGAGATCGTCCGCGAGGAGCAGTGGGGCCGGCGCAAGCTGGCCTACGAGATCGACAAGCTCAAGGAGGGCAAGTACACCCTCCTCTACCTGGCCGACGACGACGGCGCGCTCAACATCGCCGAGGTCGAGTACCGGATGCGCCAGAACGACAAGATCCTGCGCTACCTCACCGTGCGCACCGACCAGGACCTCAAGCGGGCCGGCATGCCGCTGCCCACCGAGGCGCCGCCCCCGGCGCCCGAGGGCGGCGAGGCGGGCGAGGGCGAGGACTCCGCAGAGAAGGAGGGCTGAGCCATGGCACGACCCTCGGGTGGCGGCCGCGGCGGCCGTGGCGGCGGCGGCGGCCGCGGCGGCCGTGGTGGCGGCGGCGGCCGCAAGGTGTTCTACCGCCGGCGCAAGGTCTGTAAGTTCTGCGCCGACAAGATCGACTACATCGACTACAAGGACGTCAAGCTCCTCCAGGGCTTCGTCCCCGAGCGGGCCAAGATCCTGCCGCGCCGCATCTCGGGCACCTGCGCCCGGCACCAGCGGCTGCTCCAGCAGGCGATCAAGCGGGCGCGTCACATCGCGCTGCTGCCCTTCGTGACCGACTAGGAAGGCCGATCGCGATGAAGATCATCCTGCTCAAGGACCACCGCCACCTCGGCCGGCGCGGCGAGGAGGTCGACGTCAAGCCCGGCTACGGCCGGAACTTCCTGCTCCCGCACGGCCTCGCGCTCGTCGCCAGCGACGCGAACCGCCGCTACTTCGAGGAGCAGCGCGAGAAGATCGAGGCGCAGCACGTCGAGGAGCGCGACGAGGCCCAGGCGATCGCCGACAAGCTCGCCGGGCTGCGGCTCGAGATCGCCAAGAAGGCCGGCGAGACCGAGACCCTGTACGGCTCGGTCACCGCCACCGAGGTCGCCGACGCGCTCGAGGCGCAGGGGATCGAGGTCGACCGCCGGCGGATCGACCTCGAGGGCGGCATCAAGACCCTCGGCGAGCACGAGGTGCGGATCCTGCTCCACTCCGAGGTGACCGCCGAGATCACCGTCGTCGTCGTCCCCGAGGAGTGATCCTCCGGGGCGGCGCGACCCGGGGGAGACGGTGAGGAGCGGCTCGGCGTGACCTCGGACGGCCCGGCCGGCGCACGCGGGGAGCCCCTGCCCGGCGACCCGGACGGGCCGCTCGACGTCCGCCGCTTCTACGGCGAGCCGACCCGCGACCTCGGCGAGTGGCGGCGGCTCTGGCGCCGCGACGCCGCCTTCCCGATCGCGAGCCACCGCGGGCCGCTCGGCCGGCTCCTGGTGGCGGCGAAGCGGCTGCTCCGGCCGCTCGTCAAGGCCCCGCAGGCGGACCTCTGGGACCGCCAGCGCGTCTTCAATCTCATCCTGCTCGAGCACCTCGAGCGGCTCGACGCCTCGCTCGCCGACGCCGCCGGCCGGCTCGCCCGGCTCGAGGTCCACGCCCCCGAGATGTTCCGGGAGACCCTCGAGCACAACGACGCCCTCTACGCGCGCGCCGACCAGAAGCTCGACCGCTACCGGCGCGAGGCGCAGGACCTCGCCGCGGCGCTCGGCGCCGCGCTGGCCGAGGTGGAGACGGCGGCGGAGGGCTCGGCCCGCCCGGCCCGCGAGGCGGGCGCGCCGCCCGCCGCCGGGCCGCTGGCGCGCGCCCTCGACGAGCGCGCCTACCTCGAGCTCGAGCGCCGCTACCGCGGCACCGAGGAGGAGATCGCCGAGCGGCTCGGCGTCTACCTGCCGTACCTGCGCGAGCTGCCGGCGGGCCGGCCGGTCCTCGACCTCGGCTGCGGCCGGGGCGAGGCGCTGGCGCTGCTCGCCGAGGCGGGCGTCCCGGCCCGCGGGGTGGACTCCAGCGCCCGGATGGTCGCCCGCTGCCGCGAACGCGGGCTGGAGGCCGAGGAGGGCGACCTCTTCGCGGCGCTGGCGGCGGCGAAGGAGAGGAGCCTGGGCGCGGTCGTCTCATTCCACGTCGTCGAGCACCTGCCGCCGGCCGAGCTCGACCGGCTCGTCCGGCTCGCCTGGCGGGCGCTCGTCCCGGGCGGGGTGCTGGCGCTCGAGACCCCGAGCCCGCTCTCGCTGGTCGTCGCCGCGAGCCGCTTCTGGCTCGACCCGACCCACGTCCGCCCGGTCCACCCGGAGGCGCTCCGGCTCCTCTTCGAGCTCGCCGGCTTCGAGCGGGTCGAGCTCCTGGCGCTCCGCCCCTTCCCCGCTGCCGAGCGGCTACCCGAGATCGACCTCGCCGCCCTGCCGGCCGACCAGCACGCCCTCGCCGACCGGGTGAACCGCCTCCGCGACCGGCTCGACGACCTCCTCCACGGCCACCAGGACTACGGCCTGGTCGGGCTCAAGCCGGCCGGGGCCGGTGCCGGCCGGGGGTGAGCGGCCTGCACGGCCTGACCGCCGCCGCGCCGGGCGTACCGGCGGCCGCAGGGTGAGCCGGGACGGGCGAGACGGGGCGGGGCCGGGGCGGTCCGAGGTCGGCGTCGGCCCGCACCCCGAGCCCTGGCCCGACGACCCGCGGCTCGACCCCGAGCTCCTCGCCGGCGGTGACCGCCGCAACGTCCTCGACCGCTACCGCTACTGGCGGATCGAGGCGATCCGCACCGACCTCGACCGCCGCCGCCACCCCTTCCACGTCGCGGTCGAGAACTGGCGGCACGACCCGAACATCGGCTCGGTGGTGCGCAACGCGAACGCCTTCCTCGCCCGCGCCGTCCACGTCGTCGGCCACCGGCGCTGGAACCGGCGCGGCGCGATGATGACCGAGGTCTACCAGGACGTCCGCCACCACCCGTCGGTCGCCGCGCTCGGCGGATGGGCGGCGGAGGAGGGGCTGCCGGTCGTCGGCGTCGACAACGTCCCCGGTGCGGCGCGGCTCCCCGAGGCCGACCTCCCGCGCGCCTGCGTCCTGCTGTTCGGCCAGGAGGGTCCCGGGCTGTCCGAGGACGCCCGCGCCCTGTGCGACGGCCTCGTCGCCATCCCCCAGTACGGCTCGACCCGCTCGATCAACGCCGGCGCCGCCTCGGCCGTGGTGATGTACGAGTGGTGCCGCCGCCACGCCGGCCATGGCGCCGCCCACCCGGGTGGAGGACGGAGGTGAGGCTCCGCGTCGGGGCGCTGAGACCGCCCACCGTCGCGGAGCCTCACGGCGGTCCGAGCTAACCGCTGCAGCCGCAGCAGTTGTTCGAGAAACACACCCCGAACCGCGGGTCGCCGCAGTATGAGTCGCAGTGGTCGTCCTTGAAGCAGCGCGGGGCGCCGAAGGGGCAGTGGCCCGCCGCCGAGGTATCGAACAGCCCCTGGCCGGCGTCGGTCGCGGCACACTGCTCGGCATCGATGGTAGGCGTGGTGTCGTTCGCGAGGAGCTCGACCGTCGCCGGCGCGGTAGCCTCGCCCCCCTCGGTCACCTCGCCGGCGCGCAAGGCCACATCGACGGGTGAGGACTCGTCGACCAGCTCGGCGGTCGGACCTGCGGCGAACAACGGCAGGGCGACCAGACAGGTGAGAAGGGTGATCTGTGCCATTTGCTTCTGCATGACGTGCCTCCTCTGAAGTCCGCGGCATCGGCCGGCTCTGACGTCAGATGCCGACCGCCCTGTAGATGGAGTGTCCCCTCGATCTGCGACAGGGACGCCCGGGCCGCCGAGCCTCTGCTACCGTAGCTGTCGAGCCCCTCGATGACCCTCCGGACGCAACTCCTTCGGAGCTCGACGGAGCCCCGCCGGGCCGCGGCACACCGCGCCGGGCCGATGCGATCCGCTTCCGGCGCGGGCTGCGGAGCGCGCGCGAGCGCTCCTGGGAGCTCGAGCTCCTGCTCTCGGGAGCGGTGGTCGCGGGGCCGGCGCGGTCCTCCTCGTCGGCTACCAGTACGTCAAGATGATCCTCTACACCGGTCGCCCGCTTCTGGCGTTAGGAGCCAGCGCGGGTAGCCAGCGCGCGGGCCTCAGCCGGCCGCCAGCGCCTCCCAGCGGCGGCCGATCATCAGGCGGAGCTTCTTCTGCTCCTCCTCGGCGAGGTCGTCGCGGCGGCGGGAGACCTCCTCCTCGAGCCGCTCGAGGTCGGCGTGGCCCGCGATCTCCTCGAGCCGGTCGCGTAGGGCGTAGAAGAGCTCCGAGAACTCACCGCACAGCTCGCGCAGGAAGGCGTAGGAGAGCCGATGGGCCGAGCACGGGCCGAGCCGTGCGACCGCCTCCTGGTGCTCGGCGGTGCAGTAGCCCTTGTGGCGCGCGAACCCGTAGCCGGGGTGGCGGGCGTCGAGCTCGCACATCAGCCGGTCGCGGTGGGTCTTGGCGACGATCGAGGCGGCGGCGATCGAGAAGTTCAGCCCGTCGCCGCGGTCGAAGCGGTTCTGCGGCAGCCGGAGCCCGGGGATCTCCCGCGCGTCGACCAGCACGTGCTGCGGCGGCTCGGGCAGCGCCTCGACCGCCCGGCGCATCGCCAAGAGCGCTGCGTGGTAGACGTTCAGCCGGTCGATCTCGCCGACCGCGGCCGTCCCCACTCCGACCCCCGCCGCCCGCTCCCGGATCGCGGCGTCGAGCTCCTCGCGACGCTCCGGGTCGAGCCGCTTCGAGTCGTCGATCCCCTCGAGGTCCTCGCCGGGCCGGAAGACCACCGCCGCGGCCACGACCGGCCCGGCGAGCGGCCCCACCCCCGCCTCGTCCACCCCGGCGACCCGCTCCACCCCGGTCTTCCACAACACCCGCTCGAAGTGGAGCAGCGCGTCGAGCCGCTGCCGCTCCTCCTTGTCGCGCTCCCACCGCGCCTTGAGCGTCCGGTAGAGCGCCTTGACCCCGCTCCGCCGGTCCCGCCGCAGCCGCGCCAGCACCTGCGGCGAAGGCGCCGGCGCCCCCGCACCGAGGTACCGGCGCCGGATCTCCTGCACGGACAGGTCTGCGAGCTTGCGGGTACGGCTGGGGGCCACGGCCGGATGTTAGCAGCGCCCCTGGCGGCGGAGCCGGTGTCTCGCGGCCCGGTCGAGCGCGAACAGGAGGGTCCGAGCTGCAGGAGTCGTGTCGAATTCGCTGACTAAGGCGCGGAGCCCTCGAAGTAGCGGTCGGTGAGAGCGCCGAGGAAGAGATCGAAGTCTCCGAGGTGATAGGCGACGATGTCGAACACCTCCTCGGCGTCGATCTGGTCGTAGAGGTGGACCGCGCGGTTGCGGAAGCGGACCATGCCGAGGAACCGCTCGCGTTGCTCGCGGGGCAAGTAGCCGTGCTCGACCAGAATCTCGATGACCTCGGCGTAGCTGCGCGGGATGCCGAGCCCCTCCCGCGAGATGACGTGATTGCCGACGTCGACGACGGCCTCGATGGCGGTGTGGAGCCACCGAACCGTCGCCGCCTGGCTGACCTCATCGGCGAGGAACGAGTCGCGGCCCTCGGCGGCGACCCGGCGGAGGTGCCGGAGCCGGTCGCGGACGTGGTCGATGTGGTGGCGGAGCTTGTCCGGGTCAACCGGCGCCACGGGCGTACTCCTCGACCAGGGCACGGTCGTAGTCGCGGAGGAAGGGCTCGTAGTCGACGGCGAAGTCGATGTAGCGGTCGATCGTCTCTTCGACGAAGTCGGCGAGGGCGATCTCGTCGTAGACGAAGAGGGGGCGGCCCTTCGAGAGGATGGAGAAGCGCAGGGCCAGCGGGACCCTCTGGAGGAGGCTGACCGAGACGTCGTCCTCGTGGAGGGCGGAGGTGACGGTGCCGATCAGCGACAAGTGGCCCTTGCCGTCCGGGACGCGGCCCTCGGCGAAGACGAAGGCGAGGTCGACGTCGCTGAGCGGTGTCTGGTGCTCGGTGCCGTAGGAGCCGAAGAGATAGACGGCGGCCAGCCCCGGGACCTTCCGGAGCTCGGCGTCGAGCGTCGGCAGGCGGTCCGAGACGTCGATCGTCCGGCCGTCGTTGTGCAGCTTTCGCATGAGCGATCTGCCTTCTTCGTCGGCGGGCAGTCTACTCGACACGGGCTGTCCGGCCGGGCGCCGGAGGGCGCCGGCTACAATCGGCCGTCTACGGGACGGAAGGAGGGACTGTGGCGGACCTGCGCGGGAGGACGGTGTTCATCACCGGGGGGAGCCGGGGGATCGGCAAGGCGATCGGGCTGCGGGCGGCGCGGGACGGGGCGAACGTGGTGATCGCGGCGAAGACGACCGAGCCGCACCCGAAGCTTCCGGGGACGATCTTCAGCGCGGCCGAGGAGATGGAGGCGGCTGGGGGCAAGGCGCTCGCGGTGCAGATGGACGTGCGCGACGACGAGCAGGTGGAGGCGGCGATCGCGCGGGCGGTGGAGACGTTCGGCGGCCTCGACGTCGTGATCAACAACGCCTCGGCGATCTCGCTCACCGGCACGCTCGACACGGAGATGAAGCGCTACGACCTGATGCAGGACGTCAACGTGCGCGGCACGTTCACGACGACGCGGGCGGCGGTCCCCCACCTGGCGCGGGCGGAGAACCCGCACGTGCTGGTGCTCTCGCCGCCGATCGACCTCTCGCCGCGGTGGGTGGCGCCGCACCTCGCGTACACGCTGTCGAAGTACGGGATGAGCCTGTGCGTGATCGGGCTCGCGGCGGAGTTTCGGGAGCGAGGGATCGCGGTCAACGCGCTGTGGCCCCGGACGGTGATCCACACCGCCGCCCTGGCCATGCTCGGCGGGCTGATCCCGCCGGAGGCGACGCGCAAGCCCGAGATCGTGGCCGACGCGGCGCACGCGATCCTCGTCCGGCCGAGCCGGAAGGCGACGGGGAGCTTCTACCTCGACGACGAGGTGCTCCGCGAGGAGGGGGTGACCGACCTCTCCGGATACGCGGTCGAGCCCGGACACGAGCTGGCCACCGACCTGTTCCTGGGCAGGGGCCCGGGCCTCGGGAGCCGCGGCTGACGCCGGAGTGAGGAGGGGGAGGTGGACTGGCAAGAGACCCTGGCGGACCTGACGGGCAAGCTCGAAGGATGGGTGGAGGCGGCGGTCCTCAAGCTGCCGAACCTGTTCGTGGCGGTGCTCATCTTCGTCGTCGCCTGGATCGGGGCGAAGCTCGTGCGGCGGCTGCTCGGCCGGGCGCTCGACCGCACCGGCGCGCCGCAGCAGATCCGCAACCTGCTGGTCACCGTGGTCGGCGTCGCGGTGGTCGCCGCCGGGCTGTTCATCGCCCTCGGCGTCCTCGAGCTCGACAAGACGGTCGCCTCGCTGCTCGCCGGCGCCGGCATCCTCGGCCTCGCCCTCGGCTTCGCTTTCCAGGACATCGCGGCGAACTTCATCGCCGGCATCTACTTCGCGTTGCGCCGCCCGTTCCGCACCGGCGACGTGGTCGAGACGAACGACTTCTTCGGCACGGTGGAGCGCGTCGACCTGCGCTCGCTCGTGCTGCGGCGGCCGGCGGGCCAGCTCGTGATGATCCCGAACAAGAGCGTCTTCGAGAACCCGCTGGTCAACTACAGCACCCTCCGGGCGCGGCGGGTCGACCTGGCGGTCGGCGCGTCCTACGGCGACGACCTCGAGCGGGTACGGGAGGTGGCGATCCGCGCCGTCGAGGGGGTCGAGGGGCGCGACCCGGAACGGCGGGTCGAGCTCTTCTACGAGGCCTTCGGAGACTCGTCGATCGACTTCCTCGTCCGCTTCTGGGTGCCGTACCGCAAGCAGAGCGACTACCTGGCGGCGCGGTCGGAGGCGATCGTCCGCATCCACCGCGCGTTCGACGAGGCGGGGCTGACGATCCCGTTCCCCATCCGCACCCTCGACTTCGGGATCGTCGGCGGCGAGACCCTGGCCGAGGCGCTGCCGGAGCCCCTGGGCGGGGGCCGCGGGACGGCCGACTAGCCCGCGGCGAGCTCGGGTCGGCGGAGCAGGGCGCCGAGGAGCTTGCGGAGGAGCGCGGCGGCCTCGGCGCCGGCGGCGAGCACCTCGTCGTGGTCGAGCGGCTCGCCGGTGACCCCGGCGCCGGCGTTGGAGACGAACGACACGACCAGGACGCGCATCCCCATGTGGCGGGCGGCGATCACCTCGAGCACGGTGGACATGCCGGTGACGTGGACGCCGACCCCCTGGAGCATCCGCACCTCGGCCGGGGTCTCGTAGCTCGGGCCGGCGACGCCGCCGTACACCCCGGAGCGGAGCTCGATGCCGAGAGCCTCGGCCGTCTCTTGCGCCAGCCGCCGCAGGCCGGCGTCGTAGGCCTCGACCATGTCGGGGAAGCGCGGCCCCCAGTCGGCCGGCAGCTCGCCGCGCAGCGGGTTGAGCCCGGTCAGGTTGATCTGGTCCTCGACGACGACCAGGTCGCCGGGGCGGAGCTCCGGGTCGACGCCGCCGGCCGCGTTGGTCATCACCAGGGCGCTCGCCCCGAGGAGCCGGCCGAGCCGCACCGGGAAGACCGTCTCGTGGGCGTCGTGCCCCTGGTAGGAGTGGAGGCGGCCGCGCTGGTAGAGGACGTGGAAACCATCCCTCGGGCGGAGCAGCTCGACGGTGAGCGGGTGCCCGGCGATGCCGTGGATCGGGAAGGGGACGAGCTCCTGGAGCGGCAGCGGCCCGTACGGGCTCTCCCCGAGGTCGACGGCCAGCCCGGAGCCCGACACCAGCATCGCGTCGGGCCGCGGCCAGCCGACCGCCCCGTAGCGGCGGACGGCCTCGGCGAGCGGTGCGGCGAGGCGATCGGCGGCGGAGGTCTCGGCGGCGGCGGTCTCGGCGGAGGTCTCGGGGGCGGTCGCGCGGTCCATGGCGGGCCGGATGGTACCGCAGGGCCGGCCGGGCGACCTGCTATCTTTCGCCCTCGTGTCGGAGCTCGACGAGCAGATCCGCGTCCGCCGCGAGAAGCGGCAGGCCCTGGCCGAGGCGGGCGTGCCGCTCTACCCGGTGCGCTTCGACCACGACCTCGAGCCCGCCGACGTCCACGCGCGCCACGGCGCGGCGACCGGCGACGAGCTCGAGGCCGAGCCGGTCCGGCTGCGGGTGCCGGGGCGGGTGCGGGCGATCCGCGGCCACGGCAAGACGGTCTTCGTCGACCTCTCCGACGGGCGCGGCAAGCTCCAGCTCTTCGTCCGCCGCGGCAGGCTCTCCGCGACCGCGGCGACCGTCCTCGACCATCTCGACCTCGGCGATCTCGTCGGCGCCGCCGGCACCCTGATGCGCACCCGCGCCGGCGAGCTCTCGCTGGCGGCCGACGACCTCGTGCTGCTCGCCAAGGCGCTCCGCCCGCTGCCCGAGAAGTGGCACGGGCTGGCCGACGTCGAGGCCCGCTACCGGCAACGCTACCTCGACCTGGCGACGAACCCCGAGGCGCGGCGCACCTTCGAGGTGCGGGCGAGGATCGTCTCGGCGACCCGCCGCTTCCTCGAGGCGCACGGCTTCGTCGAGGTCGAGACGCCGATGATGCACACGATCCCCGGCGGGGCGACGGCGCGGCCGTTCGTCACCCACCACAACGCGCTCGATCTCGACCTCTACCTGCGGATCGCCCCGGAGCTGTTCCTCAAGCGGCTCCTCGTCGGCGGGCTGCCGCGGGTCTACGAGATCAACCGCAACTTCCGCAACGAGGGGATCTCGACCCGGCACAGCCCCGAGTTCACCATGCTCGAGTTCTACTGGGCCTACGCCGACTACCGGATGACCGCCGACCTCACCGAGGAGCTGATCGCCGCCCTCGCCGACGAGATCCTCGGCGGGCCGGCGCTGACCTGGATGGGGGAGCCGATCGACCTCTCCCGCCCCTGGCCGCGGCTGACCATGCGCGAGGCGGTGGCCCGGCACGCCGGCCTCGACCCGGCGCGGGTCGACGACTCCGAGGCGCTCGGCACCGAGCTCGCCGCCCGCGGCCTCGAGGCACCCGAGGGCTACGGCCACCGGCTGGTCGCGCTCTTCGAGGCGGCCGCCGAGCCGGAGCTCGTCGCCCCGACCTTCGTCACCGACCACCCGGTCGAGGTGTCGCCGCTCGCCAAGCAGTCGCCCGACGACCCGCGCTTCGTCGAGCGCTTCGAGCTCTACCTCGGCGGCATGGAGATCGCCAACGCATTCTCCGAGCTCAACGACCCCGACGTCCAGGCCGAGCGCTTCCACCAGCAGGTGGCGGCGCGGGCGGCGGGCGACGCCGAGGCGCACCTGTTCGACGCCGACTACGTCCGCGCGCTCGAGCACGGGATGCCGCCGGCCGGCGGCTGCGGGGTGGGGATCGACCGGCTGGTCATGCTGTTCACCGACAGCCCGTCGATCCGCGACGTCATCCTCTTCCCGCTCCTGCGGCCCGAGGAGGGGGCGGCGGGCTGATGCCCTTCCCCCTCTACCTCGCGCTGCGTTACCTGAAGAGCACGCGGCGCGACGCCTTCGCCAGCTTCCTGTCCGCGGTGGCGGCGGGCGGCATCGCCCTCGGGGTCGCGGCGCTGATCCTCTCGCTCGCGGCGCTCTCCGGCTTCCAGGGGGTGCTCAAGGGGGAGGTCCTGGCGCGCAGCCCGCACCTCGAGGTCGAGCTGCCGGCGGGAACCGGCCCGGCGGCGGTCGACCGCGCGCTCGCCGCCGTACGCGGCACCGACGAGGTGACCGCGGCCCAGCTCGCGGTCCGCGGCCAGGGCTGGGTGGTCGCCGCCGACGGGCTGACGCGGGCGGTCGAGGTGTACGGGTTCGCGGGCGAGGTGCCGGCCTCGTTCCCCGGCGCCGAGGGCCGGCCGGCCGGCCTCTACCTCGACGACGCCATGGCCGGGAGCTGGGGGCTCGAGCCGGGCGACCTCGTCCAGGTCGTCTCGCCGCACCCGACGCTGGTCCCCTTCGGACCGCCCCAGCCGCGGGTGCGCAGCCTGCCGCTGGCCGGCACCTTCCTCCGCTCGCGCACCCAGGAGGACCGCACGCGGATCGCCCTGCCTCTCGAGATCGCCGACACCCTGTTCCCGAGCCTGCCGCGGCGGATCGAGGTCGGCACCCCGCGCCTCGACCGGGCGGACGCGGTCGCCGCCCGGCTCGCCGGCCGGCTGCCCGAGGGTGCGCAGGTGCGCACCTGGAAGCAGCTCCACCGCTCGCTCTTCTTCGTCCTCCGGCTCGAGAAGGCGCTGATGTTCGTCGCCGTGTCGCTCATCGTCCTCGTCGCCTCGCTCGCCCTGGTCGCCGACCTCGCCCTCGTCGTCTCGTCGAAGCGGGCGGAGATCGGCATGCTCGGGGCGATGGGGGCGCCGGCGGCCACCGTGCGGCGGGCGTTCGTCCTCCTCGGCGCGCTCCTCGCCGGGCTCGGCACCGCGCTCGGCCTGGCGCTCGGGATCGGCGGCGCCTGGCTGCTCGACCGCTACCGGCTGCTGTCGCTCCCCGGCGACGTCTACGTCTTCGACTACGTCCCCTTCACCGTGCGGCCGGTCGACCTGGCGGTCGTCCTCGGGCTCACCCTGGTCCTGGCGCTCGCCTTCTCGCTCTACGCGGCGCAGAGGGCGGCGGCGCTGACGCCGGTCGAGGCGCTGCGCCGGTGAAGCGGCCCGAGACGAGGCCGGGGCGATGAGCGTCGCCGTCGAGGCGGTCGACCTCCACAAGCGCTACCAGGACGGCCAGCGGATCGTCGAGGTGCTCAAGGGGGTCGACCTGGCGGTCGAGCCGGGCGAGCTGGTGGCGATCGTCGGCCCGTCGGGGTCCGGCAAGTCGACGCTGCTCCACTGCCTCGGCACCCTCGACCGGCCCGACTCGGGCGTCGTGCGGATCGCCGGCGCGGACGTCGGCGGGCTCGCCGGCGCCAGGCTCGCCGCCTTCCGCAACCGCACGATCGGCTTCGTCTTCCAGTTCCACCAGCTCCTGCCCGACTTCACCGCGCTCGAGAACGTCATGCTGCCGGGGCGGATCGGCGGCGAGCCCGCCGGCGCGCTCGAGGCCGCGGCCCGCCGCCTGCTCGACGAGGCCGGCCTCTCCCACCGCCTCGACCACTTCCCGAGCCAGCTCTCCGGCGGCGAGCGCCAGCGCGCCGCGCTGTGCCGCGCCCTCGTCCTCGAGCCGCCTCTCCTGCTCGCCGACGAGCCGACCGGCAACCTCGACACCGAGAGCGGCGAGCGCATGCTCGACCGCCTCTTCGAGCTCCGCGCCCGCCACGGCACGACCGCGCTCCTCGTCACCCACAACCCCGACATCGCCCGCCGCTGCGGCCGCGTGCTCGAGCTGGTGGACGGGGTGCTGAGCTGAGGCGGCGTCCAAGGCGGACCTCTTCCTCGCCGGCGGCCCGGCCGCGGTGCTAGCATCGGTCAGCGCTTCGGCGGACAGACGTAGGGCCGGAACGGTGCCCCGGCCGGGCCCGGTGCAAGGGAGGAGAGGAATGGGGGCGCACGGGGTGCCGTTGTCTTGGGTGACCGCGATCCCGGGGCGGGAAGGACCGGTCCGGGCCGCGGCGCTGGCGACCTCGGGAGTGAGCTGAATGTTCGAGAAGTACAACGAGAAGGCGCGGCGCGCACTGTTCTTCGCCCGTTACGAGGCGTCCAAGCTCGGCAGCCGGGTCATCGAGTCGGAGCACATCCTGCTCGGCATCCTGCGCGAGGGCGAGGAGACGGTGGGCGAGGTGCTGCGGCGGTTCCAGGTCAAGCCGGAGGAGATCCGCCGCGAGATCGAGGGCGAGCGGGTGTTCGTCGAGCGGATCTCGTCGACCGCCGAGCTGCCGCTCTCGGAGGAGTCGAAAAAGATCCTCGCCTACGCCTCGCACGAGGCGGAGTCGATGCTCCACCAGACGGTGGGCTCCGAGCACCTGCTGATCGGCCTGCTGCGGGTCGAGGGGTGCGTCGCGATGCGCATCCTCGCCCAGCACGGGCTCGACCTGTACACGGTGCGCGAGGAGGTGCTGGCGATCGCCAAGGAGCGCGAGGCCTCGCAGCAGAAGAAAGAGCTCCCCTTCCTCACCGAGTACGGCCGTGACCTGACGACCCTCGCCGCCGAGGGCAACTTCGACCCGCTGATCGGCCGCGAGGTCGAGGTCGACCGGATCGTCCAGATCCTCTCTCGCCGGACGAAGAACAACCCGATCCTCCTCGGCGAGCCGGGGGTGGGCAAGACGGCGATCGTCGAGGGGCTGGCGCAGCGGATCTGCGAGGGGAAGGTGCCGATCTTCCTCGCCGCGAAGCGGATCGTCGCCCTGGATCTCTCGCTGATCGTCGCCGGCACCAAGTACCGCGGCCAGTTCGAGGAGCGCCTCAAGGGGATCCTCAAGGAGCTCCGCGACTCCAAGGAGCTGATCGTCTTCATCGACGAGATCCACTCGCTGATCGGCGCCGGCTCGGCCGAGGGCTCGCTCGACGCGGCGAACATTCTCAAGCCCGCGCTCTCCCGCGGCGAGATCTCGTGCATCGGCGCGACGACCCTCAAGGAGTACCGCAAGTACATCGAGAAGGACCGCTCGCTCCTCCGCCGGTTCCAGTCGATCCAGGTCGACGCCCCGACCGAGGAGGAGACGATGGAGATCCTCGAGGGGATCAAGGACCGCTACGAGGGCTTCCACAAGGTCCGCTACGCCCCGGACGCCCTGCGGGTGGCGATCTACCAGTCGAGCCGCTACATCACCGACCGCCACCTGCCGGACAAGGCGATCGACGTCATCGACGAGGCGGGAGCGCGGGTCAAGCTGCGCCGGGTGCGCGACACCCAGAACCTGCGCCGGCTCGAGCAGGAGATCCGCGACGTCGTCAAGGAGATGAAGGGCGCGATCTCCGACAAGGACTTCGAGCGCGCCGTCTACCTGCGCGAGCGCGAGATCGAGCTGCGCGAGGACCTCGAGCGGATGCGCCGCATCGCCGAGGACGGCGGCGACCTCGAGGTGACCCGCCGCGACATCGAGGAGGTCATCGCCTCGTGGACCGGCATCCCGCTCAAGGCGCTCGAGTCGGTCGAGGCCGAGAAGCTGATGCGGATGGAGGAGACCCTGCGCCAGCACGTCGTCGGCCAGGACCGGGCGATCTCGTCGATCAGCCGGGCGATCCGCCGCTCGCGTCTCGGCGTGTCCAACCCGCAGCGGCCGATGGGCTCGTTCATCTTCCTCGGCCCCTCGGGGGTCGGCAAGACCGAGGTCGCCCGCCGCCTCTCGGAGTTCCTCTTCGGCAGCCAGAAGGCGCTGGTGCGCTTCGACATGAGCGAGTACATGGAGAAGCACGCGGTGTCGAAGATGATCGGCTCGCCGCCGGGCTACGTCGGCCACGAGGAGGGCGGCCAGCTCACCGAGCGGGTGCGCCGCCAGCCCTACTCGCTGATCCTCTTCGACGAGATCGAGAAGGCCCACCCCGACGTCACCAACCTGCTGCTCCAGATCCTCGAGGACGGCACCCTCACCGACGCCTACGGCAACCACGTCGACTTCAAGAACACCCTGATCCTGATGACCTCGAACGTCGGCTCGAAGCTGGTGCTCCGCGGCGGCCGGATGGGCTTCGGCGAGACCGGCGACGACGAGGTCGACTTCGGCCGCATCGAGGAGGAGATCCTCGCCGAGCTCAAGCGCACCTTCAGCCCCGAGTTCATCAACCGCCTCGACGAGGTCATCGTCTTCAACCCGCTGAACCGCGAGATGCTGCGGTCGATCGTCGACATCCTCCTGCGCGACGTCAACCTCACGCTCGCCGAGCGCGGCCTCGCCGTCGAGCTCGACCCGGCGGCCAAGGAGTGGCTCCTCGAGCAGGCCGGCGTCGACCCCTCGACCGGCGCCCGCCCCCTCCGCCGCACCATCCAGCGCCACGTCCAGGACGCCGTCTCCGAGATCCTCATCTCCCAGCACGGCGACCCGATCGAGAAGATCGACGTCTCCGTCGAGGCCGGCGAGCTCGCCTTCCACCCCCGGGTGGCCGAGGGGGAGATGGTGGCGGAGGAGCGGTAGGGGAGGCGAGCGGTCGGGCCGGCCGTGGCGGGGGCGGGAGGGGCGGCGTCCGGGGATCAGCGGCACTTACGGCGAGTGCGGAGGGGGAGTGCCGCTTCGTCGCGATCGCGCTCGGACGGTCCGTGCCCTCCGGCGGAACATGCACGTCGCGCGATCGCGGCGTCCCCGGACGCCGCCCCTCCCGCCCCAGGTCACCGGAGGGAATGGCAACGCGGAAGAGGCTGCTGCTACCGCGTCCGTTACGCGGAAGTCGACCCCCGAAAGACGCGCTTCGTCCACTGCCGCGGTTGTTTCTACATAGGCTCGATCAACGCAGTGCCCGCTGCCTAGCGCTCCACCATGCGCGCCTCGGGATATCTCTCGCGAATCCTTCCCGCTACCCGTTGTAGGACCTTTCGCCAGTGGGCCTGTGCGATGGAATCGAGGATCAAAAGCAACACCCCTGGAATCAGGCAGCAAGCCCACCCGATAAGACGAATAGTCCAGAAAACCGCCTGTCGTCGTTGAATAGAGACTTCAACGAGAGTTTGACCCTCATCAGCTCGTCCCAGCACCCGGCCTCGTGGGTAGGCGTGGATCATTTGATTGGATGTTTTCCCTAGGAACACCGAGGACACCACGCGCTCGGGAGAGTCCTCAGTCACTTTGTGATGCGACCGAGACTCAGCCCGCGTCAACTTCATCACCGCTTTTCCACCGATGGCCGAGGACATTGTCTCGACGTAAAAAATCTCCGGAAGCTCGTCAGCGATGAAAGCGCGGCATGTGGCGAAATCCGTGGGGATCTGAATATGATGTGCCATTTGGGGCCTTCCTCTTGATAGTTGCGTCGGAGTCTCACCTTAAAACGCGACGTATGTGGCAACGAGGTCGATCAAGGAGAGGGAGTTGCTTTCAGTTCTCGACCGCCTCGAACTCGACGGACCTGTTCCGGGACCGTGGTGGAAGCTGTGGACTGCTCGTGATGAGGACCACGAGAACGGACGCCAAGTCGTTGGCGTCGGGGAGGTTGACGGCGTCGGCGTGTCTGGTGCGAGAGCATCTCGCCTCGCTCTTCTCTAAGTGGGTCTCTTGTAGTCTAGCCTATAGGGACGAGCACCTACGGCGGCAGTCACTCGCTCGATGCTCGCGACCGAGATCGGGAAGGCACTCGAGCGGGAGACGACCTGAGGTGGGGTGCGGCGAAGCCTCGCGCGGCGGCCTTGATGACGGAGAGGGCGGCCGCTTCTTGACGTGTCGCTACCGCTTGCATCTCCTGCATCGAGGAACGCGGTAGGAGTCTCAGCCGGATCAGATCGGGAGGAGTCGCGCTCTGAGGGTGGTCGAGTCGAGGACCACGAACGCTCCCGCTTCGAGGGCAGCGGCATGCTGCCGAAGTGCACGCACTACCGGAGCTCCGATCGCCGAGGAGGTTCAGGTCGACCAGCAGCTTCACTCGGCGCCCACGGCGACCTCTCGTTCCTCGACCCGCCAGGTGGCGTAGGTCAAGGCGGCCCGGATGTCGTCGGGCTCCAGGTAAGGATACGCTCGAAGTATCTCCTCTTCTGTCCGGCCGGCGGCCAGGAGGCCGAGGACGGTGCCCACGGTCACCCGGAGGCCTCGGATGCAAGGCTTGCCGCCCATGACTTCGGGGTCCAGCGTGATCCGGTCGAGAGCGCTCATTCCGTCCCCTAATCTACCGAAACCAACGGAGCCACGGCCTGAACCTGCGGAACGTCCTGCGAAGCTGCGAACCTCGGAGGGACGCTGCTTCCTCGTCCGAGCCCCCGGCCGAGATCCTACGCCCTTTAGCACAGACGTATGCTTGACGATCCTGTGGGCGCTCGATACTCTGCGGACGGAATGGCACGTCGAAACGGCACGACAGCTTGCCGAGTCGGGACGGGCTTGCTCGCGTGCGCACTGTCCGGCCTCGCGGCCGCCGAGGGGCTCGATACTCGCTCGTGCTCGGTACGCGACGAGACGGGTGTCGAGGTGCGCCCGGCACAGGTCGACGACGGCGCGGCGACATGGCACCCGGCGACGGGCTGGACGTTGCGGTGCGACGTCGAGGGCTTCGAGCCGCTGGACGTCGAGGCTGGGACGACGGTCGGCGGGCCGGGGTCCGTTGAGCGGATCGAGCTCGTACCGGCGGCCCGCGAGGCTCGGCTGATTCTGCCTGATGGGGTGGCGGCGATCGTCGAGTGGCGCGACGAGCCCGAGGGGGCGGCGGGGGCGACCCGTCTCCTCGCACGCAGGCAATACCCGCCTGCCGAGGAGATCGTCTTGCCGCTCGGTGAGACGGATCGGGTGCTCCGGATCGTCGCAGAGGACCGGTCGCCGGTTTCTTGGTTCGTGCGTGCGGGCGAACGGGACGTCTCGCTCTCTCTCGATCGCTGGCCGGTCGGCGGCGAGCTGTTCGCGCGGCTGGAGTCGCGCCGCTTCTCGCCCGCGACGCTGCGCATCGAGGGCGCGACGGATACGGTCGAACTGGACCTCCCGCCCCACCTCAGGATCTCGGCTCCGGGCCTCCAACCGGGGCTCCATCGGCTCATTGCCGTGTACGCCGGAGGTATCGAGCAGCCCGCTGGCGAGGTCGAGGTCGCCCAGAGCGCGACGACAGAGCTGCTGCCGGTCGAGCTGGAGCCCGTGGGTGCCGTCGATCTCGCGCTGGACGAGCAGCTCTGCCGGGAGCGGCACGGCAACGCCTCTCTCGAGGTGTGGAGCGTCGAGTCGGAGGAGCGGTCGACGAGCCGCCGACTGGTCCACCAAGGGGTGGTATCCGAGGCGGAATGCGCGATCTGGCTGGCCGGCTTGCGGCCCGGGTCGTACCAGCTCGCGCTGCGTCAGCCGACGCCCGAGAGACGGGTGGAGAGCGCCGGCGTCGAGGTGGCGGCGAGCAGGGTCACCTCGGTGGTCCTGGGGAGCCCGATGGTGGTGGTGGACGGGCGAGTCCTGGCCGGCGACGACGAGCCGGTGCCCGAGGTGGTGCTGGGGTTTCAACGCGGTCCGTCCCGGACCCGAGCCGTCGCCGACGCCGATGGCAGGTTCCAGGTCGTGCTCCCCGAGGCGGGCGACTACACCGTCTGGATCAACTTCGGCGAGCACATGCCGGCCGGCACCTTCCAGCGGTCGTTTTCCTCCGGCCGCCAGGAGACCGAGCTCCGGCTCGAGGGCGGAGTGCTGCACCTGGAGGTGCGGCGGGAGGACGGCGAGCCGATCGACACCTGGTTCCAGGTCTTCCTGAGTTTCGACGGCAGCGAGAGGGCAGGCATCCTCAGCCCCGTGGAAGACGAGCGCTACGTCGTCCTGGGCCTCGCTCCGGGCGACTATCGGGTTTCTGCGGCCGTGCCCGGCGGTTGGGTCTCCGAGGCGGTCGAGCTGGGCCTCGATGCTGAGAATCCTGTCGCCCACGCCGAGCTGATCCTCAGGCACCGGGAGCTCACCTTGCGTGTCCTGGACGACGGGGGCCGGCCGCTCGTCGGCGCGGAGGTGAGGAGCGGCTCCACTCTCCCTGCCGAGAAGCCGCCGGGCGGCGTCTTCGATCTGCCGGCCGCCGCGGCAGGAGAGCCGGTGTACGTCGACGGGCCGCCGGGATACTCGGCCGTCTGCCGGCGAGCCCCAGGGGAGGGCGAGATCGTCGTTCGCCTCGCTCCCGCCCCGCACACCGCCGTCGTGGTGCTCGGCGAGCACTCGGGAGCGGGCATCACCATAGTGGATCTCCCGGGCGCGGACTGTCCGTACCCCCTGGGCCTCCTCGACCTTCGCAGGACGCGGGCCGCAGGGGTGCCGGCCCTCGAGATCGCGGGCCTGCCTGCCGGTCGATTCACCTTCGTCACAGCCGAGGGCGAGGGCGTCGTTCTGCAAGTTCCCGGGCCGCCCGTGACACTGCTCCCCTGACCCGTCGAACAGGCGCTGTCGGATGAAGGTGGGCGGGCAGCTCGGACGGGTGGTGCCCTGCGGCAGGCTGTGTACGTCGCGCGCGGTGGGGGTCGGGCTCTCGCGGCCGAGCCGAGGCGGCTGTTCGCCCGCGCCGCCAGCTGATCCCGATCGCCGGGCGGTCCGCACCGGATGTCACCGCCGCGCATGCATTATGATGCAGCGATGAGCGACAAAACCCTGCAGATCCGCCGCCTTCCCGACGACGTCTACGAGCGGCTCTCGTTCCGCGCGCAGCGGCAGGGGAGGAGCTTGGCGCAACAGGCGGTCGTCGATCTGCGGACCGTCAGCGAAGCGGAGGCGAGCGCCGGTTCGCGGCGCCGAGCCGTCGTCCAGCGGATCCTCGCCGACCTCGAAGAGCGGTCGCCGCGGACGCTGGTCCCGGCGCCGGAGGAACTGGTGCGCGAGGACCGCGGCCGCTGATGCGCCGGCTGGTGCTCGACGCCTCGGCGGCGCTCCGCGTCGTCCTCCGCCAGGAGGGGGCGGGCGAGCTGGTGCGTCACATCGGCGAGGCGCGCCTGGTACTGGCGCCGGAGGTGTACGTCTCCGAGGTGGCCAATGGGCTCTGGAAGTACGTCAACAGCGGTCAGCTCGATCTCGACGAGGCGCAGGGGCGGCTCGAAGAGGCGCTGCAACTGGTCGATCTGCTCGTCGCCGGCGTCGAGCTGGTGACGGAGGCGCTCGCCGCCGCCGCCAAGCATCGCCACCCGGTGTACGACCTGCTCTACGCGGTGCTCGCCCGGCGGCACGGCTGCGGCGTGGTCACCGCCGATCGCCGCCTCGCCGGCCTGGCCGCGGACTTCGGCCTGCCGCGAGCCGGGGAAGGATGAAGCGGAGGACCTGCAGGGGGTCGCCGACCAGGGGCCGGTGCGTCATCAGGCTTCGAAGACCTCGCGTCAGGCGGAAACCGCCGTCACGGAGCGCTTCGGACTCGTGGTGCCCGGGCCACCCGTAGAGCTTCGCCCCTAGATCACCTCGCACTCTGGGAAGTCGCCCGTTCCGGAGGACGGCTGCGGTGCCGCATGGGGACGCTCTTCCACGCCCTGCGCCCTTCGGGTTGCGGTCCGCGCGGGGCCGCCTGCGGCGTTGTCGGCGCTCGACGATGGCAACGCATCGCCTGCGCGCCGACGCCTTGCATTCGACCCCGCGGGGACCACAACGCGACCCCGCGGACTTTCACCACGGGCTGCTAGGGCCCGCTGGAACGCTCCTTGTAATCGAGCCGTGGTGTGGCTCGTGCTGCATCTCGCGGACGGCGGGGAGCTTGTAGGATGGGCGGTGTAGGATGCCGCCGCGTCCGGGGCGCGGGGGTCCGGGCGCACGACGCCGCCCGCCGGCCCCGCCGCCGTTCCGCGCTCCACGACTGGAATCCCGCAGTGAGGTACCCGAGATGACCCGAGACGTATCCCCGCCGAACCTCGCCGCCGACTCCCCGCCCGCGCCGCTCGGGCGCCGTCTGGTCGCCGCGGCGACCGCGTTCCTGGTCGCGCTGGCGCCGGCGCTGGTCGACGCGCAGCCGTTCGCGGACCCGCCGCAGAGCCTGGAGGGGCGGACGATCGAGTCGGTGGCGGTCGAGGGGCTGCAGAACCTGTCGGAGGACACGCTGGTCTACTACCTCGACCTGCGGGTGGGGGAGCCGCTGCGGCTCGAGGCGCTGAACTCGCGGATCAAGAGCCTGTGGGAACGGGAGCTGATCGACGACCTGGCGGTCGAGGCCGAGCCGGTGGGCGACGACGGGGTGGCGGTGACGATCCGGGTGGTCGAGCGGCCGGTGCTCCGCAGCGTCGACTACGAAGGGAACCGGAAGGTCAGCCGCAACGAGATCCGCGACCGGATGGTCGAGGACCGGATCGACGTGCGGGAGGGCGGGCCGCTGTCGTACGGCGAGCTGGCGCGGCTCCAGGCGGCGATGGCGCAGCTCTACGCGGACAAGGGGTACCGCTTCGCCGAGGTCGACTACCGCACCGAGGAGGTCGGCCCCGGCGAGCGGCGGGTGGTGTTCACGATCGACGAGGGCGACCGGGTGCGGATCGCCGACATCGACTTCGAGGGGAACACGGTCTTCTCCGACCCGCGGCTGCGGCTGACGATGCGCAAGACGAAGGAGAGCGGGCCGATCGCGCGGCTGCTGCGCAAGGACATCTACAACCCGGGCAAGCTCGAGGAGGACCTCGAGAAGGTGCGCTCGCTCTACCGCGACCGCGGCTACAAGAACGTGCTGATCGGCGAGCCGGAGGTCGCGGTGCGCGAGATCGGCGACAAGCGGCGGATGGAGCTGACGATCCCGATCGAGGAGGGGGAGCGCTACCGCTTCGGCGAGATCTCGATCGAGGGCAACGAGCAGTACTCCGACCAGGCGCTGATCCGGGTGTTCCGCAACAAGCCGGGGAGCTGGCTCAAGGCCGACCTGATCGACGAGGGGATCGACGCGATCCGCAAGCTCTACGAGAACACGGGCTACATGTTCGTGCGCGTCGAGCCGGAGCTGGTCGAGCGCGGCGACAACGTCGCGGACGTCAAGATCCAGGTCAACGAGGGCGACCAGTTCCGGGTCGGCCGCATCGACTTCGAGGGCAACGAGCGGACGATGGACAAGGTGCTCCGCCGCGAGCTGCGGGTGCAGGAGGGGTACCTGATGAACCTCGCCGCCCTGCGCAACAGCGTGTACAAGGTCAACCAGCTCGGCTACTTCAAGCTCGACGAGGACGAGCCGGTCGACGTCGAGGTGCGGCCCGAGGAGAAGATGGTCGACCTGACCTTCCACGGCGAGGAGGCGGACCGCACCGAGCTGCAGTTCGGCGGCGGATGGAGCGAGTTCGAGGGCTTCTTCGGCCAGTTCTCGGTGCGCACGCAGAACTTCCTCGGCCGCGGAGAGTCGGTCCAGGCGTCGTTCCAGAGCGGCCGGCGGCAGGACTTCTTCAACCTCGGCTACTTCGTCCCCTGGTTCCTCGACCGGCCGCAGACGGTGGGCTTGCAGGTCTTCTCCCAGGGCCTCGACTACGACTTCCTCGGCGCCACCGAGGAGTACCTCCAGGAGACCGAGGGCGGCACGCTGACCTACGGCCGCTCGCTCGGCCTCTTCCAGTCGCTCTCGTTCGCGTACACCGCGGCACGCCAGAAGGAGGAGGGCACCTTCAGCTTCGTCGACGACGACGGGAACACCGCCCGCCGGGTGGTCAGCAACGAGATCGACAGCTCGACCATCCGCCCGCTCTGGGCGTTCAACTCGATCGACAACCGCCTCGAGCCGACCCGAGGCCAGCGGATCACCCTGGCGACGGAGTACGCCGGCGGGTTCCTGGGCGGCGAGAACAACTTCTTCAAGCCGGAGCTCAGCTACACGCTGTACCAGCCGCTCAACGAGTACCCGGTGCGCCACCTCGTCGGGCTGAACGTCGAGGGCGGCTACATCGAGCCGTTCGGCGAGGGCGTGCTGTCGGTGTTCGAGTTCTACCGGCTCGGCGGAGAGCGGTCGATCCGCGGGTTCCGGCGGTGGTCGATCTTCCCGACGAACGAGCAGGGCCAGCCGTTCCGGGACCGGAGCGGCTTCATCATCGGCGGCGACAAGTACCTGCAGGCCAACCTGGAGTACCATTTCCTGGCCGGCGGACCGTTCCGGGTGTTGCTCTTCACCGACGCCGGCAACGCCTGGCGGGAGGGAACCTCCATCGACTTCTCGCAGCTCTACTGGACGGCGGGCGTCGAGCTGCGCATCATGGTGCCGGTGTTCGGCGCGCCCCTGCGCTTCATCTACGCGACGAACCTCGGCGAGGAGCCGATCTCGGCGAACGACCTCGAGGATTTCCAGTTCAGCATCGGCGCGACGTTCTAGCCGCACGGCCGGCCGGGCCGCCCGCCGGGTGGAATCCGCCCCCGCCGGCCGCGGTTGAAGCTGCGGAGGACGGCGGCCGGCCGCGCCGCCCGACGATCGACGAATCGGCCCGCCGCCGGCGGGCCCTGGCAACACCCAAGGAGACGTCCGATGTCCACGACCCAAGAACGGTCTCGTACCCGACTCGTGAGGCGGTCCCGCAGCGTCCTGGCGGGCGCCTTCGCCTGCGCCCTGGCCGCCTCTGCGCTGCCCGCCCTCGCTCAGGGGGCCGCCGACGATCTGAAGATCGCCGTCATCGACACCGACCAGGTGGTCCTCGCCTCGGCCGCCGGCAAGCGGGCGATGACCGAGCTCGACGCCCTGCGCCAGGAGAAGACGACCCAGGGGGAGGCGCTGTCCCAGCAGCTCCAGGACGTCCAGCGGCGCCTCAGCGAGGGCCGGCTGTCGCTCTCCGAGGAGAGGCTCGCCGACCTGCAGAAGGAAGCCGAGGACAAGGCGATCGAGCTGCGGAGGTTCCAGGACGACGCGAACCGCGAGCTGACGAAGAAGCGCCAGGAGGTCCTCCAGCAGCTCGACTCGAAGGTCATGCCGGTGATCAATTCCTACGGCGCCGAGCAGGGCTACGACCTGATCTTCCGCAAGTTCGACAGCGGGCTGATCTTCGCCTCCGAGGCCGTCGACATCACCGACGAGATCATCCGCCGGGTCGACGGCGGCGCCGCGGCCGGCCAGTAGGACGCCGGGCCGGGTGCCTTTCCGCCTCGCCGAGCTCGCCGAGCGCGTTGGCGGCCGGCTCGCCGGGGACGGCGACCGGCGGATCGCCGGCGTCCGCGCGCTGGAGGATGCGGGCCCCGACGACCTGTCGCTGCTCACCCTGCCGCGCTACCGCGAGGCGGCCCGGGCGAGCCGGGCCGGGGCGTTCCTCGTCGTGCCCCGCTTCGAGCGGCTCGCCGCGCCGGGGGGCGAGCTGGCGGGCCGCGACCTGCTCGTCGTCGACGACCCGGCGGCGGCGCTGGTCCGGTTGCTCCCGCTGTTCCACCCCGCGGAGCGGCCGGCGCCGGGCCTCCACCCGACCGCGGTGGTCGGCGCGGGCTGCGAGATCGACCCCTCGGCCCACGTCGGGCCCTACGCGGTGATCGGCGACGGAACCCGCATCGAGGCGGACGCCGTCGTCGAGGCCCACGTCGCGGTCGGCCGACGCTGCCGGGTGGGCCGCGGCAGCCGCCTCCACCCGCACGCCGTCCTCTACGACGACAGCGAGCTCGGTGCCGAGGTCGAGGTCCACTCCGGCGCGGTGATCGGCGGCGACGGGTTCCGCTACGCCGTCGAGGGCGGCGAGCCGGTGAAGGTTCCCCAGGTCGGCCGCGCCGTTCTCGCGGACCGCGTCGAGGTCGGGGTCAACACCGCGATCGACCGCGGGTCGCTCGGCGACACGCACGTCGGGGCGGCATGTAAGATCGACAACCTGGTCCAGGTGGGCCACAACACCCGGATCGGCCGCGGCTCCCTGCTCGCCGGGATGGTCGGGATCTCCGGCAGCACGACGATCGGCGAGGGGGTGGCGATGGGCGGCAACGCCGGCTCGAGCGGCCACGTCGAGATCGGCGACGGCGCCCAGGTCGCGGCGCGCGCAACCGCGATGCGCGACGTGCCGGCCGGCGCCGTGGTCGCGGGGACGCCGGCGGTGGAGATCGCCGCCTGGCGGCGGCAGACGGTGGCGCTCCAGCGCCTCGACGCGAGCCTCGCGGCGGTCCGCCGCCGGCTCGCGGCGCTCGAGGCGGCGGCGGGGCTCGACCCGGCCCGCGGGGGCCGAGAGGACGGAGACGACGGTGACGACCGCGACGACTGAGACGACCGCGACGACCGAGAAGACCGCGACGACCGAGAACGCGCGCGACGGGGCCTCCACGCCGTCGGGCGGGGCGTCGCCGCCGCGAGGCGGCGACCTGCGCTGGATCCTCTCGATCCTGCCGCACCGCTACCCGATGCTCCTCGTCGACCGCGTCCTCGAGATCGAGCCCGGCCGCCGGCTCGTCGCGGTCAAGAACGTCACCTACAACGAGCCCTACTTCCAGGGCCACTTCCCGGGCCAGCCGGTCGTCCCGGGGGTGCTGATCGTCGAGGGCCTGGCCCAGGCCGGCGGCGTGCTGCTCCTCCACGAGCTGCCCGACCGCGAGCGCAAGCTCGTCTACTTCACCTCGATCGAGGAGGCCCGCTTCCGCCGCCCCGTCGTCCCCGGCGACGTGATGCGCTACGAGGTCGAGATCCTGCGGCGCCGCTCGACGTACGGCAAGCTCCGCGGCCGGGTGACGGTCGACGGCCACCTGTGCACCGAGGCGGTCATCGCCTGCGCCACGGTCGACCGCTGACCCGGCCGAGGTCCACTCCACCGTGACGAAGATCCACCCCGCCGCCGTCGTCGATCCTTCCGCCGAGCTCGGCTCTGGGGTGTCGGTCGGCCCCTACGCCGTCGTCGGGACGGACGTCGTCCTCGGCGACGACTGCGAGGTCGGCGCGGGCGCGCAGGTGCGCGGCCCCTCGCGCTTCGGCCGCGGCAACCGCATCTTCTCCAACGCCTGCGTCGGCTTCGAGCCGCAGGATCTCAAGTTCAAGGGCGAGGAGGTGCGGCTCGAGGTCGGCGACGGCAACGTCTTCCGCGAGTTCTCGACCGTCCACCGCGGGACCCGGTTCGGCGGCGGGGTGACCCGCATCGGCGACGGCAACCTGTTCATGGCCTACTCGCACGTCGCCCACGACTCGCAGATCGGCAGCCGCACCGTGTTCGTCAACGGCGCCACCCTGGCCGGCCACGTCGAGGTGGGCGACGACGCGACGATCGGCGCCTTCTCGGCGATCCACCAGTTCTGCCGCGTCGGCCGCCACGCCTACGTCGGCGGCTTCTCGGTGGTGACCATGGACGCGCTGCCCTTCGTCAAGACCGTCGGCCAGAAGGCGTCGTGCTACGGCCTGAACACGATCGGCCTGCGCCGCAAGGGGTTCGAGCGCGACACGATCCGCCGGCTGCGCCGGGCGGTGCGCATCCTGGTCCACTCCGGCCTCAACACCCGGCAGGCGCTCGAGCGGATCGAGACCGAGGTCGGCGACGACCCGGAGGTCGCCTACCTCGTCGAGTTCGCCCGCACCGCCGAGCGCGGCTTCGTCAAGTCGCCGCCGGGGCGCCGCGGCGAGCGCGGCGGCGGCGGCGAGGACCCCGAGGACGCCGGCGAGGCGGCGGTCCTCGCCGAGGCGCGGGACGACCGGCCGGGGCCGGACGACGAGGCGGTCGCCACCCCCGTCGGGTCGCGGTCCCGGGGCGGAGCGTGACGGGCGGCGAGCCCGCGGACGGCCCTGCAGCCGGGGGCGGGGAAGGACTCTCCGGCGCGCCGGCCGCCGGCTCCGCATCCCGGCGGCCCCTGCGGGTCGGCGTCATCGGCTGCGGGGCGATGGGCTACCACCACGTCCGGCTCCTCGCCGCCCTGCCCGACGCCGAGCTCGTCGGCGTCTTCGACGAGAGCCCCGAGGCCCGTCTGCATGCCGCCGAAGACCACGGCGCGCGCCCCTTCGCCGAGCTCGCCCCCCTCGCCGACGCGGTCGAGGCGGCGGTCGTCGCCGTGCCCACCGTCGCCCACCTCGCGACCGCCGGGCCGCTGCTCGAGCGCGGCGTCAACGTCCTGGTCGAGAAACCGATCGCCCCGTCGCTCGACGAGGCCGACCGCCTCCTCGCCGCCGCCCGCGCCGGCGGCGCCGTCCTCGCCGTCGGCCACGTCGAGTTCCACAACCCGGCCGTCCAGTCGCTGCTCGCCCTCCGCCGGACGCCGCGCTTCGTCGAGGTCCAGCGCCTCGCCCGCTTCACCCCGCGCAGCCTCGACGTCGACGTCGTGCTCGACCTGATGATCCACGACCTCCAGATCCTCCACGCCCTCGACCCCTCGCCGCTCGCCGAGGTCCGGGCCACCGGCATCGACGTCCTCTCGCCGCGGGTCGACATCGCCAACGCACGGCTGGTCTTCGCCTCCGGCGCGGTGGCCAACGTCACCGCCTCGCGGGTCTCCGCCGAGCGGGTCCGCAAGCTCCGCCTGTTCCTCCCCAGCCGCTACTACTCGCTCGACTACCAGGCGCAGGAGATCAAGGGCTACCGCCTCGCCGAGCTCGCCGACGGCGCCGCCCCGGCCGAAGCCGCCGGCCTCGGCCCGGACGGCCGCGCGATCCTCCCCGACGACCTCCCCGTCGAGCGCGGCGAGCCGCTGAGGGCGGAGCTGGCGGCGTTTCTGGCACGGTGCCGCGGGGAGGAGGCGCCGATCGTCGACGGCGCCGCCGGCAGGCAGGCCCTCGAAACCGCTCTGGCCGTCACCGCGGCGCTTTAGGAGGAAACAGCAAAAAGAGTCTGGCTAAAGGAAAAGAGCGGATCCGAGATGAGCATCGGGCGTCCGCGACCGGGCTCTCTTGGCGTGCGTGGCCGCCGAGAGAGCGCGTCCGAAAGGACGGGAGACGGCTGGAGCGCGCGACTCCGTCCGCCTTTCTCCTTTAGCCAGATCTTTTTTCTTTTTCTGTTCGTTAAATCCGCCCGGCGCGCCGCAGCCGCTCGAGGTGCGCCAGGATCTGGCGCTCGGCGAGGGGCCAGGCCGGCTCGGGGACGTCGTCGTAGACGCGGGGGAGCATCTCGCGGGGCTCGCGGAGGCCGTCGCTCCAGGCGGCGAGGACGCGCTCCTCGCGCCAGCGGCGGTGGTCGGCGTACTCGCGCAGCTTGCCGACGGCGTCGAGGATTGCCGGGCCGTGGGCGGGGAAGAGGGTCTTGGGCGCCAGGTCGACCAGCTTGTCGAGGGAGGCGAGGTAGGCGTCCATGTCGCCGTGCGGCGGGTCGATGACGACGGTGCCGATGCCGGCCACCATGTCGCCCGCGAGGAGCGACCCCCAGGTCTCGTCGAGGAAGCAGAGGTGGCCCGGTGCGTGGCCGGGCGTGTGGACGACGCGGACGGGGAAGGGCGGGTCGCCGGCCAGCGATACGCGCTCGCCGTCGGCGAGCTCGTCGTCGACCTCGAGGCCGCGGTCGGCGAGCAGCCGCGCGGTCGCGGCGTGGGCGAGCACCGGCACGCCGAGCCGGCGGCGCATCTCCTCGACCCCGCCGACGTGGTCCGGGTGGTGGTGGGTGAGCCAGATCGCCGTCACCCGTCCCTCGCCGCGCCGGGCGAGCGCCTGGACCGCACCCTCCAGCCGGTCGAGCTCCCGCGGCTCCGCCGACCCAGGGTCGACGAGGACGCGCTCGCCGGTGCCCAGGAGGTAGGCGTTCGTGCGGTCGGCCGGGGGCAGGGTGCGGGTGGCCAGCGGCAGCAGGATCACCCCGGGCCGGAACTCGATGCGCCGGAACGGTCCGAGGTCGGCCTCGGCCGGGTGGCGCAGCCTCGGCAGGCCGTCCTCCGGACCGTCCTCGGCGAGCACGCGGAGCAGGTGGAGGACCGGGGGCGCCGCCAGCACGTCGCCGCGGCGCCAGCGGGCGTAGGCCTCGCCGGGCTCGATCCACTCGCCGTCGATGCACTCGGTCTCGTCGACGGTCGGCTGGAGCGCCGCGCGCCGCGGCCACTCGAGCAGGAAGAACCGGTTGTCGAAGCGCTCGGGGGCGATCGGGGGCGTCAGCCAGCGGCCGGCGAAGGCGAGCCGGCCGGCGTCCGGGGTCAGCCCGAGGTCGGCGACGACGTCGGCGAAGCGGGTCTCGCGGGCGAGCAACCGCCGCCGCGCCCCCTCGAGGTGGTCGGCCGAGGTCACCGGCCCCTCGGCGCGGTCGGGGAGGAGCTCTTCGACGAGCAGCAGCCCGGTCTCCTCGAACAGCTCGCGCAGGGCGCAGGCGAGGAGCCCGGGGACGAGGTCGGGCTCGAACGCCGAGCCCTCGGGCAGCCCTTCGGACAGCGCCTCGGGGAAGGCGTCGGCCGACGAGAGGACCTCGTCGAGGCCCGCCGGCATCCCCTGGATGGGCACCGCGAGGTCGGCGCTCGACACCCCGCCGCCGGGGAAGGCGTGCCAGCCGCCCATGAAGCGCATCGCCGGCGCTCGCTGCACCCAGTAGACCTCGATCCCTCCGCCGTCGACGGGACGCCACGGCACCACCGCGGCCGACGGCCGCGGCGGTCTCGGCGCCGGTCTCGGCCCTTCACCGGCGGCCGCCATCGCCCTCTCGTACAGGCTGGTCTCGGGTTCCCGGCTCACGCGGCTGGATGGTAACGCAGGCGGGCCGGTCCGCGACGCTCAACGGGCAGCGGCGGTGCCCGTCGGCGGGGGAAACGCGGGCGTCTCGGTGCACCCGTCCGGTCGCGGCACGTCGTAGCGGCACCGGCGCACGTGCTGGCGGAGCCCGTCGAGGGCCCAGCGGAGGGTCCGCTCGGCGACGCGGCGCTGGAAGGCGGCCGGCACGTCCTCACCGGCGTCGCTCGCCACCCGAAGCTCGACCCGCGTGCGGCCGGGCGCGACCTCGCGCAGGGTCCAGGACCCGCGCTGGTCGGCGAAGCCGCTCGCTTCCCGCCGGATCGTCCAGCGGAGGACGAGCGCGCGGCCGTCCGGACCCTCCTCGACCACCGCCGCCTCGGCCACCGCGGCGAAGGAGCGGTCGGGGAACGGGAACGGCAGGTCCACGGTGTGCCGGAAGGTCGTGCGTCCGGCCGCCTCGGCGCGGGCGGTGGCGGCGACGACGAACGGGAAGAACTCCGGATAGCTCGGCCAGTCGGCGACGGCGCGCAGCAGCCGGCCGGCCGGGGCATCGAGGATGCGCCAGGCCGCGGCCTCGCCGACCCGATGGCCGGGGACCTCGCGCAGCTCGGTCACCGTCTCGCCGGCGGCGAGCCGGGCGCGGTCCGCGGCGTCCGCCGGCCCGGACCGGGCGCCTGGCGCCGGGGCGGCCGCCCCGAGGAGAGCGAGGAGGGCGAGGAGGGCGAAGGCGAGGGCGGACCGGCGGCGCACGCCGTAGACGGGGGGCGCCACCTCGCCCAGCGGGCACAGGGGCTCCTCGAGCCGCGCGTCGCCGGGTATCTCGCTCATCGTCCGCTCCTCCCGCGCAGTCTAATGGCCCCTCCCGGCGGGCTATTCCTGCCCTTCCGGCCGCCGGGGACCGCCGCCGGTCGGCCGGCCGGTTGCGCCGCCGCCGGCCGCTGCGTATGGTTCGCGCATGAGCGAGCGATCGGGTGAAGGGGGCGGGCGCCGCGGGGCGGAGGTCCTCGAGAGCCGGCGGATCTACTCCGGCCGCGCCGTCGAGCTGGTCGTCGACCGGGTGATCCTCCCCAACGGGCGGCAGGCCGAGATGGAGGTCGTGCGCCACGCCGGCTCGGCGGCGGTGCTGCCGATCGCCGGGCCGGGCGAGGGCGGCGCGGACGCGACCGGCGAGGGGGCCGGCGAAGAGGTCGTCCTGCTGCGCCAGTACCGCTACTCGGCCGGCGCCTGGGTGCTCGAGATCCCAGCCGGCAAGCTCGACGGCGACGAGCCGCCCGAGGAGTGCGCCCGCCGCGAGCTCGAGGAGGAGACCGGCCTCGTCGCCGGCTCGCTCGAGCCCCTCGGCTGGATCTGGACCACGCCGGGGACCACGGACGAGCGGATCTGGCTCTACGCCGCCCGCGGCCTCGCCGCCGGCCGCCAGCGCCTCGAGGCCGACGAGGTCGTCGAGGTCGAGCGGCTGCCGCTCGCCGAGGCCGTCGACCGCGCGGTCCACGGCGAGATCCAGGACGCCAAGACCGTCTGCGCCCTGCTCCGCGTCGCCGCGCGCGGGGAACCTTCGGGCGACGGGCGGCGTACAGGTGCCGAGGTACCGGACCAACGAGCGGCGAGGAGGGCTGACGATGTGCAGGCCGGCGAGCGGTAGAAGTACGAGGTCGGGAGCGGCGGGGGACGGACCGAGCGGGAGCTCCACGCGCGCGGGCTGGAGCGCCGCCCGTGCGCTGGCGGCTCTCGCGGCGGCGGTGCTCGCCGCGACGCCGGCGACGGCCGAGACCGCCGCCCGTGCCGCGGCCGGCCCGCCGGCCGAGGTCGAGAGCTACCAGCTCGTCCTGCTGAAGCGTCCGGCCCGGCCCACCGACCACCCCGAGGAGAAGCTCGCCGAGATCCAGGGCGCCCACCTCGCGCACCTGACCCGGCTCGGCGAGGAGGGGAAGATCGTCATCGCCGGCCCCTTCTCGGACCAGGAGGACGAGTCGCTCCGCGGTCTCGCCCTCTACCGCGTCGGAAGCCTCGAAGAGGCCCGCCGCCTCGCCGAGGCCGATCCCGCCGTCCAGGCCGGCCGGCTGGAGGTCGAGGCGGTGACCTGGTGGGTGGAGAAGGGCTACATGACCTTCCCCAAGGCGCCGCCGGCCGAGCCGGACGGCGAAGCGAGCCGAGGGCCCGACGATCCCGGCGAGACCGGCGAGACCGACGATCCCGGCGAGACCGGCGAGGCCTCCGCCTCCGGCGGCTGACCGCCTCCGCGCCTCGTCTACTCCGGCGCGTCGCGGACCAGCAGGTACTCCTGGACGCCGTGGCGGAGGAGGAAGTTGCGGTCGGTGCTGAAGCCGGGGGTGGCGGCCTCGATCTCGGAGGGGCGGTGGCGGGGGCCGGGGCGGGTGTGGGCACCTTCGAGCCGGTAGACCAGGCTGCCGTCGGGGCGGATCAGGTAGCTGCCGGGCTCGCGCGGGATCTCCTTGCCGATGCGGACCATGGCGAACCAGCGGGCGCCGGGCCGGCAGCGCGCGGCCAGGGCGACGGCCAGGGCGCGGATGCGGTCGCGGTCGAGGTAGTCGAGCAGGTCCCAGGCGAGGACCAGGTCGATCGGCGGCTCGTCGGGGCGCGGCTCGGGCAGGGCGGCCCGGACCGCGACCTCGGGGTCGGTCTCGGCGGGGACCTCGGCGAGCGAGCGGTGGAGGTCGGCGACCTGCACACTGCACGGCAGGCGCTCGGACCAGAAGGCGATGTTCGCGCCGACCGCCGGCCCGAGGTCGAGCAGCCGCAGCGTCCGCTCGGGGCGCAGCTCGGCGAGGAGCGCCGCGAGGGCGAGCGACGGGTGGACCTCGGGCTCGGCCGTCTCGTCCGGCGGCGCCGCGGCCGGCGCTGCCGAGCGGGAACCGCGGAACCAGCTCACGGCGCGGCCTCGGCTAGCAGCCCGTGGTGAAAGT
>Ga0214468_1000038_pt1 | contig 38581 bp, 38 predicted proteins | sample RVTome_9_FD_187334 | JGI IMG/M metagenome (GOLD analysis project Ga0214468, IMG submission 187334) | Soil microbial communities from uranium-contaminated site in the Upper Colorado River Basin, Wyoming, United States - RVT155D38 HiSeq ...
AGTATATCCCAGGCGGGCATCGTCTGTCAAGGGGGTTGATTCGACAACCATCGAATAGATCGAGTCCTCGCGCCGATTGTCGAAAGGGTCGAGACAGCACCGGTAGGGAGTGGAGGCGAGGCGGGTCTCGCCCCCTACACTCGCCCTCTCATGGCCCTGACCGAGGAGCGACAAGAGCAGTCGCAGTCGAGCCTGCGCCGACCGACTGCGTCACAGGTCCTGGAAGGGTTGGGTGTCCTCCTCGCTCTGGGAACTCTGGGGCTGGGAGTCCTGGGGACCATCCCGGAACATCCGGTGCACGAGGTGGGTCGCGAAGTGTTCGGCAACATCCCAGCCTCGATCCAGGTCGTCTTCTATTTGGGCGTCGCCGGCTTCGTCTGGCTCATGCTCCATCTCTTTGCCGTGCGTGCCCGCGGTTGGTCTCTGGGGAGAGACGAGACCCGGAGCGGTCGCTGGGGACAGCGGATCAGGGACCTCGATGCCGGGCTTCGCATGAAGACCTTGTTGCGTGACCCGCGGACGGGCGTCATCCATGCCGCCATGTATTACGGGTTCCTGGTTCTCTTCCTCGGAACGGTCATCCTCGAGATCGACCACATCCTTCCCGGCAACCTCAAGTTCCTGCACGGGATGGTCTACCAGGGGTACTCGGCCACGCTCGACCTCGCCTCGCTGGTCTTCCTCGCCGGTGTCGGCCTGTTCGCGATCAATCGATATGTGGTGAGACCGCGACGGATAAGGACCAAGACCAAGCCGGAGGATGTCCTGATTCTCGGCCTCCTCGCACTGATGGGTCTGACCGGAGTCCTGACCGAGGCCGCCCGCATCGCTCTCGTCGGTCGCCCCGATTTCGAGACCTGGTCATTCGTCGGCTACCCACTCTCCGGTCTGATCGAGCAGTCATCGGCCGGTGCCCTCCATCAGGCGCTCTGGATCGTCCATGTCGCCACCTTCGTCGTCTTCCTGGTCGTGGTCCCGGTCACCAAGCTTCGGCACATGTTCACCTCGCCGGCCAACATGTTCCTCTCCGCCCGTGCCCGCCCGAAGGGGGCGATGCGGGAGATGCCCAATCTGCTCGAGGCCGAGGACATCGACACCATCGGCGCCTCGGTGGTGGGCGACCTCACCTGGAAGCAGATCTTCGACACCGATGCCTGCACCATCTGCGGGCGATGCACCTCGGTGTGCCCGGCAAACATCACCGGCAAGCCCCTCGACCCCAGGGAAATGGTCCTCAAGACCGGGGAGGTGGCCGCCTCCGTGGCCGGAGTCTCCGGCCCGGTGTCGACGCTGGCAATGCTCGACGGCGAGGGACATCTCTTCGACCGGGTCCGACCCGACGAGGTGTTCGCATGCGTGGCCTGTCGCGCCTGTGACGAGATCTGCCCGGTGAACATCGAGATCCTCGACCGCATCCTCGACATGCGTCGCTATCTCACCCTCATGGAATCCGAGTTCCCCACCGAGTTGGGCCGGGCCTTCGTGTCCATGGAGAACCAGGCCAATCCCTGGGGGCTCAGCCGCGAGGCGAGGGCGGATTGGACCAAGGAGCTCGACTTCGAGGTCCCTGTGTTCGGAGAGAACGGCAAGACCAAGGCCGACTATCTGTGGTTCATCGGCTGCGCCGGGTCCTATGACGACCGGAACACGGCGGTGTCGGTGGCCCTGGCCCGGCTCCTCCACCGGGCGGGCATCGACTTCGCCATCCTCGGGGTCAGGGAGGCCTGTACCGGCGATCCGGCCCGTCGCGCCGGGAACGAGTTGATCTACCAGCAGATGGCATTGGAGAACATCGCCACCTTCGAGGAGGTGGGGGTGACCAGGGTGATCACCCAATGCGCCCACTGCTTCAACGCCATAGCCAACGAGTACCCCCAACTCGGCGGCAGCTACGAGGTGGTCCACCACAGCCAGCTGTTGGCCGAGCTCCTCACCGAGGGCCGCCTCGAGGCACCCGTCAGAGAGGACGGGGTCACCAAACGCATCGCCTTTCACGATCCCTGCTACCTGGGGCGCCACAACGACATCTACCTCGCACCGAGAGAGGTGATCGGGTCCTCGGAGTCCGTCGAGGTCGTCGAAATGCCACGTCATGGCACTCGTGCCCTCTGTTGTGGCGCCGGCGGGGCCCGGTTCTGGATGGAGGAGCAGACCGGGAAGAAGATCAACATCGAGCGGGCCGAGGAGGCCCTCGCCACCGGTGCCGACGAGATCGCCATCGCCTGCCCCTTCTGCTTCGTGATGCTGGACGACGGGGTCAAGGAGTTGGGCCGGGAGGAGGTCCGGGTCCGTGACCTGGCCATGATCCTCGCCGATGGCATGAGCGATGTCCGGCCCGGAGACGAAGGACCCGGGAGCAGCTGATTCGGCGGTCGACGATCATCCTCGTGGCGACGGGTGTGCTCGTAGTCGCATGCACCGGGGACGGGGAGTCTCCCTCGGCGACCGCAGCCCCGGCCTCGACGACCTCGACGGCTCCCAGCACCACGATCACCATCGTCTCCGATGTGGCAGTGGAATCTTTTCGCAGCTGCCTCGGCGAGAATGGCATCGAGGTCGAGGAGGTCCCTCTGGACGCCAACGGCCATCCCCGGCTTGACCTGGTGATGGCCACCCTCGACTTCGGCGACCCGGCGACCGCAGAGGCGGTCTCGGTCTGCTCGGAGCATCTGGAGGCGGGGGCGCTCGATGTCGGCGACGACGATCAGCTCCGGCAGATAATCCTCGAGCAGCTTCACAGCTTCAGCCGGTGCATGGTCGACCTGGGCGTCGAGGACTTTCCCGATCCTCTGCCGGGCTTCGTCGGCGTCGGCTCGCCCTTTCCGGTGGCGGAGATCCCCTACGCAGATCCCGGGTTCGCCAATGCGGTGACGGTGTGCCGGGCCAGGCTCCTCGATGCCCTATCTGACGAAGGCCCGGCTGATTCTCCCTGACCCTGCCTACGATCAGGGTCTGGTGACCACGCATCCCACGCCCGTCATCGACCCCGACATCGGGGAGGATCTCGACATCGACCGACCGTGGCAGGTCGTCGTCTGGGACGACCCGGTGAACACGATGTCGTATGTGGTCTACGTGTTCCGCAAGCTGTTCGGCTACGACGAGAGCAAGGCGACCGAGCTCATGCTCCAGGTGCACCATGAAGGCCGGGCCATCGTCGCCGACGGCCCGAGGGAGAAGGCCGAGATCGATTGCTACCGGCTCCATGGACATGGGCTCTGGGCCACTATGGAGCAGTGATGCAGCAACGGTTCACTGCGGTGAGAGACGGAATCGACGTCGCGCTCACCGGCACCGAGAGGTCGTTTCTCTCCGATGTGCTCGCGGTTCTGGCCGGGCTGCCCCGCACCGGCGACGACCCGGCGTCGCAACGACTCCGGGTCCCGGTCTATCTCGACGACCCCGACTCGAACGACGAGTGGTGGCGGCTCATGGGAGAGGAGTTGACGGCGGCGCGGCACGCCGATCGCCATGTCTTCCAACGGGCTCTTGCCGACGACCCCTGCCATCTCACCGGTGAGGAGGCCAATGCCTTTCTCCGGGTGCTCAACGAGGGCCGGCTGGCACTCGGGGCCCGGTTCGGGCTCGAAGTCGCAGAAGACCACGACAGGCTGCCGGACGAGCAGCGAGACATCATGGATTATCTGGGCTGGCTCCTCGAGGACCTGACCTCGGAGCTGAGCCGCTCCCTCTGACCCGAGCCCCCGGGGGGACGCCATCTCGCGCTACTGAGTAGGTTGAGGTGCGTCGGCGATACACCGTCAAACCATGTGGTGGTATCCCCCGGAGAAGCGAGAGGTGACCGTGCTTGCAGACCCGATAGCCGAGCTGAGGAGCCCTTCCGGGTCGCTCATCTCGGTCTATGTGAGTCGCCCCAGCCCGGGAGGAATGGGCGCACTGCTTGCCGATCTCTTGCGACCGGTGCGTGAAGCCGCCGGCACCAAGGAGAGAACGGTGCAGAAGTCGGTGCGGGCCGACGCCGAGCGGATCCATGCCCAGGCCGAGAGCCTCGAAGCGGACAGTGCGCCGGCCTATGCGTTCTTCGCCTCCGACCTCGACAGGATCTTCACGGTCGAGTCACTTGCGCATCCGGTTCCCAATGTCTCGTTCCTGGGCCCCCGGCCATACCTCAGGCCGCTGCGAGCCGCCCCGAGGGCCTTCCGGGTAGGGATGCTGGTCGCCGACAGATCGCAGGCGAGGGTGTTCGTCGCCTCCGGTGATCTCGTGGACGAGGTGAGCGCACCGTTGCTCGCCGACATCGGGAAGTCCAACTTCGGAGGCTTCTCCGGTTACGAGGAGCACACCGTCAGGAGCAGAGCCGACGAGGTGTCGACACGAATGTGGCGGGACGCAGCAGCGATTCTGCTCGAGAAGCATCAGCACTCCCCATTCGATTACCTCGCGATCGGAGGCCACGGAGAGACGATCGAGGAGATCGGTCGCAACCTGCATCCCTACCTCGAACGTCTGCAACGGGTCACATTCCAGGCCGGCCCGCAGACCCTGTCCCTGCACTCGGTCCGGGTCGAGTTGGCCGATCGGGCCAAGGAAGTGAGAGGAAATCGGGAGTCCGCTCTCGCCGGGCAGCTCTGCGACGCGGCGTGGGGCGACGGTCTGGCGGTGTTGGGCCTCAGCCCGGTGCTGTCGGCCTGCAATGCCCAGGCGGTCGACACCCTGGTGGTAGCCGGCGAGTTCAGGCGACCCGGGTCGATCTGCAACTCGTGTGGCTTCTTGATCCGCTCGGGCGATCGGTGCCCGATCTGCAGTTCGGTGATGTTCGAGGTGGAGGACATCGTGGCTGCGGCCATGGAGGCGACGGTCGACGCCGGGGGTCGCACCCAGCAGATTCTCGTGTCGTCCCCTCTCGACACGCACGGGGTCGGAGCGCTGACTCGATTTCCCTGCAGCTCGGAGATCATGACTGCCTGATCGGTACCCTTGCGTCGATGAGAGAGACACTGGCTCGACGCAGGAGCTGGCTCGACCAGGGGAAGAAGGTGGCCAAGGCCACCGTCGTCAAGGCGTACGGCTCGGCGCCGCGGGGACCGGGGTCGCTGATGCTCGTCAACTCCGACGGCGAGATGGAGGGGTCGGTATCGGGAGGATGCGTCGAGAACGACGTGGTGGTGAGGGCACTTTCCGTTCTCGAACGTGGTGAACCGGAACTGGTCACCTACGGCATTGCCGATGACGACGCTTTCGCCGTCGGCCTCGCCTGTGGAGGGACGATCCAGGTGTACATCGAGCCGTGGTGACATCGCCGGTTCTCGACGCCACCCAAGTTCTGGTTGACGAGGATGCGCTTGGCGGGGTGATCACGGTGATCGCCGGTCCCCACAGCGGAGCCAAGGCCGTCGTCGACGCTGGGGGTGAGGTGCTTGCCGGAGCCATTCCCGGGAGCCTGGCGGAGAAGGTGCGGTCCGACGCGATGACCCTCATGGCGCGCGAGAGGTCTGCCACTCTCGCCTACGGGGACGACGAGGTCTTCTTCGAAATCCTGGTCCCCCGGCCCCGCCTCTTCGTCTTTGGAGCGGTCCACATCGCCCAGGAGCTGGTGGAGCACGCCACCCTTCTCGGGTTCCATACCGTGGTCGCCGACCCTCGACCCGCGTTCGTCACAGCCGAGCGGTTCCCCGCGGCCGACGAGCTCAGGGTTGGCTGGCCCGACGCAGTCGTGGACGCGTCCTCTTTCGATGCGAGCACCTTTGTCGTGGTGCTCACCCATGACCGGCGCTTCGAGGATCCATTGTGGCCAATCGTGCTTCCAACCGAGGTTCGCTACATCGGCGCGATGGGATCGGCCAAGACCACCGCCGCACGCCGGGAGCGCCTCCTCGCCTCGGGTTTCAGCGCGGCTCGAGTGGATCGCATCCACGGGCCGATCGGTCTCGACATCGGATCCAGATCCGCCGGCGAGATGGCGGTGGCCATCTTGGGCGAGATGATCTCGGTTCGCTATCTCCACGATCTTGAGCCCGAGCTCGAAGGCCGACCGGTCCGCCTCTGATGTCGACTGCCGCCGTCGTTCTCGCCGCGGGGGAGTCCCGGCGCCTGGGTCGGCCCAAACAGCTCGAGCCATGGGGAGGCACCAACCTCCTGTCCCACGTCGTCGCCCGAACCCGTCAATTCCCGGTGGACGAGGTGTGGGTGGTGCTCGGCCACGACTACGAACGGATCCTCGACGCCATCGACTTCGGGGACGTGGGGATCATCGAGAACCCGGAATGGGCCGAGGGGATCGCATCTTCGATCCGGGTTGGGCTCGACGCGCTCACCCGCCTCTCCCGCTGCGACAAGGCATTGATTGTCATGGGCGATCAGCCGTCGGTGGCAGTCGAAGTGGTCGAGGAGTTGATGGAATCGCATGCTCGCTCCGACCAGCCGGTCAGCGTCCCCAAGTACAGGTACAGCTGGGGGAACCCGGTCCTGGTCGATCGGTCGCTCTGGCCCCGGCTCATGTCGCTGGAGGGCGACGAGGGGGCTCAGCGACTGTGGCAGGCGCACCCCGAATGGGTCAACGAGGTTTGGTTCTCCGACTTGGCGCCGCGGGACGTGGACACCGAGACCGACGTCGTCGAATTACGACCCAAACACCCCGGATCGAGCTGAGTCTTTCGGTCTAGAGTCGAACCTTCTGATTTCTGGCATGGCAGAGAAGGAGACATGGCTCGGATCGATCAGGTGGCAGGCATCGGCCACAAGGAAGCCACCAAGCTGCGGAAGGCCGGAGTACGAACGAGCAAGGGACTGATCGATGCGGCCGGCGACCGGAAGGGTCGCAACGAGCTGGCTGCCGCGACCGGTCTCGATCCAAGGCACATCCAACAATGGGTCAATCACTCTGATCTCCTCCGGCTGAAAGGTGTCGGCGCGGAGTACGCCGAGCTCCTCGTCGCCGCGGGGGTGGACACTCTGCGTGACCTGAGACGTCGCAACCCGACCGCGCTGCTGGCCAAGATCATCGGGTTCAACGGGAATGCCCGGGTGGTGCGCCGTCTCCCCACCGAGGCGATGGTCGAGGTCTGGATCGAAGCCGCCAAGGAGCTCGACCCCAGTTGAGGAAAGGGCCCGACGGGCCCTTTCCAGTACCAAGTACCAGGTACCAGTACCGAGTACCGAGTACCGAGTACCAGGAAGGCCCCCCTGCGGGGCCCCTTCCTTCAGGATGCCTTCGCCGGGCTGGCCTTCGCCGTGGCTGACTTCGAGGTCTTGGCGGCAGAGGCCTTGGTGGCGCTGGTCTTGGCCGCGGGCTTGCCTGCGGCCGGCTTCTTGGCCGGAGCCTTGGTGGCAGGTTTCGCCGGCGCCTCGGCGGGTGCGGGCTCGACCTTCTCTGCCACCTTCTCGGGCCGGAAGGAGGTCCGCCAGGTGGCCAACATGTCTTCGAGCTGGTCACGCAACTTGCTGACCTGCTCCTTGGCCTGATCGAGGTCGACCTTGGCCGTGATCTCGTCGACGACCTTGCCGTCCGAGACTCGGCTCACGATCTTCTCGCCCTCTTCCGCCCACTTGTCGATCGTCTTCTCGGCGACCTGTGTGTAGCCGGTGGCTTCCTCGCTCAACTTGGAGCGAAGGTCGCCCACCTTGTCTCCGACCTTGCGGGCCGCCACCACGGGCGCCCCGACGGCGGCATAGAGGATGTTCTTCGTTTTCATCGTCACTCCTGTTCGGTGTGGTCGTCGCGTGACCCGTTCGATTGGATCAGCGCGTGGTACATGTCGAGCAGCACCTTCTTCTCACTCGGGCTGAGCAGCCCGTCGGCATCGATTGCCTCGAAGATCGTTGGCGAGTGGAGCGGCCCGTCGATGAGACCGGCCCTCGAGTAAAGGGTGTTCGCCGAGATCTCGAGTGCACGCGACAACCGGCTGAGGATCTCGGCCGAGGGTCGGCGGATCCCACGCTCTATCTGCGATAGATAGGGGTTGGATATCCCGGCCCGCTCGGCCAGTCGGCGCAGCGAGAGATTGGCTCTCTCCCTGTGCTGGCGGATGAAATCCCCGAGATCGGTGTGCTTGCTCTCGTTCACTTACTGCAAGCTTACAGCTAGCTGCTTGCTACAGCAAGCGTCCCTCGTCAGACGAAGGCGGCACCCACCGCGTTGCCGATGAGCCAGGCGATCACCCCGCCTATGCCGGCGATAACCATGTTCTCCAAGCCGGAGGTCAGCCAGCTGTTCTTGGCGACACGGGCCTTGATCACTCCCACCACGAACAGCCCGCCCAGGGCGAGCACGGTGGCCCAGGCCAGAGCCACGTTCACCGAGGCGAAGACGACGAAGGGGATGATGGAGGGGAGCGACCCGACCAGGAAGAGCAACCCTGAAGCGAACATGGCCCGGTACGGCGATCGTCTCTCCGACTCGACGAAGCCGAACTCGAGCGCCTTCATCGCGTTGAGGATGGCGTCGTCGGAGCGGTCGAATGCGGCGACCACCATGCCGACGTCTTCCTCGAGGAGACCCATGTCACCGAACATCTCTCGGAGCTGGTCGAGCTCCTGCTGACGATGGTCCCTGATATGGACCCGCTCCAGCCTCAGCTCGGCTTCCAGCACCTGGTCCTGTGACTTGGTGGCCAGGTACTCCCCGGCGGCCATGGATATCGCGCCGGCCAGGGCACCGGCCAAAGCGGTGAGCAGCACCGGCCCGGAGTCGAGCCCGCCGCCCACCACCCCAACCACGAGGAGGAAGATGGAGACCAGGCCGTCGTTGACACCGAGGATGATGTCGCGCCAGTACTGCCGGGTTTCTCCGATGTGGGGCTCGTAGAGGGTCGGGTCCCGTCGCGCTTCTCTATTGGTCGCCACGGCGTGGATCGTAGCCAGCCAGCCTCTCCTGCAGCCCTTCGCTCAGAGCTCCTCGGCCAAACCGAGCATGGCGGCCACCCCGGCCTTGATGCCGAAGCCGATCGATCCCTCGTCGAGCACGAACCCGGGCGAGTGGAGATCGTGCCCTCTCCCCGATGAACCGAGGCGGAGGAGGCCGCCCGGGGTCACCGCAAGGTAGTTGGCGAAGTCCTCGCCCCCCATCGATGGCTCGGTCGGGACCACGACATCGGATCCCATTGAATGGGCTATGCCGGCGGTGGCCGCCTGGATCACGGCGTGGTCGTTGACGACCGGAGGGATCGCCTGGACGTAGTCGAGGGTGTACGCCGCGCCGGACCACGCGGTGAGGCCGGCGATGGCCGTGTCCATGACACCGGGCAGAACCTCCCAGAGTGCTCGATCGAGGGTGCGGGCTGTTCCCTGTAACTCGACCCGGGTCGGGATCACGTTCGAGGAGCGTCCGCCCTGGATCGAGCCGAAGGCAACGGTCAGCGTGCTCCTGGCGTCCACCGTCCGTCGCAGGATGCCGGGAAGCTCGTGAACAAGCCGAGCCGCGTCGGCGATGAGGTCCACCGTCTGGTGTGGGCGGGCGGTGTGCCCGCCGGGCCCTTCGAGCACGATGGTGAACCTGTCGGCGCTCGCAGTGATGGGACCGACGCGACTTCCCACCCTGCCCGTATCCAAGGTTGGGTCGACGTGAAAGGCGAGGATGCCCTTCAGACCGTCGACGAGACCCTCTTCGACGAATTTCGAGGCACCGCCCGGGAAGGTCTCCTCGGCCGGTTGGAACAGCACCCGGACCCCTGCCGGGACCCGAGCCCGATTCAGGGCCAGGACCACCCCGAAGGCGATGGCAGCGTGGGCGTCATGCCCGCAGGCGTGCATCCAACCTGGGTTCTCCGACCGGGGAGCGTTCGCTTCGGGCTCGACGATGGGCAGAGCATCGAGGTCGGCGCGAAACGCGATCTTCGGGTCGGGCCCGACGTCGAGCCAGAGCCCGGTGGAGGGTCGTCTGTCGTGATAGGCAATCCCGCTCTCGTCGAAAGCGGCCGCGATCAGAGCTGTCGTCTCGTGCTCTTCGTTGGCCGGCTCCGGGTGTCGGTGGAGCACCCGGCGCAACTCGATCGCCTGGGGGACGATGTCTTCCACCAACCCGTCGAGTACCTCCGGGCTGATCATGACCGCAGGCTAACCCGCCCGGTCATTCGTAGAAGCGGGACTCGAAGACGCGTCGTGCCCGTCTGGTGACCCGCCGGTACTCCTCCCGGAGCTCGGAGGAGCGATCGAAGCCGAGTGAGGCGGCGAGGCTGCGCAGCTGGTCGGGGTCGGTGGGCAGGGAGTCCACCGCCCGCCCCACCTGGAGATGGAGCCGGAGCCGGGTCCTCGTGCAAAACAAGTATGACTCGGCGAGGGAGTGCAACTCGTCGGCGTCGATCAGACCGTGCCCGGCGAGCAGCTCCAGCGCATCGAGCGTGCCCGGGACCCGGAGAGCGGGATTTGCAGCCCCATGCCTCAGCTGGAGCAGCTGGGCCAGGAACTCGATGTCGCTGAGGCTGCCCCGGCCCAGCTTGAGGTGATAGTCGGGGTCCTCTCCCGACGGTATGCGCTCGTTCTCGACCCGGGCTTTGATCTCTCGAATCGAGCGGAAGAATTCGGTGGGGAGACTCTCCCGCCACAGGTATTCGCCCACCATCTCAGCCCAATCGGCGCCGAGGGTGGGGTCGCCCACCGCGATCCGAGCCTTGACCAGGGCCAGCATCTCCCAGGGCTCCGCCCACTCGATGTAGTAGCGGCGGTAGCTCTCGATGGACCTGGCCAGGGGGCCCTTTCGCCCCTCCGGCCTCAGATCGGCGTCGAGCGAGTAGGCCTCGCCATGCCGGCTTGGCTCTGACAGCACCCGGGCCAGACCGGCGGCGATGCGAAAAGAATCGTCACGACGTGACTCGTCGTCGAAGACGTACATGAGATCGAGATCGGATCCATAGGACAGGTCCCCACCCCCCCATTTGCCCATGGCGATGACACAGAACCGGGGAGCTTCGCCTTCGGTGACGACATGCATCGCGCCGGCCATGGCTGCGTCGGCGCTGTCGGTCAGGGCGCGAAGTGTGGCCGCCGTGTCGGCTTGCCCCAGGATGTCCCGGGCCGCGATCCGCAGCTTTCGCCTCCTGGTCATGCGGCGGATGGTCCCGATCTTTGCATCAGGGTCGGGTCGGGAGTCGAGGAGCCCGATGAGGCGCGCCGTCTCCTCTTCCCGGTCCCGGATCTGGCCCAGGAGCCTTTCGTGGGCCAGTCGGGGCACGAACTCGGGTATGCGGTCGATCAGATCTCCGAGGAGACGGCTGGTCCCGAGCAGACGACACAACCTCTCGCCGGCCAGAGGGTTGACCTGGAGGAGTCTGACCAGGGCGGCGTGGTCCGGTGTGTTGGCCAGGACCACCCTGAGTTGGGAGAGGCCCAGATCAGGGTCGGGTGAGAGCGACAACCAGTCCAGCATCAGGGGAAGCACCTGGTCCATGGCCTGCGATCGCCGGCTCAGGCCCGAGGTCAGCTCGGCCAGGGCGCGTTGCGCCGCCCGCACCTCCCTGAAGCCGAGGGCCTCGAGGCGAAGCCCTGCCTGCTCGACGCCCAGCCTGGCACTCGGGGAGCCGACGAGGGCGTCGAGGATGGGTCGGAAGTAGAGACGCTCGTGGACATCGCGCACGATCGAGCGAACCTCGCCCAGTCTGCGTTCCAGCTCACGAGCAGGATCAGGCCCCAGGCCGAGCGCCCGCCCCAGCTGTGCCCGCCGCTCGGCGTCGTCGGGAAGCTCGTGGGTCTGGCGGAGGTCCCAGAGCTGGATGCGATGCTCGAGATCCCTGAGGAACCCGTAGGCGTCGCTGAGCAGCGCCCGGTCGTCGTCGCCCACGAAGCCGTGGTCGGTGAGCGCCTGCAGGGCGTCGAGTGTTCCCAGGCTGCGCAACCCGGGGTCGAGTCTGCCGTGGACCAGTTGCAGCAGCTGCACCGAGAACTCGACGTCGCGGATCCCACCCCGGGATCTCTTGATGTCCGACGGGCCGGCACCCGACTCCGCCTGCTCCTTGAGCCGGCGAATGCTGCGCAGGGCCTCCACGTCGAGCCCTTCTTCCCATATGACATGGTCGACCATTGCGGCGAAGCGCTCCCCGAGCGCGGCATCGCCGGCGACAGGGCGCGACTTGAGCAGGGCCTGCAGCTCCCAGGCCTCCCCCCACCTGGAGTAGTACCTGGCGTAGGAGTCGAGACTGCGGGTGAGCGGCCCGATCGAGCCCTCGGGTCTGAGATCGGCGTCCACCTGAAGCCCGAGCCCGTCGACATTGGGGGCAGACAGGGCGGTCTTCACCATCGTGGCCAGGGCCATGGCCGCCGACCGTGAGCGCGTGTCGTCCCCGTCGTGGTTGTCGTGCACGAACATCAGGTCGATGTCCGACGAGTAGTTGAGCTCCCTGGCGCCCCACTTCCCCATGGCGATCACCGAGAAGGGTAGTTCGGAGACGATGGGGTGCCTCTCCTCCAGCTGTGCCCGCGACCTGGCCAGGACCCCGGCGACCACGTCGTCGACTGCGTCGGAGAACAGGGCCGTGGCCGTGGTCATGTCGATCGCCCCCGAAAGGTCGTCGGCCGCGATGGTGGCGAGAGCGGCTCGCACCTGGAGGACGACGGAATCGTCGGGCGCCACGCCGACGAGGAGCCCAGGATGCCGGGCAACCGCCTGGCTGAGGGCTCGTGAGGCTCCGGCCAAGGTGCAGGCCCGGTCGAGGGCAGGCCGGGTCAGCACGAGGTCGGGGTCTGCCTCCAGAATCGGAATGAGCCGGCCCAGGGCCCCCCCGGGATCCGGGCCCTTCGCCACCAGATCGAGGATGAGCCCCCTGAGCGCGTCGTCCTCGACCAGCCGTGACAGCTTCGCACCCTCCTCGGATGGCGCCGTGCTCGCCGGTTTGCGCTCGGTCACGAACGACAGGGTATGTCGGGGCGTATCGTGGCGGTATGCCACTTCGTGTCGCCGGAGCGCAGCTGAACCTCTGTGTCGGGGACTTCGCCGGCAACGAGGAGCGCATCATGGGGGCCATGGCCTGGGCGGAGCGGGAGCAGGCAGATGTGCTGTTGTTGCCCGAGTTGGCCATCAACGGCTACCCCCCCGAAGACCTGGTCCTGCGCTCCGACTTCGTGAGCGCAGGCGTCGACGTCCTGGAGCGGCTTGCGGCCCGGTCCCGGTCGACGGTTGTGGTCGTCGGTTTCGTCGATCACTCCCGGGGGCCCTCACGGGGCGCCGTCGACGCCGAGGATCGCAGGGTGGCCAACGCCGCGGCCGTGCTCCACGATGGCGCGGTGGTCGGGGTCTACCACAAGGTCCTCCTCCCCAACTACGGGGTGTTCGACGAGGACCGGTACTTCGCAGTTGGCCAGGAACCGGCTCGGGTGTGGCAGGTGGCCGGGGTCCGGGTCGGGGTGTCGATCTGCGAGGACATCTGGCTTCCCGACGGCCCTCCCCGGGATCAGGCGGCTGCGGGAGCACAGGTCCTGCTCAACATCAACGCCTCGCCGTTCCACAAGGGGAAGGCGAGGGAGCGGGAGGCGATGATCGCCGAGCGGGCCCGGGCTTCGAGTGCCGCCGTCGTCTACCTCAACCTGGTCGGTGGACAGGACGAGTTGGTCTTCGACGGGTGCTCGCTGGCGGTAGCACCCGACGGGACCATCGTCCACCGCTCACCGCAATTCGAGGAGGACCTCTTCGTCGTGGAGGTTCCCCTGCCCGGCGAGCCGGTGGTGGCCGGCACGATGACCGAGCATCTGGAGCCGGTGGAAGAGGTGTATCGGGCGCTCGAGACCGGGTTGGGCGATTATGTCAGGAAGAACGGCTTCGAGCGGGTGGTCATCGGTCTCTCCGGTGGGGTCGACTCGGCCCTGACCGCGGCCATCGCTGCCGACGCCCTGGGGCCGGACTCGGTTTGGGGGGTGGCCATGCCGACCAGGTTCTCGTCCCGACACTCCGTCGATGACGCCCGACAGCTGGCGAACAACCTCGGGATCGAATTCGATGTCCTTCCCGTCGACGAGGTCTACGAGTCCTTTCTCGAGGCCCTCTCCCCGGTGTTCGCCGACACTGGTTTCGGGACGGCAGAGGAGAACATCCAGGCTCGCACCCGGGGAGCGATGCTGATGGCGATATCGAACAAACACGGCCCGATGGTGGTCGCGACCGGGAACAAATCGGAGATGGCAGCGGGATACGCCACACTTTATGGGGACATGGTCGGCGGTTATGCCGTGCTCAAGGACGTGTTCAAGACCCTGGTCTACGAGCTGTCATTGTGGCGCAACAAGAACGGCGACGTAATCCCCCAGAACACGATCGACAAGCCGCCCTCGGCGGAGCTGCGGCCGGACCAGAAGGATTCGGACAGTCTGCCCCCGTACGACCTGCTCGACGGGATCCTCCAGCTGTACATCGAAGCCGATCTGGGTGTGGCCCAGATCGTGGAGCGTGGCTTCGACCCGGCGTTGGTCAGCCGGGTGGCAGACATGATCGACCGTAACGAGTACAAGCGCCGTCAGTCGGCGCCCGGGGTCAAGATCACCGTGAAGGCGTTCGGCAAGGATCGGCGGCTCCCGATCACCAACAAGCACAAGGCGCCTTCGCCATGACCACCAGGGTGCTCATAAACGGTGTCGAATCCGGTGGGACCATCCCTGTGACCGACTCGTCGGTATTGCGTGGCGACGGCTGCTTCGAAGTGCTCCGGGCCTATTCGGGTCGGCCTTTCGCTCTCGACGAGCATCTCGACCGTCTCGCTCGCAGCGCCAAAACGCTCGACATCGCCTTGCCCGGGAGGCACGAGTTGGGCCAATGGATCACCAAGGCGGCCGCTTGGGGCGGGGATTGTGCGGTGAGGGTTGTGCTGACCAGGGGCTCGGCGGTCCCTGGTGACGCAGCCGAGCCGGTGGTGATTGTGTTCGCCCATCCCCCGGGCAAGGGGGAGGGGCCGGCCACGCTCCTACCCGTCGCCGCCCCATGGCACGCCGCCGGCCTCGATTGGGAGCTGGCCGGGGCCAAAGTCCTCTCCTATGCCCCCAACATGGCGGCGACCCGTCGAGCGGTCGACGAGGGCTTCGGCGATGCTCTGCTCACCACCACCGACGGGGTCATCCTCGAAGGCCCGACTTTTTCCGTTGCGTGGGTTGTCGGGGGCGTGGTGGAGACGCCGACTCTCGAGCTGGGCATCCTCGACTCGATCACCCGGCGGATACTGCTCGACCTGGTGTCGGAGCTGGGCTTGGACCTGGTCGAATCGACCTGGAGCCTCGACCGCCTCGACGATGCCGACGAGGTGATGGCCCTCTCCACGATCCGGGAGATCCAGCCCGTCTCGGCGGTCGGGCATCGCCTCTATCGCGAAGGCCCGATTACAGCAGACCTGGCCAGGCTCTTCTATCAGAGAGTCGAGCGCTAGAGCGGCGAGCAGGGCTCCGGGTTGTCCCCCCTGATCCACGAGACCAGATTGGTCACGGTTTCTCCCCTGGTGAGCAGTCGGCGGTCGTCCAGAGGCGGGTTGCATGCCTCGATGGCTCCGATGGCCCGCAGTCGCGCCTCTGACTCTTCTGCCGACAGCAGCTGCACCTGAGGTATCCCTTCGGTCTGGACGGAAGAGGGGCGAAGGGTGGCGACGAGCGCGTCGATGCGAACCCACACGGCGATACGGGCGATCTCGGTCTCGGGGAGCCCGAACTGGAGGCATTGGCCACCCGGGTCGCATCCGAGCGCCTCCGCCTGGGACATCGGGTCGACGGCTTCCAGCGGCCCGGGCAGGGGCTGGCTGTGGGGTGCGACCGGAGGCGGCGCCTTTCCGGCCACATGGGCGGCCAGGGCACCGGCGAACTCCGGGGCGGCCACCAGCTCGGGGCAGAAGTTGACCATCGACTCGTCACATGAGAGGAGGAGGCCCTCGGTGAGCAGGGTCCCTGCCATCCCCTGTGCAGGGTGGGCATCGTCATCGGCGTATGGCCAGGTCGGTTGGGGATCGAGCAAGAACGCTGCACCCAGGGCAGCCTCGAGGCTCGGGCGCGGGTCTACTGCGAGCCCTTCGGGGTTGCGCAGCTCGAAGTGGAGATGATCGACCGTGTCTTCGGCATTCCCCGAGTCACCGACCCATCCGATGACTTCGCCCCGCCTCACCTCCGATCCTTCGGCGATGTCCGGCCTGACTCCGTACCCGAGCCCGTCGTCCGTCCCGAACCGGTCGTTGTTGAGATGGATGTAGTAGGACTGCCAACCGTCGGTGTGCGCGACGATCGCCCAGCAACAGTTCTCCGTGCCCACGTCCTGGGCTACTTTGACCACGACTCCGTCGGCGACGGCCACAACCGGAGTGAGCTTGGGAGCGGATATGTCGTTGCCCTGGTGCTTTCGGGCCCCGCCGTCACGATCGGCCCCGAATGGTGAGCCGATCTGACCCGATCCGGCCAGGGGCCAGGCCATGTCGTAGACGAAAGGCAGACAGGGGGGAGGGGGCGGGACGGTGCTCGTCTCGGGAATCGTGGTCGTGGTCTCGGGGAGCGTCGTGGTCTCGGGGAGCGTCGTGGTCGTGGCCTCAGAGGGGATGGTGGTGCTGTCGGGTGCCGAGGTCGTCGTCGACTCGGCCGGCACCGTGGTCGTGGTCGTCGTCACGACCGTCGTCGTGGTGGCAGGTTCGGTGGTGGTGGTGGTCTCCGGGGGAAGTGTGGTGGGGGGGAAGAGCACGTCCATGGTCACCGGAGGGCAAATCTCAGGCTCTTCGGCCCGCAGGGGAGATGTGGTGACCCACTGCAGGCCCGCGATGAGGATGGCCAAGGCTACGAGTGCTGCGGCGGCGCGAGTGCCGGACATGGGGCACGACCTTACAGAGCGGGGCGGTGTTTGGAACCGAGAGCAGGCAGGGTACGTTTGTAGGCCATGATGTCTTCGAATGTGCTGCGTTTCGCCCTGCTCGGGCTGCTGCTGTTCGCAGCGGCGGCATGCGATGGGGATGAGACCACCGATCTCACCACGACCTCTTCACTGATCGCCGGCACCACAACGGACGCCGGATCCGACGGGACCACCACCTCGGTCGCCTCCGGCGACGATGGCACGACGACGACCACGCTGCGTGGTGAGAGAGTGAGCGGCCACGAGGTCGTGGGCCGGGAGTCGGACCCGGCCGGCGAGACCGTGTACGTCGTCGTCCCCCCCGGTGCCTACACCGATGTCGACCTGGAGAATTTCGTGGTCGGTCTGGTCGAAGACGGCACTATCACCTTCGCCGCGGAGGTGTTCGACGATCCGGGGGCGGTCGACGCCTACCGCAAGGCGGAGGCGGAGCGAACCGAGGGTGAGGTGCAGCTCATCGAGGACCATCACTTCGCCAGTGTGCAGAACGGCACCACGGTCGTCTTCCGCGGCCCCTTTGCCGGCTCCGGCGAGTTCGTGATCGGGAGCTGACGCTATCTACTCGGCGCGGGACCGATCGTTTAGAGAAGGGCCGCAGCCACCAGGAGAAAGCCTCCGAAGCCGACGACGTCGCTGATGAGGGTGAGCAGGATCGACGAGGCGAGGGCCGGGTCGAGACCGAGGCGTCGCAGGACCAGGGGGATCGCCGCCCCGGAGAGGGTGGCGATCACCAGATTGGCCAGGCAGGCGGAGCCGATGACAAGCCCCATGCTCAGGGGCTCCGAGCTGCTGTGGAACACCCCGGCGTCGATGAGGAGATAGGTGAGGGCGGCGGAGGCCAGGGCGAGCAAGATCCCGTTGAGCAGGCCCACCCCCGTTTGACGAAGGAGGATGGCGGTGACCCGGGCCCGGGGCACGTCGTCGGAGGCGAGGGAGCGGATCATCACCGCCAGGCTCTGGTTACCACCGTTCCCGCCGAGAGCGGCCACGATCGGCATCAGGGCGGCCAACACCGGCTCGGAGGAGATGACCCCGGTTTGTTGTTCGATGACCCAGGCGACGAACAAGGCCAGCACCAGGTTGAGCAGTAGCCACGGCGCCCGGGATCGGAACGACACGGTCACGTCGGTGTAGACCGTCTCCTCGACACCGGCGCCGACCGCGGCGGCGAAGTCCTCGGTCGCCTCGTCCTGAATCGCCTCCAGGACAGCATCGGTGGTGACCACCCCGAGCAGATGCCCGTCGTCGTCCACGACCGGGATCCCGAACAGCCGGTACCTCTGGCTCAGCTCGGCCACCTCCTCCCTGTCGGTGAGGGCGCGCACCGAGACCGGGTCGGGCACCATCACCTCCTCGAGGCTGGCTCCGGGTCGGGCGAAGACGAGGTTGCGGAAGTAGATGACTCCTCTCAGCCTGCCGTGGTCGTCGACCACGTACACGTAGGAGAGGTCTTCGAACTCCTCGTGGAGCTGGCGAATTCGCTCGATCGCCTCGCCCGCAGTCAGCCCGATGGGAAGGGCGGCGATCTCGGTGGTCATCAAGCCGCCTGCGGTGTCGTGTGGGTACTCGAGGAGCCGCCTTATCTCCTGCTCCGCGGCGTCGTCGAGAAGGGCGAGGACACTCTCTGACACCTCGTCGTCGAGCTCGAATAACAGGTCGGCGGCTGCTTCACCGGTCATCTCGCCGACCGCGGCGGAGAGATCCCCGATCGGGACTTCCTCCACCAACTCGGCTGCGAGCTCGGGTGCGATCTGCTCCAGGATGTCGGCCACGTCCTCAGGCCCGAGCTCGGCGAGCAGGCCGGCCGCGTCTTCCTCGGTGAGCTGCTCGAGGACGTCGGCGGCATCCCCGGGAGCGGCCCCGGCCAGGGCTTCCCACTCCTCGGAGTGGGTCTCCAGGTAGTCGGCGACCTCCTCGTGGTCGCGGCGGGCCGCGGCAAGGAGATCTCTCGCGAGTTGACGGGGTCGTCTGAGTCGGAATCTCACCGGCAGCCCTCGGATGGCAAACCGGCGTCAGGCTAACCAGCGGCCGACCACCTGGTCAGCGCATCTGCCGATGCTCAGCCCTCGTAGGGACGGACCGACTTCACCGACAGGGTGAATGTGCCTGCGGGCGCTTGATAGGAGACCTCGTCGCCGATCGAGGCGCCGAGGAGCGCGCCGCCCAGCGGGCTGGTGGGAGAGGCGAGGAGCATTCCCGAGATCTTGTTCTCCTGAGGAGCGACGAAGTACTCGAGCTCGTCCCCGTCGGAGTCGACCACGGTGACCACGCACCCGACCTCCACTCGGCCGGTATCGGAGACCTCCCGCACCTCCGAGGTATTGAGGAGGTGCTCGAGCTTGCGAATCCTGGCCTCCATGAGGCCCTGGTCGTTCTTGGCGGCGTCGTAGTCGGCGTTCTCGCGCAGGTCGCCATGGGAACGAGCCTCGGCGATTCGCTCTTCGATCTCACGCCGTCCCTCGGTCTTGAGCGTCTCCAGCTCATCCCGCATCTTCTCGAGTGCGGCCGGGGTCAGAAAGGTCGGTTCCTCGCGCATGAGTCGGGAAAGGCTAATTGCGGGTGTTGTCTACCTGGTGCGACGACGCCCTACCCGGAAGGCAATGACCGGGTGGTGGCTATCTTTCGCGGGTGAGAGAGGCACATATGGTCGTGGGCTCCGCCGGGAGGGCCAACTTCTCGTGAAGGACGAGGAGCGTCTCCGGTCGATAAGCGAAGCCCTGTCAATCCCCAGGGTGGAGCGTCACATCTTCCTCTGCGCAGATCAGACCACACCACGGTGCGCCCCTCGGGAGCAGACCCAGGCCTTGTGGAGTCATCTCAAACGCAGGCTGAAGGAGCTCGACCTCACCTCCGCCCCACCCCCATGGCAAGGCAAGCCGGAGGTCGAGGCCACGTCTGCCGAGCCAGGTGACGGCTCGATCTTGCGCAGCAAGGTGGACTGTCTTCGCATCTGCGAGCAGGGAGCCATCTGCGTGGTCTATCCCGAGGGCACCTGGTACGCCAATCTCACCATGGAGTCGCTGGATCGGATCATCGACGAGCATCTCGTGGCCGGTCGGCGGGTCGAGGACCTGATGTTCGCCGAGACAGGGGAACAGAGGCGATGAGCCCGCGAAAGCTCCTCGTGGTGGGGCTGATCCTGTGGAGGGCCTTCGCCCCGACCATCAGCCCCCGATTCCGGCCACCCCAGGAGCACCCGTGGAGAAGCTCGGGGCGCACCGTTTTCGTCGGGGACCAGGAGTTCGTGGTCAGGGAGGCCGGCCCGGAGGGGGCACCGACCCTTCTCCTGATCCACGGTCTCGCCGGGTCTTCACTGGCCGAGTGGTATCGGGTCGGGCCGACACTGGCCGAGAAGTACCGGGTGATCATGGTCGACTACCGCAGTCACGGGCTCGCCCCACTGGCCCGTGACCGGTTCGAGGTCGACGATCTCGCCGACGACATGGCCGGCGTCCTCGACGCCATCGGGGTGGGCCGGTTGTCGGTGATCGGCTATTCGATGGGTGGCGCCATCGCTCAGGCCTTTGCCCACCGGCACCCGCGACGGGTCGATCGTCTCGCCCTGATCGCCACCTTCACCCATCACCCCCAACCACACCGCTTCCTACGTGCTGCCGGTGCTCTGCTCGCACGTGCCTGGGAGCGTCTCACCGGCCTGGGCACGCCCGAAGTCCGATCGTCCTACCTCCGCATCACCGGTGCTGTCGAGGAGCGCCACGCCCGCTGGCTGTGGGAGGAGACGCACCGCCGCGACGTCGACGCCGGCGCCCAGGCCACCCTTGCCCTGCTTCGTTTCGACTCCCGCCCATGGATCAGGCGAGTCGAGATCGAGACCCTGGTCGTCATTCCCACCCTGGACGTCCTGGTGCCTCCTGCCTGGCAATACCAGCTGGCCGCTTCCCTCCCCGACGCCACCATCGTCGAGTTGGTGGGGGTGCGTCATGAGGCGCCCTGGACCCATCCCGACCTGGTCGTCGACGCCATCTCATCGTTCATCGGCTGACCACTCGGCATGTCCGCGCCCCTCACCGACAGCCGTCTCTCCAACCTGGGGGCGAGCCGCATCCACGAGGGGTTCGAGGAGTACGTGGCGCGATTCAGGGCGATCAACCAGAGGGCGCCGCGCCGTTTCGAGGAACGGGACTGGCCCGGCATGCAGAGCGATGCGGTCGAGAGGCTCCGCCTCTACACGGTCATCGTGGATCGGGTCATGGGGTCGGTCTCGAACCTACTCGGGCGGCGGGCGGACGACCCCCTGGTCTGGGTGGCGGTGAAGGCCGTCTACTCCGGGCTCATCTCCGACCGTCAGGATTGGGAGCTGGCCGAGACCTTCTACAACTCGGTGACCCGCCGCGTCTTCGGCACGGTGGGCGTGGCCGAGCACATCGAATTCGTCGACTCGGACTTCGACATCCCGCCCAGCCCGTCCCACGACCCCGTCTACCGCACCTTCGATCGACGTGATTCCACCACCCTGCTCGTCGCCGACATCCTCAGCTCCTTCGGCCATTCGGTGCCATACGCTCGCCTCGAAGCCGACGCAGCAGCGGTGGCCGACCGCATCGATACCCGTCTCGACGAGCCGGGGGCCCTGGCCACGGTGGGCAAGGCCGAGATCGTGCGCTCCGTGTTCTACCGGGGGCAATCCGCCTACCTGGTCGGGCTGCTCTACGCGGGCTCGCACCGGATCCCGCTCATAATCGCCTTGAGCAACGGTGACGACGGGATCTTCGTCGATGCCGTCCTGCTCACCGAGAACGAAGCTTCGATCGTGTTCAGCTTCACCCGGTCCTACTTCCACGTCGACGTGGCCCGCCCTTACGACCTCGTCCGTTTCCTTCGCCGGCTCATGCCCCGCAAGCGGGTTGCTGAGATCTACATCGCCATTGGGCAGAACAAACACGGCAAGACCGAGTTGTACCGCGATCTGCTCCGTCATCTGAGGTCGACCGAGGAGCAGTTCGAGCCGGCCCCGGGAACCAGGGGGCTGGTCATGATCGTCTTCACCATGCCCGGCTACGACGACGTGTTCAAGGTGATCCGGGACACCTTCCCGCCCCCGAAGCGGACCACGAGGCGAAGCGTCATGGGCAAGTACCGGATGGTGTTCCAGCACGACCGCGCCGGGCGGCTCATGGACGTCCAGGACTTTCAGCATCTCGAGTTCCACCGTTCCAGGTTCTCCGAGGTCGTGCTCGAGGAATTGCTCTCCGAGGCGGCGGGGACCGTTCGGCTCGACGGGGATTCGGTCGTCATCAGCCACGTCTACGTCGAGCGCCGGGTGGTCCCTCTCGACGTCTATGTCCGGGAGGCGTCGCGGCCCGCCGCCGCAGATGCCGTGATCGACTTCGGTCAGGCGATCAAGGACCTGGCGTCGACCAATATCTTCCCCGGCGATCTGCTCCCGAAGAACTTCGGCGTGACTAGGCACGGGCGCGTCGTCTTCTACGACTACGACGAGTTGAGCCCGCTGATCGAGATCAACTTTCGCGCACTTCCCCCTCCCCGGGACGAGGCGGATGTCTTGGCCACCGACCCCTGGTTTCCGGTTGGGGACCACGACGTGTTCCCCGAAGAGCACCAGAGATTCCTCGGTCTGACGCCGGAGCTTCGCCAGGTCTTCCTCGCCCACCACGCCGACCTGTTCTCGGTCGAGGAATGGCGGGAGATCCAGCACCGGATCCGGTCCGGTGAGCTGATCGAGGTCTTCCCCTACCGACAGGGCGCCCGCCTCCCCGGGACCGGGGCATCCCGGGGCTGGTGACCGCATTCCTAATGCATGGCGTCACGTATTCGTGACGGACTGCATAATGTATCGCCGTCCTGATCGAGGTCGGCACTTCCGCCGCAAGGGGCAAATCGGGTGGGGAGGACGGAGCCCGGTGGCTACCGTCTCCCCGATGACGAGCCAGGTAGTGCTGGGTACCTGTCACCACGACTGCCCCGACTCCTGTGGGTGGGTTGTCACCGTGGAGGAAGGTCGGGCGGTCAAGATGCGGGGCAACCCCGAGCATCCCTACTCCCGCGGCGAGCTCTGCCCCAAGGTCAACCGCTTCCTGGAGAGGGTCTATCACCCCGAACGGGTCCTGCACCCGCTGATCCGCATCGGGAGCAAAGGCTCCGGCGAATTTCGCCGGGCGACGTGGGACGAGGCGGTCGAACTGGTCGCCTCCCGGATCCGGAGCATCGTCGACGAGCACGGCGGGGAGGCGATAGTCCCGTGGGGTGACGCCGGCACTCAGGGGCTGTTGCAGATGAGCCTCCTCGACCGGCACTTCTTCGCCCGTCTCGGCGCCTCACGGCAGGTCGACTCTCTCTGCGGTGCCGGCGCCGGGGCAGGGCTGGCCGCCACATACGGGGATGGTCGCAGCGCCGACCCGATGGACGTCAGGTTCGCCGACCTGGTGATCCTCTGGGGGACCAACACCCGGCTGACCAATCGCCATCTCTGGCCCTTCGTCCAGGAGGCGCGGGCCGGAGGGGCGAAGGTGGTCGTCGTCGACCCGATCCGGACGATCACCGCAGGATCCGCCGACTGGTTCATCCAACCGTTGCCCGGGACCGACGTCGCCTTGATGCTCGCCGTGATGCACGTCCTCATTCGTGACGACTTGATCGATCACGACTACGTTCAGTCGCATAGCCTCGGGTTCGAGCGACTTGCCGAGCGTGTCGCCGAGTGGGCACCGGAGCGGGCCGGGGAGGTCTGTGGCCTGGATCCGGCCGAGATCGAGTCGCTCGCCGCCGCCTACGGGTCGACGCCTCGCTCGTTCATCAGGACGCTGATCGGAGCCGAGCACCACGAGAACGGAGCCATGTTCTTCCGTGCCCTCGCCTGCCTCCCCGTCCTCACCGGCGCCTGGCGTCATCGCGGCGGCGGGCTGTCCCGTTCGGTGGGGATCTGGTCGGAGATGCCGGTCGATCCCGAGTTGTTCGAAGTCGATCAGCACACCCGCGGCGTGAGCATGAACCGGCTCGGCTCGGCGCTCACTTCGGAGGAGATGGGGATTCATGCCCTCTTCGTATGGAACGGGAACCCGGTGGTCTCGGCGCCGAACGCAGCGGCGATCCGTCGTGGTCTGAGCCGTGACGATCTGTTCACGGTGGTGAGCGAGCAGTTCATCACCGACACCGCCCGTTACGCCGACGTCGTGTTTCCCGCCACCACCCAGATCGAGCAGGTCGACGTGGTCCAGTCGTGGGGTCATCTATACCTCGGCTGGAACCAACCAGCCATCGAGCCGCTCGGCGAGGCGGTCCCCAACAGCGAGTTGTGGCGTCGTCTGGCTAGGGCAATGGGATTCGACGACCCGGTCTTCGCGCTCGACGACGAGGCCCTTCTCGCCAGGTCCCTTCCCAAGGTCGACTTCGACGAGTTGCGCTCGCGTGGCTTCCTCCGACTCGACCTTCCGGAGGTGTTGCTTCCCTACGCCAACGGTGGGTTCGCCACAGTCGACGGCAAAGCCCACCTCTACTCCGAGCGCCTGGCCGCCTCGGGTCGCGACCCGTTGCCCGGCTACATCCCGTCGCTCGAGGGCCCCGGCGGCCAGTTGAGTGAGCGATATCCGCTGGTGCTGCTCACCCCCAAGACGCACACCAGGTTTCTCAACAGCAGCTATTCCCAGCACCACGCCGACCGGGAGCGTGGCCCCTACTTCGAAATCGACCCCACCGATGCCGAGGCCAGGGGCATCGGCGATGGCGAAGAAGTGAGGGTGTTCAACGACCGGGGGGAACTGACGCTTCCGGCGCGGATAAGCGATCGGCTCCGTCCTGGCCTTGCCGCCATCCCGTGGGGCTGGTGGGGCGAGGAGGCCAATGCCAACGTTCTCACCAACGACGTTGCCAGCGACTGGGGCGGTGCCGTGGCGTTCTACGACACCCTGGTCGAGGCGGCGCCTGCCGTTTAGCCGGGCGGGTTGAGGGCGAGATTTGCTTCCGCAGCCTCGTCGACCTGTTCCCGGGTCCAACGCATCGGATGATGGATGCCGTCGGTCCAGGGCCGGAGCATGTCGTCGTAATGGGAATTGAAGGCGTGACCCGACTGACCGGTGGTGTTCATCGATGTGGACGCGCCGAGGTCGCCGAGATCGATCACCATTCGCATCGATGGGATCCAGTCGACGCGATACCCGTCGGGCGGGTAGAACCCCACCGCGTTGACGATGTCGGCGCTCCCCCCGAGACGGCGGGGCGCAGTCCTGTTGAAAAGCCATTCGATGGGACCGATCCCCGACTGGCCGAAGCTCTGGTTCTCGAAGTGGCCGACGTGGATCTCACCCCATCTCCATCGCCGCGGGTCGTCACCGAGCAGCCCCGTCAGCTCGTCGTAGGCATCGGCCAACGCTTGCTCGAGGATGATGTCGCGGTCCTCGACCACCTCGGTGCCGGTGTCGTCCCAGAATTCGTCGTCCGGGCTCTCGAGGAGCGCGGCAACAGTCACGAACCAGCGGCTGCCCCCTTCCGGCCAGGAGTCCTCGGGCAGCTCGTCGTGGAAGGCGAGACGGAGGAGATGGGCCCACACCGCTTGGTAGGCGGCGGCGCCGGGTGAGCCCGGGGCGGCCTGGAAGGCGTCCGGACCGTCGGCCCAGCGGGCGATGACGTCCTGTATTGCGGTAACGGCCTCATTCTCCGAGCCCACGGCGAGCAGACGGGGCACCAGGTTGGGTGCTCCCCCGTCCCGGTTGTCCAACTGCATCGCCTCGGCCGAAGCCACCGAGTATCCGGCCGGGGCGTTCTCGATCATCTCCTCGATACGGGCTGCGCGATAGCCATGGTCCGAGTCGACCGAGAGGAACGGCTCGCTCCCTGGGGTGATGATCGGGTTGTTGGCCGTGACGATGTAGTCACGGGGCGGGTTGAGCATCCGGGGCAGCTCTTCGAAGGGGATCGTCCCGGTCCAGTCGTATTCGCCGGTCCAACCCGGCACCGGCCGGCTTCCGTCGCCGGCACCGCGGACCGGGATCTCCCCGGTGGCCTGATAGGCGATGTTGCCCTCGACGTCGGCGTAAACCACGTTCTGGCCGGCGATGTCCCATTTGGCCAATGCGGACCGGAACTCCTCGTAGTCGGTGGCCCGATTCACACCGAGGATCGCCTCCACCAGCGTCGAGGGCTCCAGTGACTGCCAGGCGAGGGACACGGCGTAGCCATAGGGCAGCTCGAGAGAAGAGCCCTGGAACGGAGGTTCCTCGAAGTATGTGTCCGAGATGACCGGCCCGTGACGGGTGACCATCACCTCGAAGCTGACATCTTCCCCGCCTGCAACCACGATCGTCTCGGTGCGCACGTCCATGTCGAGCCATTCACCCTGATGCTCGTACCGGGTCGGGTTCTCGGGGTCGACCTTCTCCACGAACAGGTCCTGGGTATCCACCGCCTCGTTGGTCACCCCCCAGGCGATGTGGTCGTTGTGCCCCAGGATCACCCCGGGTGTGCCGGCGAAGGAGAAGCCGACCAACTGGTAGGGGCAATCCCCTGTGCAATGGAGACCGTTCTGGTACCAGATCGACGGCATCTGGATGGCTAGGTGGGGGTCGTTGGCCAGGATGGGCAAACCCGACGCGGTGTGCGAGCCTCCCACCACCCAGTTGTTCGACCCGATCCCGCGGAACCCGCCACCGGTGACCTCCCAGACGGACCGGGCCTTCCGGCCGGCGTCGCCGAGCGCGGCCAGTGCGCCGGAATCGAGCAGGGAGACTGCCGTTCTTGCGCTGACCGCCTGGTCGGAGGGCACGATCACCGGATGCTCCTCGGGGTAGGCCGGGTACAGCTGTGCGATCCGCTCTTCGGGGAGCCCGATGCTGAGGTTGGCTCGATCGATCTCCTGGAGCATGTTCCAGCTCAGGTCCCAGGACATCACCTTGCCCCAGGTGAGAGTGTTGACCGGGGTCCAGGGCTCGATCTCGTACCTGGAGGCCTGCAGCGGCAGTATCGAATACTCCAGGCCGAGCTGGGAAGGGCTGCGGTCGCCGATGTAGGCGTTGACCCCTTCCGCGTACCACTCCAAGACGCTCCGGTCCTCCGTCGGCAGTTCCTCCAGCTCTTGTTCGGCCAGACCGGTGAAGTCGAGCGAGCGAAGGAACATGTCCGCTTCCACCTGACCGTCTCCGAACATCTCGGAGAGCCGCCCCGCCCCGATGTGACGCCAGAAGTCCATCTGCCAGAACCGGTCCTGGGCGTGGACGTAGCCCTGGGCGAAGAAGAGGTCGTGCGCGGTTTCGGCATAGATGTGGGGAACTCCATCGACATCCCGGATGATCTCGACACGGGCATCCAGATCCATCACCTCCATGTCGCCTTCGACCGGTGGGAAGGCTCGGCGGGCCAGGAACACGACCAGGGCCGCAATCACGACGGCGAGCACGAGAAGGCCGACCAGGACTCGCCGCACCCATCGCATCGCCTGGAGCCTATGCCGATTCCCTCAATGGGAGGACGGACATCTAGCGTCGCCGCATGCGCACCAGGATCGGCTGGCTCCTCGCAGCAGTGCTGATGGTCGCCGCTTGCAACGGAGGAGCCGGCACCACCACCACGACCTCGTCGACATCGACCGTTCCGATCGTGACCAGCACCACCCAGGCGGTGACCAGCACGACCGTGGCGCCGACGACGACCTTTGCCGTCACCACGACCACCGCAGCGTCGGTAGACGTGACCGTCCAGGCGGGCGAGGTAGTCGGGCCGGAGCGGTTCAGCTTCGCCGTGGGGGAACAGGTGTCCGTCTGGGTCCTCTCCGACACCGGCGACGAGATCCACGTTCACGGTTACGACCTCTACTTCGAGACCCAGCCGGGGATTCCAACCGAGATCGCGCTCACTGCCGACGTCCCGGGGATATTCGAGGTCGAGCTGGAATCGAGCCATCTCCCCCTCTTCGAGCTCGAAGTGACCCCGTGAGATGGCCCGGCCCGGCAAACGTTATGCAATGCGTCACGTATCCGTGACGCCAAGCATTAGGAACGCGGTGCAACGGCTCGGGGTCGTTGCCCTGCTCGCCGCCGTGGTCGTGGTTGGGTGGCCGGGGGTGGCCGAGGCGCACGGGATTGGGGGGAGGCTCGATCTGCCGGTTCCGGTCAGCTATTTCGTGATCGGGGCCGGGGTGGTTCTGGTGGTCAGCTTCGTCGCCCTGTCCGTGCTCTGGCCTCAGCCCCGGCTGCAGGACGGCCCACGGCACGACTCGGCCCGGCTCACGGTTCGTCGGGGCTGGGTGCTGCCCGCCCTCGGCGTGATCGGTCTTCTCCTGGTGATCGGCCAACTGGCGCCCCCGCTGCTCGGGGCGGATGCCGCGTCGACCCGTCCCACCATCGCACCGGTGCTGGTCTGGGTGCTCTTCTGGCTGGTCGTCCCATTTGCCGGTGCGGTGATCGGCAACTGGTACACCGATCTCAATCCCTGGAGGTCGCTGGGACGGAGACTCGGGGTGCGCCGCGGCGAGAGAGTCTGGGTTCTCGACCGTTTCGGGATCTGGCCCGCCGCCGTTCTCTTCTTCGCCTTCGCCTGGCTCGAGCTGGTTGGCCCCGATTCGGGTGATGGGGTCATCCTGGCCACGGCCGCACTGGCCTACACCATCTTCATGATGACGATGATGGCCTATGTGGGGCGGGAGACGGGGCTGGCGGTCTTTGACGTGTTCACGCCCTACAACCGGCTCATCTCCTCGATCTCGCCCTTGGGGAGACGTGACGACGGCCGTCTGCTGTGGCGGGGATGGCTTCGGGCGCTACCCGCCATTCCTGAGTGGCCCGGATTGGCGGCCTTCGTCGTGGTGGCGATCGGCACCGTCAGCTACGACGGGGCCTCGGCAACCCAGGCTGCCCGTGGTGTGCTCGGTGACTTCGGGCAGACCACCCTCGGGGGGACCCTCTTCTTGGCCGGCTCCGTCCTTGTGATCGGGCTCGCCTACTGGTTCGCCTCATGGGTGGCGGCGCGGATGGTGGGCGGGGGATTGACCGCATCCAGGGTGGCCAGCCGATTTGCCCACACCCTGGTCCCGATTGCGCTCGCCTACGCCGTGGCCCATTACCTGACCCTGATCATCTTCGAGGGCCAGCAGCTCATAGCCGCGGTCTCGGATCCTTTCGGGCTCGGCTGGGACCTGTTCGGGACTGCCGAGCGCACCGTCGACTTCTTCATCACCTCCTCGGAGCCGGTGTGGTATGCCCAGGTGGCGGTGATCGTCACCGGCCACGTGCTGGGAGTGGTGCTGGCCCACGATCGGGCACTCGCCGACTTCGGGACCGAAGCGGTGCGCTCCCAGTACGCCATGCTTCTCCTTATGGTTGCGCTGACCACGTTTGGGCTACTGATCCTGGCGGGATGATGCTGACCTTCGCTCACTATTGGGGTATCGACGAAGTCGGGGTCTTTGTGCTCCCGGTCGTCCTCGCCATCGTTGCCTTGCGTTGGGCTGAGCGAAGAGCAAAGCGGGCCGCCGCCGAGAAGGACCCGGCGGCGGAAGTCGAGGAAGGTTCCGATGTCGGCTGAAGGCCCTGATGTGGTGCTGCCGCTCGTGACCGGCGCGACCCCAGCGGTCGTGATCGGATCCACCCGCTCGCGGATGTCTTCCTACTTCGCGCTGACCAAGCCCCGGATCATCGAGCTCCTGCTGATCACCACCGTGCCGGCGATGGTCCTCGCCGCCGGCCGCTGGCCCGGAACTTGGCTGGTGCTGAACACCCTCATCGGCGGGTCCCTCTCAGCCGGTGGCGCCAACGCCCTCAACAACTACGTGGACCGGGACATCGACGAGGTGATGAGACGCACCAGGTCGAGGCCGTTGGCCCGTCACGAGGTGCCCCCGTCCCACGCCCTGGTCTTCGGGGTTATCCTCGGCATCGGTGGGTTCGCGTGGCTCTGGGTGACCACCAACCTGATCGCCGCCGTCGTTTCGACCGCGGCGCTCCTCTTCTATGTGTTCGTCTACACCATGGGCCTGAAGCGGACCAGCCGCCAGAACATCGTCGTCGGGGGTGCGGCGGGAGCGGCACCGGCGTTGGTCGGATGGGCCGCGGTGACCGGCTCGCTCGGTCTTCCTGCCTGGGTGCTTTTCCTGGTGGTGTTCTACTGGACGCCACCGCATTTCTGGGCGCTGGCGATCAGGTACAAGGACGACTACGAGCGGGCCGGGGTCCCCATGCTGCCGGTGGTGGCCGGGGTGGAGGCAACCACGCGCAAGATGCTGCTCTACACCGGGTTGATGGTGGGGGTGAGCCTGTTTCTGGTACCCGTGGCCGGGATGCGCTGGATCTACCTGGTGGCGGCGATCGGGTTGGGCGCCTGGTTCCTGTGGGACACCTGGCGGGTCTACCGCCGACCGTCCGCGGCGATGCGTCTGTTCACAACATCGACTGTGTATCTCTCCGCGTTGTTCGCCTCGGTCATGCTGGACGTGTTGGTCCGATGAGGAGGTATTCAGCAGGTCTGCTCGGGCTGGCCCTCCTGGCCGCGGCCTGCGGCTCCAGCGAGGTGACGCCGTTCGCGTTGGTCGCCTCGAGCAACGGGAGCGTGGGGCTGGGGGAGCAGAGGATCCTGTTCGGTCTGGTCGACCCCGAGACCGACGAGTTTCTCGCCGCCCCCGACCGCGAGGCGACAGTGACGATTCGGGACGAGAACGGGTCGCCCCTCGATACCTATCCGATGGAGTTCATATGGACCATCCCCGACGTGCGAGGGCTCTACGTGGCCAGTGTGGACATCCCGGAAGCGGACACATATCAGGCGACCATCGACGCCGACGGGCTGGCAACGGCCGGTCCGGTCGGGTTCGTCGCCTACGAGGACTCGCCGCTGATCTCGCCCGGTGAGCAGGCGCCCCCCTCCGAGACCAGGACGTCCACTGACAACCCCGATCTCTCGATCATCACCTCGGATCCCGAGCCGGACCCCGCCATGTACGAGATGAGCGTCGCCGAGGCGGTGGGGAACGGGAGACCGACCGTGATCGTGTTCGCCACCCCCGCCTTCTGTGTCTCCCAGACCTGCGGCCCCCTCCTCGACCAGGTCAAGGCCCTGCGCCCCGACTACCCGGGACTCGATTTCGTCCACGTCGAGATCTACCAGGACCTCCAGGTGACCTCGCCCGAGGAGCTCACGGTGGTGCCGGCCACGACCGAGTGGGGCCTGCCCTCGGAGCCGTGGGTGTTCGTCGTCGACGCGTCGGGTGTGGTCTCGGCCAGCTTCGAGGGCGCAGCCTCTGACGCCGAGCTGGTCGACGCCATCGAAGCCGTCGCCGGCTGAGGTCCATTCTGTGAAGGGAGATGCGGCCCGGAGCCCCAAGAATCTTCACAGAAAGGCTCCACACCCCGCTCTCTCCGTCAAGTTGGTCGCTGGTTTGGAGAGTCCGTATGATGCCCAACCGATGGCTCCGTCCCGTCACCGCCTGCTCCGCCTCGGTCTCCTCATCGGCGTCGTCGTGCTGCTCGGCGCCTGCTCCTTCATCGGAATCGAGGATGCTCCCCTGACCACCTTCGAGCCGGCCGGCCCCTTCGCCCGACGCATCGACAATCTCTTCTGGCCGGTGTTCTGGATCGCCACGGCGATCTTCGTCCTCGTCCAGGGTGCGATCCTGGTGGCAGTCTTCATGTTCCGGGACCGTGACGGGTCCAAGGAGGCGAGACAGCTCCACGGCAGCCCCAAGCTGGAGATCGCCTGGACCATCGTCCCCGCCCTGATCCTGGCCGGTGTCGCGGTTCCCACCACCGCCGCGGTATTCGACCTCACCGGCTGCGACGAGGACTCGATCAGGGTCGAGGTCACCGGTCACCAGTGGTGGTTCGAGTACCACTATCCCGACGCCGGGGTCGACACCGCCAACGTGATGGTGATCCCGGCGGGCGAGGAGGTCTGCGCCGTCATGACCTCCGACGATGTCATCCACAACTTCTGGATACCGGCCCTCAACGGGAAGCGATACCTGGTTCCGGGCCAGACCACCGAGTTGCGTCTGCAGGCCGATGAGCCAGGTGAGTACTGGGGGCACTGCGCCGAGTTCTGCGGGCTCTCCCATTCCCTGATGCGGGCGAGGGTTCAGGCCTTGTCCATCGCCGATTACGAGGCTTGGCTCGGGTCGCAGCAGACGGCGGCGGCGCTGCCCGAGGAGGGCACACCCGAGCACGACGGCTATCAGGTCTATCTGAACAAGCAGTGCATCCAATGCCACACCGTCCGCTTCGAGGACGACACCGCATCCAACATCGTGCCCGCCGAGGCGTTCAACGGCCCCGAGCTCACCCACTTCGCCTCCAGGAATGTCTTCGCCGGGGCGGTCCTCCCCGAGGAGGGCCAAACCCGGGCCGATGCCCTGAAACAGTGGCTTGCCGACCCCCCGAGCACCAAACCGGGCTCTTTCATGCCCGACCTCGCTTTGACAGAGCAGGAGATCGACGCTCTCATCGTTTGGCTGGAGAGCCTGCAATGACCGCAACCGCCGAACGCCCGACCACCACCATCTTCCGCCGTCCCAGCTCCACGACGGGTCTTTGGTCATGGATCACCACCGTGGACCACAAGCGAATCGGGATCATGTACGGCTACGCCGCCTTCACCTTCTTCATCGTCGGCGGTCTCGAGGCGCTTCTCCTTCGCATCCAACTCTCCCAGGCCGACTCCGAGTTCCTCACCGCCGGTGCCTACAACGCCCTGTTCACCATGCACGGCACCACGATGATCTTCCTCTTCGTCATGCCGGTCGGGGCGGCGCTGATGAACTATCTGCTCCCGCTGCTGGTCGGAGCTCGGGACGTGGCCTTCCCCCGTCTCAACGCACTCTCCTGGTGGATCTTCTTCTTCGGCGGGATCTTCCTCTATTCGACGTTCATCTTCGGCACATCGGTGGCCCCGGTCGGGGTCGACGGCATCGGGGGAATCGACGGAAACCTGGCGCCGGGAGGCGGGCCGGGAAGCTTCAACTTCTTCGCCGACTCACCTGACGCCGGGTGGTTCGGCTATCAACCGAATGCCGGGCCGCTCTACTCACCGGGGACGGCGATGGACTTCTGGGCGCTGGGTCTGCAGATCATCGGGCTCGCCTCCTTGGTCTCGGCCGTCAACTTCCTCGTCACCGTGCTCAACCTGAGGGCGAAGGGGATGCGTCTCCTCCGCATGCCCGTGTTCGCCTGGATGACGACGATCACCTCGTTCCTGCTTCTGTTCTCCTTGCCCATCATCGCCGTGGCCCTATTCATGGTCACCTTCGACCGCCAGTTCGGGTCGCTGTTCTTCGCCGCCAGCAACGGCGGAGATCCCATCCTCTGGCAGCACCTGTTCTGGCTCTTCGGGCATCCCGAGGTCTACATCCTGATCCTGCCCGCCATGGGCATCGTCTCCGAGATCCTGCCCACCTTCTCCCGAAAGCCCTTGTTCGGCTACTCGGCGGTCGTGTTCGCCGGCGCCGCCATCGCCTTCCTCGGCTTCGGGGTCTGGGCTCATCACATGTTCTCCTCGGGGATCACCCCGGTCGCCCAGGCCGCCTTCGGTCTGGCGACGATGACCATCGCCATCCCCACCGGGATCAAGATCTTCAACTGGCTGGGCACCATGTGGATGGGGCGGATCCGACTCCACACCCCGATGCTCTTCGCCATCGGGTTCGTAGCCATGTTCACCATCGGCGGGTTGTCCGGTGTCACCCACGCCGTTGTCCCCTCCGACTGGCAGCAGACCGACACCTATTACATCGTGGCCCACTTCCACTACGTGATCTTCGGCGGCGCGGTGTTCGGGCTCTTCGGCGGCCTCTACTACTGGTTCCCCAAGCTCACCGGCAAGGTGATGAACGACCGGTTGGGCAAGCTCCACTTCTGGCTGATGCTGATCGGGTTCAACCTGACCTTCGCCCCGATGCATTGGCTCGGGCTGCAGGGGATGGTGCGACGGACCTGGAAGTACGCCCCGGAGATGGGTCTCGAGCCGTGGAACATGGCGGTCACCGTCGGCGCCTTCATCATCGCGCTGTCCGTTCTCGTCTTCATGATCAACTGGTCGACGAGCCGACGCCGCGGCCAGGCTTCGGGTCTCGACCCCTGGGACGCCCGCACCATCGAGTGGATGGCGCCCAACCCGACGCCGGAGTACAACTTCGCCGTCCCTCCGGTGGTGACCAGCCTCGACCACTTCTGGCATCTCAAGTACGACGAGGACGTAGAGGGCCGCGCTGTGCGCAAGGAGGACGCCGACGAGATCCTCGCTGCCATCGAGCACGAGCAGCTCAACCCGGCTTCGCCGATCCATCTCCCCAACCCGTCCTACTTCCCGTTCTTCTTCGCCCTCGGGCTGCCCCTCATGTTCTACGGCGTGATCTACCACACGACGCTCTGGGGCAAGGCGCTGATCGGGGTCGGGGCCATCATCGGCCTGGCCGCCATAATCGGCTGGGCCATCGAGCCGCTGGAGGAGCCGCACCCAGGGCACGAGGAGCACGGCGAGCACGAGGAGACGGCCGGGGACGTCGAGGTCGTGGAGGCCGAGACCGATGGCTGAGCTCGCCCACGAAGCCGCGTTGGATCACGCCCATCCCGAGCACGAGTCGACCGGGGTGGAGAACCGGAAGCTGGGGATGTGGCTCTTCCTCAGCTCGGAGTTCCTCTTCTTCGGCGCCCTGATCACCAACTATCTCCTCTATTCGAATCGGGGTGGGTTCGCCGGGGTGTACCCGGCGGAGATCTACGACATACCGTTCACCTCGGTCAGCTCCTTCGTTCTCCTGATGAGCTCGCTGACCATGGTCCTGGCCCACAACGCCCAGAGCCGGGACGACCACAACGGCACCAGGACCTGGCTGTTCGCCACCGCCGCCCTCGGCTCGGTTTTCCTCGGCGGCCAGGTCTTCGAGTTCACCGAGTTCATCGTCGAGTTCGACATGACGCTGGCCACCAATCCGGCCGCATCGGCTTTCTATGTGCTCACCGGGTTTCACGGGACCCACGTGGCCATCGGCGTCATCATGCTCCTGGCGCTATGGGGGATCTCCAGGCGCCGGGGCGGGCTCAGCGACAAGCAGGGTCTCAACCTCGAGCTGGTCGGTCTCTACTGGCACTTCGTCGACATCATCTGGATCGTGATCTTCACCGTCGTCTACCTGCTCTCGGTACCCCCGACATGAGCAGCCCCGAGCACATTCATCACCCCAGCCCGGCCCAGTACTGGAAGATCGCCGTCGTCCTCGCCGTGCTCACCGCGGTCGAGGTGGCCATGTACTACATCGACCGGGCCTACGACCTCGGCATCCTCAACGGACTGCTGCTGGTCATCCTGGCCATCCTCAAATTCGTCATCGTGGTCGGCTGGTACATGCATCTCCGCTTCGAGAAGTCGACACTGAGCCGGTTCTTCACCGGCGGGTTCATCCTCGCCGCCGCGCTGTACACCATCGTCCTCACCGCGCTCGGCATCGTCGCCATCAGGGGTGGGTGAGATGCTCCCGGCATGGCATCCCCACTTCGACGTCTGGGTCGTCGTCTTCCTGCTCGCCTACGGGTACTGGTACGCCGACCGCCGTCTCCGCCCGCTCGTCGCCCCCGACTCACCTGGCGCCACCAGGGGTCAGAAGTGGCAGTGGTACGGGGCGGTCTTCTCCCTGTGGATGGTGTCGGGGTGGCCCATCCACGACATCGGGGAGACCTCGCTGTTCACGGTGCACATGGTGGAGCACATGGTGATCGCACTGGTGATACCCCCCCTCATGCTGCGGGGGCTTCCCCGCTGGCTCGCAGACGTGACCCTTGGTCACCCCAAGGTCGCCCGGTTGCTCAGACCGTTGGCCCGGCCGGTGACCGCCTTCGCCTTGTTCAACGCCACCTTCATCATCATCCACTGGCCAGACCTGGTGGCGGTGATGCTTCGTGGCGGCCTTCCCCACATGCTGGTGCATGCCTGGTTGTTCGGAGTCTCCTTGCTCATGTGGATGCCGGTCTTCTCTCCGACCCCGGCCCTGCCCCGGCTCCACGCCTCGGGCCAGATGTTCTATCTGTTCCTCCAGTCCCTCCTTCCCACCATCCCGGCGTCGTTCCTGACATTCAGCTCCGTCGCCCTCTACCCGGTCTATGGCGACGCAGCCCTCGCCTACGGTCTCAGCGCGGTGGCCGATCAGACCATCGCAGGAGTGATCATGAAGCTCGGCGGTGGTCTCCTTCTCTGGGGGACGATCGCCGTCATCTGGTTCCGCTGGACCAGCCAGGAGCGGGAGTGGGAGCGACTCGAGGCGTCCCTTCGGGCCCCCTGAGCACAGAGGACCCCGGATATGTCGCAAACACGCTCTGGTCGTGGACGGTGGTGGTCGTGGCTCTGACCCTCTCTCTGACCTCCTGCACCCAGACGTCGGGCACCGCCCGGGGGGTGGTCGCCTCCGTGGACGGCACCATTGATGAGGTCACTTCCTTCGTCCTGCTGGCGGATGGCTCCGAGTTGGAGTTCACTCCGGTCCCCGATGGAGAATACGACTTCCCTCTTTCCCACCTCCGAGAGCATCAACGAACCGGCGAGCCGGTTCTCGTTGGGTGGGAGATCGTAGGTAGCGTGCGGTACGCACTGACCCTGGCTGACGGGTAGAAGGCGAAACCGAGGACGGAGAAGAGAATGCCGATCGACCTCCCGCCAGGCCATTTCTTCCTACCTGGGCCCACCGAGGTCCACCACGACGTGCTGTCCGCACAGACCCGTCCGATGATCGGTCATCGTGGACGGGCGATACAGGATCTGCTCGCATCCCTCCAGGAAGGGCTGAAGAAGGTCTTCCTCACCGAACAGCCCGTGATCATCTCCACCTCCTCGGCGACCGGCCTCATGGAGGCAGCGGTGAGGAACGGTGTCGCCGGGGGGAAGGTCCTCAGCCTGGTGAACGGTGCCTTCTCGGCCCGGTTCGGGGAGATCGCCATGGCTTGCGGCCACGAGACCGAGGTCTGGGCGGTGGACTGGGGAGGGTTTCACGATCCCGAGGAACTAGACGAGAGACTCACCGGTGGTGGCTTCGACGCGGTCACCGTCACCCACTCGGAGACCTCGACCGGGGTCCTCCAGGACCTGGAGGCCATCGCCCGGGTCGTCGGCCGTCACGACGGGGTCATGCTCCTCGTCGACTCGGTGACGGGGCTGGCCGCGACTGAGGTTCGCACCGACGACTGGGGGCTCGAGTTCGTCCTCACCGGGTCGCAGAAGGCCCTGGCCCTCCCTCCCGGGCTCTCCTTTGCGGTGGCCTCGCCGGCGATGCTCGACCGATCGGCCCAGGCCACCCACAAGGGCCACTATTTCGACCTGGTATCGCTCGTCAAGGCACTGGAGAACTTCCAGACCCCGTCGACGCCGGCGATCTCCATTCTCTACGCCCTCGAGGTTCAGTTGGAGAGGATCGAAGCCGAAGGCATCGAGCGCCGTTGGGCCCGTCATGCCGCAATGCGGGAGGCGACCGTCGAGTGGGTTGAGCGGACGCGGGCGGCCGGTGTCGACGTCGAGGTATATGCCCCCCCGGGCCATCGCTCGCCCACTGTCACCTGCATCACACTCCCCGAAGGGACCTCCGGGCCCAACGTGGTGGCAGCGATGAGGGATCGGGGCTGGGTGATCGGCGGTGGCTACGCACGTCTCAAGGAGACCTCCGTTCGCATCGGGCACATGGGGGACCACGACCTCGACAGCCTCGGCCCGCTCCTCGACGACCTGGGTGAGGTCCTGGCGTGAGCGCCTCCTATCGGATCGTGGCAACCGACCGGGTGTCGAAGAAGGGCTTGGCTCCCTTGCGTGAGGACGAGCGCTTCTCGGTGGTCCGTTTCAAGGACTCGTCCGATCCCGGGTTCGGCGAGGCGTTGGAGAGGGCGGCGGGGCTGATCGTGCGAAGTGCCACCACGGTCGACGCCGCGACGCTCGATCGCGCCCCCGGGCTCAGGGTCGTGGGACGGGCCGGTGTGGGTGTCGACAACATCGACGTGGCGGCAGCAACCGAGCGTGGGGTGGCCGTGATGAACGCCCCCGGGGGAAACACGGTCTCGGCGGCCGAGCTGACAATGGCGCTGCTCTTGTCGGTGGCGCGACGGGTGACAGAAGCCGACCGCACCATGCGTGAGGGGAGGTGGGAGCGTTCCCGTCTCCAGGGTGTCGAGCTGAGGGGCAAGACATTTGGGGTGATAGGAGCAGGGCGGATCGGATGGGAGGTGGCGGAGCGCTGCCGCGCCTTCGGGATGGATGTGATCGTCTACGACCCGTATCTGCCGGCGCACCGTGTGGACGAGCTCCGTCCACATCTCGTCACCCTCGACCAGCTCATCGAAACCGCCGACGTCATCTCCCTTCACGTCCCTTTGAACGCCGAGACCAAAGGTCTGATCGACGACGACGCATTGCGCCGGATGAAGAAGGGGGCGTTCGTGCTCAATGCATCGCGGGGCGGCGTCGTCGACGAGGCCGCCCTGGCTCAGGCTTTGAGTCAGGGAAGGATCGCCGGTGCCGGTCTCGACGTGTTCGAGAGCGAGCCGCTTTCCCCGGACAGCCCCCTGCTCACCGCTCCCAACTTGGTCCTCACCCCCCATCTCGGGGCGTCCACGAAGGAAGCCCAGGTTCAGGTGGCGCTGGAGGTGGCGAGGAACGTCCGGGCCGCCCTGGCCCTGGGCGATGTCTCCCTGGCCATCAACGCAGCAGAGATCGCCAGGGCGGCCGGCCTCAGCTAGCCGGCTTCCTAATGCATGGCGTCACGTATACGTGACGGAGTGCATTCGGTTCGACATGTCGGGCCGAAATCCGGTGGATCTCAGCCGATGACCAGCACGGCCGCCGCTTCGGGCTCGGCAGGCGGTTCTTCGGGCTCCTCGGCGGGGCTCCGTGCGAAGAGCACGGCCAGGATGAAGA
>Ga0214468_1000039_pt1 | contig 38130 bp, 37 predicted proteins | sample RVTome_9_FD_187334 | JGI IMG/M metagenome (GOLD analysis project Ga0214468, IMG submission 187334) | Soil microbial communities from uranium-contaminated site in the Upper Colorado River Basin, Wyoming, United States - RVT155D38 HiSeq ...
GGTGGCCTTGATCGAGGGGGACCCCACCCGCTCGCCTCTGGTGTCGATGACCGGAGAGCTGGAGGTTCGGCGTCCGGAGCCCGATCCCGAGCTGTTGGAGAGATGGCGTCCCGACCGGGACCGGTCCGCGGAGCTGCTGCGTAAGGTCAGGTCTGCGGCCCGCGTCCTGACCTGACCGTCGCAAGTGATCCCGAGATGACACAGCCCAACCCCAGCACAGCCCAGGCCCGCGCCATCGTCGACGAGCTTCATCGCCACGGCGTCGACTACGTCGTCATCTCGCCGGGATCGCGTTCGGGTGCCCTGGCCATCGCATTCGAGGAGCACTCCGGTGTCGACACTCGCATCGTGCTCGACGAACGATCGGCGGCCTTCCACGCCCTGGGCCGCTCCCGGGTCGGCGGCGTCCCCGCCGTGGCCCTGGCCACATCGGGGACCGCGCTCGCCAATCATTTGCCTGCGGTCGTCGAGGCCGATCTGTCCATGGTCCCTCTCATCCTGATCTCCGCCGACCGCCCCCCGGATCTGTTGCACGTCGGGGCCAACCAGACGATCGAGCAGGAGGGCATCTTCGGCGGGAAGACCCGCTGGTCGTGCACGATCCCCCCGGCCGAGCCAGGCATGGACCTGAACGCCTACTGGCGCACCACCGTGTCCCAGGCAATGGCCCGGGCCTGCGGCCATGGCGGCCAGCCCGGACCGGTCCATCTCAACATCGCCTTCCGCGAGCCGACGGTGCCCGTCTCGGACGACGGTCGAACCAGAGCCGAGCCATACCCCTACGCCGTCGAAGGCCGGCCGGCCGGGGATCCCTGGCAGCGGCATGTCCATGCCCGTCCCGGCCCGGCGCAGATCGACCTTCCCCTCGACGCAAGGCATGGGCTGGTGCTCGCCGGCGAGGGCGATTTCGATCCGGCTGCTCTCGGTGAGGCCGCTGATCGGCTCGGCTGGCCCGTGCTGGCGACCGCGACCTCGGGGCTGCGCGGCTCGAAGGTGGTCACGACCTATCACCACCTCCTGGTGGCAGGAGTCGCGCCTGCTCTCCGACCCGACCTGGTGGTCAGCGTCGGGCGGATCGGCCCGAGCGATCGGCTCGGGGCGCTCACCTCGCTGGCCGTCCCCCAGATCCAGATCGACCGTTGGGGAGCGTGGCACGACCCGCGCCGCCATTCCACTCACATGATCCAGGCCGACCCGGCCGCCACGTTGCTCGATCTCGCGCCGGCGGATGACGGTCGGCTCCTCGATGGCTGGCTTACAGCCGACTCGACCATGAGGGCCGCTCTCGATGAGCGTCTGGGTGCCGAACCGCTGCCCTTTGGGCCCTCGGTGGCGAGGGTGCTCGGCGACGTCGACCATGACCTGCTGGTGGCTGCCTCGTCGATGCCGATCAGGGATCTCGACGCCCACTTCACCGGTCCGGCCCGGGTCATCGCCAACCGGGGTGCCTCCGGCATCGATGGGTTCGTGTCGACGGCATTGGGCGCCGCCTCGATGAGGGGGCGGACCGTGGCCCTGGCCGGGGACCTCTCCTGGCTCCACGACGCAGGGGGCCTCGTGGTCGACGACCCAGGTGATGTCGTTTTCGTCGTCGTCGACAACGGGGGAGGCGGATTGTTCGACCTGCTGCCCCAAGCCGAGCATGCCCCCGACTTCGAACGTCTCTTCGTGGCTCCTCATGGATTGGATCTCGCCCGTCTCGGGTCGGCTTATCACCTGAACGCCGTCGTGGCCGAGGACGTCGACGCCATCCGGGGGACGCTTCCGGGCAGGCTGACCGGCGGTGGTGCCCACCTCCTGGTGATCCCCGTCAACCGGGAAACCGACCTCAAAGCCCGTCGTGCCCTCGACGACACGGCGCGGGCCGTGTGCGCCGAGCTCAGCTGAGACCGAGAGCGCCCAGCATGGGGCGCAGTTTGAGCCGGGTCTCCTCGAATTCGAGCCGGGGGTCGGAGCCCTCGACGATCCCCGCCCCGGTGTACAGCGTCGCCTCATCCCCTTCGATCACTCCGCAGCGAAGAGCGATGGCGAACTCTCCGTCGCCGGAGCGGTCGAGCCAGCCCACCGGACCGGCATATCGGCCCCGTTCATGGCCTTCCAGCTCCCGGATCAGCTCCAGAGCGGTCTTGGTCGGCGTCCCCGCCACCGCTGCGGTCGGGTGCAGGGCGGAGAGGAGATCGGACAGCTCCGTCCCGGGATGGGTGTCGCCCTCGAAGGTTGTGGATAGATGTTGGATGTCGCCATATGTGGCGACGCTGCTTCCCGAGCGTTGCAGACGGGTGCAGAACGGGGCGAGGGCGTCGTCCACCGAATCGGCGGCGAGGGTGTGCTCGCGCGCCATCTTCGCGGTATCGAAGGAATGGGACCCGGCCGGGTCGCCGAGGTCGGCGGATCCAGCCAGGGAGATCGATCGAACCCGCCCCTTGGCGAGGGATACCAGCAGCTCGGGGCTTGATCCGACGAAGCCATCGACGAGAAACGTGTGCGATCCCGGCTCGGATGAGGCCAGGTTGGCCAGCACCAGGTGGACGGGCACCTCGGCGGCGAATCGGGCCGACAAGCGGCGAGACAGGACGACCTTATCCACCTCACGGCTTTCGATCGCCTCGAGGGCTTCCTCGACCAGCGAGGTCCACATCTCCAGCCCGCCCTCGCCGATCGTTCCCTGTGGTAGCCCGGTCGATGGTCTCGGCGCGGGGAGATCATCCTCGGTGCCGAGCAGGAACCGGGCGCCGTCACCGTCGATCCTCAACAGCACCTCGGGGACGACGAGGATGGAGCCTGAGTCGTTCTCGTCGAACGTGAAGCTTGCCAAGGCCAGCGGAGCCGAAGTCGAGCGAAGACGCCGTGTCGCCCGGTCGAAGCGATCGGCACCGGCGCCCGGGTCGATGCGGGAAGACTCGCCCCAGCCGAGCAGGGCCACGTCGCGGCGGATCCACGCCGAGTCGGGTGCTCGCATGAGCGCATCACTGAGTTGGGAGGAGTGGCCCTCGCGCGTCATTGCCATGTGCAGGCTAGGACCGGTCCGTCGGCTTCGATGCCGGCGAGGGCGTATGCCATCTTCTCGAACAGGGCCGTGTTGCCGGAGGTGGCCAGCAGCACCTCTCCCACCTCGCCGCGGGACGGGGCGATTCGCTCCACCTGTCTGGCCACGGCGGGGGCCGGGTCGATGATGGCGATCGAGGGGCCGACGACCTCCTCGATGAGCGGGACCAGGAACCCGAAGTGGGTGCAGCCGAGGACCAGCGTGTCGGCTCCCCCTTGCAGGATCGGGGTCAGACAAGACTCGACCTGCTTTCGTGCGGCCGGCCCTTGGATTACCCCGGCCTCGACCAACTCCACCCAGCCGGGGCAGGCCTGAGTGAGGATGGTCGCCCCCAAGGAGTGGCGTTGCACCACCGAGGCGAACAGCTCTCCCTGGAAGGTGGCCGCCGTCGCCACCACTCCGATCACGCCGGTGGCGGTCCTCACTGCGGCCGGCTTGACCGCGGGCTCCATCCCGACGAACCGGACCGCGGGATGTCGGGCCCGAAGTGAGTGCAGGGCCGCTGCCGAGGCGGTGTTGCAGGCGATGGTGACCATGTCCGCCCCTCTTTCGAGCAGCCACAGTGACGCCTGCTCCGCCATTTCCGCCACCTCGTCGAGGCTGCGCACCCCGTACGGCGCCCGAGCCTGGTCGGCGAGATAGAGAAGATCGGCCGAGGGGAGCAGGCGGCGTATCTCGGTGAGCACGGTCAAGCCGCCCACACCCGAGTCGAAGACACCGATCATGACCGTCATCTCAGCAGGCGGGCCACAGGGGCACTGGTAGCGTCGCGGCCCGCCGGTCGAGGAGGTCGAGGTGAAGGTCCAGGATTCGGTGGCGCTCGTCACCGGTGGGGTCTCGGGTCTGGGTTTCGGAGCAGCGTCGCGCATCGTCGGGAAGGGGGGATCGGTGGTGCTGCTCGACGTCAACGAGGCCCTGGGGGAATCGGCCGCGGCGGAGCTCGGGGAACGGGCTCGTTTCATCGCATGCGATGTGCGCGATCCCGAGGCCGTCGCCGAGTCGGTGCGCCGGGCCGCCGAGGAGTGGGGAAGGATCGATGTGCTGGTCAATGCGGCCGGGGTGGCCCCGGCGCAGCGACTCATCTCTCGCGATGGTGACCTGTTCGATCTCGACCTGTTCCGGCTCGCAATCGAGGTCAATCTCATCGGCATGTTCGACGTCATCCGGAACGTCGTGGCGGTGATGGCGCGAGCCGAGCCGGGTGAAGGTGGGGAGCGGGGAGTGGTGGTGAACGTGGCCTCCATCGCCGCATTCGAAGGTCAGATCGGCCAGACCGCGTACTCGGCTTCCAAAGCGGGGATCGTCGGGATGACCCTCCCCTTGGCCCGTGACCTGGGCAGTCTGGGAATACGGGTGATGACCATCGCCCCGGGCATCATGGACACGCCGCTCCTCGCTTCGGCCCCCGCCGAGTTGAAGGAAGCCCTGGCAAAGCTGCACGTCTTCCCTCCCCGCCTCGGCACCCCCGAGGATTTCGCCCATCTGGTCCAGGCCATAGTGGAGAACCCGATGCTCAACGGCGAGGTGATCCGTCTCGACGCCGCTGCGCGGATGCCGCCCAGGTAGCCGGGGCCGGGTCGGACGGCATCACTCCAGCGGCCTGATCCCCTCCAGGCTTTCCGGATTCTCCAGGCTGGACAGGTCGCCGACGTCGTTGCCCAAAGCCATCGCCTTCACCACGCGGCGCATGATCTTCGCCGAACGGGTTCGGGGCAGGTCCCCAACCCAAAAGATGAGGGCGGGTCGAAACGATTTGCCCAGTGTGTCGGTCACCGACGTCGTCACCCGTGTGGTCAGCTCCTCGCCCGGATCGACCCCGGGCGCCGGAACCAGGTAGAGGGCTATCGCCTCACCCTTCACCGGGTCGGGGATCCCGATGGCGGCGGCCATCATCACCTCGGGCAGGGCGACGACGACCGACTCGATCTCCGCAGGCCCGATGCGCTTGCCGGCGATGTTGAGCGTGTCATCGGACCGCCCGTGCAGGAACCAGAAGCCGTCTTCGTCGATGGACGCCCAATCGCCGTGCACCCAGGTGTCGGGGAAGCGCTCCCAGTACGTCTCGAGGTATCTCTCCGGCTCGTTCCAGAAGCCCCGGGTCATGCCGGGCCAGGAGCCTCTGATCACCAGCTCCCCGACCTCTCCCCGGACCGGGTTGCCCTCGGCGTCGTAGACGTCGGCGTCGACGCCGAAGGAAGGCCCGCCCAGCGACGTGGGCTTCATTCCCTGGAGCAAGTTGACGCCAATGATCACTGCCCCGATCTCGGTCCCGCCTGAGATGTTGACGATGGGCCGGGCGCGCTCGCCGACCTGGTCGAACAGCCACCACCACGGGTCGGGGTTCCAGGGCTCCCCGGTGGAGCCGAAGCTGCGGAGGCGGGACAGGTCGTGCTTGCGGGCCTGCTCGGCGCCGTGAGGCTGGAGGGCGCGGATCAAGGTGGGGGAGATGCCGAGAAAGGTGACACCCAGATTGGCCGCAACCTGCCAGATCCGATCGGGCCCCGGGTGATCGGGGGCCCCGTCGTAGGTGGCGAGTGAGGCGCCATTGGCCAACCCGGCGAGGACCATCCACGGGCCCATGATCCAACCCATGTCGGTGGCCCACATCACGACGTCGTCCCTGGTGAGCTCGGCGTGGAACGCGCCTTCGGCGGCCAGCTTGACCGTCAACCCGCCATGAACGTGTACCGCCCCTTTTGGCCTGCCGGTGGTCCCCGAGGTGTAGGCGATCAGGACCGGGTCCTCGGTACTGGTCGGGAACGGGGGCAAAGGCTCGGCAGCGGGGACGACGTCGTGCCACCACAGGTCGCGGCCGGTGGTCATCGGGGTGTCGGGCCGCTCGGCGTAGTCGACGACCAGCAAGTGCCCGAGACCACCCGCGGCCTCCACCGCACCGTCGGCGATCTCCTTCATCCCGACCATGCTTCCCCGCCGGTGGAACCCGTTCGCGCACACCATGACCTTCGGTTTGGGGTCCTGGAGACGTGCGGCCACCGCCTCGGGGCCGTAGCCGGAGAAGACCGGGATGAAGATGGCGCCGATGCGGGCCACGGCGAGTAGCGAGACCACCGCCTCCACACCCATGGGGAGGAACACGGCGACGGCATCGCCCCGTCCGACACCGAGGCCGCTCAGCGCCCCGGCGAGACGGCTCACCACGTCTCTCAGCTCGCCGAAGGAGAGCTCTCGGGACTCTCCGGTCTCCTTCTCGCTGCGCAGCGCCACCCGATCGGGCTCGTCCTCAGCCCAGCGGTCGACGCAGGCTCGGCTCAAGTTGAACGACCCGCCCACGAACCAGGTGGACCACTGGTGGCCGCGCGAGGTGTCCCGGACCTCCCTCCAGGGGCGATCGAAGGGGAGGCCGAGGAACTCGACCACGGCAGCCCAGAACCATTCGGGATCGTCCCCCGACCTGGAGACCAGGTCGCCAAGGGTCTCGATCCCGTGTTCCCTCATGAAAGCTGCGGTGTTGGTCGCGGCGGCTTGCTCTGGGCTCGGCCGCCAGACCACTTCGAAGCTGTCCATTGCCCTCCTTCGGCTCGAGCCCGAGGCTAGAGCGTTCCCTGTGGGCGACGGCTTCGGTCCTAGTCTCAGCACATGGGCGCCAACTCCGACCGGCAGGACAATCGCCGCTTCCGACGGCGGACCCTGGTCGTCGCTGCCGTGCTCCTCCTCACCGCGGTGGCCCTGTTCCTGGTGTACCGGCTCGGCAACCTGATCTTCATGATCTTCGTCGCCCTTTTCGTGGCGGTCGCCTTCGAGCCCCCGGTTCATCTCCTGGAGAAGCGGGGCTGGAGGAGAGGGCTTGCCACCGGGTTGGTTTTCCTGGTTGCGTTCGTGCTCTTCATCACCTTCCTGGTGGCTCTCGCCCCACTGTTCGTGAGTCAGGCCAACGAGCTGATCGACTCCCTTCCCGGGTACATCGCCTCGGTATCGCAGTTGCTGAGCGACTGGTTCAACGTCGAGATCTCCACCGAGTCGCTCCAACAGGAGGCGGCCGGGCTGCCCGACCTCATCATCGGCGCCGGCGGCACGATCCTCGGTGGCGTGGTGAGCGTCACCACCGGTATCGCCAGCTTCCTGTTCTTCGCAGCGACCGTTGCCCTGTTCTCCTTCTACATCGTGGCCGAGCTGCCGAAGTTGCAGCGGACCGTGCTCTCCACGATGAACGAGGAGCGTCAGAAGGACGCCCTCCACATTTGGGACGTGGCGGTGGAGAAGATGGGGGCCTACATCTACTCGAGGTTGATCCTCGCCGTTGTCAGCGGCGGGCTCACCGTCGTCTTCCTCAGCATCCTCGGCGTGCCCTTCGCCCTTTCCCTGGGAATCTGGGTGGGGATACTCAGCCAATTCATCCCGGTGATAGGCACCTACCTGGCCGCCATACTCCCGGCAGTCGTAGCGCTCTCCTCCGAGGGGGTGGTCCCCATGTTGTGGGTGATTGCCTACTTCGTCGCCTACCAGCAGGTGGAGAACTACATCATCGCCCCCCGCATAACCCGGCGAACCATGGAGATCCACCCGGCGGTGTCCATAGCAGCGATCATCGTCGGATCGACTCTGCTGGGACCGATCGGCGTGGTGTTCGCCCTACCCATGACGGGGATCATCCAGGCATTGATCTCGGAGACGCGGAAGCAACATGTGGTCATCCTCGACGACCGGGGGTAGTCGCGGAACAATGACAAAAGGCCGACGTCGATATGGGGTTATGGAGGAGGGCTGCTTTACCTTTCCCGCCCACCGGGATATATTCCGGGGACGGCTGCTCCCAACGTTCGTTTGGGAGCGACCCTGGTGAGGGGCTTTCCGGCCCCGAACCCGAAGTAAGCCACAAGGGAGGAAAAAATAGTGCGAGCCCTGCGCACGAAGCGGGTCGCCCGATGGGCGTCCCTCCTCACCGTCTTGGCTCTCGTGGCCGCCGCCTGTGGCGGCGATACCGCGACGACCACGACGGAGGGGGAGGCGGCAACCACGACGGAGGCCCCTTCAGAACCAACCACCACGGCGGCACCCCCGAGCACCGTGACCGGTGAATGCCCCGACGCGTTCTGCGTGAGATACAACATCCACCCGGATGCGGCCTGGGCCGACGGGACTCCGGTGACGGCGGATGACTTCGTCTTCACCTATGAGACCAGCGTCAACCCGGTGCTCGATATCGTCGAACGTGAGGGTTACAACCAGATCACGGGATACGAGATCGTCGACGACAAGACGGTGATCTTCGCCTTCGGTGCGATCTACGCCCCCTGGCAATCATTGTTCGACGCGGTGCTGCCGGCACATGTTCTCACGGACCAGCCGTTCAACAGCATCTGGGACGATGCAATCACACTGGGCTCAGGCCCATTCACCTTCGTGGAATGGGTGCCCGACGAGCACATCCTGCTCCAGAGAAACCCGGACTACTGGGCTTCCGAGGATCGGGGCTCCGGGATGCCGCTTGGCGACGTCCAGGAGATCCAGGTCGTGTTCATCGAGGACAGCCAGACCATGGTCCAGGCCTTGCGGGGCCAGGAAGTGGACTTCATCAACCCGCAGCCCCAGGTCACGCTGGTCGAAGACGTCAGCGGTATCGAGGGTGTGGAGTTCGAGGCGAGTCTCGGCCCGGTATGGGAGCACTTCGACTTCAACCACGACGACCCGCGTCTGCAGAACCACTTCGTCCGGCAGGCCATCGCGCAGGGCATCAATCGTGATGCCATCGTCGAGACCGTCGTGCGCCCGCTGAACCCGGACGCCACGCCCCTGGGCAACTCGATCTGGATGAGCACCAGCGCCTACTACGAGGACCACTTCAACGAGCGGTTCCCGTATGACCCGGCAGCCGCCGAGGCCCTCCTCGTGGACAACGGCTGCACCCGGGGTGGCGACGGCATCTACGAGTGCGACGGTGAGCGGTTGTCGTTCACCTGGACGACCACGGCCGGCAACGAGGGGCGCGAGCTCCAGTTCGAGCTGGCCCAGGCCGACCTGGCTCAGATCGGCATCGAAGCGACCGCCAAGTTCGGGCCGGCCTCCGAGGTGTTCGCCGATGCGTACATCAACGGTGGCGCCGACCAGTGGCAGGTGTTCAACTTCGCATGGGTCGGTAGCCCCGAGCCTGCAGGTGGAAACACCCTGTACTACTGCGAAGGTGACAACTCCAACGGATTCGGCGACATCAACAACCTGCGGTACTGCAACGAGGAGGTGGACGCCCTGGTCAAGTCGACCGACAGCATTGTCGATCCCGCGGAGCGTGCCGCCGTCTACAACCAGGCCGATGACCTCTGGCTGGCGGAGGTCCCGATGATTCCGATGTACCAGAAGCCGTCGTTCCTCGCCTGGGACGCGGCCATCCAGAACGTGGTCCCCAACGCCAACAACATCACGGATACGTGGAACGCTGGTGCGTGGGCCGGTCAGGAGAGGGTCGTGTTCGGCGCCGAGCAACAGCCGGAGTCGATGAACGCGCTGGAGCCCGACGGCAACCTGCTCGCTACCTCGTTCTGGTGGACACCAGTGGTCGAGGGTGCGTACAAGGTGACGCCCGACGGGCGTTACGAGCCCTGGCTCGTCGAGAGCGCAGAGGCGATCGTCCCCGGAGAGTGATCGTCCTCGTTAGTTGATCGAAGAGGGGGCCGCCTTCGGGCGAGCCCCCTCTTCTGTCGGAAGCCTCGGAGCCACCCGGGACTCGGACACGGTCCCGGTGTAGACTCGACGGAGCTTCTTGTCTGGACGGAGGCAAGGCATGGGAACATTCATCGCCCGGAGGATGCTCTACAGCATCCCGGTTTTGGTCGCGGCATCGATGCTGGTGTTCTTCGGCATGTCGCTGGTCACCGATCCCCTGTCCCAGCTCCGGCTCATACCCAATATGAGCCAGGAGACGCTGCAGAACATCATCGATCGCAAGCATCTCGACGACCCGATCATCATCCAGTACGGATTCTGGGTGAGGGACATGATCTTCGACGGGTTCGGGAACTCCGCGATCGGTGACAACCCGATCTGGCCCGACCTCAAACGGGCCATCGGCAACACCCTCCAGCTGGTCCTGATCTCGGAGGCGATCGCCGTCGTGCTGGCCGTCATCCTCGGAGTGCTGTCGGCCAAGAAGCAGTACAGCTTCTTCGACTACACCACCACCACCATCAGCTTCTTCGGCTTCTCCGTTCCCATCTTCTGGTTCGCCCTTATCCTCCAGGCATTGGTGACCACCTTCTTTCTGAAAACGGGGATCAGGCTCTTCTACACTTTCGGGCAGTCCAACCTGGGCGCGGCCAACCCGTTCCTCGACCGTATCCAGCACATGGCCCTGCCCATCATCACCCTGGCCTACGTCAACGTCGCCACCTACAGCCGGTACCAGCGCGCCTCCATGCTCGAGGTTCTCCACTCCGACTACATCCGGACCGCCCGGGCCAAAGGGCTGAGCGAGCGCACCGTCACCATGAAGCACGGTCTGCGCAACGCCCTGATCCCGATCGTCACCGTTGCCGCCCTCAACTTCGGCGGCGTTCTCGGCGGGGCGGTGATCACCGAGACCATCTTCGCCTGGCCCGGGATGGGCAAGTTCTTCATCGACTCGCTGATCAGGGGCGAGATCTACACCCTCATGGCCTGGCTGATGGTGACCGCCATAGCGGTGATCGCGATGAACCTGATCGCCGACATCATCTACGGCTGGCTGGATCCCAGGATCAGATATGACTGATCAGCAGGTCCGGATCGACGAGGCCCTGGAGATCGAGGCGACCCGGGCCTCGCTCGACTCGGTGCATCTCGAGGGGCTCGAGATCCAGTCCCTCACCCAATGGCAGTTGGCCAAACGCAAGTTCCTCCAGCACCGGCTGGCCATGACCGCCCTGATCGTCCTGACCATAATCTTCCTCGCCGCCCTGTTCGCCGACTGGGTGGCGCCTTATCCTTTCGACGTCCCCAATGTCCCCGACCGGTCACTGCCCCCGACCCTGGAGGGCTTCCACATCTTCGGGACGGACAAGATCGGCCGCGACTACTTCTCCCGGACCCTCTACGGGACCCGGACCTCGATGTACGTGGCATTCATCGTGGCCAGCGTGTCGACGTTGCTCGGGGTCGTGGTCGGCGGCATCGCCGGCTACTACGGGGGCAAGCTGGACAACCTCTTGATGAGGCTGACCGACCTGTTCCTCACCCTCCCTTTCCTCGCCATCCTCCTGGTCCTGTCCTCTTTCCTCGGTGCGGGCAACCCGGTCAGGGTCGCCTTCATCCTCGCCTTCCTCTTCTGGACCACGACGGCTCGGATCGTGCGCGGCGAGTTCTTGGGGTTGAGGGAGAAGGAGTTCGTGGAGGCGGCAAAGGTGCTCGGCGCCTCGGACAACCGGATCATCTTCCGTCATATTCTCCCCAACACGGTCGGTCCGATCATCGTCAATGCGACCCTGACCGTGGCCACGGCCATCCTGGTCGAGGCGGCGTTGAGCTTTCTCGGCTTCGGGATCCAGCCCCCGTTCCCGGCCCTCGGGAAGCTGATCTCGGACGGCCAGGACTCCCTGACCACACAATGGTGGCTGGCCACCTTCCCCGGCCTCACCATCATCCTCATCGCCCTCTGCATCAACTTCATCGGCGACGGGTTGCGCGACGCCCTCGACCCCAGACAGCGAGTCAAGTGACAGAACCCGTCCTGGCGATCCGCGACTTGGTCGTCGAATTCGACACGCCCGACGGCGTGGTGCATGCCGTCGACGGTGTCAGCTATGAGATCTATCCGGGGGAGACCCTCGGCGTGGTGGGCGAGTCCGGCTCGGGCAAGAGCGTGACCGTGCTCTCGGCGTTGGGACTGATCCAGATGCCCCCCGGTCGAATCGTCCGTGGCGAAGTCATCTACCAGGGGCGGGACATCATCGGGCTCCCCCTCGACGAGCTGCGCAAGATCCGGAACAAGGAGATCGCCATGATCTTCCAGGATCCGATGACTTCGCTGAACCCGGTGTTCACCGTCGGCAACCAGATCGCAGAGGCCCTGACCGCGCACAACGAGAAGATGTCAAAGGATGCGGCCCGGGCAGAGACCATCGGGCTGCTCGAGATGGTCGGAGTGCCCAATCCCGACCGTCGATTCGACCAGTATCCACACGAGTACTCGGGTGGCATGCGGCAACGGGCCATGATCGCCATGGCCATGGCCAACAAACCCTCGGTGCTGATCGCCGACGAGCCGACCACCGCTCTCGACGTCACCATCCAGGCCCAGGTGCTCGAGGTGATGAAAGTCGCCCAGGAGGAGACCGGTGCGGCCACGATCATCATCACCCACGATCTCGGCGTGGTGGCGGAGATGGCCGATCGCATCGCGGTCATGTACGGGGGCAAGGTGGTCGAGACCGGGACGGTGGAGCAGATCTACCACACCCCTCGCCACCCGTACACCCTCGGGTTGATGATGAGCCTGCCCCGCATCACCGGGGAGATGAAGCGGCTCCTCCCGATCCCGGGGAACCCGCCGTCGCTGATCAACCGCCCTCCCGGATGCTCGTTCCACCCCCGCTGTCGCATGTCGGAGGGGCGGGAGCTGTGCCGGACAGTCGTGCCAGACCTGATCAGCGGGGCCGAGGACCACCCCAGCGCTTGTCACTTCCGCGAGGAGGTCGCAGACGAGTTGCTACGCGAGGCGGCGGCGACCGGCATCGCCGCACATGGGGGCAGTCTTGGCTGACACGGCGATCGGCTACGAAGTCCAGGACGGGCAATCGTCAAACGGCGTGCTCGAGGTCCAGGATCTGAAGGTCCACTTCCCGATCAAGGAGGGCTTGCGACGTCGGGTGGTGGGCTACGTCTATGCCGTCGACGGGGTCTCGTTTCGGGTGGGCCACTCCGAGACCCTGGGTCTGGTCGGTGAGTCGGGCTGTGGGAAGTCGACGACGGCCCGGGCCATCATCAGGCTGGTCAACCCCACCGACGGCCGGGTCGTCTTCCTCGGCCAGGACATCACCACCCTTCAGCGCAGAGAGCTGCGTCCGGTCCGCAAGAGCATCCAGATCGTGTTCCAGGACCCCTACGCCTCGCTCAACCCCCGCATGACGGTGCGCGAGATCGTGGCTGAGCCCCTGAAGATCCACGGTCTCTGGGATGACGGCGGGGTGGACCGGGTGGCCGAGTTGCTTCGTCTGGTCCAGCTCTCGCCCGAGCACGGCAACCGTTTCCCCCATGAGTTCTCCGGGGGCCAGCGGCAGCGCATCGGCGTGGCCAGGGCGCTTGCCCTCAACCCACGAATGCTCCTCCTCGACGAGCCGGTGTCTGCGCTCGACGTCTCAATCCAGGCTCAGGTGATCAACCTGCTCATGGAGATCCAGGAGGAGCTCGAGCTCTCCTACCTGTTCATCGCCCACGACCTCTCAGTGGTGCGGCACATATCGCACCGGCTCGGGGTCATGTACCTGGGTCACATCGTCGAGATGGGGACCAGAGACGAGATCTTCGAGAATCCAACCCATCCCTACACCCAGGCCCTGCTCTCGGCCGTGCCGGTCCCCGAGCCCAGAGGTCGCGATGTCCGGGAGCGGATCGTGCTGAGCGGTGACGTGCCCAACCCGGCCGACCCGCCATCTGGATGCGTCTTCAGGACCAGGTGTTGGAAAGCCCAGGACATCTGCGCCGTCGAGACCCCGCCCCTGGTGGAGCAGTTCGGCCATCTCGTCGCCTGTCACTTCGCTGCCCCACTCGAGATCCTGCCCGCCACCGGAGCCAGGGTCTAACCGGGGGATTCGGTCGGCTCGCTAGTTTGCCGGTCATGCCTGGTCCACTACAAGGAATCGACGTGGTGGAACTGGCCGGGCTGGGCGCCGCTCCCTTTTGTGCCATGGTTCTGGCCGATCTGGGGGCAGAGGTGGTCAGGGTCGATCGGGCCGATCAGGTGCTGGGTGAGCACACCCGCTTCTCCAGGCACGACCTCCACAACCGGGGCAAGCAGTCCATCGGTATCGACCTGAAACGAGCGGACGGAGTGGAGGTCGTCCTGCGTCTGGTGGACCGGTCCGATGTGCTCGTCGAGGGATTCCGACCGGGAGTTGCCGAGAGGCTGGGTATCGGGCCCGACGTCTGCCTCGAGCGCAACCCGCGTCTCGTGTACGGGCGGATGACTGGCTGGGGCCAGAACGGCCCGCTCGCCGGGCGCGCCGGCCACGACATCGACTACATCGCCCTCTCCGGCGCCCTCCATGGGATCGGGCCCGAGAACACCCCCGTTCCCCCCTTGAACCTCGTCGGCGACTTCGGAGGAGGGGGCATGCTGCTCGCAGTCGGCATCCTCGCCGCCACCCTGAGCGCCCGCGAGACCGGTACCGGCCAGGTGGTGGATGCGGCCATGGTCGACGGGTCGGCGCTGCTCACCACCGCGATGCACGGGTTCATCGCCGAGGGCATGTGGACGGCGAGGCGTGAGGCGAACCTCCTCGACGGTGGGGCGCCCTACTACTCGGTCTACGAGACATCCGACGGTGGCCACATCGCGGTCGGGGCACTGGAGCCGCAGTTCTACTCGGCGCTGCTCGGCGCCCTGGGCATACCCGAGGAGAGTCTGCCCGAGCGCGGCGACCGGGCGGCATGGCCGCGGATCAGAGAGGTCCTGGCCGCTCGTTTCCTCGAAGCGACGCGGGACGAGTGGGCGGTGCGGCTCTCCGACCTGGACGCCTGCGTCGCCCCCGTCCTCTCCGCCCTGGAGGCTCCAGTTCACGCCCACAACCGGGAGCGCGGGGTCTTCGTGGAGATCGACGGAGTCACCCAACCCGCCCCGGCTCCGAGGTTCTCGGCCACCCCGTCGGGCAGCCCGCCGGGGCCGTCTTTCCCGGGTCGGGACACAGATCGGGTGCTCCTGTCCCTCGGCTATAGCCAGGACGAGGTAAGTAAGCTCCGCCAGGTCGGAGCAGTCGCCTGAGCGCGGAGGAAAGATGACCGAACAAGCCGTCTTGGTGGAGCGAGCCGCTATCGATGCCGAGGTGGAGAGCAAGACGATCGTCGATTACCTCGACCGGAACGCGGAGCGGTACGGGGATCAGCCGGCCATTCACTTCAAGAACGGCGACTGGGAGAGCCTGACCTGGGGCGAGTACCGCCAGGCGGTCCACGAGGCTGCGGCCGGTCTCCAGGATCTTGGGGTTGGCGAGGACGAGTTCGTCGCCATCATGGCCGGGAATCGCCCCGAGCACGTCATAGCCGACTATGCCGCCATCCACGCCGGGGCCACCGCGGTGACCATCTACTCGACGCTGGCCGCCGGTCAGATCCAGTACATCGCCGACAATTGCAAGGCGACGGTGGCGATCCTCGAGAACCTGGAGTTCATGAAGCGGTGGGAGGAGATCCGCTCCGAGCTGCCCAATCTCCGCTACGTGGTGCTGATATCCGGCGCCGAGAACTACGACACCGCCGAATGGGTATTGAGCTGGGAGGATCTCCTGACCCGGGGCCGGAGTCGGCTGTCGTCGGACCCGGAGTCGGTGACGAGGGCGACGGCGGCGATCACGCCCAGCACCCTGGCCACCTTGATCTACACATCCGGCACCACCGGCGCCCCGAAAGGGGTGATGATCAGCCATCGCAACGTGGTCTGGACTGCGGAGTGCCTGAGACGGGCCGCGGATCTCGACCTCGGCCCGCGCATGGTGTCGTACCTCCCGCTGGCCCACATCGCCGAGCGGCTCGCCACCCACTATCTGGCCACCTACCTGGCAGGCCAGGTCTGGTACTGCCCCAACCTCGCCGGTGTCCTCGAGTACATCCAGGAGGCGAGGCCGACGGTGTTCGTCGGCGTTCCCCGCGTCTACGAGAAGTTCCACTCCCGGCTCGTCGCCCGTTTCGAGGAGACCCACGGGATAAAGAAGACGCTGCTCGACCGGGCGCTGGCGGCGAACCGCAAGCGGGTGCTCGCCGAGCAGGAAGGCAGGTCGGGCCCGATGCTGGCGGGCGTCCTCGACTCCATCGTCCTCTCCAAGGTGCGAGAGCAGCTGGGAATGGACCAAGTCGAGATCGCCATCACCGCGGCCGCCCCGATCAACCCCGACCTCATCCTCTTCTTCCAGACCCTGGGCATCCCCCTCCACGAGCTCTACGGGATGTCGGAGACCACGGGCCCGGCCACGACCAACCTGCCGGGTGCGTTCCGGATCGGCTCCGTGGGCAAGGCCCTGCCCGGAGTCGAGGTGGAGCTGGGGGAGGACGGTGAGCTGTTGATGAGAGGCGGGGTGATCACCGACGGCTACTACAAGCTCCCTGTCGACACCAGCGAGAGCTTCGACTCTGATGGCTGGCTCCACTCCGGCGACCTGGCTCGCTTCGACGACGACGGCTACGTGTGGATAATCGGCCGGAAGAAGGAGATCATCATCACCGCCGCCGGCAAGAACGTCGCCCCGGCGAAGCTGGAGACGATCCTGGGCAATCACCCGCTCATCTCCAAGGCGTGCATGATCGGCGACGGCCGGAAGTTCCTGACCATGATCGTGGCGCTCGACCACGAGGAGGCCCCTGCATGGGCCGCTTCCAACGGTCTGGACTATCAGGACCTGTCCTCGTTCTCTCAGCTCCCCGAGGTGCGGGGAGAGGTGGAGCGGGCGGTTCACGAGGCCAATCAGAGTGTCTCCCCGGTGGAGCAGATCAAGAAGTGGATCGTCGTCCCCGATGAGTGGACTCCCGACTCCGGAGAGGTGACCCCCTCGCTCAAGTTGAAGCGCAAGGTGGTGCTCGACAAGTACTCGGACGAGATCGAGAGCCTCTACGTGGGAGTCTGAGATCAGGTCTCACGGGCACAGATGAGGCGAGAGCTCTTCGAAGCCGATCACGAGCTTTTCCGCGACTCCGTCCGTGAGTTCGTCGGGCGAGAGGTGACCCCCAACGTGGCCAAGTGGGAGGCCCAGGGGCGGGTCGACAAGGAGATGTTCCGGTCGGCGGGGAGGGCAGGCCTCCTCGGCATGGCCATCCCCGAGGAGCACGGCGGGGGAGGTGTCGCCGACTTCCGCTTCAACGCTGTCGTCGTCGAGGAGCTGATCAAGGGCGACGCCATGGCGTCGGGGATGTGCATCACCCTCCACAACGACGTGTGCATTCCCTATTTCACCGGTCTGGCCGACGAGGAGCAGAGTCGGAGATGGATGCCGGGCCTGGTGTCGGGAGACCTGATGTCGGCCATCGCCATGACCGAGCCCGGTGCCGGGTCCGATCTGGCCGGGATCAAGACCTCGGCGATCCGCGACCGCGACGTATACGTCGTCAACGGGTCGAAGACGTTCATCACCAATGGCATCAACGCCGACCTGGTGATCACCGCGGTCAAGACCGATCCAGAGGAGCGTCACAGCGGGATGAGCCTGCTGGTGATCGAGGACGGCATCGAGGGCTTCACCAGGGGGCGGAACCTGGACAAGATAGGCCTCCACGCCCAGGACACCGCCGAGCTGTTCTTCGACGACGCGAGAGTGCCGGTCTCGAATCGGCTCGGGGAGGAAGGCATGGGTTTTGCCTATCTCATGGAGAACCTGCCCCAGGAGCGCCTGGGGCTGGCCACGGCCTCCGTCGCCCACGCCGAGACGGCGTTCGGCTGGACCCTCGAATATGTCAAGGAGCGGCAGGCGTTCGGTCAGCCGATCGGGAGCTTCCAGACCGTGAAGCACCTGATGGCCGAGCTGAGGACCGAGCTCGACATCGCCCAGAGCTATGTCGACCGTCAGATCATGACCCTGAACCGTGGCGAGCTGAGCGCCGACGAGGCGGCCAAGGCCAAGTGGTGGGTCACCGAACTGGAGAAGAAGGTCGTCGACCGGTGTCTCCAGCTATACGGGGGCTGGGGCTACATGGAGGAGTACCCGATCGCCAGGGCCTACCGCGACACACGGGTGCAGACCATCTACGGGGGGACCACCGAGATCATGAAGGAGATCATCGGCCGCTCCCTCGGCCTGTAGACCGGTGGAGTCGGCGACGCGACCAACGGAGGGATCAGGTGTGAGTGAGCCAATCACGTTCGATGGCAGGGTTGCCGTGATAACCGGCGCCGGGGGCGGTCTCGGCAAGGAATACGCGCTGGAGCTGGGGCGCCGCGGGGCGCGTGTCGTGGTCAACGACCTGGGCGGGGCGGTCGACGGGAGCGGATCCTCGAGCGGGGCCGCCGACCTGGTCGTCGACGAGATACGGGAAGAGGGCGGGGAGGCGGTGGCCAGCTACGACTCCGTGGCCACTCGCGAGGGTGGTGCCGCCATCGTCCAGACCGCCCTGGACTCCTTCGGCTCGGTGGACATCGTGATCAACAACGCCGGCATCCTCAGGGACAGGTCCTTTGCCAACATGACGCTCGACGAGGTGGAGGCGGTCCTCGACGTCCATCTCAAGGGCGCCTTCTTCGTCTCTCATCCCGCCTTCAAGGTCATGAAGGAGAACGGCTACGGCCGGTTCGTCCACACCAGCTCGGCGTCGGGGCTCTTCGGCAACTTCGGTCAGACCAATTACGGGGCGGCCAAGGCGGGCCTCGTCGGTCTGTCCAACGTGCTCGCCATCGAAGGAGCCAAGTACGACATCAAGTCCAATGCGGTGGCGCCCACCGCCCGAACCCGCATGACCGAAGACATCCTGGGACCTTTCGCCGAGATGTTCGACCCGAAGCAGGTGATGCCGATGGTGGTGTATCTCTGCTCGGAGCAGAACCAGCTGACTCACGAGATCTTCAGTGTCGGCGGGGGCAGGTACGCCCGGGTCTTCATCGGCACCAACACCGGCTGGTTCGCCGGACAGGGTGTGGTTCCCGGCGTCGAGGAGCTCTCGGAGCACATCGGGGAGGTGAGGGACGTCTCCGAGTATGTCATCCCCGGGAACAACAACGACGAGCTGGCGATTCTCGCCCAGCTCGCGGCCGGCTGAGCTGTGCCCATAGACCTGGATCTGGCGGTCGGAGCCGAGCTGCCCGGCACCAGCTTCGGATGGGACGAGCAGGACGTGATCCTCTACCACCTTGGAATCGGTGCCGGCAACCCGCCCACCGATCCAGGTGAGCTGCGCTACGTCTACGAGGGCGACCTGCGCGTCCTGCCCACCTACGCCACCATCCCCCAGTTCCCCGTCATGATGAGCATGGGCTTCGCCCCGGGATTCGACATCAACCCGGCCATGATCCTCCATGGCGAGCACGAGATCGTGGTCCACGAGACGATCCCGATATGTGGCAGGGTGACCCAGAAGGGGAGGGTCACCGATGTCTTCGACAAGGGGAAGGGGGCTCTGGCCGTGGTGGAGGTGGTGTCGGTGCTGGAGAAGACCGGGCGTCCGCTGTTCACCAACCGGGCGTTCATCTTCATCCGCGGCGAGGGAGGCTTCGGCGGTGACAGCGGGCCCTCGGCTGCCGACCCCGCCCCAGAGCGGGAACCGGACCATGTGGTCGAGTCGACGACCCTGCCCCAGCAGGCTCTGCTCTACCGGATGGCGTCCGGCGACAAGAACCCGCTCCATGTGGATCCGGGCTTCGCTGCCTTCGCCGGCTTCGACCGCCCCATCCTGCACGGGCTGTGCACATACGGCATCGTGGCCAAGGCGTCGGTCGATCGTGTCGTTGAGTCTGGGCCCGAGGCCGTTGCCTCGCTCCGTGCCCGGTTCTCGGGGGTGGTCTACCCCGGGGAGACCCTGATCACCCGGATCTGGGACGAGGGAGACCACCTCGCCGTCACTGCAGAGGTCAAGGAACGGGCGGCGAGCGTGTTGTCCAACGGAGTGATGACCCTCAGGCCATAGGCCTCAAATCACACTCGTCGCTCGTCGCTCGTCGCTCGTCGCTCGTTGCTCGTCGCTCATGCACGAATCTCGACTGGGGTTCCCATCTCGACCAGCTCATGGAGCCGGACTATCACCTCGTTGGGGACACGGACACATCCCAGTGATGCCGCCTCCCCGATCGACTCCGGTCGGTTGGTCCCGTGTATGCCTACGATCCCGTCGCCCCCATTGAACTCCGTGATCGTGTCGGACCGGGCGGAGAGGCCGAGAGCATGGGGGCCCCACACGCTGGCTGGATTGGCCAGGGTGACGTTGTCGGTGACGAAGAAAAACCCGATCGGGGTTGGATTGCCCTCTGTTCCGATGGCCACCGTCGTCGACAGGACCTCCTCGCCGCTCTCGTAGTAGGCGAGAGTGCGATCTGACAGATCCACGACCACCGATCCCTCCACTACGTACTCGGTGAACCTGTCGCTTTCTACCCATCCCTCGGACCCATTTGGTCGCCCCGGGAGCATTACCCGTGCCCATCCATCGACGGGGCCTTCCAGTACGGTCACCACGGTCGGTGTGTCGAGGATGGTCTCTGCCTCCAGGACTCGTATCGGCTCGGCGTCCCCAGGTGAGGAGAACACGTCGGCTTCGCCCTGCGACTCCAGGATCAGTGAAGACCCTTCGGGCAGGGACTCGGCCGTCAACAGCGTCGTTGTGGTGGGAACGGTGGTCGTGGTGGTCGTCGCCGGTGTCGTGGTCGTTGTGGGAGGGGCCGTGGTCGTGGATTGCACGACTTCACCGGCGCTGCAGGCGACAGCCGCGGCGCAGAGAGCAGCGATGAAGAGGGGGCGACGCATCTGTCAATGGTATCGGCATCCCCCCCGTGAACTGTCGGGTTGGGTAGACGGGGTCTAGCCTTTCTCCCCGATGCCGAGGGTGTTCGTTAGTGACTTCATCCCGGGGGACATCCTCGAGCCCCTCTCCGCGGCCGCGAGCGTCGAAGTGTGGGACGGTGGCGGGCACGTGCCCGCGGCCACGCTCGTGGAGATGCTGGCCGGCTGCTCGGGGTGGTTGTCGATGCTGTCTGACACCATCGACGCAAAGCTGCTCGACCAGGTCCCCGATCTCGACGTCATCTCTCAGATGTCGGTCGGCGTCGACAACATCGACGTCGCCGCCTGCCGGGAGCACGGGGTGGCGGTCGGCCACACCCCGGACGTGTTGACCGAGACCACGGCCGACACCGCTTTCGCCCTGATGGCGGCGGCAGTCCGCCGCCTCCCCGAAGGCGAGGCGATAGTCAGGGCAGGAGCATGGGAACCCTGGGACCCCTGGCACTTCCTGAGCGGAGATCTGCACGGCAGCACCCTCGGGATAGTCGGGATGGGGCGGATCGGCCAGGCAATCGCCCGACGAGCCCGCGGTTTTGCCATGCCGGTCCTGTACACCTCGCGCACCTCGAGACAGGTCCCCGACGCGATGAGGGTGGGGCTCGACGAGCTTCTGCGAAGATCCGATGTGGTGGTGGTGGCCGCTCCGCTGAACGCCGAGACACGAGGAATGATCGGCCGGTCCCAGCTGGCTTCGATGAAAGAGACCGCCTTCCTGGTCAACATCGCCCGCGGTCAACTGGTCGACACGGCCGCCCTGGTCGAGGCGCTGAGGGAGGGTCGCATCGGTGGCGCCGCTCTCGATGTGACCGACCCGGAGCCGCTGCCGCCCGACCACCCACTCCTCGATTTCTCCAACTGTCTCGTGGTCCCCCACATCGGAAGCGCGACCGTCCCGGCCCGGCGTTCGATGGCCCGGCTGGCCGTGGCCAACCTGGTCGCATTCTTCCGGGGCGAGCCAATGCCTGCGTGGCTGCCCGGCAGTGCCCCGCACGGGACGGGTGCCGACCCAGCGTCCGACCTCCCCACCGGGTCGCGCTGAGGCTTTCCGGCGCCAACCGTCTCCATCGGCGGGTCAGCCGGGGAAGACCACGATGAGACAGCCCGACTCGATCTGGATGTCGGCGACGGGCACCCTCATGACGTTGCTCACCCCCATCGTGGACCCCGGCGGCAGCTCGCCACCGGCCAGCTCCCATCGCAGGCCGCTGGTATTGATCCCGGTCACGGCGCCGCCGACCGGGATCAGACTCACTGTCGCCCCGACGTCGCCGTGGATGATGCGGCGTCTTCGCACCACGTATACCCGTCCCCGTGAAGACACCCACTCCAACTCGTCGATGGCGGCCCATCGCTCCGAGCAGAGAAGCCCGGCGGTGGAGATCTCGTGATCGAATCTCCCACCGGTGGCACCGATGACCACCACTCGCTCCGGGTCCTCGCGCAGCGCGAGCTCCAGGGCTAGATCGAGGTCGGTCTGGTCCTTGTCGGTTGGGTACCGCTCGATGACGACATGGTCGGGAATGGGGGAGGTGACGATCGAGTCCAGGTCTCCGACCAGGATGTCCACCCTGAACCCGAGGTGAATCGCGATGTCGTAGCCGCTGTCGGCTGCCAGGATCAGATCGGGGGAGGGAAGCTCGTCGGCGAGGTCCGCCTCCGGCAGGTCGCCACCGGCAAAGATCAGGATCGTGCTCATAATGACAAAATCGTCTTACGCGCGACTCGGCGGGTAAGAGCTAACCTTCAAGTAGAGGTTCAGGGCTTGGCTCCGCCTTTCCATTGGAGAAACCCGACAAAGGGGAGGACTGTCATGCGACCACGACCTGGACCATCTCCATCGCCCGGCGCAAGGAGGCCTCCACCTCGTCCCGCTCTCCGCCGCGGGCGAAGACGAAACCCAGGTACCGGTCGCCTTCCGGCGGCGGCTGCATGAGACTGCCCGGGGTGGCGGTTATGTCGATCGCCGAGACGTGCGCCAGGGTGCGAACCTCGTCGAGACCTTCGACTGCGGCCAGCCGGCCGGAGCGAGGGATCGGGATCATGAGGACGCCACTGGCGATGGGCTCGCGTCGCAGCTCCGGCTTCTCCATGCCGATGGCGTTGCGCAGGATCAGGGCCTCCAGTGTCGTTCCCAACAGCCCGAAGTTGAGGCTCCGCGAGCAGAGACCGCCGATCGAACGGGCCGCGACCTCGATCACTCTGACCAAGCGTTGCTCGACTTTGAGCTCCACATGGACCGGACCGTGGCTGATCCCGATTGCGGCGAGTGCAGCGGCGGCCACTCTCCGGCACTCGGCCTGGGTCTCCTCGTCGAGGTGGGTGGGGGTGAGCAGGATGGTCTCGGGGAAGAAGGGCCCCTCTCCGGCGTCGGGCTTGTCGAAGATGGTCAAGGTGGTCAACTCCCCGTCGCGAACGATGCCCTCCAGTGCCACCTCGTCGCCCTTCATGTACTCCTCGACGATGAGAGGCGCCTCGGCCCCGACGATCGATCGGGCCCGTTGCAGGGCCGGGGCAAGTTGCTGTTCGGTGTCGACCCTGATCACCCCCTGACCCGCCGACCGGTCGAGTGGCTTGACCACCAGCGGGTATCCAACGGTGGCCGCCGGCTCCACTCCGTCGGCGCCGGCAGACACCACCGCGAATGCCGGCTGGGGGACCTCCGCCTCTCCCATTCTGTCCCTCTGCCTCGCCTTGTCCCTGGTAGCGGCGGCGGCCTCGGGGTCATTCGCTCGCAATCCCAGGGCGCTCCCGGCCATCGCCGCGATCACCACCCCGGCATCATCGGCGGCGACGACGCCGTCGAGAGGCGCTTTGTCACCGAACCTGGTGATCGACTCGGCGGCCCGGTCGGGGTCGGAACAATCGACCTGAAGGTACCTGTCGCCCATGTCGAACGGAGGTGGTTGCTCGGAGGCGATGACCAGGTCGATGCCCAGCCCTTCGGCCGCCCGGACGAAGTCGGCCGCCCGGTAGGTAGTGCTGGGAAGGAGGACGAGGGCGGTGGGCATTGGCTTTCCTCGGGGGACCGGTACCATCTTTACAGATGTCCGACGAAGCGATTCTGACCATCGGCCCCGACGCCCTCGACATGATCGTCCAGCTCAGGGATCAGGAGCCCGGCGACGGCGAGTTTGCACTGTCCGTAGAGGTGACCGGGTTCCGCGGCCCCCAGTTCACCTACGAGCTCGCCTTCGTCGCCCTGGCAGACAAGAAGGAAGGCTGGGTCGAAGAGAGACACGGCGACCTGGCGCTGGTCTTCCCCGAGGACGATCGTGAGAAGCTCGACGGTGCGTCTCTGGAACTGACCGAGCAGGGTCTGTCGATGAACAACCCCAACAGCCCTGCCCCGCCCCCGATGTCGGCTCCGGGCGGGGACCTCTCAGGGCCGCTGGTGGACCAGGTGCAGCAGGTCATCACCGAGCAGGTCAACCCCGCCATCGCCGCCCACGGCGGTGGCGCCGAGCTGGTCTCGGTGGACGGGACGATCGCCTATCTCCGGCTCTTCGGAGGCTGTCAGGGTTGCGGTCTGGCCCAGGTCACCCTGAAGCAGGGAATCGAGCGCATACTCCTCGAGTCGATCCCCGAACTGACCCAGGTGGTCGACGTCACCGATCATGCCTCGGGCGATGACCCCTACTACCAGAGTCAGAAGAAGTAGGCCGGGCCGCCCCGGGAAGCCCTCATGAGCGGTCCGGTCCAACCTGTGGACGCCGCGGTCGAGCAGGGCCCGCTGGCCCGGATCGACGTGCGGGAGGGTCGGGCCACCACGGTGGGCGGTGTTCCCATCTCGAGGGTCCTGCCCACCAAGGGGCGGAGGACGGTGGGACCGTGGTGTTTCGTGGATTTGATCCTGCCTCCCGACTTCGAGGACCCTCACCCGCTGGAGGTCGGGCCTCATCCCCATACCGGTCTGGCCACGGTGACCTGGTTGTTGGAAGGGGAGGCGCTCCACACCGACTCGCTGGGCAGCGAGCAGCCCATCCGACCCGGGCAACTCAACCTGATGTCGGCGGGCAACGGGATCGCACATGCAGAGCTGGGGACGACCCAAGGGATCCATGGTGTTCAGATGTGGCTGGCCCAGCCCGAAGAGACCCGTCATGGCGACTCGAGGTTCGAGCACGTCGCGGAGTTACCCGTGATCGGATTCCCTACCGGCGAGGCGACGGTGATGATCGGTGAGATCGCCGGTCACCGTTCCCCGGCGGTCGTCGATTGGGGCACGGTTGGGCTCGACGTGGATCTGCGCGGGCGTCGAATCGAGATTCCCTCCGAGCCCGGGTATGAGCACGCCGTGATCCCCATCGATCATGCGCTCAAGGTGGACGAGGCCATCGTCGAGCCGGGCTGGCTGGCCTTGATCCCGGTCGGGGTCGAGGCCATCCCCATCGAGACCTCCTCCGATCGGGCCAGGTTCCTCGTCGTGGGAGGCGAGCCGCTCGGGGAGCCGATCGAGATGTGGTGGAACTTCGTGGCCAGGAGCAAAGACGAGATCACCGAGGCGTGGCGCTCCTGGCAGGCCCACGACCTCGATCGCTTCGGGCCGGTGTCCTCCAGGTTGTCCCGCATCGACGCCCCGGCCCCTCCCTGGCTCGGGGAAGGCTGAACCCGGTCGACCTCGTGGGGTTCACCAGGGACGAGTTGGCCGCTTTTGCCGGCAAGACGGTCGACGACCTGCTCGGGCCGGACGTGCGGCTTCTCTTCGTCGGTATCAACCCGGGTCTGTGGACCGCTGCCACCAACACCCACTTCTGTCATCCGTCCAACCGCTTCTACCCGGCGCTGAGCGCCGCAGGTCTCATCGACTGGGGGATAGACAGCTCGGTGGGCATGACCGAAGAGGAGAGGAGGCGGCTGGCGGCCGCCGGGATCGGGATCACCAATCTGGTCCCGAGGGCCACGGTGCGGGCTTCCGAGCTGAGCCGGGACGAGCTGAGGCAGGGTGCGCGGCGGGTCGAGCGAGTCGTCGCCGCGGTGGAACCGGCGGTGGTGGCCGTCGCCGGGCTAACCGCCTATCGAACCGCGTTCGGACGGCCTCGTGCCGTGCTCGGGCTCCAGCCGGAGCCGATCGGTGCGGCCGAGCTCTGGGTCGTCCCCAACCCGAGCGGGCTCAATGCTCACGAAACCGTCGGCTCCCTGGCCGAGTGGTACCGCCGCGCCGCCGAGGCGGCCGGTTTGACGTGAGTCAGCCCTCACCCCGCCAGGTCCTCTACGCCCTGGTGGCCGGAGGTTTCGACATCGTGGTGGCCGTTCTCGTCGCGGGGGCGGCAATCGCCGGCCTGGTCCCGGCCTGGTGGACGGTGGTCTCCTCGTTGGCCGTCGTGTCCGTCGCTGCCTGGTCCGCGTTCAACTGGCGAAGGACGGCGGTGGTGCTCATCTCCGCAATCGGCCTGTTCGTGGCCTGGACGATCGGGACCTTGATCGTGGCCGGCTGAGCAACCCCTTCGTTTTGGTGCCTGTTCGGCGGACCATCCGTCGTTTAGCATCCCCTTCTGTGACAAGCGAAGTGTCCGTTTCGGGTACCTCTGCTACCGACACGATCAAGGGGATAGGTCCCTCCCTCGTAGTGGCGTCCGCCCTCGGGTCCACCCTGGGCATAGTCGTCGCCCAGTTCGTGGACGACCTGGGCGACGGGATACTGGCCGAGATCCTCGGGGGCAACGCGGTCTTCTACAACAACCGTGTCGTTTTCAGCGGTGTCACAGATGTCGCCTGGGCCGGTGGGTTCCTGCTCTGCCTGATCGTTGGCCTGCTCGCACTCTTCTCATATCCCACGGCGCGGGGCCACGGTGTGGCCCGGCTCACGTTGCTGTGGATGGTGCTGCATCTGCTTCGCCAGGCTTTCTTCCAGGCCGTGTTGGTGGCCGTTGATCCGGGAAGCGAGCTGGCGCTCGCCTACGCAACTCTCGACGTCCCCCCCGGGCTGGAATACGTCATCGCCGCCGGTGGGGCGGTGGGCCTTCTTCTCGTCGCCGTCTCCGCCGCCGCCGCCTTTCTCGCCTTCGCCCCGCATCAGAAGATGATCTCCAACGGGCGCAAGCGGTTCACCTTCGCGTTCTGGATCGCCCTCGCGCCTGTCGTCGCCTCGATGTTCCTGGCCATCCCGTTCTTCGTCCCCGACGCCGGGAGCGGTGTGATCCCAGCTCTTCCCCTGACCGCAATCATCTTCCTGGCCACGGTGGCTGCCGCTCCGGGGACGACAACCGTGTTCGGCCCCGAGGACGAGCGAGAGACGGCGTGGCCATGGGGTCTGGCGGTGACGCTGGTCGTCATCCTTCTCTTCCAGCTCGTGGTGGCCCGCGGTGGCGTGTCCATCGATCCCACCCGTTGGGGTTGATGGCGCCCACTGCCCACGTCTTGACCGTCAGCGACGGGGTCAGCTCCGGGGTGAGGGAGGACGCCTCAGGAGATGCACTGAGTCGAGCACTCTCCGACGCGGGCTACGAAGTGACCCGCAGCGTGGTGCCGGACGAAGAGAAGGCGATCGTGTCAGCCCTCCATGACGCGGCGGCCACCTCCCGGTTGGTCCTCACCACCGGGGGCACCGGTCTCGGCCCACGCGACGTCACCCCGGAGGCAACCGCCCTGGTACTGGATCGGGAGGCTCCCGGATTGAGCCATCTGATGATGGCGAAGGGACTCGAGTCGACGACCATGGCGGCGCTGTCGAGGGCACGAGCAGGAGCGATGGGCTCGACCCTGGTGATCAACGTGCCGGGTTCGACAAAGGGGGCGATGGAGAGTCTCGACGCCGTGATCGACCTCATCCCACACGCCCTCGATCTCCTGGCCGGGGACACAGAGCACCGTTAGGGGAAGCGGGGGAGGGCTTACTACCGTTGCCCGGCTGCACGCATCAGGAGGATCATGAAGATCGAACACGAATTCACCGTGGCCCGGCCCCCCGATCTGGTCTGGGACTTCTTCCAGGACGTCCCATCGGTGGCGCAATGTCTGCCCGGAGCCGAGATGCTCGGTCAGGGGGAGGACGGGTCGTACCAGGGCAAGCTCTCGGTGAAGCTGGGCCCAATGGCCGCCTCCTTCGAGGGGAAGGCGACGGTCACTCCCGATGCCGAGGCGAAGAGCGCGACCATCGAAGGCAAGGGAGTTGATCGGACCGGAGGCTCGCGGGGCCAGGTCAAGGTCAGGTACGAGATCGTCCCCGCCGGCTCCGGGTCCCAAGTCAGCGTCGACGCCGACGTCACGCTGTCGGGCCCGGTCGCCCAGTTCGGCCGCACCGGGCTGGTCAACGAGATGTCTAAGCGGTTGATCGGCGAATTCGTCGATTGTCTCGAAGCCAAGCTGGGCGCGGAGAGCCCGGCCGAGGCGTCGAGCATCGTGGCCGGGGAGGTGCGGGGCATCCGCCTGTTCTTCGCCTCGCTGTGGAGCTGGCTCAAAGGCCTGGTAGGCAGAGGGGAAAAGTAGTTGCCTAGGATCATCGTGGGCCTCATGGGCCTGTTCTTGATCGCGTCCTGCAGCGGTGACAACGGGGCCGGGGAGTCGATATCGGGCGAGGACGTCGTCGTCCGGATGTTCGACAACAGGTTCGAGTACGCCGAGATCCGGGTACCTGTGGGTGGGACAGTCGCCTTCGTCGGCGCAGGGCGCAATCCGCACAATGCGGTGGCCGCCGACGGGTCCTGGTCGACCGAGGATGTCTTCGGCAGCCTCGAGCAGCTGGAGGGCGATGAAGCGGTCCTCACCGTCGACCAACCCGGGGAGCGGATCTTCTTCTGCACTTTCCACGGCAGCGCCGACGGTGACGGCATGGCTGGGACTCTGATCGTCGGGCCAATCGAGGAATGAGGAAGGGCTGGCTCCTGCTTCTGGCGGGAACGGCCCTGCTCTCCGCCTGTGCCGGCCCCCCGGCCGGCACCCCGTCACCCGCCGCCCTCGGTGACCCGGCCACCGAATCGCCGTCGGAGTGGTCGGGCCGGACCCGTCTCGTCCCCCAGGACTACCCGACCATCCAGGCGGCGGTCGACGCCGCCGATCCCGGCGATCTGGTCCTCATCGACCGAGGCACCTATCGCGAGGAGGTGCAGGTCAGCACACCAGGCCTGACCTTGCGCGGGGTCGACCGCAATGAGGTGGTGATCGACGGTGAGTTCCAGCGGGCCAACGGGGTGTCCGTGCTCTTCGCCGACGGGGTGGCGGTGGAGAACATGACCGCGATCAACAACACTTCGAACGGCTTCTTCTGGAGCGGGGTGCGCGGCTATCGAGGCTCGTATCTGACCGCGGTCAACAACGCGGTGTATGGCATCTACGCATTCGACTCGAGTGACGGTCTCTTCGAGCACTCCTTCGCCTCGGGCTCTCCCGACGCCGGTTTCTACATCGGTCAGTGCGACCCGTGTCAGGCGGTGATCACCGATTCGATCTCGGAGTGGAACGGCCTGGGCTACTCGGGGACGAACGCCTCGTCGCAGCTGTACATCGTCAACTCGACATTCCGTCACAACGTGGCCGGGATCGCACCCAACACCCTCGACGGGGAGCTGCTGCCGCCGTTCCACGACGTGAGCGTCGTCGGCAACCTGGTCCACGACAACGGCAACGTCGACGCCCCCGCCCTCGCCTTCGAATGGGCGGCCCAGGGAAATGGGATCCTCCTCGCCGGCGGCGGCGATTCATACGTGGCGCGCAACCGGGTGTTGAACCACCCGCAGAGCGGGATCGCCATCTTTCCCATGCTTGACGCCAACTTCTACATGTCCTACGACCATCGAGTCGTCGACAACGTTGTGGATGGCTCCGGTCTCGCCGACCTCACCCTCGGTGGGCCGTCCACGTCGGGCAACTGCTTCACGGGCAACGAGCACAACTCGTCGCTTCCGGCAGCCCTGGAGCTGACACAACCCTGCGAAGGTCTCCGCTTCCCCGCGCTGTTCGAGATCGGCTCGACCACCGCACAGCTCGGGCGTCTCTTCGAGAGCGGTCTCGACCTCCAGCCGCAGGTCGACATCACGACGTTGCCCCACCCGGGACCACAGCCGGTCATGCCCGACGCAGCCGGTGCCCCGGTCGTCCCCGCCGTCGACGTGTTCGCCAAGTCCCGACCCGATCTCGATGTCATAACCGTCCCTGACCTGCCCTCGGGTCTGGAAGTCACCCAGCAGAAAGGAATCAACGTCATGGGCGTCAGCTTCGCCTCGGCCGCAGGGGTGTTCTTCGGCCTCTATGCCTATGTCCTCCCTCTCGTCCTCTACACCTCGTGGGTGGTGCTCGCCCTCTGGGATCTCTCCCGGAGAGAGGACCTGGGCCGGGGCAAGGCGATCGGGTGGATGGCAGCAGTGCTGGTGGTCCCGTTCCTCGGGGTGCTCGCCTACTACATCTTCGGCAAGAGCTCGATCCCGATCTGGCAACGCTGGGTCTTCCTGGCCGGGGGCGTCGCCGTCTACGCCCTGTTCCTCGGTCTCGGCCTGGTCGTCGGCGGTATCGTCTGAGCGCCATGGGCAAAGGCCTGTCCCGACGTGAGCTGCTGAAAAAGGCCGGTTTCGGCGGGGCGGTCTTCCTCGGCGGCTCTGTGCTGGGACATGGTGTCCAGCATCGTGCCGACGCGGCAGTCGTCGATTACACCAACCCGGGGACCGTGGGCCACTCCCTGCTCCACGAGGAGGGCGCTCCCTCTCTCTATGGCCAGGTCCACGACCCTCCCGCCGGTCTGGGGCCTGGCGACCTGGACCTTCACACCTTCCCTCCGCCGCCTGACGATCTCTCCGCCGGGTCGGAGCGCGAAGTCGAGATCAATGTCGAGGAGCGTCTGATCGAGGTCGGGTCCGGCGCCCACGTGGAAGCGTGGACCTACAACGGGACCGTGCCCGGGCCCATCATCAGGGCCAAGGAGGGCGATGTTCTCCGGGTGCACCTGGTGAACCACACCGGCAACCCGCACAACGTCCACTTCCACGGCTCACATCGCCCCGAGCACGACGGATGGGAGCCGGTGCCGCCCTTCGGAGAGACGACCTATGAGATCGATGCGGGACCTGCCGGGCTGCATCCGTATCACTGTCACACCATCCCGCTGTCGGAGCACATCTCCCGGGGGCTCTACGGGATGATGATCGTCGATCCGCCGGGCGGACGGCCACCAGCCACCGAGGTGGCCCTGCTCCTCTCGGGGTTCTCCACGGAGCAAACCGGGCGCAACGGGATAGTCGCCTGGAATGGGGTGGCCGGCTTCTACCACCGCTACCCGATCAAGGTGGCGGCCAATGGCCGGATCAGGGTCTATCTTGTCAACATGCTCGAGCACGAGCCGATCGCCTCGTTCCACCTCCACGCCGAGACTTTTGACGTCTACCCGGCGGGGATGGGGGAGAAGCCGGCCAGTCGCGAGGACACCGTGGCGCTCGCGATGGGTCAGCGGGCCATCGTCGAGTTCACGCTGCCCACCGTCGGGCGATACATGTTCCATCCCCACCAGCACTGGCTTGCCGAGCGCGGGGCCATGGGCTGGTTCGCGGCCGTGTGAGCAGATGACGCTGAACTATCCGCTGCTCCAGTTCGAACATCTCAGCCAGCGGGACATCGAGCTGCTCTCTTCCATCGCCGGGCTGCCCGAGGAAGCGGTGCGGGCCCGTCTTGCCGGCGACCCCGGCTGGGTCGACCAGGAGTTGGCGTCGCCGGCGCTCTATGAGGCGATATTCGGCGACAGCGACAACCTCGGGCCGATCGTCACCCCGTTTCTGGCCTTCGGCGCCCTGGTGCACCACGCAGAGGGCGATCTGGGCCGTGCCAGTCATCTCCTCGAGTGGTCGGGGCCGGGGAAGCGACTCCCGGTGTTCGACGTTGGCCCACTGCGCGAGTACCTCGAGGACGGGGGGAGGCGGTTCTTCCTCATCGAGCACCTTGCCTCGTTCACCAAGGTGGCCAGCGGCACGTTCTGGGTGAGGACCAGACGTGGTTACGCCCGACGCCGGTTCAGCGAGGTCGACCCGGTGCGTCTCGCCGACCTCGTCGAGCAGCTTCCGATGGAGCAGCGCCCCGGCGGCTACCGCCGGCTGGGAGATGTGGCCCTGTTCCTGTCGGGTGTCTTTCCAGACCACACCGCCCGCCACCCGCTCCCGGTGTCACAGCGGGAACGTCTCGCCCGCTCAGCCGCGATTGGCCCCACCGATGCGCTGATCGAGGGCGACGGTGTCGGATTCCTGGAGAGGGCCGGTGCCGGGTGGTATCGGAGGGCGGTGGAAGAGGCCGAGGCCGTCGTCGGCAACGGCCCGTCCTTCCTCCGCGACGTGGCCGACCGGTTCGCCGACGCCCGTCGCATCCTCAACTACCTTGCCGACCGCTACCTGTACCGACGTGACATCGGGCTGATCAGACCGGGGGGCTGACCCGACCGCCAGACCGCGACCGGTAACTCGGAGTTTCGGGCGTTAGGCCCGGGCCCCAGAGGTCGATCTGGGCGAGACCCTGGATCCCCAACGTCTGGGATATCTCGCCGCAGTGGTAAGAGTCGTGGCTGAGAAGACGCATCAACACCGACTGCCGCGTGTGCGAGCGGGTACCCGCCTCGGTGATACGGCTGAAGCGATCGCTCAGGCTCTCCACTGTCCACCGGCCCAGGCAACGATCGACGACCTCCCAGGTGCTCTCCAGAGCGAAGACCAGCTCGTCGCTTCCACGAGGTGATTCCAGGTCGTCTTCCCAACCGAGCTCGTTCATAGGATCCGGGAATGGCGTGGACCCGGCCCCCGGCTCGCCGAGCACCCCACACAGCCAGAAGACCCGAGCCCCGGCAGTGTGACCTACCGTTGCCCAGATCGGCCAACGATCCGGAGCCGGTCGCACTCCCAGCTGTTCGGCGGACATCTCTCGGATCACTTCGACGATGCGAGTGTTGTAGGTGTCCCAGCCGTCGTAGAAATGGCGGATCGTGCTATCGAGGTCCGGCATCGGTCGATTTTACAGGCGGGCCGGGCGCGGTGGGTCTGGAGGGAATCTCGCCTCCAGGGTTCATCGTTGTCGTGAGCCGTGAGTCGGAGGACGGGAAATGGATCGAGTAGCGACAGCGATTCTTCGCTCTGGGGACAAGGTGCTCCTCTGTCACCGCCGAGCGGATCGCACCTGGTATCCCGACGTCTGGGACCTTCCCGGGGGGCATGTCGGGCCCGAGGAAAGCCCGCGGGAGGCTCTGAGCCGGGAGCTGAGGGAGGAGCTGGGCATCGACGTGCGTCTGCCCGATGCCGCGTCGCCGAAGATCCTCGAAGAGGACGATGTCGAGTTCCACCTCTGGGTGGTGAGTGAATGGGACGGCGAAGTGAGGAATGCGGCCGAGGAGGAGCACGACGCCATCGGCTGGTTCACCCGCCCCGAGGTCGGGGAGTTGCCGCTGGCCTCGGCGCTGTATCTCGACCTGCTGTTTGGCGAGTGAGGGGACTGGCCGGGGGTTTCCCGCGTTCGCCGCTGGGACGGGTTCCTGAATCCGGATGCTCTGGCGCAGACACCGGTCATGGGCGCTTCAGCCTCTCCCTGCATAGAACGGGTTCGAGAAAGGCCATGCCTCATCGATCCACGTGGCCAATGCCTCCCGAACCGCCGTATCCAATTCAGCACGACTCTCGCGCACCCATGAGCTGATTTCCGCGTCGTGGCCCGGGAGGCGACCCGGATAGATGTAGGTACAGCCGATGACATCGTCACCTACGAGGATCGAGTACGTGAAGCCCCTACGCTCCTGGAAGTCCTGGGCATGTCGCACCAGATCGTCCAGGTTCTCTTCCAGCGTCATGGCTACCGGCCATTTCGTCTCTTCTTGGGGACTGAATCCGGGAGTAGATCGGATGTGGTCGATGCTCGACATCCATGCAGCGTGGTCACGGTCGTTGTGTTGCTCGCCCAAAGGTTCCAGGTGAAACTCAGACCAGGCGTACGCATGCGGGACTTCGAAGCTCGGCGGTACGAACGAGTCCTCCATCCCGGCCGAATCTAGCCACGGCTTTAGCCGCACCAGAGCGCCGCGCCACGTTCGGGTCACGCTTGCCCGCCTGCTCCGGATGGTCTCGGATCTCTTGGAGCGGCGCTATAGAAGGGCCGCTGCGTGTTCGATGTTTCGGAGGATCTCTGGTTCGGGGACAGGGAGATGTCGTTCGCTGCGAGGTGCGTCTGGTCGGGGAAGTAGGACGAGACGGTGCACGCCGAGTTCCTCGTATTGGTGGAGAGTCGATGCGTCGAATGTCTCGACGGGTGTCATGGTCACCTCGAGGGGGCCGAGTTCGGCGGGGCGCTCCCAGAGCTCGTGTTCTCTGCTGATCACTTGCATCGCCTCAGCGGCAAAGTCGAGGTCGGTGTTGAACAGATACCAGCCGTGGGCTCGGGTGATAGCGCGGCGCCGTGCGGGCTTCTTGATACCGCCGAGGACGATCGGTGGTCCGCCAGGTTGCACCGGCCGGGGGTGGGCGTCGACCCGGGAAAACGAGACTGTCCGGCCCGAGTATTGGGGTGGATCGCCAGTCCACAACTCGATCAGTGCGTCGAGGTGCTCATCCATCCGCACGCCGCGTTCGGACAGACTGACTCCCACGGCGTCGAATTCGGGTTCGACGTAGCCGGCGCCGAAGCCTGCGATGAGACGTCCGTTTGAAACTATGTCGACGCTGGCGAGTTGTTTGGCTAGGAGTACCGGGTTGTGCAGAGGCAGTTCGATGATCCCGCTTGCGATCCGTACCCGCTCGGTGGCGGTGGCCAACAATGTGAGCGCCGCGATCGTATCGAGGAACGGCAGATCGGGCGGCATCGAGAACCCTTCCGGCTTCGGATACGGCAGGACGACGTGTTCGCCGGTCCACAACGATTCGAAGCCTGCGGCCTCGGCCGCCCGGGCGACCCGCACGGCGGCAACCGGATCCGCGCATGTCCCATAGTTCATCGCGAACAGGCCCAGCTCCATCTAGAGAAGTTACCGAACGAGGGGCGACCAGACTCGCCGCTGACCAGAGCTCAGAGAGCCAAAGAACGCGGTGGCAAGGGGACGCCGATTCGCTCCCAAATCAGCTTTTTGGGCGTTCTGATCGTTCATCGATCCCCGACGAGTGCCAGCCGATCTTGGCGTTGTCGTATCTAGGTGCCATTCTCCGGCGCACGACGCCAAAAGGAGAACCACTCGATGGGCGATGAGCCGGTGACGGTTCGTGGGGCGGCGGTCCAGGCGGCTCCGGTGTTCTTGGATCGGGAGGCCTCGGTGGCGAAGGCCGTCGCCCTGATCTCCGAGGCTGGTCGCAATGGCGCCGAGATCGTTGGGTTCCCGGAGGGGTTCATCCCAGCCCATCCGATCTGGTTCCACTTCCATCCCGGGACCGACCGCCAAGCCACCCGATTCTCGGTGGAGTTGTTCAAGAACTCGGTCGAGGTCCCCGGCAGGGAGATCACCGCCCTGGCGGCCGCCGCCAAGGAGGCCGGAACCTACGTCGTGATGGGCGTGTGCGAGAAGGGCCCGGGCACTTTCGGGACCATGTACAACACGCAGGTCTTCATCAGCCCCACCGAAGGCTATGTCGGCAAGCACCAGAAGTTGGTCCCCACCGTGGGCGAACGACTGGTTCACGCTCCGGGAGGGCCCGACACCTTCGGTGTCTTCAACTCGCCTTTCGGCCCGGTCTCGGGTCTGATGTGCGGCGAAAACTCCAACCCGCTGGCGATCTTCGCTCTGACCGCTGAGGCGACGCGGGTCCATGTCATGGCGTGGCCGAACCACTTCCCCAAGATCGCCTTGCCCATGCCAGAGATCTCACTCAATGCCGCCAAGGCCTTCGCCCAGATGTCAAAGGCGTGGGTCATCAGCGCCTCGTCTGTGGTCGACGACCGCATCCGCGAGATGATCCCGTTCTCCGATGACGACCGCGAGTTCCTCTCCCGAGATGGGGTAGGTGGCGGGTCGTGCATCGTCGCCCCCGACACCCGCCTCGCCGCCGGGCCGGTGCTCGGCAACGAGGAGACGATCGTCTACGCAGACATGGACCTCGACGTCGGCATCCGCATGAAGCTGCGCCACGATCTTGCCGGGCACTACAACCGACCCGACGTCTTCCGTCTACTGGTGAACCGGAGCCCCTCGCCACTCATGCAACAGGTTCCGGCCGGAGAAATCGCCACCCCGGCCATCGAGGTGCCCCAACCACTGGCCCTCGAGTGGACCGACGTTGAAGAGACCGAGCCCGAGCACTCGTAGCCGCTCTTTCTCCAGATTCCCGCCCTTGACCGGATTAGCCATCCCAATCCTGGCGAGGCTGGGTCATGCGGTACTCGCGTAGGAGTGAGATTGCTCCAGCTTCGAGCAATGCCAACGACGCACCTTCAAACGAGTGCTTGACACCCTTGATAGTGCATGAGAAAACCCATTCGACGGCACAGGCGTGCTTCGCTGCAAGGAACGATGTGACGTCCCACCGGTCGATCATGTTGCCTTCTGCGAACCACGATTCGATCCAGCGCTCGACTTGTTCCTTACCTCGGTAAGTGGTGCCATGGGACTCGACAACAACACAGTCGGGTCGAAGAGTTTCCAACACGCGGCCGGCATCGGCATCCTTCCAGCCTCCGACGTAGTCGAGCACGAGCTGCCTGGCACCCTCGTCCTCCACCATACATTGGTTCGTGCTTCCCATTCGGGCCCGTGACCCCTCACCAGGTCAAGTAGGGCAAATCCGCATTGGTGGACGGCTTCGTAAGCGTCGAATCGCAGGCGACGCGGACGGCACTGGATTCGTTCGGGCTTTTGGAGGAGTGAGAGCGTCGATAGGACCGGTCACACATGATCCTGTGGGCTTGCCGCCGGTGACGGGCGACGGCTGTAACGACTCCACGCACATTCCGAGTCCAACCGGTGTGCGCTTTCGTCTTCCCCAATGGGATGTGCAGATGCCGGAGCCTCTCGTGTCGTATTGGACAGCGTGGAACGAAATGGATCTGGAGCGGGTACCACAGCACCTCGCCGTTGCCGTCACCCAGGCGGTCGAATGGAATGATCCACGAGACAGCTTTGTCGGCATCGAAGAGTTGGAGGGCGCAATTCGTCGCCTGCGCGTGAGCAAACCGGGCTATCGGTTCGTCATCGCATCAGAGATCGATCGCCATCATCATCGACTCAGGTATCGGTGGGACATGATCCATCGGGGACGGGTCTTGATGGAGGGTCTCGACGTTGTCACGCTGGACCCTTCGGCTGGTCTGATCTGTCGAGTCGATCGCTTCTTCGGACATCCCACGCCATCGACCCCGACAAGAGCGGTGTGCCCGACGCCCTCCGCGGTGAAATCGGCGGCGAGTGAGTGTCGGCCCTCGACGACTCCTCCTATCTGGAGTCGAGGAGATCGTCGAGTTGAGAAGGGGAGTGCCAAATCGTCGGATGGTCATAGAAGTCAGTTCGCGCCGGGCGGAGCCCTTTCGGGTTGTTTGAAGCGGATGCGTCGGTGTTGGGGGTGGCGGTAGAGGGTGTAGCCGTGCTGGTGGATGACGATGTGGTGGTGGTACCAGCAGAGGGTGATCAGATTGTCCGGGTCGGTGGGTCCGCCTTGGCTCCAGGGGGTGATGTGGTGGATTTGGAGCCGGTTTCTGCTGTGACAGCCGTCGGCGGCGCACTGGTTGTGGTCGCGGTGGATGATGGCTCGGCGTAGGGCGGGTGGGATGGTGCGGGTGTGTCTCCCGTAGCTCATCGGGATGCCGTTCTCACTGTTGACGGTGATTTCGGTGATCCCATCACAGAGGATGGCTTCCAGGGTGTCACGACCGATGCGGGGTCCGGTTTGGAGGACCACTCCCGCCTTCCCACTGCTGGGGGCCGCATGGTCGGCGTCGATGAAGACGGTGATCTGGGCTGGTGGCGGATGGTCTGTGATGCAGAGTGCGGTGAGGGCGGTGGCTTTCCGCCAGGAGGCGGTGCCGTGGCTTCCGTTGGGGAAGGTGGGGAGCTGGTCGGCGGCTTCGGTCAACGCCTTGTCGACGATGGCTCCCGAATACCCGTCGAGTCCTCCCCACAGTTTCCACCAGGATTCGTCTAATGATGGTTGCAGGATCAGATACCGGTCGGAGGCGGTCCGTGCTTCGGTTGTTGTGCTGATCCGGGCCCGCAGGCCCGCCTGGTAACGGATCCCGGCGATGTCGAGATGTTCCAGCCGTCCCACCTGGTCGGGGATGCGGGAGAGGGCTTCGATCCGGTCGAAACTGACCTGACCCGATGTCAGTCCCTCTCTCAGATCGGGGCGATCGATCGTGCGGCGCATGGTCCGGACCAGAGATTTCGCTGTCTCCGAACTCACATCCAAACGGGAGGCGGTCCACTCCGACAGGGAGCGACATCCATCCCCGCTGGCCACCTGCCGGGAATCCAACTCCTCGAGGATGGCCAGGTCTTTGCCGGCCAACCGGGAACGATCCGCCTCGTCGGCGATCAGCTCCTGTTCCAGCCGGTCGGTGGTCCACTCCCCATAACCCATACCTACGAACATACGTTCGCTCTGGGACAGATCAAGA
>Ga0214468_1000040_pt1 | contig 37728 bp, 33 predicted proteins | sample RVTome_9_FD_187334 | JGI IMG/M metagenome (GOLD analysis project Ga0214468, IMG submission 187334) | Soil microbial communities from uranium-contaminated site in the Upper Colorado River Basin, Wyoming, United States - RVT155D38 HiSeq ...
CGGCGAGCGCATCGCCTTCAGCTCGGACCGCGACGGCGACCAGGAGATCTTCACCATCCGCCCGGACGGCACCGGCCTGCGCCGGCACACCCGCGACGAGCGGCGCGACGTCCACCCGTACTGGTCCCCGTCGGGCGACACCCTGATCTTCAACCGCGAGGACGAGGCCGGCAAGCTCGCCCTGTGGACGGTGGGCGCCGACGGCGGCGAGGCGGGGCTCCTGCGGTCGGGCGACGAGGAGAGCTCCTACGCCTCCTACTCGCCCGACGGCTCCCGGGTCGCCTACGTCGCGTGGCTCGACGGCGGCGAGAACGGCGAGATCCACGTGCTCGACCTGGCGAGCGGCGTCGCGACCCGGCTGACCGACAACGAGGTCTTCGACGGCTACCCGGTGTGGGGGCCGGGCGGACGCGACGTCCTCTACTCGTCCCGCAGCGGCCCGACGGGCGACGACTTCGACCTCTACCTCGTCGACGCCGGCGGAGGGACCCCGCGCCGGCTGACCGGCACGGAGGCGACCGACGTCCGCGCCGACTGGTCGGCCGCCGCGGGCAAGATCGTGTTCAACCGCATCCAGGAGTCCGGCGTCGAGATCATGGTCCTCGAGCCGCCCCCGGAGTGACGTCCGCGCCGGTCTCTGCTCCCGTCGGCCGCCCCGTTGGTAGACTCGTCCACGCCATGCCCACCGCGCCCGCCGCCCCCGCCCGCTCCGCCCTCGATCCCGCCGCCCTCGCCCCCTCCGACCGGTCCGTCGACGCGATCCTCGCCGACGCGGTCGGCGGCACCCGGATCTCGGCGGCGGACGCCCACCGGCTGCTGCTCGACGGCGACCTCTACGAGCTCGGGCTGGCGGCGCACGAGGTGCGCAACCGGCTCAACGACCCGGCGATCGCCACCTACAACATCGACCGCAACGTCAACTACACGAACGTCTGCGTCTACCGGTGCCGGTTCTGCGCCTTCTACCGCAAGCCGGGCGACCCGGAGGGGTACCTGCTGCCGTTCGAGGAGATCGGGCGGAAGGTCGAGGAGACGCTGGCGCTGCACGGCACGGGCGTCCTGATGCAGGGGGGCGTCCACCCGGACCTGCCGATCGGCTACTACGAAGAGCTCCTGTCCTACCTCTCGGACAACTACCCGGCGATCCACCTGCACGCCTTCTCGCCGCCGGAGATCAAGTTCATCGCGCGCAAGGAGCGGATGAGCTTCTACGACGTGATCGCCCGGCTCAAGGCGGCGGGGCTGAAGTCGATCCCGGGCGGCGGGGCGGAGATCCTCTCGGATGCGATCCGCAAGCAGGTGCTCGCGTATCCCAAGTGCTCGCCCGAGGAGTGGATCGACGTCATGCGGCAGGCGCACGCGAACGGCCTGCGGACGACGGCGACGATGATGTACGGGATGGGCGAGGAGCTGGTCGCCCGGGTCGAGCACCTGCAGCGGGTGCGCGACCTCCAGGACGAGACGGGCGGCTTCACGGCGTTCATCTCGTGGACCTTCCAGCACGAGCACACCGACATGCCGGAGGTGCCCGAGACGCTGCCGATCGAGTATCTGCGCACCCTCGCCGTGACGCGGCTCTTCTTCGACAACGTCCTCCACTTCCAGACGAGCTGGGTGACCCAGGGCAAGAAGATCGGCCAGGCGGCGCTGTGCTTCGGGGCCGACGACATGGGCTCGATCATGATCGAGGAGAACGTCGTCTCCGCTGCCGGCACCTCGTACCACCTGAGCCAGGAGGAGATGGAGCGGCTGATCTCGCAGGCCGGCTTCGTCCCCCGCCAGCGCACCAACCTCTACGAGCGCTTCGTCGACCGCGCCGACACCGAGGAGCTCGCCCGCCGCTACCGGTACGCCCTGACCCCGAGCTCGCCCGCCGCCACGGCGGCGGCGAGAAGCGGCCGGCAGGCCGGGGCCGAGGTCCAGGCCGGCGCGGAGCTGCTGCCGGTCGTCGGCCAGGGCTGAGGCCGAGCGGCGCCGCTCCGCGGCTACAAAAAGCGGCTACAAAAAAAGGAGGCGGGGGCCGAGGCCCCGCGCCATGAGGAGGACCGTACCGAGGGAGCGGTGTCTCACGTCGCGCCCTCGCTCGTGTGTACGGCGGCGCAGGCGCCGGGTTTCATGTCGAGCGGGCCGGGACCGCCTCAGCCGGAAGAGCGGCTCGAGGAGCCCAGGCTCCCCGGAGGCGGGCCGGCCGAGGGGTTCAGCTTGCCGGGGATCCAGTCGATGGCGCGGAAGCCGCCGCGGTTCGTCCGGCCCGGCGCCGGGCCGGGGTCGGGCCCTCCGTCGCCCGGGTCGGGGGCGCCGGTGCCCGGGTCGTCGCCGGCGGGCGGCGGGTGGTGGCCGGGGACGAACCAGCCGGGCATGACCCACACGGTCGGTCCGCGTCCGTAATAGGGGCTCGCATGGCGGGCGGCGTTGCGCTCGCGCTCGCGGTCGGCCTCGGCCTCGACGCGTAGGGCGGTGGCGAGCTCGGCCATCACCGCCGTCTCGACGGCCTCGCGGCGGGCCTCGGCGGCGCGTCGCTGCTCGGCCGCGGCGCGCGCGAGCAGGGCGTCGCGCTCGGCGGCGGAGATCCACTCGCCGTTCCAGCGCACCAGCCCGCGCCGGCGCATCAGCTCCTCGCCGGTGTACCAGGAACCGCCCTCGCCCTCGCGCTCGAAGCCGAGGTCGCGCATCACCGGCGCCAGCCCGGCGACGTCCGGGTCGAGGGCGGCGGCCAGCCGCGCGGCCTCGGAGTAGCCGGTCGGGAGCTCGTTGCGCCGCGCCCACAGCGCGAGGTCGAGCCAGTCGGCGGCGGCGGCGTCGCGCGCCGAGGTCAGCGCGCGCTTGCGCTCGAGGTAGGTCTCGAGCGCGCTCGGCTCGTAGACGATCCGCGCCACCTTGCTGCGCGGCAGGCGGATCACCCCCTGGTGGAGGCGGATGGCGACCCGGTCGCCCTCGACCCGCGCGACGACGCCTTCGAAGGAGCGGCCGTTCGTCAGGTGGACGTCGTCCCCCGCGGCGGGGGAGGCGGACGCCAGGAGCGACCCGGCGGCGACGAGGAGGGAGGCGAGCCCCGAGGGACGCGCCCGGATCACGTGGTGCCTCCCGCCGCTACGCTCATCGCTCCCCCTCGCCGAGCTCCGTTCGTGGGCGGGCGTCGCCGCCCCGGGATCGCCGGTTCCTGGCCTTCCCCGCCGCAAGATCCGTTCCGGCGACTCGCGCCGCTCGGCGCTGCCGCGCGCGCCCCCCGCGGAGCGACCCCGCCGGAGGACGCCGCCTCCCCGGGCGAGGACGGTCCGCGGCCCCGGAGGGTCACGCCGACGCGTCGACGACCGCCCGCTCGCGCAGCAGGTCGGCGGCCGGGGAGAGGGGGGCGTAGGTGAGGATCTTGTTGATCCGCTCGACGGCCTTCAGGTGGTCGCCGATCGCCTGGTAGACGAGGACCTCGGCGTAGAGCTTGTCGGCGAGGACGTTCATCCGCTCGGCGACTGCGGCGACGTGGTCGCCCTCCGGGAAGCGGGAGAGGTAGGCGGCTCCGTTGTCGACGTCGGAGAAGCTCGCCGCGCGCTCGCCGAGCCGGGGGGCGGCGAGGCGGGCGACCTCGGGCGCGAGGTCCTGGCGGGCGAGCTGCTGGAGGGCGGCGAGGTCTTCGAGCCGCGGCGCCAGCGCGGCGAGGCCGCGGGCGGCGCGCTCGGCCTCCGGCGAGCCGGGGGCGGTCTCCAGCGCCCGCAGGTAGCGGCGCACCGCCTCCGCGCTGTCGCCGAGCCGCGCCTTCGCGTCGCCGAGCAGCAGCGCCGCCTTCGGCGCCTCGGGCGCGTCGGACCAGTTGGACAGGAAGCGCTCGAGGAACGCCGTCTCGACGACGCCCTCGGCCAGGGTCTTCGCCGCCTTCGGGTAGAGGTCGGCCGCCTGGCCGACCAGCGCGTCGCGCTCGCGCTCGAGGCGGGCGAGGAAGTCGCTCTCCGGGGTCAGCTCGCGGACCTCGGCGATCTGGGTCGCGTAGGTGCGCACGACCTCGCCGTAGTCGCGCTCGAGCGCCGGCCGCTCGAGCATGGCGCGCTCGGTGCGGTGGAGCTTGCCGAGGCGGATCTTCTCGGCCGCCGGGCCCTGCGGCCAGGCGACGAGCGCCTCCTCCTCGACGAACCGCGCCGCCGCCTCCGAGACCCGGTCGGGCTTGTCGACGAACTCGTCGCCGGGCAGGACCTCCTGTCCGTCGAGCCAGGCGAGCAGCGCCGCCTGAGTGCGCACCCGGAAGTCGTCCGCCGGCTTCGCCTCGAGCCGCTTGAGCAGCTTCGCCCGGCCGGCGCCGGCCCGCACCCGCTCGTCGAAGAAGGGGTGGGTCCGCCAGTAGCCGTACTGGCGCGACTGCGGGATGCGCGACTGCATCAGGGCGAACAGGCGGTTGGCGCCCTCGGGGTCGAAGCCGGCCGCGGCCGCCCAGCGCTGCCCCTCTTCGTCGGCCTGGTCCTCGTGCTCGCGCGAGAAGCTGCGCAGCAGGAGCTCGGAGACGATCAGGCTGGTCGCGGCGGCGCCCTGGATCAGCTCGCCGCGCTGGTCGCGGTAGCGCGGGTCGAGGCGGTCCATCGGGTCGACCGGCTCCGAGCTCTCGGCGGCGATCACCACCCCGACGAGAAGGACCTGGCTGAGCACGTTCATCAAGGTCGCCTTGCGCTGCACCTTCGAGTGGTGGTCGAGCGCGACGTGGGCGATCTCGTGGCCGAGCAGCGCGGCGAGCATGTCGTCGTCGAGGCCGAGGTCGAGCATGCCGCGGGTGACGAACAGGTGGCCGCCCGGCAGCGCGAAGGCGTTCGGCTCGGGCATGTCGATGACGTGGAAGGTCAGCGGGTAGCCGGCGAAGCGCGACTCGCGGGCGACCCGGTAGCCGATGTCGGCGACGCGGCGCACGTCGGCGGCCCGCCCCATCGCGGCGGGGGCCTCGGACGCGCCGTACTGCTCGACCGCGCGGCGGGCGACCTCGAGGCTCTTGGCGAAGAGCTCGCGGTCGGTGATCTTCGGCGCGGTCTCGGCGGCGGCCGGCGGCGCCGCGGCGGCGAGAAGGAGGGCCGCGGCGAGCGCGGGGACCGCGGCGCGGGCGACCTTCGACGCGCGGGCTCTCGGCGAGGGATCGGGCATGGATGCGAGAACAGGGGGCGAGGGGTCAAACTTCCGCTACGGCGCCGCCTCCGGCGGCCGGTCGCGGTCGCCCGGGAGCCGTGGCTCAGCCGCCCCGGCGCGCTGCCGCATCGCCGGCCGCGAGCGGCAGCGGCCCGCCGCCGGCGTCCTGCGCCTCGTCGTCGTTGCGGTCGGCGGTGCCGTCGGCCTCTCCGGCATCGGCGCCCGCCGGCGGCCGTGGCCCCGCCTCGTCGCCGCCGCGCGCCGCCGCCTCCGTCGCCAGCCGGTCGGCCGTCTCCTCGAGGACGTCCCACGGGTCGGGCCCGGCGCGCGGGGGCGCCGGCCGCGGCAGGGGCGGTCCGAGCCGGGGCTTGCTCCCGGGCGCGATCTCGCTCGTCGGCAGCGGCCGGGGGAGCAGGATGCCTCCCGAGATCACCATCCGCACCCCCTCCTCGACGGTCATCGGCATCTCGATCGCCTCGCTCCGCGGCACGAGCAGGAGGAAGCCGCTCGTCGGGTTCGGCGTCGTCGGCACGAAGACCAGCAGCAGGTCGTCGAGCCGCTCGTCGAGGTGGCCCCAGCGGGCGCCGGCGGTGACGAAGGCGAGGGCGAAGATGTTGGCCTTCGGGTACTCGACGAGAACCACCCGCTTGAACGCCTCGGCCTGGTCGCGCGAGACCGCCTGGAGGATCCCCTTCGTCGCGCCGTAGATCGACTTGGCCACCGGCACCCGGCGGATCAGCCGCTCCATGTTGCGCAGCAGCCGGCGGCCGGCGACCCGCTGCGACAGCCAGCCCAGCAGGAGGACGACGAGCAGGGTGAGGAGCATCCCGAGCCCGGGCACGTGGATGCCCGGCCGCTCCAGCGCGGTGGCGAGGATGCGGTCGAGGAGCGGCGAGAACACGCCGTCCATCAGCTGGAAGAGCTGGACGAGGACGAAGATCGTCAGCGCCACCGGCGCGAGGATGAGGAGCCCCGTGATCAGGGTCCGCCGGAAGCGGGTCCTCCAGTCCTCGAGCCGCTGTCTCGGACGCTTCGCCATCGCCCCGTCAGCGTATCAACTCCGCGCCCCGAAGTGCCGTGGCTGTGGTAGCTTGCGCCCCGGTGAGCGATCTCCTGATCGAGGTGCCGACCCCCCATCCCTCGATGGCCGAGGCGCGGCCCGCGCTCGACGCCGCGCTGGCCGCCGAGTTCCCCGGCGGCATGCTCAAGCGGAGCTGGGAGGGGGACGTCCTCCGCCTCTCCGGCCCCGGGGCCTCGGGCGAGATCGTCCACCAGGACGGCCGGCTGGTCGGCCGCGCCGAGCTCGAGCCCCCGGCGAGCCTGATGCGCGGGGTGATCGAGCAGAAGATCGGCGCCGCGCTGCGGAAGGCGGCAGGCTGAGCGCGGATCTCCCCGCCCCGCCCGACCTGCCGGCCGCCCTCGCCGGCCATGCCGCCCGCCGTCCCGCCTCCCCGTTCCTCTTCTACCCCGACGGGCCCGACTGGCGCTGGCGCTCTTTCGCCGCCGTCGCCGCGGCGATCGAGCGGCTGCGGGCGGCGGTCGCGGCGGGGATCGGCGAGCTGGAGGCCGGACCGGGCCGGCGGGTGGCGTACCCGTACGAGCCGCGGCCCGAGCGGTTCGCGCTCGACCTCGCGATCCAGGCGACGGGTTGCTTCGCGGTGCCCGTCGGTCCCGGCGAGGTCGAGCTCCCGGTCGGCGAGCGCGAGCTGTGGGAGGCGGCCGACGCACCGGCGGCCGCGGGCCGGCTCCCCTGGGGCGGTTCGCTCGCCCGCGCGGCCGCCCGCGGGGGCGTCGTCGCCGCCGGCCGGCCCGTCCCGGCGGACGAGCTCCTCGCCCGGACCCGCCGGCTGGAGGCGCAGATCTCCGGGAGCGCGGGAGGCGGCCGCGAGATCGCGGTCGCCGTCGGCCCGCTCGCCGATCCCGCCGAGCGCGACCTCGTCGCCTGGGCGACCCTGACCGGCGCCGCGCTCGTCCTCGAGCCGGCGGCCGACCGCCTCGTCGACACCGCCGCCTGGGCGCGGCCGACGGTCTTCCTGGGATCGGCCGAGGAGACCCGGCGGCTTCTCGACCGCGCCGACGCCGCCGACCGCGAGGGATGGGCCGGCGTCGCCCGGCGGGTGCGGCGGCTCACCGGCCGGCCGGCGGCGCTCGGACTGCCTTTCGGCCGCCTTCACGCGATGCTCCTGCGCAGCCCTCACCCCCCATCGGCGGATCTCGAGGAGCGAGCACGGTCGCGCGGGGTCGCCCTCTCCGCTCTCCCGCTCGACACGTCGCCCCGAGCCGCCCTGTAACGTTTTTGCCGGTGGATGCCATACCGGAATAGAGGGGCTGAGGAGAGACGCGCGAAAACGGCAGGCCGATGGCCCGAAACGACCAGGAGCGCAGGCGACCGTCCGAGGCCGACCCCGGGCCCGGCCCCGGCACGCTCCTGGCCGGCCGCTTCGAGCTCAGGAGCCTGCTCGGCGAGGGTGCCATCGGCCGCGTGTGGAGCGCCCTCGACCATGGGCTCCGGGAGGAGGCCGCGGTCAAGCTGCTGCGCCCCGAGCTCGCCGCCTCGCCGGAGGTCGCGGCGCGCTTCGAGCGCGAGGTGCGGCTCGCCCGCCGGGTGACCCATCCCGGCGTCTGCCGCACCCACGACCAGGGGCACGACGAGCGCTTCGGCCCGTTCATCACCATGCAGCTCCTCGGCGGCGAGACGCTCGCCGCGCGGCTCGAGCGGAGCGGCTCCTGGGAGCCGCGGGCGGCGGCACGTCTCCTCGCCGCGATCGCCGAGGCCCTCGCGGCTGCCCACGCCGCGGAGGTCGTGCACCGCGACCTCAAGACGGCGAACGTGATGCTGGTGCCGGACGGCGACGGCGTCCGGCCGGTGCTGACCGACTTCGGGCTCGCCCGCACCGTCCTCGTCGAGTCCGGCGCCTCGGCGACCCGCACTGGCGAGATCGTCGGCTCGCCGGCCTACATGGCGCCCGAGCAGGTGCGCGGCGAGCCTGCAGGGCCGGCGACCGACGTCTACGCCCTCGGCGTCATCGCCTTCGAGCTGGTCACCGGCGAGCTGCCCTTCCGCGGCGAGTCGGCCCTGGCCACCGCGATCCAGCGGCTCGAGCGCGAGCCGCCGGCGCCCGGCGAGCGGCGCCCCGGTCTCGACCCCCGCTGGGACGCCGCGGTGCTCCGGGCGCTGGCCCTCGACCCGGTCGAGCGGTTCGCCGACCCGCGCGAGCTGGCCCGCGCGCTCCTGGAGGGCGCCGCCGCCGAAACCGGTCATCCGCTGCCGACCGCCGGCCCGATACGGCACGGGACGCCGCGCCCGGCGGCCGGGGTGCCGGCGCTGCCGGCGGGCGCGCGCGGTCCGGGGCGCCGGGTCTCGGCTCGCCGCGCGACGGCTGCCGTCGCCGCCGCCCTGGCGGTCGCGCTCCTGCCGGCGCTCGGGCTGGCCGAGCGGTGGATCTCGGCGGCGGGCGTCCTGCGGGCGGACGCCGCCGCGAGAGCGCCCGGGCACACGACGTCGGCGACGGGGTCCGTCGTGCCTGTCGAGCACGCACCGGCAGCCGGTCTAGCACCGCCGGCGGTGGCGCCCCGTGAGGGCGAGGTCCGGAGCGCGCCCGTGCCGCCGGCGGGCCGGGAGGACGTCCAGGCGGCCGCCCGCGGCGACGGCTCGGCGGCGAAGGGCGAGCGGGCGCGGGACGAGGCCGAGGCGTGGATGGCCGCCGGCAACGACCGGTTCCGCGGCGGCGACCCGGAGGCCGCCCGCGGCCTGTACGAGCGGGCCGCCGCCAGCTTCCGGCGGGCCGGCGACCGCGGCAGGGAGGCGGCGGCGAGGAACAACCTCGGCAACGCGCTCGCCATCCAGGGCGAGCTCACCGCAGCCACGCCGCACTACCGCGCGTCGCTCGCCCTCCGCCGCCAGGGCGACGACCGGGAGATGCTCCTGCGCACGCTGTTCAACCTGGGCCGCCACCTCTACCGCGCCGCGGACTTCGACGGCGCGCGCACCACGTTCGAGGAGCTGCTGGTCGAGGCGCGGCGCGACGGCGACCGCAAGCTCGCCGCGCAGGGGCTGCTCGCGCTCGCCTCGCTCCTCCACCTGCGCGGCGACCTGCCGCAGGCGGATCGGGCGCTGCGCGAGGCCCTGATCCTGCGGCGCGCCGAGGGCGCAGCCGCGACCGCCGCCTCCGTGGAGCTGAGCCTCGGGCTGGTGCTCGTCCAGCGCGGCGAGCTCGACGAGGCGAAGGCGCTTCTCACCTCGGCGTCGGCGGTCTTCCGCGAGGGCGACCGCTCGGGGCTCGCCTGGACCCTCGACAGCCTGGGCGACGCGCTGGGCCGGCTCGGAGACGACGCGGGAGCGGCGGCGGCGCTCGCCGAGGCGGCGGAGATCTGGCGCGAGGCCGGAGACCGCGCGGCCGCCGCCCGCACCGCCGTCGCGCGGTCGCGGCTGGCGCTCGACCGGGGGCAGCTCGTCGAGGCCCGCCGCCATCTCGAGCCGGCGCTCGCCACCCTGACGGAGATCGGCGGCAGCGAGGGGCTGCACGCGGCGCTCCATGCGCAGGGCGAGCTGGCCCGCCTCACGGGCGATCCGGAGGGGGCTCACCGTGCTCACTCCCGCGCGCTCGAGCTGCGCTACGAGCTCGGGTCGGTCCTCGGCCAGGTCGAGAGCCTGTGCGCCCTCGCCGAGGTGGCGCTGGACCGGCGCCTGCCGGTCGAGGCCGCGGCCCTGGCGCGCGCCGCGGCGGCCGACGCCCGGCGGGCCGGCGCGGCGGACCTCGAGCTCGCCGCCGACCTGCTCCTCGCCCGCGCCCTGCTGGCGAGCGGCGAGGCGCGGGCGGCGCGGGAGACGCTTTCGCGCCACCTTCCGCCGGAGCGCGCCAGCGCCTCGCCCTGGCTGCGGCTGGAGACGGCGATCGTCTCGGCGCAGGTCCGCGCCGCCCGGGGCGACCCCGGCGAGCCGGAAGCGCTCGCGGAGCTCGAGGCGGCCGCGCGCGCGGCCGGCCGACCGGCCCTGGTCTTCGCGGCGGCCCTGGCCCGAGCCACCGCCGCGGGCGCGGCGGGGGACGCCGCCGGCGCCACGGCCCGGCTCGTGGCGCTCCGCGACGAGGCGGACGCGGCCGGCTACGTCTCCTTCGTGCGGCGTGCCGAGGCGCCGGAGCTCTCTTCGTCGCCGCCCGCCCCGCCGCCGCCCTCCTTGAAGCTCGCCGGCTCGATCCGGTAGCGCTTCACCTTGGTGTAGAAGTTCTTGTAGTCGATGCCGGCGAGCCGGGCGGCAGCGCTGATATTGCCGCCCGTCTCGGCCAGGCAGCGGCGCACGTAGTCGCTCTCGAAGCTCGCCACCGCCTGCCGCTTCGCCTCGGCGAAGCCCACCTTCGGCGCGCCCGCGGACCGCGCCAGCGCCGACGTCCCCTCGCCGGCCCGCCCGGGTCCCCCCGCGCGGCCGATCCCCGCCGGTAGGTGCGACGGCTCGATCACCTCGCCGTCGGACACCAGCACCGCCCGCTCCAGGGCGTTGCGCAGCTCGCGCACGTTGCCCGGGTAGTCGTGGGCGAGCAGGCGCGCCTCGGCGCCCTTCGACAGGCGCTTGGCGCCCCGGCCGTGGCGGCGAGTGAGCTCGGCGAGGAGATGGCGGGCGAGGGCCGGCAGGTCCCCCTTGCGCTCCCGTAGCGGCGGCACCCGCACCTCGAGCACCTTGAGCCGGTAGAGGAAGTCCTCGCGCACCCCGCCGTCGGCGACCCTCGCCTCGAGGTCCTGGTGCGTCGCGGCGACCAGCCGCACGTCGGCGCGCTCCACCCGGGTGCCGCCGACCCGCGACAGCTCCCCGGTGTCGAGGACGCGCAGCAGCTTCGCCTGCAGCGCCGGGGTCAGCTCGCCGATCTCGTCGAGGAAGAGCGTGCCGCCCCGCGCGCGCTCGAACCAGCCGGGGTTGTCGCGCACCGCGCCGGTGAACGCACCCCGGACGTGGCCAAAGAGCTCGGCCTCGAGCAGCGTCTCCGGCAGCGCCGCGCAGTTGACCGCGACGAACGGCCTGCCCCGCCGCCGGCTGTTTGCGTGCAGCGCCCGCGCGACGAGCTCCTTACCCGTGCCGCTTTCGCCGCGCACGAGCACCGTCGCGTCGGTGTCGGCGATCCGCCCGACCAGCTCGAGCGTCTCGACCATCGCCGGGTCGTTGCCGACGATCGCCTCGAAGTCGAAGCGGCCGCGCAGCTCACCCTCCAGCTCGGCCACCTGGTCGCGCAGCCGCCGCCGCTCCAGCGCGTTCGCCGCCGCCACCGAGATCAGCTCCGCGAAGCTCGCCGCCGCCGCCGCGTCCCGCCGGTCGAAGGCCTTCTGCACCCGCCGGTGGTCGAGGTAGACGACCCCGAACGTCTCCCCGTCGCGCCGGATCGGCTGGCAGATCACCGACAGGAGCCCGAGCCGCAGGACGCTCTGCCGGTCGCTCACCTCCGGGTCCTCGAGCACGTTCGCCGACCAGAACCCCTCGCCGGTCTCGCGCACCCGCTCGATCACCGTCCGGCTGACCTCGAACTCCGGCCGCTCGAGATCCTCCCGCTCGAGCTTGCGCGCCGCCTGGAACCGCGTCATCCCCTGCGGGTGGAAGAGCAGCACCATCCCGCGCTCCGCCCCGACGAGCTCGATCATCCCGTCGAGCGCGGCCGTCAACACCCCGTCGACCTCGCCCTCCGCGAGCACCGCCTTGCCGATCGCCAGCACCCGGTCGAGCACGCTGGTCCCTTCCTTTCCAGGTTATGGCGATAGTACCACGATCATGGTTGCAGCACCTGAGATCGGAGGCCACCCACGCCGGGCAGGAATCGGTCAAAGCATTCATTTTCAATGAGTTGAGAACGATCACCAGATGGCGCGGCACTTGCCGTGAGAGGTCGTCGAGGCACAAGACTCTGAACCTCCTCGAAAGGAAAAGATGATGACGCTCTCCGCAGACCGTTTCCGTGTTCCCGTCCTCGGCGCCGCGTTGGCGACACTCCTCGGCGCGGCGTCGCCGGCGACCGCGGAGTCGATCACCGCTCCGCTCTTCACCTACGACTGCCCGGCGAGCTGCTCCGCTCCGCAGGAGGTCGTCTACGTCGCGGGCGAGCAGGACGACTTCGCACCGCCGGACGACCCGACCGCTCCGCACCCCGACATTCTCGCCGCCTATCCCACGACACCCTTCAAGGACTTCGACTCGACGACGTCGAATCGCGTCATCACCCACACCTTCTCCAACCTCCCGTCCCGAATCCTCGGGGCGGAGCTCGAGGTCCGGATGAAGCCGCACTCGGACATCGCGGACAACGACGCGCTCCACCTCGTCCAGCTGGGCGGGCAGAGCTTCGCGTACGGAGCACGCATCCGGCAGCTCCCGGCGGCCGGAGGAACGTGGGACAACGGAGATCCGGCGGCGACCTTCGTGTTCGACCTCGACGACCTGTTCGACACGCCGGAAGGAGCCGATCCGCCGGGCAACTCGGTCCTCGCCGAGATGGCCGCCCGCGGTCGGCTCGACCTGCTGGTCCAGGACGACACCGCGATCGACTACGCGATCCTGCGGGTCGAGTACTGCCCGGACTACCTGCTGCTCAACGGCGACCGCTTCCGGGTCGACGTCGAGTGGGAGGACTTCCAGGGAAACACCGGCGTCGGCCACGGGGTGGAGCTCACCTCGGACACCGGGTACTTCTGGTTCTTCCGCGACACCAACGTCGAGCTGGTGATCAAGGTCCTCGACGGGCGGCCGGTCAACGGCCACTGGTGGGTGTTCTACGGGGCGCTCTCCAACGTCGAGTACACGGTCACGGTGACCGACACCCTCACGAACCGGGTGATGACCTACATCAACCCATCGGGCAACCTCGCGAGCGAGGCGGACACCGCGGCATTCCCGGCGGTCGAGTAGCCCTCGGGAGGGAGGTGGCCGGGCGGCTTCGGTCGCCCGGCTCACCGGCCGGGCCGGCGGTCGTGCCCCTCACGCCGGCGGCCCGGCCGTCTTTTTCCTTCGCCTCGGCAGGCCGCGCTGCGGCTCGCCGTTCACGCCCTTTCGTAGTCGTCCTCGAACCGCTCGATGTCGTCTTCGCCGAAGTAGGTGCCGAGCTGGACCTCGACGATCTCGACGAGCTCGTCGCCGGGGTTGGCGATGCGGTGGCGGGCGCCGCGGGGGATGGCGATGTGGTCGCCGGGGGCGAGGCGGTGGACGGCGCCGTCGAGGGTGACCTCGGGGCGGCCGCGGACGACGATCCAGTGCTCGGAGCGGTGGCGGTGGGACTGGTAGGAGAGGCGGTGGCCGGGGGTGACGCGGAGGATCTTCGACTTGAAGCGGTCGGTGTCGCGGAGAACCTCGAAGTCGCCCCACGGGCGGATCTCGAAGCTGTGCTCGGTCGCCTCGCGCCGGCCGGCGTCGCGCAGGCGCTCGACGAGCTCCTTGACCTCCTGGGTGGCGCCGCGGCGGGCGATGAGCAGGGCGTCGTCGGTGTCGACGACGATCAGCCCGTCGACGCCGACGAGTCCGTAGACTCGGTCGCGCAGCGGGAAGACGAAGTTGCCGCCCGAGGCCTGCTCGAAGACGGCGGCGCCGGGCGCTCCGAGGCGCGCCACCTCGTCCCACGAGCCGACGTCGCTCCAGCCCATCGAGGCCGGGACGGTGACCTGCTCGTCGAGCCGCTCCATGATCCCGTGGTCGATCGAGATCGGCTCGATCCGCTCGTAGGTCGCGGCCAGGTTCGACAGGTCGGGGGAGACGGTGCGGATCGCCGACCAGAGCTCCGGCAGCAGGCGCTCGAAGTGCCCGGCCAGGACGTCGACCCGGAAGACGAACATCCCGGCGTTCCACAGCCAGTCGCCGGAGTCGACCAGGCGGCGTGCGGTCTCCGCGTCGGGCTTCTCGCGGAAGCCGCGGACGCGGTGGGCGGTCAGCGGCTCGCGGGCCGGACCGTCGCCGCTCCCGCCCGCCCCCTCCGGCGGCGCGTCCTCCCGAAGGACGACCTCGGGGCCGACCTCGATGTAGCCCATCCCGGTGTCGGGCGCGGTCGGGCGGATGCCGATCGTCGCCACCTCGCCGCGGCGGGCACAGCGCTCGGCGAGGCGGACCGCGCGCAGGAAGGTCTCCTCGTCGGCGATCAGATGGTCGGCGTGGAAGGAGCCGGCGATCTCGTCGCCCTTGCCGCCCTCGAGCAGCAGGTGGCAGGCGAGCGCGATCGCCGGCGCCGTGTTCCGGCCGACCGGCTCGAAGACGGCGCGCTCGGCCGGCAGGCCGACCTCGGCGAGCACCCGCCGGGTCGCCACCTCGCCGCCGGCGCCGGCCACGACGCGCGGCGCCCCGAGCGGGGCGAGCCGGCGCAGCGTCCGCGACAGCAGCGACTCGCCGAGGAGCTCGTTGAACTGCTTGGGGAAGGCGGCGCGGGACACCGGCCAGAGCCGCGTACCGCTGCCGCCGGAGAGGACCACCGGCACCATGGAGGGGGAATGCTACTGCACCGGTGCGGCGGGGCCGGTGAGCGAAGGAGCTCGGTGTCCGGGTTCACCGCCACCCAGGTGTACCAGTAGGTGTCGACGCCGGCGGCCGTTCGGCGGCCCCGCGAGGCGGCGTGGGGGGTAGGATGCCGAAGCCGTGCCGGCGAGCCGAGGGACCGCACGCCGGCGCTCCCCGGCCGATCCGCCAGCAGACCAGGCCATGCCCCGACGCTCCCGACCTCCCGCCGCGCCCCGTTCGATCTCCCGCGCCTCGCTCCGCCCGCTCGCCGCCGGCCTCGCGGCGCTCCTCGCGGCGGCTCTTCTCGCCGGGTGCGGCGGTGCGGGCGAAGGGCCGCTCACCGGTCCCCGGGCGGCGCCGCGCGGGCTGCCGACCTTCGAGCTGGTGGGCACCGCCGAGCTGCCGGCCGGCCTCGAGCTCGACGGCGCCCCGGTCGGGGGGCTGTCGGCCCTCGCCTTCCAGCCGTCGTCCGGCCGCTGGTACGCCCTGTCCGACGACCGCGCGGAGCGCGGGCCGGCGCGCTTCTACACCCTGCGCGTCGACCTCGAGGACGGCGTGCTGGCGGACGGCGCGGTGGAGGTGCTCGAGGCCACCGAGCTGCGCCGGGCGGACGGCGGCTCCTTCGCGGAGGGGACGATCGACCCGGAGGGGCTGGCGGTGGGCGACGGGGGGACGCTGTGGGTTTCCTCGGAGGGCGCGGCGAAGGAGGCGGCGGACCCGTTCGTCGCCCAGGTGCGGCTCGACGGCCGCACGCTGCGCACGCTCGAGCTCCCGGCGCGGTTCGCGCCCGGCGAGGACCGCGGCGTGCGCGACAACCTGGCGTTCGAGAGCCTGACGCTCTCGCCCGACGGCGCCTCGCTCTTCGTCGCCACGGAGAACGCCCTGGCCCAGGACGGGCCGGCGGCGAGCCCCGAGAGCGGCAGCCTGGCGCGCATCCTGCGCTTCGACGCGGCGAGCGGCCGGCGGGTGGCCGAGCACGCCTACCAGGTCGAGCGGGTGCCGATGGTGCCCGCGGAGCCCGACGGGCTCGTCGTCGGCGGGCTGGTCGAGCTCGTGTCGCTCGGCGGCGGCCGGCTGCTCGCCCTCGAGCGTGCCTTCGCCGAGGGGCGGGGGCACGTGATCCGCCTCTACCTGGTCGACCTCGCCGGCGCCGACGACGTGTCGGGCGACGACCGGCTCGCCGCCTCCGGCCGGGGCCGCCCGGAGCCGGTCGCCAAGCAGCGCCTGCTCGACCTCGCCGCCCTCGGCGCGCCGCTCGACAACGTCGAGGGGATGGCCCTCGGGCCCCGGCTCCCCGACGGCCGGCGCCTGCTGCTCCTCGTCTCCGACGACAACTTCAACCCGCAGCAGAGGACCCGCTTCTACGCCCTGGCGATCGGGGGGGACATCGTCCCGTGACCTCGGCCGCCCCGGCCGTGAGGCCGTACCCCGCGCCAGCGGTCCGCCGCACCGTCCGGCACGGTTTCCTCGGCCGGGTCGGCTATCGGGAGGCCGAGGCGCTCCAGGTGCGCCTGCGCGACGCCCTGCGGGCCGGCGAGGGCCCCGAGCACCTGCTCCTCCTCGAGCACCCGCACGTCTACACCCTCGGCCGCAACGCCTCGCCGGACGACCTCGTGCTCGGCCCCGAGGCGCGGGCGGCGCGCGGCATCGAGGTCGCCGAGTGCGACCGCGGCGGCCAGGTCACGTACCACGGCCCGGGCCAGCTCGTCGGCTACCCGATCGTCGACCTCGACCCGGACCGCCGCGACGTCCGGCGCTACGTGCGCGACCTCCAGGAGACGATCGTCCGCACCCTGGCCGACTTCGGGATCGCGAGCGGGGTGCGCGTGGGGCAGGAGGCGGTCGGCGTCTGGGTGGGGGAGGAGAAGATCGCCTCGATCGGCGTCCACCTCAAGCGCTGGATCACCACCCACGGCTTCGCGCTGAACGTGACGACCGACCTCTCCTACTTCGCCGGCATCGTCGCCTGCGGCATGCCGCAGGTGCGGCTGACCTCGATCGAGCGGCTGACCGGCGCCCGGCCGCCCCTGGCCGAGGTCGCGGCGCGCTACGCCGTGCGCTTCGGCGAGGTCTTCGACCGGGAGATGGCGCCGATCGAGGCGCATTGAGCTACCGCTTCCTCGACCACACCGCCGACGTCGGCGCCGAGCTCGCCGCCCCCGACCTCGGCGGCCTGTTCGCCGCCGCGCTGGCCGCATTCACCGACATCCTGACCGAGCGCGAGCGGGTCGAGCCGCGGGAGGAGCGGCGGATCGCGCTCTCGGCCCCCGGCCGCGAGGAGCTCCTGGTCGACTGGCTCGAAGAGCTCCTCTACCTGTTCGAGACCGAGGGCGCGCTGTTCCACGACGCGCGGGTCGCCATCGAGGCGGGCGAGGGCGGTTGGGCGCTGGAGGCGACGGCGCGCGGCGAGGCCCACGACCCGGCGCGCCACCCGGCGAAGGTCCTGGTCAAGGGCGTCACCTACCACGGCCTGGCGGTCCGACCCGCCGGTGAGGGCGGGTGGGTCGGACGCGTCATCTTCGACATCTGAGCGATCCGGCCCCCCGGCCGGCGTCTTCCATTCTCGAGAGCGGGCCCCGGGTCTCCCGTCGCGGACATCGGGTGTGTATGATACACCTCGTGATGCACTTCAGGTGTGCGAGCCGGACTCGGGAGACGGAGGCCCTTCATGCGGACGAACATCGACCTGGACGACGAGCTGGTGAACGAAGCGTTCAAGCTGACCGGAGTACGGACGAAGAAGGAGCTGGTGCACATGGCACTCGAGGAGCTGGTGAAGTCCCGCCGCCGGATGGACTGGCGCGACCTGGTGGGTAGGGTCCGCTTCCACGACGGTTTCGACCCGAAGGCGCTCGGCCGGCCGCGGTTCGTCCGGCCCGTGGACGATGATCCTGATCGATAGCTCGGTCTGGATCGAGGTCTGGGAGGACCGGAGCGGCAGCCATGCCCGGGCCCTCGAAGCCGTGCTCCAGGGCGTACCGCCGGCCTTCACCCGCTTCACCGAGCTCGAGGTCCTGCAGGGCTGCCGCGACGAGCGGGAGTGGTCGCTCTTGACCGAGTTCTTCGCCTCGCAGGAGCGGGTCGGCCTGGGCGACGAGGGTTGGGCCGCGGCGGCGAGGATCTACTTCGACCTCAGGCGCCGCGGGATCACGGTGCGGAGCACGATCGACTGCTGCATCGCGCAGGTCGCGCTCGACCGCGACCTCCTCGTCGTCCACCGCGACCAGGACTTCGAATCGATCGCCTCGATCCGGCCCCTCCGCCAGCTCCGGCTCGACCTCGGTCCGGCGGCGGACGAATTGCACGAGGGACCGCCGGAGGGACGGCGGACGTCCAGGGGGCGGCGATGAGGATCGAGCGGATCGACGAGACGAGGTGGCGGATCCCGCGGCACGGTGGGATGCGGGTGGACGGGGTGGTCTACGCGAGCGAGGCGATGATGGAGGAGATCCGCGGCGACCAGAGCCTCGAGCAGGTGGCCAACGTCGCCCACCTGCCCGGCATCCTCGGCGCCTCGATCGCCATGCCCGACATCCACTGGGGCTACGGCTTCCCGATCGGCGGGGTCGCGGCGATGGACGCCGAGGACGGGGTGGTCTCGCCCGGCGGGGTCGGCTACGACATCAACTGCGGCGTGCGGCTGCTGGTCTCGACGCGGCTCGGCCGCGACGACCTGGCGCCCGAGCTGCCGCGGGTCGTCGACCGGCTGTTCGACCGGGTGCCCACCGGGGTGGGCGCCTCGCGGAGCGACCTGACGCTGTCCGACCGCGACCTCGCGGGCGTCCTCGAGCGGGGCGCGGCCTGGGCGGTCGAGAGCGGGCGAGGCGAGGCGCGCGACCTCGACGCGATCGAGGAGGGCGGGGCGCTCCCCGGCGCCGACCCCGAGGCGGTCTCCTCCCGCGCCTACGAGCGCGGCCGCAAGCAGCTCGGCACCCTCGGCTCGGGCAACCACTTCGCCGAGGTCCAGTACGTCGCCGAGGTCTACGACCGCGAGGCGGCCGAGGCGTTCGGGCTCGCCGAGGGGCGGGTGACGGTGATGATCCACTCCGGGTCGCGCGGGCTCGGCCACCAGGTGTGCAGCGAGCACCTGAAGGTGATGCAGGAGGCGGTCGCCCGCTACGCCATCGAGCTGCCCGACCGCCAGCTCGGCTGCGCGCCGATCCGCTCGCCGGAGGGCGAGCGCTACCTGGCGGCGATGGCGGCGGCGGCGAACTTCGCCTTCGCCAACCGGCAGGTGATGACCCACCAGGCGCGCCGCGCCATCGCCGAGGCGCTCGGCGGGGACGCCGGGCTCGAGGTCGTCTACGACGTGTGCCACAACATCGCGAAGTTCGAGCGCTTCGACGAGGTGCCGGGGGTAGACGGCGGAAACGCCGGCGGCGCGGGCGGTGACGGCCGCCGCTCGACGCGCGGCGGCGTCCACGTCTGCGTCCACCGCAAGGGCGCGACCCGCGCCTACCCGCCGGGACACCCGGGCGTGCCCGAGCGCTACCGGCCGGTCGGTCAGCCGGTCCTCATCCCCGGCGATATGGGGCGCTACTCCTACGTCCTCGCCGGTGCCCACCGCGCCTACGCCGAGACCTTCGGCTCCGCCTGCCACGGCGCCGGCCGGCGGATGAGCCGGAAGCAAGCGAAGAAGGCGGCGCGCGGCCGCTCGCTGCTCGACGAGATGACCCGCCGCGGTGTCATCGTCCGCGCGGCCGGGATGGCGACCGTCGCCGAGGAGATGCCCGAGGCCTACAAGGACGTCGCTGACGTCGTCGACGTCGTCGACCGCGCGGGGATCGCGCGCAAGGTCGCCCAGCTCCGCCCGCTCGGGGTGGTCAAGGGCTGACGCGCGGGCGGGCGGGAGCGCCGCGGTCCACGTTCTGCCGGGGCAGTCCACGGGCGAGCGAGCCCGGGTGGCTCGCCCTTCGGCTAGCCTACGGCGATGGCTGATCCGCGCCAGCGCGCCTCCTTCTCGATCGGGCTCAATGCGGTGATCGTCGCGGTGACCCGCGACGCGCCGCGGGTGTTGACGGTCGCCGGGCCGCGGGGGGAGGCGGCGCTGCCGTTCGGGCTGCTCGACCCGGAGAGCGAGCGGACGCTCGAGCTGGCGCTGCGGGTGCGGGTGCGCGAGCAGGCCGGCCTCGAGCTCGGCTACGTCGAGCAGCTCTACACCTTCGGCGACCGCGACCGCGACCCCCGGGTGCGCCGGGAGGGGGTGCGGCCGATCTCGATCGGCTACCTCGCCCTGATGCGCGAGGCGGCGCCGTCCGACGGCGCCGCCTGGCGCGATGTCTACCGCTTCTTTCCCTGGGAGGACTGGCGGGAGGGGCGGCCGGGGGTGCTCGAGCGGGAGATCGTCCCCGGGCTCGACCGCTGGGTTCGGGCGGCTACCGGCGCGGCGGACCGGCGCCGGCGCCGGGAGCGGGCCGACATCGCCTTCGGCCTCGCCGGGGTGGCCTGGGACGGCGAGCGCGTGCTCGACCGCTACGAGCTCCTCTACGAGGCCGGCCTGGTCTCCGAGGCGCGGCGCGACCGCCGGCCGCGGCGCTCCGAGGCGGGCGGCGACGCCGGTGGCTCCGGGCCGGCAGGCAGGGGAGCCGGTGCTGCGGGTGGCGGCGGCGAGCCGATGGCGCTCGACCACCGCCGCATCCTCGCCACCGCTCTCGGGCGGACCCGCGGCAAGCTCAAATACCGGCCGGTGGTCTTCGAGCTCCTTGCCGACACGTTCACCCTGCTCCAGCTCCAGCGGGTCGTCGAGGCGCTCGCCGGGGTGCGCCTGCACAAGGGGAACTTCCGGCGGCTCGTCGAACGCGGGGGCCTCGTCGAGGGGACGGGATCGCGGGCGCCGAGCGGCGGGCGGCCCGCCGAGCTCTTCCGGTTCCGGCACGAGGTGCTCCGCGAGCGGCCGGCGCCCGGAGTGGGGCTGCCGGGGGCGCCGCGATAAGCCTGGGGCGGGGCCGGGGACAGGTGACCTCCGAGGGAGCTCCCCGACGCCACTTCTCCCGCTCCGCCGGGAATCGCGCTGGCCGGGAGGCGGTTGACTTTGGAAAATGCTCAGGATTAGCATAAGGCCGAGATAGAGAGATCCTGAGCGTAGATGGCCGGCCGGCGGCCGGCTTTTTTCAGGGCGTGGATATACTCAATCTGAGTTTATTGACCACCACCCGGGCAGAGAGGAGCGAGCCGAGATGACCGCCCCGACGACCGTCCCCCGCACCGAGCCGGAGCTGGCCTACACGCCGGAGATCGCCCGCCGCACCGCCGCCGTCTACGAGCGGGTGCGCGGGGTGATCCCCGAGATCGAGTGGCCGGTCCACGCGCCGTACGTCGCGGCGATCGAGGAGCTCAAGCGGGAGCGCAAGGCGGTGGTGTTGGCGCACAACTACCAGACCCCGGAGATCTTCCACGGCGTGGCCGACTTCGTCGGCGACTCGCTGGGCCTCGCCCGGCAGGGAGCGGCGACCGACGCCGAGGTGATCGTGCTCGCCGGCGTCCACTTCATGGCCGAGACGGCGAAGATCCTCTCGCCGGAGAAGACGGTGCTGATCCCCGACCCGCGTGCCGGCTGCTCGCTCGCCGCCTCGATCACCGGCGCCGACGTCCGCCTGCTCCGCCAGCGCCACCCCGGCGTGCCGGTGGTCAGCTACGTCAACACCTCGGCCGAGGTGAAGGCCGAGAGCGACGTCTGCTGCACGTCGGCCAACGCGGTGGCGGTCGTCGAGTCGCTCGGCACCGACCGGGTGATCTTCCTCCCCGACGAGTTCCTCGGCCGCTACGTCGCCCGGCACACCGACGTGGAGCTGATCCTGTGGCAGGGGCACTGCGAGGTCCACGAGCGGTTCACCGCCGCCGAGATCCGCGCCTACCGCGAGCGCTTCGGCGAGATCGAGGTGCTCGCCCACCCGGAGTGCCCGCCCGAGGTGCTCGCCGAGGCGGACTTCGTCGGCTCGACCTCCGGGATGATCCGTCACGTCGGCGAGACGAAGCCGCGGCGGGTGGTGATGATCACCGAGTGCTCGATGAGCGACAACGTGGCGGTCGAGCACCCCGACGTCGAGTTCGTCCGCCCGTGCAACCTGTGCCCGCACATGAAGCGGATCACCCTGCCGAAGATCCTCCGCTCGCTGGAGACGATGGAGACCCGGGTCGAGGTCGACCCGGCGGTCGGCGAGCGGGCGCGCCGGGCGGTGGAGCGGATGCTCGCGGTCGGCCGCCGCGAGTCGGCCGGGAGGGTGCATTGACCCGCGGCCCGGCGCGGCGGGTGCGCACCCGCCGCGCGGCGGATCGGAGCGGGGCGCGCGCCCTGGCCGGCGGCGCGGGCCCCCCGGGGCTCGTCGCTGGCGACGAAGCGGTCGACGAGGTGCGCACCGGCGAGGTCCTGGTGATCGGCGCCGGCGTCGCCGGCCTGGCGGCCGCCCTCGGCTGCGCTCCGCGCCGGGTGACGTTGCTCACCAAGGCGCCGCTCGGCGCCGGCGGCTCGACCGCCTGGGCGCAGGGCGGGATCGCCGCCGCCCTCGCCGCCGACGACGCGCCCGCGCTCCACGCCGCCGACACGCGGGCCGCGGCGGCCGGGCTCGCCGTCGACGCGGCCGTCGAGCGGCTGACGGAGGAGGGCCCGCGGCGGATCGCCGCGCTGCTCGCCCTCGGCGCCCGCTTCGACCGCGATCCCGTGACCGGCGGGCTGGCGCTCGGCCGCGAGGCCGCCCATGGCAGGCGCCGCATCCTCCACGCCGGCGGCGACGCGACCGGTGCCGAGCTGTCGCGCGCGCTGGCCGCTGCCGTACGCAGGGCCGGGAACGTGCGGGTGGAGGAGGGGAGCTTCGCCCTCGACCTCGCAGTCGATCCGCGGGGCGGCCGGCGGCGGGTCGTCGGCGCCTTCGCCCTCGACCCCGACGGCCGCCGCGTCCTCCACCTCGCCGGCGCCGTCGTCCTCGCCACCGGCGGCGCCGGCCGGCTCTACCCGCACACGACGAACCCGCCCGAGGTCACCGCCGACGGCCTGGCGATGGCCGCCCGGGCCGGCGCCCGCCTCGCCGACCTCGAGCTCGTCCAGTTCCATCCGACGGCGCTGGCCGCGCCGGTCGCCACCGGCGGCTCCGACGTCATCCCGAGCCGCTGCTCGCCTGCGAGCGGAGGCGAGGAATCTCCCCGGTCCGCGCGCGGCGACCGCCCCGCCGCCGCCCCGCCCCTCCCGCTCCTCACCGAGGCGCTCCGCGGCGAGGGCGCGGTCCTGGTCGACGAGCGCGGGCGCCGGTTCATGCCCGACGAGCACCCGGCGGGCGAGCTCGCCCCGCGCGACGTCGTCGCCCGCGCGATCCACCGGCGGCTCGCAGCCGGCGGCCGCGTCTACCTCGACGCCCGCGCGGCCCTCGGCGACCGGTTCCCCGAGCGCTTCCCGACCGCCTTCCGCGCCGCCCGCGCCGCCGGGCTCGACCCGCGGAGCGAGCCGCTGCCGGTGGTGCCGGCCGCGCACTACCACATGGGCGGCGTCGCCACCGACCTCGCCGGCCGGACCAGCCTCCCCGGCCTCTGGGCCTGCGGCGAGGCGGCGTCGAACGGCGTCCACGGCGCCAACCGCCTGGCCTCGAACTCGCTGCTCGAAGGGCTGGTCTTCGGCGCCGCCGTCGCCGACGAGCTGCGCGCGGCACCGGTGCCGCTGCCGTCGGCCGACCCGGCGACGCTGGGGCGGCTGGAGATCGGTCGAAGGGGAGGCTCAGGCAACGACGACGCGCCGGGCTCCCGCCGGGAAGTCGTTGACTCGGTGAGAGGGAACGACGCGGTGAGAGAGAAGGACGCCGGTCCGGCCGAGCGGCGGGTATCGGTCGGCGGCGGCGGCGTGGACGTTCCGCTCGCGGAGGTCCGTCGTCGCCTGCATGCGGTGATGGAGGAGCGGGTCGGGCTGGTCCGGAGCGGCGAAGGATTGCAGATCGCGGCCCGCGAGCTGGAGGCGCTGGAGCGCCGGCTAGGGGCCACGGCGGGCGCCGCACCGGGCGGCGATCGAGCGCCGGACGTTTCCGCGGAAACGCGCGAGCAGGCCGAGAGCGCGAACCTCGTCCTCGCCGCCCGCCTGGTCGCCGCGTCGGCCCTGGCCCGCACCGAGAGCCGGGGCGCCCACTTTCGCGAGGATTGCCCCGGAGAGGACCCCGGCCAGCGCCACCGCCTCTTCACCCGCCTGCTGACGGACGGCTCCATCGAGGTCGTCCCCGCGCGGCGTCTCGGTTCGGGCGCGGCGGCCGCCGGCGCGGTGGGGAGGCCGTCGTGAGGCGCGGCCCGCGCCCGGTGCCCTCGGCGGTGCCCTCGGCGGTCCCCTCGGCGATCTCGTCCGGACGCCCGGCGGCGGACCGTCCTACGGCCGCCGCCGTCGAGCTCGCCCCGCTCTCTCCGCTCGTCTACCAACCGGTGGTCCGCCGGGCGCTCGAAGAGGACCTCGGGCGGGCCGGCGACCTGACCACCGACGCGATCGTCCCCGCTGAAACGACGGCCAGCGCGCGGATCGTCGCCCGGCAGGCCGGCCGCGTCGCCGGGCTGGACGCCGCCGCGGCGGCGTTCCGCCTGCTCGACCCGGCGGTCGAGGTGACGGTCGAGGTGCCGGACGGCGCCGACGCCGAGGCCGGCGCCACGCTGGCGGTCGTCGCCGGCTCGGCGCGCGCGATCCTCACCGGCGAGCGGGTGGCGCTCAACCTCCTCGGCCGGCTGAGCGGCATCGCGACCGCCACCCGCGACGTCGTCCGCACCGTCGAGCGGGCGAGCCCGCGCTGCCGGGTCGTCGACACCCGCAAGACCACCCCCGGCCTGCGGGCGCTCGAAAAATACGCCGTCCGCGCCGGCGGCGGGGCGAACCACCGGTTCGGGCTCGACGACGCGGTCCTGGTCAAGGACAACCACCTTGCCCTGGCCGGCGGGGTCGCCGCGGCGGTCGAGCGGGTGCGCGCGCGGGTCGGGCACCTGGTGCGCGTCGAGGTCGAGGTCGACACCTTGGGGCAGCTCGACGAGGCCCTCGCCGCCGGCGTCGACGCCGTCCTTCTCGACAACATGGACCTCGCCACCCTCCGCGAGGCGGTCCGCCGCACCGCCGGCCGCGCCGTCCTCGAAGCCTCCGGCGGAATCACCCCCGAGACCGCCCCCGAGATCGCCGCGACCGGCGTCGACCTCCTGTCGATCGGCTGGCTCACCCACAGCGTCCCGTCGCTCGACGTGGCGCTCGAGGTCGAGGCGCGGTCGTAGCCCGCACCTAGCGTTCGGGGACGCCGTCGGCGAGCAGGTGCTCGAGCAGCGGCTCGTCGCCGGCGGCGAGGCTCGTGAACTCGACCCCGACGTCGAAGCCCTCGGGCCGCGGGATGCACCACACGGCCCGCGCCCGGCAGCGGATCACCCCTCCGGCGAGACAGATCTCGAGCCGCATCTCGGTCCCGCGCTCGATCGCCACGGAGGACCGCAGGTGCGCACCGCCCCGGCCGACGACGGCCAGGCGGAGGTAGGCGCACGCGCCGTCGTCCTTCCACCAGACCACGGGCCGTATCGCCCGCACCCGCGGATGGCGGCGCGGGGGGCTCCACTGCGGTTCGGCGGGTCCTTGCACGGGTTCGCTCCGGAGACGTACGTCTCCTCCACGGGAGCGACCAGCAATCGCCTTGCCAGCGGGGGATTCTCGCCGCTGGAGGCGATCCGTCAGTCGACCGAGTGGCCGTGGTAGAGCAACCATCCCCGCGCCTCGGCGCTGCCCTGCCGGGCTGCGACGCGCCTCCACTGCGCGGCCTGGACCTCATCCCGCGGGAGGCCGTGCCAGCCCTCGTCGTAGAGGCGACCCAGGTCGCCGATTGCCCACCAGTTGCCCGCCTCCGCCGATCTCGTCAGCCAGACGAGGCCCTCGGCCAGGTCCTGCTCGACGGTCGTGCCCTCGAGGAGGGCGTGGCCGTAGAACATCATGCAGAAGCTGTCCCCGGCATGGGCGCATCGGCGGTAGAGGCGCAGGGCCTCGATGTCGTCACGCGGCGCGCCGCGACCGTTCCGGTGTGCCGCGGCGAGCAGCCTGACTGCGGCCGTCTCGCCGGCCGCGGCGGCCACGCGTGCGAGGCGGACGGCACGCTCGGCGTCGGCGGCAACTCCGACGCCGTCGTAAAGGATGATGGCGAGCCAGGAGGCTGCGGCCCGATCGCCCTCTCCGGCCAGCGCCTCCAGCCGCGCGACACCCGCCGAGTAGAGGCCGGCTACGATCGGAAACCGGCGAGCCTGTCCGGCGAGGCGCACAAACCCGTCGGAGCCGACCCGTGCGGCATCGGCGAGCAGCTCGCGCGCCCTCGCGGGATCTCGACCGACACCGGCCCCGGTGGCATAGAGCCAGGCGAGGGTCTCGAAGGCGAGCGGGTCGGCCTCGTCGGCCGCCGCCCGCTCGAGCAGGGCGAGGGCGCGGCCGGGGTCACGATGCTCGCCCGCGGCGGTCCATAAGGCCAGCCCGAGGTCGTAGGCTGCGCCCGCCTCGCCGGCGGCCGCCGCGGCCTCGAGCCACGGCCGAGCGGCGGAGGGCTCCGGTCGGACGCACCGCTCGATCCCGTAGAGGAGGACCTTGCCGAGATACGCCGCCGAGGCCGTGCTCCCGGTACCGGCGGACCGTTCGAGCCAGCGCCGCCCCTCGACGCACGGCCCTTCCTCGCCGTGCTCCACCAGGGTCAAACGAGCGACCTCGAGCATCGAGACGACGTTGTCCAGCTCCGCGGCGCGGCGGTACGAGTCGACGGCATGTCTCCGCTCGTCCTCGTCGAAACCCCTGCCGGTCCACTGCATCCAGCCGAGGTTGTGCCAGGCCCAGGCGACGCCGTCGGCAGCTGCACGCTCGAGCCACAGCCGGGCCTGCCGGTGGTCGGGGACGCCCCCGACCCCGGAGAGCGCCGCCGTCCCCACCAGATACTGGGCGTAGGAGTCGCCCTCGGCGGCGAGCGCTTCGACGGTGCGCCGGGCCTGCCGGTAGAGGTCTGGAGCGCGGTCGGGATCGCGGATCTCACCCGTGCGGTCGAGCTGCAAGATGAGAGCGAGGCGGCAGGATGAGACGGCGTCGCCGCCCGCCGCGGCACGCTCGAACAGCTCCCGCGCCGCGGCCGGGTCATGGCGTCCGCCAGTGCCGGCGTGGAGTGCCTCCGCACGGATCAGCAGATCGTGGGGCGAAGCCGCCGGTTCCGGCTCGGGCGGCGGATCGGCGGACGCCTCGGCTCCGGCGGGCGCGCGCGCCGTCAGCCGAGTCGGGACGGTCCCCGCGAGCGACACGTAGGCCTTGCGGATCTCGGCGTCGATCCACGCCGGGTCGGAGCGCGGTGGCCGAAGGGCCCGCGCTTCCCGCAGCAGGTCGATCGCCTCCCGCGGCCGATGCGAGGACAGACGGGAGCGGGCGACGGCTCGCAACACGGTCTCGGGCGGCGTCGTCAGCGCCTGCCGGGCGTCGGCGAGGAGGGCCTCGAGATCCCGGTGGCTCCCACGCTGCTCCAAGAACACAGCCAGGCTCCCCCATCCCTGGGCGTTCATCGGATCGATCTCGACGATTCGCCGCAGCGCCTGCTCGGCGAGCTCGAAGCGCTCCGCGCTCCTCGCCGTTCCCGCCAGCTCCTCCAACTCCCGCACGCTGTCGGGCAAGACGCGCAAACGCTCCGGCAACAGATCCGACGCCTGCTCTCCGCGGCCCGCTCTGGACAGCAGCGACGTGGCACAACGGGCCACGGCGAGCTCGTCGTCGGCGGTCCTCCGCTGGCAGATCTGGCGGGCGGTTTCCGCGAGGCGGTCGGTGTGCCCCTGCCAGTCGAGAAGCGTCAGCAGCTCGACCGCCGCGTCCTCTCGGTAGCCCTCGCCAGCCAGGCTCGCCCGATAGTGCTCTTCCGCCGCGGCCAGGTCCTCTCGCAATGCCGCCGATCGCGCCGCGAGCAGGTGGCCGGTGGCTGTCCGAAGAGGCTCGGCGCTGGCGAGAAGCCGCTCGGTGAGCGCGTCGGCTCGTGCTGCCATTGTTTCGCTGTAGATCAGAATGCCCCACAGCGCGTCGACGAGCGCGGGGTGAAACTGGTTTTCGATCTGGGCCTCCAGCAAGCCTGCAGCTTCCTCGAGATCTCCGCGAGCCGCGAGGGCGTCGGCCAACGCCATCGTCCGCTCGTGTCGGAAAGAAACCGGCTTACGACGCTGCCAGTCGCGCAGCAGACGGAATCGCTTCTCCTCCATCGCGCCGAGCTGGTACACCACGTCGAGCGCCTCAAGGAGCGGTTCGGCGTCCGGCTCTGCGGCCAGGCGCCGCTCGAGAAGGGGTGCGACGGCCTCGGCCGGCAGCTCGCCGCGCCAGGTCTCGTTGACCTTCCGGGCCCAGCCGCCGATGACGCGGAACACCCCTTCCGTCGGGGCCGCGCGTACGAGCTCGAGGAACAGCTCCTGGGCAGCCGGGCGTTCAGAGCAACCGGAGAGCGCCGAGGAGATCCGCCCGGGCAGCTCGTCGTCCGGCCGCGTCGGGCTGCCATGGGCGACCCAGGTCGCCCGCAACAGCTCGATGCGCTCTTCGCAACGGGCGGGCACCTCGAGCCGGTGCGCGGCCGCGAGGGCCGCGTCGGCTCGCGCTTCGGGAGAGAGATCGTCCAGCTCGGCCTGGAGGCCCGCCGAGTCGCCGTCGGCGGCCGCCATCTGGACGAGGGCGCTCGCCGCCTGGCCGGACGCAGGGGTGGTCTCGGGCTCCGCGGCGATCCGCTCGAGGCAGGTCCTGGCCGCCTCGCGACGCCCCGGGTCGGCGTCGCGCGCCAGGCGTCGGCACACGTCCAGGGCGCGGTCCGACGGAGGTGCGGAGAAGAAGTCGTGGAGGAGCCGCTCCGTGGCGATCGGGTCCTGCTCGCGCAGAGGCGAGTCCAGCCAGCGCGCGACGAGGTCCGGGTCTGCCGGTGTGACCGCAGCCCAGCGCCGCAAGACCTCCGCATGGCGGGACTCGTTCTTCTGCCGGGCGTGGTGCCGGGCGAGGAGGCCGTAGCCGATCGGACGCTCCGGGTGACGCTCGATGTAATCGTCGAGAATCGCCTCCGCGCGGGTTTCGTCGCCCGCCCGCTGCAGACTCTCGACCGCCTGCGACAGCGCGAGGGCGTCGCCGGGGAAACGGGCGTAGACCTCCAGCACCCTGCGGCTCCTCTCGGCTGGGTCGTCGATCTGCAGCGCCGGGAACAGGTGAGGCGCGGCGTCGTCGGGGCGCAGGCGGCGCCACCGGTCGAGGACGCGCTGGAGGGTCGCTTCGGTGGGCGGCGGGTCGACGCCCGCAGCGAGAGCCTTGACGCGGTCCAGTATGACCTCGGACTGGACGACCGCGCCCCAGGCCGACATCACCCACATCGGCTCGGCGTCGTCCATCTCCAGCGCCGCGGCCCAGACAGCTTCGGTCGAAGCTTCGAGCTCGGCGACGTCGGGCATCTCTTGCGCGACTGCGTCCTGCGCCGGCAGGGTAACGGCCGAGAGTTGCATGCCGAGCGCACAGAGACCCATGGCGAGCAAACGCCTCGCCGGGGGCGGCATCGCACGGCGGCAGATCGGCATCACGAGAGACTCGGCCGAAGCTTAGTACACCGCTCCGCACCGCTCCGCAAGTAACTACGTGGCCTGGCCGTCACCGCCCACGCCCCCGGGCTGCTGGGAGAGGAATCGTCGCCAGGGGCGGCTCCGTTAGACTGCCCGCGATGCACGAGACCCTGGTCCAGATCGGCACTCCGTCCCACTCGCCCTCTCCCCCCGCCGGCGGGCCGCCGCGCCGCGAGGGGCGGCCGCCGTGGCTGCGGGTCCGGCTGGCGACGCCGAAGGAGTTCCACGAGGTGCGGCGGCTGGTCGAGCGGCTGGAGCTCAACACGGTCTGCGCCGAGGCGCGCTGCCCGAACATCTACGAGTGCTGGGGGCAGCACGGGACGGCGACCTTCATGATCCTCGGCGACACCTGCACCCGGCGGTGCGGGTTCTGCGCCGTCACGAGCGGCCGCCCGCCCGCCGGCCCGGACCCGGACGAGCCGCGGCACGTCGCGGAGGCGGTGGCGACGATGGGGCTCCGGCACGCGGTGATCACCTCGGTCGACCGCGACGACCTGCCGGACGGGGGTGCGCGGCACTGGGCGGCGGTCATCGAGGCGGTCCACGAGGCCAACCCGGCGACCGCGGTCGAGGTGCTCACCCCCGACTTCCGCGGCGTCGGCGACGCGCTGGACGTGGTGCTCGGCGCCCGGCCGGAGGTCTTCTCGCACAACGTCGAGACGGTGCCCCGGATGTACCCGAAGGCGCGGCCCGGGAGCCGCTACGAGCGCTCGCTCGCGCTGCTCGCCGAGGCGGCGCGCCGGCGCGACGCCGGTCTGTACGCCGGGCGGGTCAAGACCGGGATCATGGTCGGGATCGGCGAGACGCCCGAGGAGGTCCGCGCCACCCTCCGCGACATCCGGTCCGCCGGGGTCGAGGTGGTCACGCTAGGCCAGTACCTCCAGCCGACTCGCGAGCACCTCCCGGTCGATCGCTGGGTCCACCCAGACGAGTTCGCCGAGCACAAGGCGTTCGCGCTCGCGCTCGGCTTCGCCCACTGCGAGTCGGGCCCGCTCGTCCGCAGCTCCTACCACGCCCACGAGCACGCGCCGGCGGCGGCCGGCTAAGGATCCGCTCAACTCCGGCCGTCTCGTTCCTCTCGGACCAGGGCTGCGAAGTCGATCTCGGGCAGCTCGTCCAGTGGCGCTGTCGGTCGTATGACGAGTCCGCCCGCGCGTCGAGCCAACCGCATCCGTCCGGAGCGATCGCTCGTCTGCTCGTCGTCAGCGTGCTTGTCCTTAGTAGTCTTCACGACATGACGATACAGTCTGCGGACGAATCGTGCGATCTGATCGGCCGGGTGGCGCTGGTCACCGGGGCGAGCTCGGGGCTGGGGCTGGCGGCGGCGCGGGCGCTCGCGGCGCGGGGCGCGCGTCTGGCGGTGTCCAGCCGCGGCGGCGAGAAGCTGGAGACGGCGCGGCGGGAGCTGGCGGAGGCGGGGGCGGAGGTCGTCGCGGTGCCGGCCGACGTGTCGCGCCGCGAGGACCTCGAGCGGCTGGTCGGCGAGGTGGAGGAGCGGCTCGGGCCGGTGGACGTCCTGGTCGCCAACGGCGGCGGGCCGCCGCGCAAGGCGGCGGCGGAGCTCGACGAGGCGGACTGGGAGGCGGCGATCCCGCTCGTCTTCCTGTTCGTGCCGCGGCTCTGCCGGCGGGTCGTGCCGGGGATGCGCGAGCGCGGCTGGGGGCGGGTGGTGGCGATCAACTCGGTGTCGACCCGCCAGCCGATCCCCGGGCTGGCGCTGTCGAACACGCTGCGCCCGGCGGTGTGGGGCTACCTCAAGACGCTGTCGGCCGAGGTGGCCGCCGAGGGGGTGACGGTGAACGCCGTCCTGCCGGGCTACACGCTGACCGACCGGCAGCGGCAGCTCTACGCGGGGCAGGCGGAGGCCTCGGGCCGGCCGCTCGAGGAGGTCGTCGCCGAGCAGGCGGCGGCGCTGCCGGCGGGCCGGATGGCCGAGCCGGACGAGATCGGCGCGGTCGTCGGCTTCCTCTGCTCGCCCGCGGCCTCCTATCTCACCGGGCAGGCGATCGCGGTGGACGGCGGCTACGTCCGCGCCTTGCTCTGACCGCCGCCACCCTCCCGTCCCGACCGGTTCCACGCCTTGCCCAGCCAGTGGCCGGCGGCGAAGACGACGAGGTCGACGGCGACGTTGGGCAGCCGCTCGGCGCCGGAGATGCGGAACAGCTTCTGGACGTCGTCCCGCCGCTCGGCGTACTGCTCGATCACCTCGTAGGCGACCGCGGCGAGCATCGCCCAGCGCAGCGGCGTCTCGGTGAGCCCGGCGGCGAGGCCGGTGCCGAAGTGCACCACCGTCCAGGGGTCGATCGCCGCCTGGTTCTGCTCGGACTTGCGGAGGGCGACGAGCTTCAAGCGGTGGCCCGGCCGGCGGCGGGGTGTCGTACCTCGCGCCCGGCGAGGCCGGCCAGCCGCTCGATCCAGGCGTCCATCCCCTCGCCGGTGCGGGCGGAGGTCTCGAGGATCTCGAGCCCCGGCCGGACGCGGTCGACGGCCTCGCGCGCCGCCGCGCGGTCGAAGCCGACGGCCTCGGCGAGGTCGATCTTGGTGATCACCGCGAGGTCGGCGGAGTTGTAGATCGTCGGGTACTTGAGCGGCTTGTCCTCGCCCTCGGTGACCGAGAAGAGCACCGCGCGCAGGGTCTCGCCGAGGTCGTAGCTCGACGGGCAGACCAGGTTGCCGACGTTCTCGATGAAGAGCAGGTCGAGCTCGGTGAGGTTCCAGCCGGCGAGCGCGCGGCCGACCATCTCGGCGTCGAGGTGGCAGACGGTGCCGGTGGTGATCTGGCGGACCGGGGCGCCGGAGGCGGCGAGGCGGCGGGCGTCGTTGTCGGTCGCCAGGTCGCCGACCAGGGCGCCGGCGCGGAGCCGCCCGGCGAGGCCGGCCAGGGTGCGCTCGAGGAGCGCCGTCTTGCCCGACCCCGGGCTCGACACCAGGTTGACCACCGCCAACCCGGCCTCCGCGAACCGCTCGCGCAGCTCGCGGGCCAGCAGGTCGTTCTTCTTCAGGACGCCTTCACGGACTTCGACGATCCTCGCCGGCAACGGCGGCCTCCTCGCGGTCGGTGATCTCCAGGGCCCTCAGCTCGAGCTCGCGCCCGGTCACCACCTCGTCGACCGGCCCGCCGCACGCCGGGCAGCGGAAGAGCTGGACGCTCGGCAGCTCGCGCTCGGCCTCGCAACCGGGGCAACGTACCACGAGCGGGACGTGCTCGATCTCGAGGCGCGCGCCGGCGACCGGGGTCTCCGCGGTCGCCAGGTCCCATGAGAAGCGGAGCGCGTCCTCGACGACGCCGGAGAGCGGCCCGAGCCGCAGATACAGGGCCTCGATCCGGCAGCCGCCGCGCCGGGCGGCCTCCTCCGAGGCCCGTTCGACCAGGCTCATCGCGATCGACAGCTCGTGCATCACAGGCTCCGGATTTGCATGCGGGATCGCGCGAGGTTTCGGAGTTCGAAGGGGGCGGATGCGCCGCATGGAAGCTCGACGATTCCCATGGCCCATGATCATCGCACGCCGCTGCGGCCAGGGTGTCCACACACGACCTGAAGGGAGGCCGACCCCGTGAGCCCAGCGTCAGAGCAACCCGGAGTGGAGGAGGTCCACATCCTGTGGATCTCGGAGGGCCTGAGCTGCGACGGCGACAGCGTGTCGGTCACCGCCGCCATGCAGCCCTCCGTCGAGGACGTGGTGCTCGGGGCGATCCCCGGAATCCCGAAGGTCCACCTGCACAACAAGGTGCTCGCCTACGAGACGGGCGAGGACTTCATGGTCCCCTTCCGCAAGGCGAAGGAGGGGACGCTCGGGGCGCCGTACGTGCTCGTCATCGAGGGGTCGATCCCGAACGAGCAGCTCTCCGGCGACGGCGTGTGGACGGCCTTCGGCGCCGACCAGGAGACCGGCCAGCCGATCCCGCTCAACGACTGGATCGACTGGCTCGCTCCGAACGCCTGGGCGGTGGTCGCCGCCGGCACCTGCGCGACCTACGGCGGCATCCACGCGATGGCCGGCAACCCGACGGGCTGCATGGGCCTCGCCGACTACCTGGGCTGGGACTTCCGCTCCGCCGGCGGCCTGCCCATCGTCAACGTCCCCGGGTGCCCGGTCCAGCCGGACAACTTCATGGAGACGGTGGCCTGGCTGCTCCACCAGGCCGCGGGCCTGGCGCCGATGATCCCGCTCGACGAGCAGCTCCGCCCGACCTGGCTGTTCGGCAAGACCGTCCACGAGGGGTGCGACCGCGCCGGCTACTACGAGCAGGGCGACTTCGCGGCCGACTACAACTCGCCGAAGTGCCAGGTGAAGATCGGCTGCTGGGGGCCGGTCGTCAACTGCAACGTGCCGAAGCGCGGCTGGATGGCCGGCATCGGCGGCTGCCCGAACGTCGGCGGCATCTGCATCGGCTGCACCATGCCCGGCTTCCCCGACAAGTTCATGCCGTTCATGGACGAGCCGCCGGGCGGCAGCGTGTCCTCCGGCCTCATCGGCATCTACGGCGGGATGATCCGGCGACTGCGCGAGATCACCAACCGCACGGTGAACAAGGAGCCCGAGTGGCGCCACAACCGGCCGGAGCTGACCACCGGCTACGACCCCCGCTGGGGCTTCCGCAAGGGAGGTGGACAGTGACCGACGGCCGCGAGCTGGTGGAGGTCGCCTTCGACCCGATCACCCGGATCGTCGGCAACCTCGGGATCTACACCAAGATCGACTTCGCCAACAACGAGGTCGTCGAGTGCCACTCGACCTGCAACATGTTCCGCGGCTACTCGGTGTTCATGAAGGGCAAGGACCCGCGCGACGCCCACTTCATCACCAGCCGCATCTGCGGCATCTGCGGCGACAACCACGCGGTCTGCTCGGTCTACGCCCAGCAGATGGCCTACGGGGTCAAGCCGCCGCCGCTCGCCGAGTGGATCTTGAACCTCGGCGAGGCCGCCGAGTTCATCTTCGACCACACGATCTTCCAGGACAACCTGGTCTTCGTCGACTTCTGCGAGCAGATGGTCCGCGAGACGAACCCGAAGCTCTGGGAGCGGGCGCAGTCGACCCCGGCGCCTGGCGCCGACGCCCACGGCTACCGGACGATCGCCGACATCATGACCTCGTACAACCCCTTCACCGGCGCGACCTACAAGGAGTCGCTGGCGATGAGCCGGCTGACCCGCGAGATGTTCTGCCTGATGGAGGGGCGCCACGTCCATCCGTCGACGGTCTACCCGGGCGGCACCGGCACGGTCGCCACGCCGCAGGTCTTCACCGACTACCTGGTGCGCCTGATGAAGGTGTTCGACTGGATCAAGAAGCTCGTGCCGATGAACGACGACGTCTTCGACTTCTTCCTCGAGTCGCTGCCCGGCTATGACGAGGTCGGCAACCGGCGCATCCTGCTCGGCTGCTGGGGCGCCTTCCAGGATCCCGACGTCGCCGACTACCGCTACGAGACGATGAACGACTGGGGCAACCGGATGTTCGTCACCCCGGGCGTCATCGTCGACGGCGAGCTGGTGACGACGGACCTGGTCGACATCAACCTCGGCATCCGCATCCTGCTCGGCAGCTCGTACTACGAGGACTGGGAGGGCGAGGAGGTCTTCGTCGAGCGCGACCCGCTCGGCAACCCGGTGTCGAACCGCCATCCGTGGAACCAGACGACCCTCCCGCGGCCGCAGAAGCGCGACCTCGACGGCAAGTACTCCTGGGTGATGAGCCCGCGCTGGTACGACGAGCGCTCGGGCGACCACCTGGCGCTCGAGACCGGCGGCGGCGCCCTGGCCCGGCTGTGGTCGACGGCGCTCGCCAACAAGGTCGACACACCGTACGTCAAGGCGACGGGGCGCTCGGTGAAGATGCTGGTCCCCAAGACCCCGGGCTCCCCCGAGGTCGAGCTCGAGTGGCACGTGCCGCAGAAGGCCAACGCGATCGAACGCGACCGCGCGCGTGCCTACTTCATCGCCTACGCGGCGGGGATGGCGCTCCACTTCTGCGAGAAGGCGCTCGCCGAGGTGCGCGCCGGCCGCACCAAGGTGTTCGAGGACTTCGAGGTGCCCGACGAGGCGATCGGCTGCGGCTTCCACGAGGCGGTGCGCGGCGTGCTCTCGCACCACCTCGTGATCCGCGACCGCAAGATCGCCAACTACCACCCGTACCCGCCGACCCCGTGGAACGCCAGCCCGCGCGACCACCTCGGGACGCCGGGCCCCTACGAGGACGCGGTGCAGGGGATGCCGATCTTCGAGGAGAACGGCCGCGAGAACTTCAAGGGGATCGACATCATGCGCGCGGTGCGCAGCTTCGACCCCTGCCTGCCCTGCGGGGTGCACATGTACCTCGGGCAGGGGCGGACGCTCGAGCGCACCCACTCGCCGATCCTGGGGGCCTGCGGCGAGGGCGGCTGACGGCCGTGGACGACCGGGAGGTACGGCGTCGCGTCGCGGCGGTCGAGGAGCGGCTCGGCGCCCTCGAAGGGCTGGACGAGCCGGCCCGCTCGGCCGGCCTCGACGCGGTGCAGCAGCTCGTGGAGCTCTACGGCGAGGCGCTCGCCCGCCTGCTCGCCCACGCGCGGGAGGCCGGTGCCGACGGGCCTTTCGACCGCGCGCTGGCGGGCGACGAGCTCCTCGGCCACCTGCTGATGCTCCACGACCTCCACCCCGACGACGTGCCGACCCGGGTCGAGACGGCGCTCGCCGCGATGCGCCCGCAGCTCGCGAGCCGCGCCGCCACGGTCGACCTCGTCGGCGTCGAGGGCGGCGTCGCCCGGCTCCACTTCAGCGCCGCCCAGCCGCTGCCCGAGAAGCTGACCCAGCTCTTCGAGGAGGCGGTGCTCGCCGCCGCGCCGGAGGTCGACAAGGTGGAGTCGGGCGGCGCGGTGGTGCGCAAGGATTTCGTGCCGCTCGGCTCGCTCCAGCGGAAGGGGGGCGCGGCGTGACGGACCCGGTGAAGGGCCCGGCGAAGGGTACCGCGGAGGGCCGGATCGCGACGCCGCGACTCTCCCGCCTGGCCCGCGCCGCCGCCTCGGCGGGCACCGACGCCGCGCCGCCGCCGATCGATCCGGAGGGGCGTTGCGAGCTCTGCTCCGAGCCGCTGCCCGAGCGCCACCGCCACCTGCTCGACCTCGAGACGACCCGGCTGCTCTGCGCCTGCCAGGCCTGCTCGCTGTTGATGGACCACCAGGCGGCCGGCGGCGGGCACTACCGGCTGATCCCCGACGAGGCGCGCGAGATCGTCGACCTCGAGCTGCCCGACCCCCTGTGGAACGCCCTCGGCGTGCCCGTGGAGCTCGCCTTCCTCGTCCACTCCACGCCGCGCGAGGGGGTGACCGCGTTCTACCCCGGCGCGATGGGCGCGACCGAGGCCCGCCCCGACCCGGACGCCTGGGCCGAGGTCGTCGCCGGCAACCCCGTCCTCGCCGACCTCGTGCCCGACGTCGAGGCGCTCCTGGTGCGTCGCGTCGATGCCGAGCGCCGCGGCTGGATCGCGCCGATCGACGCCTGCTTCCGCCTCACCGGGCAGATCCGCACCCGCTGGCGGGGGCTCGCCGGGGGCAGCGAGGTCTTCGCCGCGATCCAGGACTTCTTCGAGGGACTCTCCCGAACCGCCCGGGCGGTGGACCGCCGGGGCCGGCCCGCCGAGGCCTCCGCGAGAGGGGCCGCGGCGGCGCCGCACACATCACAGGAGGCCATGCAATGAGTGGTCACGAGCCGCCGACCGGCAAGCCCGACGTCGACCCCGCCGCCCCGTCGCACACCCGGGGCGTCAAGCAGGGCAACAGCCCGGGCAACTACGAGAAGATGGACGGCCACCGGCCCGACGGGACCTCGACCGCCCGCCGGTCGACCGGGATCAACGCCTCCCACCGCGACCCGATCCACCCGGACAGCCCGAACCTCTCCCCGGCGTGAGCCGCGGCCGAGAGGACGGAGCGTGACGCCGACGCCGGCCGCCGGGCCCCGCGCCGCGCCCCCGCCGGGCGGCGCGGGCGCGCCGGAGCTCTCGTTCTCGGTCGAGGGCGCGGCGCCGAAGATCGAGTCGGCGACGCCGACCCTGGCCTTCGACGTGGCGATCGGTGCCGGCGTCGCCGAGGTGCGCTCGATCGTCCTCGACGTCCAGGTACGCATCGTCGTCTCCGCGCGCCCGTACAAGGCCGCGACCCGCGAGCGGCTCTCCGAGATCCTCGGCGAGGTCGGCGGGAGGAGCACGGTCGGCAGCCTGTTCTGGGCCCGGGTCGTCGTCACCGTGCCGCCGTTCGACGGCTCGACCCGCATCGAGGTCCCCGTCCCCTGCACCTACGACACCGAGGTCGCGGTCGCCAAGTACTTCCAGGCGGTCGACGAGGGGACCGTGCCGGTCGAGCTGCTCTTCTCGGGCAGCGTCTTCTGGAGCGAGGGAGGGGCGCTGCGCACCGCCCGCATCCCGTGGGACCGCGAGGCGAAGTGGCAGCTGCCGGTCTCGGTGTGGCGCGACCTGATGGACCGCCACTTCCCCGGCGCGTCGTGGATCCGCCTCGGCCCCGACGCCTTCGACCGCCTCTCCCGCTGGAAAGCGCGGCGGTCGATCCCGACCTGGGACCGGGTCGTCGCCGAGCTGCTCGAGCGGGCCGGCGAGGAGGAGCCCTCGTGAAGACGCCG
>Ga0214468_1000041_pt1 | contig 37723 bp, 38 predicted proteins | sample RVTome_9_FD_187334 | JGI IMG/M metagenome (GOLD analysis project Ga0214468, IMG submission 187334) | Soil microbial communities from uranium-contaminated site in the Upper Colorado River Basin, Wyoming, United States - RVT155D38 HiSeq ...
GGTACCACCACCACATCGTCATCCACCAACACGGCTACACCCTCTACCACCACCCCCAACACCGACGCATCCGCTTCAAACAACCCGAAAGGTCTCCGCCCGGCGCGAACTGAATCCTCCCACCCGGAACCGAGACCTGCGGCGGCGTCGGGGCGTGGATGTGAACCGATAGGCCATACTTGGGGGTCATGAAGATCACCCGACACGGCCATGCCTGCCTCCTGATTGAAACCGCCAGCACACGGATCCTCATCGACCCCGGCAACTACTCCACCACCTGGCACGATCTCGGCGACCTCGATGCCGTGTTGATCACGCATCAGCATCACGACCACGTCGACGCGCAGAACCTGGGCGCGGTCATCGAGGCCAACCCCAATGCTCGGCTCGTGGTCGAGCCGGCCGTGGTCGCGATGCTGGGCCCTCACACTGCCGAGACGGCCGCGGTCGGAGACCACCTCGAACTGGGGGAGGTGTCGGTCGAGGTGGTGGGAGGACAACACGCCGTGATCCACGATCGCATCCCGCGGGTCGGGAACGTCGGGTTCATCCTGAGGGAGGGCGATGGCCCGACCCTGTTCCACCCCGGCGATTCCTTCGCCACGGTGCCGTCGGGAATCGATTTCCTAGCCCTTCCCCTCGCCGCACCTTGGGCCCGGGTGTCGATGACCATCGACTTCGCCAACGCGGTGAGACCGCCCCGACTGTTCCCAATCCACGACTCGACCCTCAGCGAGGCGGGGCGCCCCGTCTATATGAGGATGTGCCGTGAGGTGATCGAGGAGACGATCGCCATCGACGATCCCGCCCTGGGGGACGGCTTCGAGTTGTGAGAATGCCGGTGAGCCGCGATGAGCCGGTGACGGAGACCCTGGTGGACTTGGCGAACCGGCTCAATCCGGTCACCAGCGGACCGGCCGCCCCGTTGCAGGCCGGTGCCGCACTCGATTCTTTTGGCCCGTCGCTCATGCCCCGGTCCTCGCTCCATCAGGGGATCGCCGGGGGCATTGCAGTGCTCATCGCCCGGGCGATCGGCCTCGGCGTCGACGCGATGGCTGCCAAGGTGGCGCCGAAGTCATCACCGCTGGCCTGGCGTGTCGGGGTGCGCGCCGCTCTGGCCGGGGCCGGAGCGGCTCTGGCCCGCCTCGATCAGACCGAGGACGAATCCACGCCGAGAGCCTCGGCACGCACCGCCGGCCGCCTGCTCAACCTGGCCGCGTTGGGCGGGATCCTCCACGAGGCAGGCAACGGCCTGAGCCGCAAGATGAGTTCCTCGCTAGGCCCGATAGCGACCGGGCTCGGTGGATTCGGCTACGTGATGACCCGGTGGTCGCGTGAGCTGGAGACCAGGAAGGGCGTTGTTGCCAGATGGTCGGACGACGACAAACAGGAGAATCTGCTGGCGTCGATCGGCATTGCCACGGCCGTGGTGGAGGTGGGCCGGGGGCTGGGCCGGGGTTTCATGGCCTCCCGGCGGTCCCTGGTCGGCTATATGGGCGAAGGACTCGGGCACGCCATGATCGGACGCGGCTTGAACCTGGCGTTGTGGACTGCTGGTGCGGTCGGCGCCTACCGGGCATTGGTGGCGCGGATGTCCCGCACCAACGCCAAGATCGAGCCGGCCTACGCCTCGCCCCCCAGCAGCCAGTACGTCTCAGGCGGCCCCAACAGCATCTCCCCGTGGGCGCAGATGGGTCTACAGGGCCGTCGTTTCGTCTCCGAGGCTGTCACACGTGACGAGATCGAGCAGACGCTGAGCAAACCGGCCAAGGCCGACCCCATTCGGGCATACATCGGGGTCGAGTGCGAGCCCATCTACTCCACCCGTCGCTCCGAGCTCGCCCTCAACGAGATGGAGCGGCTGGGGGCATTCGATCGCAGCTACCTGCTGCTCGTCTCCCCGACGGGGACCGGGTGGGTGGATCACACCGTGGTGGAGAGCGCCGAGATCCTGAGCCGCGGCGACATCGCCACCGCCTGCATCCAGTACGGAAGGGCCCCATCCTTCCTCGAGGTGCAAGGGGTGTCCCTGGGCAGGGCGCAATTCAGACAGCTGCTCTGGGGAGTGAAGCAGCGGCTCAGGGCTATCGACCCCGAGAAGCGGCCCAAAGTGCTGATCTTTGGTGAGAGTCTGGGCGCATGGTCCGCCTCCGACGTGGTCATGCATCAAGGCATCTCGGGTTTCGACCATTACGGAATCCACCGGGCGCTCTGGTTCGGCCTTCCCGGGCTGGCCCGATGGTCCAAGACCGGGATGCGGGAAGGCAGGAACCCGCTGACTCCCTCCGGCTCGGTCATGGCCTTCGACCGGTTCGAGCAGTATCAGGCCCTCCGCCCCGACGAGCGAACCGGGCTGCGGGCGGTGATCGTCGACCATGACAACGACCCGATCTCACAGATGTCGCTGCGGATGGCGGTGAAGCGGCCGTCATGGCTCGACGGGCAGCGGGGCCGGGGCGTGCCGGAGTCGATGGAGTGGACTCCGATCATCACCTTCTCCCAGGTGGCCGTCGACGCCATGAATGCCATGGTGGTCGTTCCCGGGCAGTTCAGATCGTTCGGCCACGACTACCGGGCCGACACCGCCCGGTTCGTAGGAGCGGGGCTCGATCTCCCGGAGGCGAGCGAGACGCAGATGAACGCCCTCGACCGGACCCTGGTTCGACGCGAGCTGGAGCGTGCGGCAAAGATCGGCGCGGGCAAAGCCGCCAGGTCGGAAGGCTCCGTCGAACGGGCCGCATCAGAGACCCAATAGCCGGATTCGCTGCGAACCGGTGGGTGGCCGGGCCCGGCTCAGGCCCTCTCCAGTGGCGCCCAGGCGAGAAGCAGCCGTTTCTTCCCCTGAGTGTCGAACATGACCTCCGCCTCGGCCTGCTCCCCGGTGCCCACCACCTCTCGAACCGTGCCCAGGCCCCATTTGTCGTGACGCACCCGGTCCCCAGGACCGACCTGGCCTGCCTCGATCGTCGTCCTCGGGCCGTTGGCGGCGGCACGCTCCGAGGCGCTGCGTCGTTGCCGCTTTCCCGCCTTCTCCATGAGGCCGTCGGGGACCTCGGAAAGGAAACGTGACGGCGGGTTGTAATTGGACCCGCCGAACAACATCCGGCTCCAGGCCGAGGTCAGGTAGAGCTTGTCCTGGGCCCGGGTTATGCCCACGTAGGCGAGACGACGCTCCTCCTCCAGCTCGTTGGGATCGCCCAGCGATCGCATGTGGGGAAAGACGCCGTCCTCCATGCCGACGATGAACACCGAAGGGAACTCGAGGCCCTTGGCGGTATGCAAGGTCATCAACGTCACCGCACCCGCCCCCTCGTCCCACTCGTCGATGTCGGCCACGAGAGCGGTGGTCTCGAGGAACAGTTCGAGTCGGCGCAAGTTGTCCAGGGAGTCGAACTCCTCGTCGCCGATCACCGCCCCCTCGTTGGACGACTCGAACTCGGAGGCCACCCCGACCAGCTCGCGCAGGTTCTCCACCCTGCCCATCGCCTCGATCGTCTGCTCGGACTCGAGGGAAGGCAGCATCCCGGTGTCGACCAGGACCGACTCCACACCGGCTTGCACTCCCTCCTCGGCGGCGGCTTCGCGAAGCCGGTCCATGATGGCCACGAACTCGGCCAGGGCGGCTTGCGCCCGGGCGTTGAGCTGGGGGATGTCCCTGGCCCTACGCAGGGCATCGGCGAAACCGATCTTCTGGCTCTGGCTGAAACGGTCGACGTGGGCGATCGTGGTGTCGCCGATGCCCCGGCGCGGCTCGTTGATTATCCGCTTCAGCGATACCTCGTCGGAAGGGTTGACCACGGCCCGGAGATAGGCGATGGCGTCCTTTATCTCCTTCCGGTCGTAGAACTTGACCGAGCCGACCACCGTGTAGGGAACGCCTCGCCGGACGAAGACATCCTCGATGACCCGGGACATGGCGTTGGTCCGGTAGAAGACGGCGATGTCGGAGAGGTTGAAGCCGTCGGCCTGGAGCCGCTCGACCTCATCGGCCACATAACCGGCCTCGTCGTGCTCGTCCTCGGCCTCGTACCGGAATATCGGCACACCACGGCCCCGGTCCGACCACAGGTTCTTCGGCGTCCTCTTGGTGTTGTTGGAGATCACCGAGTTGGCGGCGTGGAGGATGGTCTCGGTGGATCGGTAGTTCTGGTCGAGGATGATGATCCGGGCATCGGGGTAGTCGACCTCGAAGTCCCTGATGTTGCGGATGTCGGCGCCCCGGAACTTGTAGATCGATTGGTCGGAGTCCCCGACGACGCACAGGTTGCGATGAGTGGCAGTGAGTTGTTTGACCAGCATGTACTGGGCACGGTTGGTGTCCTGGTACTCGTCTACGAGCACGTAGCGGAATCGGTCCTGGTATCCGGCCAGGACGTCGGGAAATGCGCCGAACAACTCGACGGTCACCATGAGCAGATCGTCGAAGTCCATGGCCGAGGCCTCGAGCAGACGTTGCTGGTAGAGCCGGTAGATGTCGGCCACCTGCTCGTGATAGAAGCCGTCACTTTGATCGGCGAATGACTCGTAGTCGACCAGCTCGTTCTTGGACTTGGAGATCACCGCCTTCATCGCCTTGGGCGGGAACCGCTTCGAGTCGAGATCGAGGTCCTTGAGAACGAGATTGATCAGCCGGAGCGAGTCGGCGTCGTCGTAGATCGAGAACCCGGATCGGTAGCCCAGCCGTGACGCCTCGCGGCGCAGGATGCGGACGCACGCCGAGTGGAAGGTGGAGACCCACATCGATCTGACCACACCACCGACCAGGGCCCCGACCCGGCCCTTCATCTCGTCTGCGGCCTTGTTGGTGAAGGTTATGGCCAGGATCGAGTCGGGGGCAACGGTCAGGTCGCGGATCAGGTGGGCGATGCGGTAGGTGAGGACGCGCGTCTTCCCCGATCCGGCTCCGGCCACGACCAGAACCGGGCCTTCGGTGGCGGCCACGGCCTCACGTTGCGAGGGGTTGAGGTCGGCGAAGAGCGCGGATTCGGTGGGAACATCGTCGTAGAACCACTCTGCCTGCATCACCGGTGATGGTACCGGCGACGAATCACATGGGTGTGATCAGGTGATCACGCGGTCAAGTGGTGAGCACCGTCTCGTCGTCCAATTCGACGGAGGCGGTGGCGTCGAGGTCGATCGGCTCCGGCATCTCGTCCTCACCGAGGACGGCGCGGCGACGGAGTGGCAGGGAGAAACAAAAGCGGGCGCCTGTCGGGAACCGCCGCTCGTACCAGACCTCGCCGCCCATGGCCCGGGCCAGTCTTCTCGCGATGGGGAGACCGAGACCGATCCCGGTTGCCTCCCTGGTATCGCCCTTGGAGAGCTGCTCGAAGTTCTCGAACACGCGTTGAGTCTCCTCGTCGGGGACGCCTGGGCCGTTGTCCGAGATGACGACCAGGTATTGGTCCCCCATCACGAAGCCCTCGACCATGACCTGGTCCCCGCCGTACTTGCGCGCATTCTCCATCAGGTTCCGGATCACCTGTTGCACCCGGCGCCGGTCGGCCCTGACCCGGACCCCGTCGGGGAGGGAAACGATCGAGCTCTTCTTCCCGCCGGTGGGAAAGACCATCTTGGCTACGTCGCCGAGCAGGTCTCCCAGGTCGAACAGCTCGGGGTGGAAGCGGAGTCTGTCCGCCTCGAGACGGGGGATGACCAGCACGTCCTCCACCAAGTCGCCGAGATAGACCGATTGACGATTGATGATGCCCAGGAACTCGTCGACCTCCTCGTCGGGCAGGTCCTTCCACGACTCGACCAGGGTGTCTGCGAAGCCGGCGATCGAGGTGAGCGGAGTGCGGAGCTCGTGACTGATCATGGCGACGAAGTCGTTCTTGATCCGATGCGCCTCCTCTGAGAGACGCACGACCTCGCGCTCGCGCTGCCGCCCATGCCGGGTGATGGCAAGGGCCCATATCACCCCCGCGACACCCACCAAGGCAAGTGCCAGGGACCACCAGCTCAACGAATCCGGCAACTGAGGCATGCCTTTTCTCTATCGGTCGCCAATGAAACTACCTGAATCGCCAGTAGAAGCCGATGCTCAGCCGGCGCCGGCGCCTTCGTCGGATCCGATCATCCGGTGCAGAGTCTCGGTGAGAACGCCCTGACGGAGGTCGAACTTGTCCAGGTAGGCATCCACCCCTACCTCCCAGGCAGCCTGTTTCTCCTCCTGGGTGGCGACACCGGAGACCATCACGATGGGGACGTTGATGTCGGAGGCGCGCATGGTGCGGATGAGCTCCACCCCATTGGAGCGCGGCATCGAATAGTCGATCACCATGGCCTCGAAGCCGCCGTTGGCCATGGCCATCATCGCCTCACGAGCACCGGCAGCGACCTCGACGTCGAATCCCGCCCCATTCAAAGTGGCTGAGAGAAGCTGGCGCACGCCGGCCGAGTCGTCGACCACCAGGATCCGGGGACGGTGCCCCACGAGCTGGGGGCGTCCTTTGGCCAGGTAGCCGAGGAAGTTGGGATCGAGCACGACCAACACCTGCCCGCCACCGAGCAAGGCGGCCCCGGTCACGTGGCCCGGGCCCTCGAGGATGGGGCCAAGACTCTTCACCGCGACGCGGCGACGGTCGATGAGCTCACTGACGGTGACGGCGACGAGCCCGAATCTCGTATTGATGACGAGAAGCTCCGCCTCGTCTCCGCCGTTGTGCACGCCGACGGCATCGGCGAGAGAGACGCAGGGAATCTCACGACTCTGGAAACGAACCTCGCGGCCCGACTCGTTGGTCGAGATCTCCGCCCGTGACAGGGGCATGGCCGCCTCGATCGACGCTTCGGGCAGACCCCAGAACTGGTCCCCGGTGGCGATGACGACCACATTCTGGAGCACCATCGACAAGGGAAGGGTCATGGTGACTCTGGTACCCATCCCCTTGGGGCTCTCGATATGAACCACGCCGTTGACCTTCTCCACGATGTCTCGCACGGTGGACAGGCCCTCGCCGGCACCGGAGAAATCGGTCACTTCGGTGGTGGTGGTGAAGCCTGGATGGAAAAGTATCGGGCTCAGGTCGGAGAACACAAAGGGTATGCCTCGTTCGGCGGCGACGTCGGCGACCCGGTCCCAGTCGATGCCGGCGCCGTCGTCGGAAACCGAGACCTCAACCCTCTCGTCGACGATCTCCGCCCCAACACTCACGGTGGCGGTAGCTCTCTTGCCCGCAGCGAGCCGCACGTCAGAGCTCTCGATGCCATGATCGACGGCGTTGACCAGGAGATGGCGCAGAGGCTCGCGGAGGAGGTCGACGATCTGGCGGTCGAGCTGGACGTCTTCGCCGGTCAGTTCGAAGCGGACATCCTTGCCCATCCGACGCCCGAGATACCTGACGAATTGGGGGAAGGTCGCCGTCGCCTCACGGAAGGAGATGTTGGCAACGGCCACGGCCTGGTCCTGAATCTCGGCGATCGAGCCGGCGAGACGCTCCAACTGCTGGCGCCACGACTTGCGGAACATCGCCGGATCCGATCCTTCGATCGAGAGCAGGGAGAGATCGGCCAGCGCCTCCGCATCGAGCGACACTTCCACGATGCGGTTGATCAGCCGGTAGAGCTCTCCGGTGTCGACCCTGGTCGACCCCCCGAGCAGCGAGTCGGAAACCGACGTGAGCAACCCACCCAGACTCCCTGGCTCGGGCCGGCGCAGCGGGATGACCTCCGCCGGGGGAGACCAGCCCGGTCCGTCGCCGGGCGTCTGCTCCGCCCGCTCCCCGAGCACCAGCTTGTCCGCGATGGCGGCGAGCTCGGTGTCCTCGGAGTCGAGCGACGAGACGAGCCTGCCGGCGCTCGCCTCCATGGCGACCATCACGTCAGTGGGCGGTGTGTAACCCTCGCCGATCTGATTCCACAGGTGCTCGAGACGGGAGGCGATCTCCCTGATCTCCTCGAAACCGAGCATGCCGGCCGACCCTTTGATGGTGTGGGCGTCACGGATCAGATCCTCGACCTGGGAGGCGCCGAGCCCGCGCTGGCGGAGTGCCACGGCGCCCGCGACCAAGTTGCCGGAACGCTCCTCCAGCTCGTCGCGAAATATCCGAGTGAGCTCGGGCGTATTCAGATCCACCGAGATGTGCTCCCTAGCCTGATGGAAGATTATCGGCAGGGATGGCCTTGTCCTGAACGAGCCCCACTGCCCAAATCCGTGGATCTCGCCTCTCAGTCACTCCCACTCGATGGTGGCCGGGGGCTTGCTCGAGATGTCGTAGGCAACGCGGTTTATCCCGGGCACCTCGTTGATGATCCGACTCGATATGCGGGCCAGCAGCTCGTAGGGCAGACGGGCCCAATCGGCGGTCATGGCATCCTCCGAAGTGACGGCCCGCACCACCACCGGATAGGCGTAGGTGCGCAGATCCCCCTGGACTCCCACCGTCCTCACCGCAGGCAACACGGCAAATGCCTGCCAGATCTCACGGTAGAGACCGGCACGTCGCATCTCCTCGGTCACGACCAGATCCGCGGCCCGCAACAGCTCCAAACGCTCCCTGGTGACCTCCCCGATCACGCGCACGGCGAGACCGGGTCCGGGGAACGGCTGTCGCCACACGATCTCCTCGGGCAAGCCCAGCTCCTCGCCGATTGCCCGCACCTCGTCCTTGAACAGGTCGCGCAACGGCTCGACCAGCTCGAACCTCATGTCGTCCGGGAGCCCGCCCACGTTGTGATGGGTCTTGATCGTTGCCGCGCTGGCCGACCCGGACTCGATCACATCGGGGTAGAGAGTCCCCTGGACCAGGTAGGCGGCATCACCAACCGACGACGCCGCCTCCTCAAAGACACGGATGAAGGTCTCTCCGATGATCTTCCGCTTCGCCTCGGGATCGGTCACCCCGGCGAGCAGCTCGAGAAAGCGGTCCTCGGCCTTGACGTGGACGAAGTCCACCTCGAAGTGCGATCGAAATGTCTCCTCGACCTGCTCCGCCTCCCCCGCCCGAAGCAGTCCGTGGTCGACGAAGATGCAGGTCAATCGGTCACCCACCGCCTTGTGCACCAGAGCGGCGGCGACGGCTGAGTCGACACCGCCGGAGAGACCGCACACGACCCGCCCCTCGCCCACCTGCTCCCTGATCGCCTCCACCTGGGTCTCGATTATGGATAGTGAGGTCCAGGTGGGTGCCGCATCGCAGACGTCGTAGAGGAAGCGCTTCAGGATCTCCTCGCCCCGGGGGGTGTGGGCCACCTCGGGGTGGAACTGGACCCCGTACAGGGCTCGATCCCGATCCTCCATGGCCGCCACCGCGGCTCCGTCCGATGTGGCGACGGCGACGAAGCCATCGGGGGGCTCGGTGACCTGATCCTGATGCGACATCCAGACGTTCTGCTCACCGGGAAGATCCTTGAGCAGGACCGAGTCCGCGGTGACGATCAAGCTGGTGTTGCCGTACTCGGCGCTTCCGGTGTTGGACACGGTCCCCCCGGCGAGATCGGCCAGGAGCTGGTGGCCGTAACAGATACCAAGCACCGGCAGACCCATCTCGAGGATCGCCGGGTCCATCCGGTAAGCGTCCTCGGCGTAGACCGATGCGGGGCCGCCGGAGAGGATGAGCCCGATCGGATTGCGACTCCGCACCTGCTCAGGGGTGATCTCACGGGAGACGATCTCGGAGTGGACATGGGCATCACGCACCCGACGGGCGATGAGCTGGGCATATTGAGCCCCAAAGTCCAGAACCAACACCGATGGTGTTGGTTCTGGGAAGCCGGTATCCGGTATTCGGTGTCCGGATCTCGTTTCGCTCATTGCTGACTGCTCACTACCGACTACCGACTACTGACAACCGACAACTGACAACCGACCACCCACTCACCCCATGCCAACCCTTTGGGAACGCTGGAGCGACTTGCCTTCGGTCTGCAGGGAGGGGGCGATCATCACCTCGGCCTTTTGGAACTCCTTGACGTCGGAGAAGCCTGTGGTGGCCATCGAAACCTGGAGGGCGCCGAACAGGTTCAGCTTGCCGTCGTTCTCGTTGGCCGGCCCGACCAGGATCTGGTCCAGGGTGCCCCGATCCCCAACCTCGACCCTCGCCCCGCGGGGAAGGGTGGGGTGGAAGGTGGCCATCCCCCAGTGGAAGCCACGGCCCGGGGCCTCGGTGGCGGAAGCGAGGGGCGAGCCGATCATCACCGCATCGGCGCCACAGGCGATGGCTTTCGCCACATCGCCCCCGGTCCTCATCCCACCGTCGGCGATCACATGGACATAGCGGCCGGTTTCGTCCAGGTATCGGATCCGGGCCCCGGCTGCGTCCGCGATTGCGGTCGCCTGGGGGACGCCGACGCCAAGTACACCGCGTGTGGTGCACGCCGCTCCGGGACCGACCCCGACCAGGATGCCGACAGCGCCGGTGCGCATCAGGTGAAGGGCAGTCGAATAGCTGGCGCAGCCTCCGACGATCACCGGCACCTCACAGCTGGCGATGTACTCCTTGAGATCGAGTGGCTCCTCCCGGCTCGACACATGCTCGGCCGAGACCACCGTGCCCTGGATGACCAGCACGTCGAGCCCGGCGCCCAGAGCGTGTGACGCCCAGCTCCGCACCCGCTGCGGGGTGAGGCTGGCCGCAGTGACCACACCTTCTGCCTTGATCTCGGCGACCCTTTGCCCGATCAGATCCGGCTTGACCGGTTCCAGGTAGATCTCCTGCATGCGCAGCGTGGCCTTGTCCGGGGTGAGCTCGGCGATCTCCTCGAAGTACGGCTCGGGATCCTCGTAGCGGGTCCACAGCCCTTCCAGGTTGAGCACGGCAAGACCCCCCAGCCTCCCGATTCGGACAGCCGTGTCCGGGCTGATGGCCGAGTCCATGGCCGAGCCCATCATGGGGAGCTCGAACTTGAAGGCGTCGAGTTGCCAGGAGATGTCCACATCGTCGGGATCGCGGGTTCGTCGCGATGGGACGATGGCGATGTCGTCGAACCCGTAGGCCTGGCGGCCCGATTTCCCGATCCCGATGTCGATTTCCACTCCGACCAACCTCCGCTAGGGCGCTTGATCCAGCGTAACAGTGGATGCTCCCCGGCAGTCATTAGGCTCGCCCCACGTGCCCAGGCCATGGTCACTCCCCGACTTCTTCTTCGTCATCCTGGGCGGGTTCATCGGCGCTGCTTTGTTCGTCGCCGTCAGCGAGATCCTCGGTGGCGAGGAGCTGTCGCTGGTCCTCGCCCTCACCGGGCAGTATCTGGGCCACCTGCTGGTGCTGTGGCTGCTGAGCCGGCGCAAGGACCACCCCGACCTGGGATTCGCCATCGAAGGCAGGGACCTGGGCTACCTGGGTATCGGACTGGTGCTCCAACTGGGCCTGGCCATCCTCTTCCTCCCCCTCAGCTCGCTTCTGTTCCCCGAAGGCGAGTCCGCTCAGCAGGTGGGCACCGCCATCGCCGGATTGGAGACAACGACGGCGCGGGTGGCGGCCATGGTCACGGCGGTGGTGCTGGCCCCGGTCACCGAGGAGCTCATCTTCCGCGGGATTCTGCTCAAGACACTCGAGGCGCGCGGAAGGCGCACGATCATGGTGGTGACGTCCCTCGTCTTCGCCGCGTTCCACCTGCTCGGGCTCGATCCGAGCCGCATGCTCGAGGCGGCCGCGGTGGTCCTGCCCCAACTGTTCCTCGTTGGATTGGTCCTCGCCTGGGTCACCATCCGCTCAAACCGGCTGGGCCCGGCGATCTTCATCCACTCCGGGTTCAACCTGCTGGCCGCGGTGGTCCTACTCCTCCCGCCCGAGCTGCTCGAGACGCTGGGTCAGTGAGGTCTCGGGGGCCCTCTAGGCGAGGCCGACCTTCTCCCGCACCGTCTTCATCTCGGTTTCGGCGCGGTCACGGGCCGTGGCCGCACCGCGCGCCATGACCTTCTCCACCTCAGCGTCGTCGAGCGCCTCGTAGGCGGCGCGGACCGGGGCCAGGCCCTCGACGATCGCCTCCGCCACCGCGACCTTGAACCCCCCGTAGCCGGCATCGCCGTATTCGGCCACGAGGTCGGGGATGGGTCGGCCGGCGAAAACGCTGAAGAGCTCGAGCAGGTTGGAGATCCCCGGCTTGGAGTCCCAGTCGTAGGCGACGTCGACCCCGGTGTCGGTCACCGCCGCCTTGACCTTTTTCACGATGTCGTCAGGGCCGTCCTTGAGCAGGATGCGCGACCGGGGGCTGGGATCCGATTTGGACATCTTCGATGTGGGTTCGGTCAGCGACATGACCCGAGCCCCGACTTCCGGCGTGACGGTCTCGGGCAGGGGGAACTCGTCGCCGAAGCGGGCGTTGAACCGTTGCGCGAGGTCCCGGGTCAGCTCGAGATGCTGAGCCTGGTCGTCCCCGACCGGCACCGCATGCACCTTGTGCACCAGGATGTCGGCCGCCTGCAACACCGGGTAGGCGAAGATGCCCAGGTTCTGCCGGGCGCGGTCCGCCTTCTCCTTGAACTGCGTCATCCGCTCCAACTGGCCGATGCCGGTCATCGTCCCCAGGATCCAGGCAAGCTCGACGTGCTGAGGCACCTCGGATTGGTGGTACAGCAGCGCGCGCTCCGGGTCGATGCCAACCGCCAGCAGCATCTTGGCCGTCTCCAGACGCCCGGACCGCATGTCTTCCGGGTCGTAGGGCATGGTCATGGCGTGAAGGTCGACGACGCAATAGATGGCATCGTCGTACTCGTCCTGCAACGCCACCCAGTTCCTGAGTGCCCCCGCATAGTTGCCCACATGGAAATCTCCCGTGGGCTGGATACCGGAAAACACACGTCTCGCTGCCATGTCGAGGATTCTCGCCCTTCTCACGATCCTGTGCAACGGCCCGCCGTGGTGGTGAGAAGTCGCAGCTGCTCAGGGACCGGCCAACGGGAACTCACCCGGCGAAGGCGCCGGTCGGGTCTTCGGCGATCTCAGGCGCCAGGTAGTCGTCCACGAGATCGGCGATGTCGACCTCGGCCACCAGCACCGCCGCACCGGAGGCCGTGGTGGCGTCGGAGACCGGGATCTCGAGCTCGTCGATGTTGCCTCGACTCAGCCCACGCATGGTCCAGGCCAGGTTGACGGCATCGATGAAGGACAACTCGGAGTCGACGGTGACGTGCGGGGCGATCGATCTGGCCACCTCGGCGATGTCGGTCGGGCTGCCGAAGTTGGAGAGGCGGCCCAGCATGGAGAGGAGAAACTCGCGCTGACGCTGGTTGCGGGTGAGGTCGTTGACTCCTGGCACCGTCCGCCAGCCGTCGTCGGTCAGCTCTTGGGTGCTGCGTGAGCGGAGCCAGGCCAGGGTCTGGGCCCCCGAGGCGTGGGTGCACCCCGCCGGGAGCTGGAGTTGCGCCCTCTGGTCCCGCACCGCGCGCTCGACACAGATCTCGTAGCCCCCCACCTCATCGACGGCCTCCTGGAACCCGGCCAGATCGACCATGGCGAGGTGATCGACAGTCTGGTCGATGACCTCCTCCACGGTCCGGGTGAGGGCGGTGGGCCCGTTGACGGTGTCACAGCCCTGAAGGGCGTCGTTCAACCTGTGCGCCCTCCCCGAGCGACAGATGTCGTCGACGAGCAGGTCACGGGGCAGGGACAACAGAGCCGCCCTCGAGCCATCGGCGGGACGAAGCAACACCATGACGACGTCGGCTCGCTCGCCCTCGAAATCGCCGAAGCCCTCGACGTCGTCCAAGGTGTTCCTCGAGTCGGAGCCGACGAGCAGGAACACCTCCAAGCCCTCGACGGAGTCGACCCGTGGGTTGTCCTCGGCGGCCTGATCCTCCCCCGACGGCACGTCGTCGCGGGTTTCGATGGGTGTCTCTCGGTCGATGCTGACGCGATTCACGTCCCGCCATGTCGACATGGCGAGACTCGCTCCCACGGCCAGGAGAAGGGCAGCGACCAGCGCCCCAGCGATTATCAGTCGTTTCTTCACAGGTTGATAGGAGATACCCCGCTCGGCCAATTCTAAGACATCACATTGGCCTAGAGCCGTGTCGAGGGGGTGGTGCGGGTGCTAGTCGTCGAGCCCGAGTAGGGATCGAACCATGTGCGCCGTCGCTCCCCAGAGCGTGTCCCCGTCCAAGTCGTAGTACCAGACACGACGACCATTCCAGGGCACGTGCCACCAGCGCCCTTCATCTGCGAGATCCGCCAGTCGTGGCACGTGAATCCGGGCGACCTCTCGTTCACTGGGCACCAGATGCAAGGGCGTGGCCACCCGGCCCACGACAGGGATCACCCAAGGTTTGAACTCCACCGTGTCGATTGCCGGGAGAAATCCCAGGATGGCGACCCTGTCACGCTCGATGCCCACCTCCTCGTGGGCCTCGCGAAGGGCGGTGTCGACAGGCCCCGAGTCCTCGGGATGCGCCCTACCCCCGGGAAAGGAGATATGGCCTGCATGGGTGGGCATCGTCTCGGGCCGTTTGGTGAGGATCACCCTCACCTCCCCGTCATCGTCTTCGTAGAGCGGTGCCAGAACCGCGGCGAGATGGAGATCGCCGGCGGGGGCGGCTTCGACGAGATGAAGTCTGTCCCACATCGAGAACTCAGGTTAAGCCCGCCGATAACCTGACCCTGTGCCGAAGCCACTTCTGGAGACCGAACGCCTCATCTTGCGCCGGTTCAGTCGTCGCGACCACACCACATACGACGAGGCCGCCCGTGCCTCCCTGCCCGAGCTGAATCAATGGCTCCCGTGGGCCCGGATGGACTATGAGCACGGCGACACGACCGCCTTCATCCGTGAGTCGCAACAGGCGTGGAAGGAGGACCGGGCGTGGGACTACACGATCCGCCTCAAGGACGACCTTGAACGCCACGTGGGAAGCATCTCGTTGTGGACCGTCTCCAAACTGGGAAAGATCGCCGAGTTCGGATACTGGGTGCGGACCGACGAGCACTCCAAGGGGATCTGCACCGAAGCGGTGGAGCGAATGCTCGAAGAAGCCTTCACCTCGCTGGGATACCACAAAGTCACGCTTCGCATCGCCGTGGGCAACATCGCATCGGACCGGGTGGCGGAGAAGCTCGGGTTCACCCGGGAGGGTGTCCTCCGGGAAGAGCTGCTCATCCGGGGGAACTGGGTCGACCACTCGCTGTGGTCGTTGCTCGACCGGGAGTACCGGGCGCTCCGTCGTGGTGAGGTCCGGGGGAGCATGTGAGTCGGCTCGACCGGGACGAATTGGCGTCGTGGCTCGACGACCGGGCCCTGCAGCATCTGTTCAGCGGGGTGGTCCTGGTGCGGGCCGGTGGGCAGACCGTGTTCGAGCATGCAGCCGGTGTCGCCCACCGAGGTCATGGCGTCCCGATGACCAACCAGAGTCGCTTCCAGGTGGCCTCGATAACCAAGATGGTCACAGCGACCACTGCGCTCAGGCTGGTGGAGAGAGGCTCCCTGAGCCTTCACCGCCCTTTGTTCGACTTCCTCCCTGCGGATCTCCGGCCACAGGCGCTCGACGAGCGGCACACCCTCCATCATCTCCTCTCCCACACCTCGGGTCTTCCCAACTATCACGACGACGAGGACGACACCTGGGCTTCATTCATCGGCGCCTGGGAGACAGTCCCGGTCTATCACGCGCGCGGCCCCAAGGACATACTCCCCCTGTTCGCCGACAAGTCGATGAGGAGTGGGCTCGGCGAGTTCGTCTACGGCGACGCCAACTTCATCCTGATCGGGGTGCTCATCGAGTGGGTGACAGGCAAGTCGTTCGCACAGGTCGCCACCGAGGAGGTGCTGGTGCCGACGGGTCTGTCCGACACCGGTTTCGACCAGCTGGACACCGAGCCAACGAGGATGGCGACGCCGTACATGGTCACCGACGAGCCTCCGGAGACCTGGGTCTCCAACATCTACAGCGTGCCGGCCGGTGGCATGCCCGACGGGGGCATGATCACCACCGCCGCCGATCTCGCCCGATTCATCGAGTCTTTGCAGTCCGGATCGGTCATCACCCCGGAGACGCTCTCGTTGATGCTCACCCCCCATGGTCTCGAGGAAGACAGCCCGGAGGGATACGGCTACGGGATGGAGTTGGTCGTCGAAGACGATGTGGTCACCATCTACGGCCACGCCGGTGGCGATCCCGGAGTCTCGGGCATGGTGTCGCACTACGTGGGAGACGACACCACCATCGTGGTCCTCTTGAACCACGACCGGGGCTCGTGGGCGGCGACGCAGGAGATCGCCAGGTTGCTCGGGCTGGACGACCCAAGGGAATGAGCTATGAGCTATGAGCTATGAGCTATGAGCTATGAGCTATGAGCTATGAGCTGAGTCTGGCTCGTCGTCCGTCGCTCGTCGCCCGTCGCTCGTTGCTCATCGCCCGTCGCCTAAGGCCCGCTGGCAATGACCCGACTGGCATCGCCGACGAAGGTGGCGATGGCAGGGAACAGCCCGATGACGACGGTGATCGCCAGGGCGACCAGCAAGGCGAGACGCAACGAGCCGGCGGGAGCCGCTTCGACATCCGGGGCGAACTCGCCGACCGGATCGTCCAACCAGACAGACTTCACCACACGGGCGTAGTAGTAGAGGGCGATGACCGAGTTGACCGCGGCGATCGTGGCCAGAACCACGGTCGAGACCCCGCCGGCGATGATGACCGAGCGGAACATGGCGAACTTGGCGAACCAGCCTGCCAATGGCGGGATCCCGGCCAGGCTGAAGAAGAACACGGTGACCAGGACGCCGAGCCTGACGTCGACCTGTGCCAGCCCCGACCAGGCCCGGATCTCCCCCGAGCGCGTCTTGCGTGCGCCGGCGATGACAACGGCAAAGGCCCCGAGGTTCATGATGGCGTAGATGACGAGGTAGATCACGGTCGCCGAGAACGCCTCGGCCAGGTCGGCTCCGGCCACCGCGGCTGCGGCGAAAGGAACCAGCATGAACCCTGCCTGGGCGATCGACGAGTAGGCAAGTAGACGGACGATGTTGCTCTGGCGCAGGGCTGCCAGATTGCCCACCGTCATGGACAAGACAGCCAGCAGCCACAGCGCCGGGGCCCAGATCTCGGAGAGCCCGGGAAGGGCCTGGTACATGATGAGGAGGAAGGCGACGAATCCGGCCGCCTTCGAGTTGACCGACAGGTAGGCGGTCACCGGGGTCGGCGCCCCTTCGTAGGTGTCCGGCGCCCAGAAGTGGAAAGGCACCGCCGAGATCTTGAAACCGAACCCGACGATGAGCCCGAAAACGGCAACCACCATCGCCGGCACATCGGCCATGCCCGTGGTCGCCTCGGCGAGACCGGCGAAGGTGACCTCCCCGGTGAGCCCGTACAGCATCGACATCCCGTAGAGCAGGATCGCCGTCGACAGGACGCCGAGGATGAAGTACTTCATCGAGGCCTCATTGGACTTGGCGTCGCCCTTCCTCCATCCTGTCAGCATGTAGAGGGGCCCGGTGGTGAGCTCGAGACCGATGAACAGGATGATCAGGTCTCGAGCAGACGCCATGACCAGGGAGCCGAGCACCGACGCCAGGAGGAGGAAGTAGTACTCGCCCTGGTAGTAGCGATCCGACTCGATGTAATGGTGGGACATGAGAAGGACGATGTATGCCGAGACGATGAAGACGCCTTTGAGGATGAGGGCGAACTCGTCCACGACGTACGAACCGTCGAACATGGACTTGGTCGTCCCTTCGGCTGCAAGGAGGACCAGGGGGATGGCGGCGAGGGTGGTGCCGGCCACGGCCATCGTGGCGGTCCAGTACTTCCGGGCCCGGGGAAGGACGAGGTCGAGGGTGAACACCCCGAGCATGGTGCCAACCACGACGAACTCGGGCGCAAGCGCCAGATAGTCGATTTCGAAGGTCACGTCGTGGCCTCCGGGCAACGAGCAGCGAGCAACGAGCAACGAGCCGAGAACGCGCTCGGGCTCAAAGCTCGTAGCTCGTAGCTCGTAGCTCGATAGCGAGCCATCACCCTCCGGACCCAAGCGAGGCGACGGTCTCCGGCTTGAACACCATCTCCACCAGGGAGACCACGCTGTCGGTGGTGGCGTTGAAGATGACCTTGGGGTAGAACCCGACCACCACGATCAGCACGATGAGCGGGACCCAGGCGGTCATCTCGAAGCGGTCCACGTCGTGGAACTCACGACCCTGCCACTCCTCGCCCGGCTCGCCCAGGTTGACCTGCTGCAGCATGTAGAGCATGTACCCGGCGGTGAGCACGGTCCCTACCGCCCCGAGGACCATCGAAGTGCGGAACACACCCAGGGAAAGCCCGTCGAGGGGGTTGTAGGCGCCCACCAGCGACATGAACTCGCCCCAGAACCCGGCCAGACCAGGCAGACCGAGGGAGGCCATCGCAGTGAAGGCGAGGATGCCCCCCATCACCGGCATCAACTTCATGTTGCCCCCGAGGCGGGACATCTCCCTCGTGTGATAACGATGTGACATCGAGCCGGCCAGGAAGAAGAGGAGACCCGTGATCAAACCGTGGGCCACCATCCCGATGACGGCCGCGTTGATCCCGACGTCGGTCAGCGTGGCGATTCCCAACATCACGAATCCCATGTGACCCACCGAGGAGAAGGCGATGAGCCTTTTCATGTCGGTCTGGGCGAGACAGGCCAGCGAGCCGTAGATGATCCCGATCACCGCGAGGATGGCGATAGCAGGGGCCCAGTTGCGCGCCTCATCGGGGAGTATCGGCAGCGAGATGCGTATGAACCCGTAAGAGCCGAGTTTCAGCATGATGGCGGCCAGCAAGACCGAGCCGACCGTGGGTGCGGCGGTATGGGCGTCGGGCAGCCAGGTGTGGAAGGGCCACATCGGGACCTTGACCGCGAACCCGAGGAACATGGCTCCGAACACGAGGAAGGCGAATCTGCCGGTGAAAGCACCTTCCGATCCGAGGACGGTGAGCTCGACGATGTCGAAGGTGCGCACTCCGGCCTCACTGGCATCGCCGGAGGCGAAATAGAGAGCCAGGAACCCGAGGAGCATGAAGGCCGACCCGAACAGGGTGAACAGGAAGAACTTGATGGCGGCGTAGAGACGAGTCTGCACCTCCCGGCCGAACCCGGGCAGCCTGCGTGGCGACCGGTCGCCCCAGATCCCGATCATGAAGTACATCGGGACCAGGACCACCTCGAAGAAGATGAAGAACAGGACCAGGTCGAGGGCGACAAAAGTGCCGTTGAGCCCGGTGGCCAGGATCAGCATCAGGATGAGGAAGACCTTGGGGTTCCTCGGCTCCTCCCAGTGATTCCAGCTGTAGATCACCGAGAGCACCATGACGAAGGTGGACAGGACGAGCATGGGCAGGCTGATGCCGTCGATGCCCACGTGGTAGTTGGCGTTGATCGCCCCGATCCAACTCTCGTTGACCTCGAACTGATAGGTGTTGTAGGGAGCGCCGGAGAAGTCGAACAGACCGATGGCAACCACGGAGAGGATGAAGGCGAGACCGGTGACCAGGAGCGAGACCGCCTTGAGAGCGCCTTCGTTCTCCTTGGGGACCAAACCGAGAAGGAGGGCACCGGCCAGAGGCAGGAAGACGATCAGGGTCAGGGCCCACGTTTCGAACAATTCCATCGCTCTCTGCCTCTCCTATCTCACGAACACGAACAGGACTATCAGGATCAGGGCGCCCCCGACCACCGATGCCGCGTACTGCTGCACCCGGCCGGTCTGCCACCTGCGCAGAGCCGACCCGGCGCCGTCGGCTCCCGCCGACAAACCGTGGACCACGCCATCGACACCCTTCTGGTCTACCACCCCGTAGACGAACGATCCCAACCCCCTGGTGAGCAATCCGACCCCGTTGACGATCCCGTCGATGATGTAGTCGTTGATCCAGTTGGTGAAACGGGCGAGCGGCCCCATCGTCCCGGCCACGACACCGTCGGCGAGGTCGTCCACGAAATACTTGTTGCGGAGCAGCGGGTAGAGAGCTGGAATCTGGAAACGGTCCCGCTCGGCCTGGGTGTCCCGGTCCTTGCCCCAGACCAGCCAGCCCAGGGCGATCCCGGCCAGGGCGGCGAGCAGCCCGGCCCCGGCGAGGAGGAAGTCGATCCCCTCGGCGTGATGGTCCCCCATCGGGACCACTCGCACCGCCAGCCACTCGGTGAAGTTGCCGATGACCGGGTACTCGACACCGGGAATGTTCAACAGCCCGAACAGGACCGAAGGGATGGCCAAGGCGATCAGCGGGCCGGTCATGACTCTCGGTGACTCGTGGGGATGGCCGTGCCCCTTGTACTCCCCATGGAAGGTGAGAGCGACCGCACGCGTCATATAGAAGGCGGTGACGAATGCGCCGGCGACCGCTATCCACATGACGGCGGTGTACCCCTCGAAGCCGAGCGTGGCCAGGATCTCATCCTTGGACCAGAACCCGGCCAGGGGGAATATCCCCGCCAGGGACAGGGCGCCGATCACGAAGGTCCAGTAGGTGCGGGGCATGAACTTCCTCAGCCCACCCATGTCGCTCATGTTGTTGGAGTGGACGGCGTGGATCACAGATCCCGCGCCCAGGAAGAGCAAAGCCTTGAAGAAGGCGTGGGTGAACAAATGGAACAGCCCGGCGGTGTAACCGCCGGCGGCGACGGCGGTCATCATGTAGCCGAGTTGGGACACGGTCGAATAGGCGAGCACCTTTTTGATGTCGTCGGCGACCAGGGCGAGCAAGCCAAGGGCGAACAGGGTGACGGCGCCGATGACCACCATCCAGGGCCTGAGCTCTGTGGCCAAGTTCTGGAACAGAGGGAACATCCGGCCCATGAGGTACACCCCAGCGGTGACCATCGTCGCTGCGTGCATCAGAGCAGAGACCGGGGTCGGGCCGGCCATGGCGTCGGGAAGCCAGATGAGGAAGGGGAACTGGGCACTCTTTCCCATGGCTCCGACGAAGAGAAGGGCCCCACCTACCACGGCGACAGTGGAGAGCGCACCGAGTCCGGCGGCGGCGGCCTCGTTGATGGCGGCGAAGTCGAATGTGCCCACCGCCACCGCCACGATGATCGCCCCGAGCAGGAGCCCGATGTCGGCGGTGCGGTTGACCATGAACGCCTTGTTGCCCGCATTCACATTGGCCATGTCCTCCCAGTAGAAGGCAATGAGCAGATAAGAGGCGAGACCGACCCCTTCCCAGCCGATGATGAGCTGGATCAGGTTGGGGGCCCCCACCAGGACCAGCATCGACCCGGCGAAAAGGGAGAAGGCGGCGAAGAACCAGGGGACCCTGACGTCGCCGTGCATGTAGCCGACCGCGTAGATGAACACGATCAGGCCCACCAGGCTGACCAGGAAGTACATCATGATGGAGAGCCCGTCCACCACCCACCCCAGCTCGAAGACGAGATTGCTCCCGATCCGGCCGATCTCGAAGGTGGTAGTGGCGAGCACGCCCTCGGTCATGTTCATCACGAAGAGGACGGTGGCCCACACCGTGTTGACAGCGAGAGCCCCGATGGCCAACTCCGCCCCCTGGTTGCTCATCCGCTTCCCGAAGGCGATGATGAGGAGGAAAGCGACGAAGGGCAGGACCAGCATGATGCCGGCCGTGTCCACGAAGAACCCCCCGGTGATCCCGGCTTCCGCCGCATGCTCCGCCTCGGTGGCGAGGACGGAGGTCACTTAGTGACCTCCTGGCAACGAGCAACGAGCAACGAGCAACGAGCAGCGAGTCGAGAGCGCGCTCTGGCTCGTAGCTCGAAGCTCGTAGCTCACAGCTGCGGAGCGAAGCGACGCCTTCACCATCTCATCAGGTGGAGCTCGTCGACGTTGGCCGACTTCCGGTTGCGGAAGATCATCAGGACGATGGCGAGACCGATGCCCACCTCGGCGGCGGCAACGGTGATCACGAATATGGCGAACACCTGGCCGGTCGCATCAGGGCTGCGCAGCACCGATTCGAAGGCGATGAGGTTGATGTTCACCGCGGCCAGCATCAGCTCGACCGAGAGCAGGATGAGCACGATGTTGCGCCGGACCAGAAGCCCGTAGATCCCAAGCGAGAACATTGCCGCAGCGAGAATCAGAAACTGATTCAGAAGCATCGTTCACCTCCGGCGAACGATGCGCGACGAGCAATGAGCAACGGGCAACGAGCCAGCAACGCGCTCTGGCTCGTAGCTCGTAGCTCGTAGCTCATGGCTCTCATACCGAGCTCCTCTGCTCTTCCTCGAGAGGGGTGAGATCGCGGCGGGCGATGGTTATCCCCCCGATCAGGGCGGCGAGGAGGACGAAGGAGACCACCTCGAAGGGGATGACGAATCGTCCCAACAGGGCCAGCCCGAGGACTTCGGTCGAGGTGGCCTCTCCCACCTCTTCGATCCGGGTCGACCCGAAGGCGTCGATCGAGGCCCAGGAGAGGAGCACGAAGGTGGCCAGGGACAGGGTCCCGGCCCACAGTCGCTTCTCCACGTCGAGGCCCACGTCGCGACCGGTGGGGGCCCGGGTGATCATTATCCCGAACAGGAACAGGACGATAACCGCGCCGATGTAGACCAGGACCAGGACCCAGGCGACGAACTCGGCGGAGAGCATGAGGAAGAGCACTGCGGTCCCGGCCAGGGCGGCCACCAGGAACAGGGCGGCGTGCACCACGTTCTTCGCGGTCACCACCCGGAACGCGGAAAGCAGCACCAGGGCCCCCACCACGAGAAATACCCAGTTGACCGGCTCGGAAATCCACTCGGTCAGACTCATCGTCTGACCTCGTGGCGCAATGAGCAACGAGCAACGAGCAACGGGCGAGAGCAACTCGTAGCTCGTAGCTCGTAGCTCGTCGCGACGAGGGAGCGAAGCGACCGAGCTCTCACTTCTCCAGCTCCGGATTGTCGGGGACAGTGGCCAGCCAGTCCTGGAGACGGTCCATGTCGTGGAGCATGTCGCCCATCTGCGTCTCGGAGTACTCGTACTCCGGTGACCAGAACAGGGCGTCGAATGGGCACACCTCGACACAGATCCCGCAGTACATGCAGAGCGCGTAGTCGATGTCGAAACGGTCGAGCGTGTTCCGCACCTTGATCCTGCCCCCGGGCTTGTCAGGCTCCTTCTCCTCTTTGTGCCCTTCGATGTAGATGCACCAGTCGGGGCACTGGCGAGCACAGAGCAGGCACACCGTGCACGCCTCCTGGTCCAGGGCGATGACGCCCCGCGCCCGGGGCACCGGGGTCTCCTTGACCACCGGGTAGTTGATCGTCGCGAGGTACTTCCCGGGACGGAAGATGGTGCGGAACATGGTGTAGATGGTCACCCAGAGGCCCTTGAGCATCCCCACGCCGGGAGGCACGCGTCGGTCGGTGGCGCTGGTCATAGGTACACCTTGAAGGCTCCGGTGAGGAGGATGTTGGCCAGAGCGATCGGAATCAACCACTTCCAGGCCATGCTCTGCAACTGGTCTTCCCGGAACCGGGGGAAGGTCCAGCGAAACCAGATCATGACGAAGACGAGGAGGAAGGTCTTGGCGATGAGGATCACCGGACCGGCATAGGCAAGGACGTCCTCGGGGATCCCGGGGAGCCAATAGCCGCCGAGGAACAGGGTGACCGCGATCGCCGACAGGGTGAACATGTTGGCGAATTCGGCCAGGAAGAAGAACAGGAAACGGAATCCCGAGTACTCGGTCAGATATCCCATCACCAGCTCCGACTCGGCGATGGGCATGTCGAAGGGGATCCGGCTCAGCTCGGCGAGGGCGGCGATCATGAAGATCCCGAAGCCGAGGAATTGGAGTACCACATATGGGTACCCGGCCTCGATCTGGGCCTCGACGATCCCGGCCATGCTCATCGTCCCGGCCAGCATGACCGCCCCGACGACGGCCAGCACCAGGGGCAGCTCGTAGGCGATCAGCTGCCCGGCGGCCCTGAGCCCACCCATGAGCGAGTACTTGTTGCCCGACGACCAGCCGGCCATGAGGATCCCGACCGTGCTCAGCGAGGAAATGGCGAGGGCGTAGAAGATGCCGACCGAGAGATCGCGGAAGATCAGGTCCGGGCCGAAGGGGATCACCACCAGGAGGGCGACCGTGCTCACCAGCACCAGCACCGGCGCCAGCTTGAACACCGGGCGATCCGCCTCGGTGGGGATCAGGTCCTCCTTCTGGAAGAACTTGACGCCGTCGGCGATGAGTTGGGCCCAGCCCCAGCGTCCCCCGGCGAAGTAGGGGCCGACCCGCGCCTGCATCTTGGCCGACAGCTTCATCTCGGCGAACCCGATGACCATTCCCACCAGGGGGATCATGAGAGCGACGATGAGCAACTTCCCGGCAAGGGAAACCCAGAAATTGGAGAACAGCTCTGTGATGAAAGCGGTCATCGAATGACCGCTTTCATCACGCAACGGGCAACGGGCAACGAGCGACGAGCCAGGAACGCGCTCTGGCCCATTGCTCGTAGCTCGTAGCTCATAGCCAGAGTCATCGGTCCACATCTCCGAGGACGAAGTCCAGACTTCCCATGATGGCGATGATGTCGGGGACCAGGACACCCTCCAGGATCCAGGGGAGGATCGAGATGTTGGAGAAGCTGGCGGAGCGGATCTTCAGCCGGTAGGGGCCCTGGTTGCCGTTGGATACCAGGTAGTAGCCCATCTCCCCTTTCGGGTTCTCGGCCCGGACGTAGGCCTCTCCCTGGGGCACCTTGATCACCTTGGGCACCTTGGCCTGGAGCGGGCCGGAGGGAATGCCGTCGATCGCCTGCTGGACGATGCGCACCGATTGGCCGATCTCGAGGAGACGGACATGCCATCGATCCCAGCAGTCGCCGTTCTCCCCGGTCGGGATCTCGAAGTCGAACAGGTGGTAGGGAAGGTAGTCCTCCACCTTGCGCAGATCGAACCCGACTCCGGAGGCGCGGAGGTTGGGCCCGGAGACCCCGTATGCGGCGGCCACCTCGACGGGCAGGACCCCGACCCCTTTGGTCCGGGCCACGATGATCTCGTTGTCTGCGACCAGCTGATTCAGCTCGTCCACCGCCTCCACCACCTTGTCCATGGCATCCCTGGTCTCGGCGAGGAATCCGGCAGGGAGGTCCTGGATCACCTTCCGGGTCGCCGAGCCCGACCCGTAGGCCGGCTTGACCCCGCCGATCCGGTTGAAATTGGGGTGGAATCTGCCACCGGTCACACCCTCGAGCAGGTCGAGCACCCTCTCTCGCTCCCTGAGGGCGAAAAAGAGAGGTGTGGCCGCCCCCAGCTCCAGGGGGTACGACGCCATGAAGATGAGGTGCGAGGAGATTCTCGCCATCTCGGTGAGGATGAGCCGGATGTACTGGGCCCGCTCCGGGACCTCGACCCCGAGCAGCTTCTCGGCGGCCACGATGAACGGGATCTCGTTGGCGTACCCGGAGACCCAGTCGATCCGGTTGACCAGGGTCGTGATCTGGGGATAGGTCCTCACTTCGGAGAGCTTTTCGTAGCCGCGATGCATGTAGCCGATGACCGGTTGCACGTCGAAGGCGCGCTCGCCGTCCACCCGTGCCTTGAGTCGGAGAACGCCGTGAGTCGACGGGTGCTGGGGCCCGATGTTGAGGGTCATGTCCTCGGTTTCGAGCTCCACCGACACCGAAGACTCGGAGAGGTGGCGGACCAGATCCTGGTCTAACACCATGTCATGCCTCCGGGTTCTCCTCGGAGGGCCCATCCCTCTCCGCTCCGTCGCCCTCTGCTCCTTCGTCGCCTGTCCCTTCGTCACTGCCCGGCAGCCCCTCGACGTCGACCGTGCCGGGCCATGGCTTGACCTCCCGGCTGAGAAGGGGATAGCTCTTGCGCAGCGGGTTGCCCTGGAACTGGTCGGGCAAGTAGAGGTGGATCAGGTTGGGATGGCCATCGAAATCGATCCCGAACATCTCGTAGGCCTCCCGTTCGTGCCAGTTTGCCCCGGCATACACGTCGATCAGGGTGGGTGCGGAGGGCGTCTCCTTGTCCAGATCGGTGGAGAAGATCACCCGTCGCCCTTCGCTGACATCGGCCACGGTGGCGAGGAGCTCGAAGTGATCGTCGACCGGCTCGGGAAAAGGGTCGCCCACCTCGACCTCGGAAGACCAGTCGACTGCAGAGAGCCAGGAGAAGAACACGAGACCGAGCTCGTCGCGCGCCGTGGTCAGAGCATCGACCCATCGCTCGAGGGGAACCCGGACCTTGACCGTGTCGAATGTCACCGTCCCATCGCCCCCGACCGCGGCAGCCACCCGATCGGCGTACTCCTGAAGCGGGTGGACGGCGGCCGTCTCGGTCTCAGACGGGCTCGAGGTCACGCCGGTTCCATTTCTCTTTGATGTCTTCGCCCTGGATCTTCTTCTGGAGGAGGACGATCCCGTCCATCAATGCCTCGGGCCGGGGAGGACAGCCCGGGACGTACACGTCCACCGGGATCACCTGGTCCACTCCCTTGGTCACCGAGTAGGAATCCCAGTACGGGCCGCCGCAGTTGGCACACGACCCCATCGAGATGACGTACTTGGGATCGGGCATCTGGTCGTAGAGACGACGGATGGCAGGAGCCATCTTGTCGGTGACCGTCCCGGCCACGACCATCAGATCGGCCTGTCGCGGCGAGGCGGGAAGAGGGATGATCCCGAAGCGCATGAAGTCGAACCGGGGGCCCGACGCGGCCATGAGCTCGATGGCACAGCAAGCCAGACCGAACTGGAACAGCCAGAGGGAGTACTTCCGGGACCAGTTGAGAAGCCAGGTCACCGGCTTCGGGGCCCCGAACTTCTGGACTACTCCCACCGCAGGACTCCCTTGCGGACCGCGTAGACCAGTCCCAGGACGAGGATGGCGATGAACACGAACATCTCCACCAGGCCAAACGTGCCCAACTGGTCGAGCACGATCGCCCAGGGAAAGATGAAGACCGCCTCCACGTCGAAGATGACGAATAGCAACCCGAAGACGTAGTAGCGGACATAGCTCTGGCTCCACCCCGATCCGACAGGATCAACCCCACACTCGTAGGTGAGCATCTTGGTGGCCGTGGGGTTGGTCGGTCGTAGCACCGTGGCCACACCGAGCATCATCATCACCAGGACCGCCCCGAGAACGGCAAATGCGCCGACTGTCAGGTAGCTCTCGAAGTATGGGGTCATACCGCTTCGGGTGGAAAGGACAGCACCGCGGGCGAGTATACGCAGAGGTCGTTTTTCGTCGAAGTTTGGAATCACCAAGTCCTATGGGGAAAAACCCCGGAACTGGTCCTAGCCTGCGGCGATGGTCGGTGCCCCTTCGTACGACTCGCGCGGTCTGGTCAATCTGGTCGCGGAGATCGAAACGCGCCTGATCGGGAGCTCTCCCTCCCCGGGTCTCGATCCCGGTGTCGGTGACCTCATCCCCCAGGGGAGGACCTACGTCCTCATCTTGTTCGACGGTCTCGGCGTAGCCCAACTCGGGCACGCGGCGGCAGGGCCACTCGTGACATCGCATCAGGCGACGCTGCACGCCCCATTCCCGACCACCACCAGCGTCTCGCTCGCCACGATCGCCACTGCACTCCCCCCCTCGCGCCACGCCCTGGTTGCCCATCTCACCTGGCTCGAGGAGACGGGGCAGGTGGTGAACACCCTGAAGTGGGTCGATCTCTCCGGTCGACCGGTGGCACACGATTACGGGTCGTTCCTCCCCGGTCCCAATCTCTGGGAGCGTCTCCGCCGAGGCGGAGTGGAGCCGATCACCGTCCAGCCTGCCACGTTCGCCGGCAGCCCCCTATCCCGACTGCTCTATCGGGGCGCTCGCTTCGAGGGCGCCTGGGAGGACGAAGACCTGGTGGAGGCGACCGTTCAGCTCGCCTCGGAGTCGAATCGTTTCGTCTTCACCTATTTCTGGCCGGTCGACTTCGCCGGGCACGTTCACGGGCTCGGATCCGACGAATTCGGCGAGGCGATGCGCCTCGCGGCCAACCTTTGGGAAGGTGTGGCGTCCCGGCTCCCACCCGACGTGACGCTGCTGGGAAGCGCAGATCACGGTCTCATCGACTACGCGGAGGGGGACAAGATCTTGATCCGGGGCAAACCCTTCGACGGTCTCCGCTTTGCGGGCGACCCGAGAGGCGTCCATGTCTGGGGATCCCCGGGCGTGATCGACGAGCTCGCCGAGATCACCGGCGCCCTCCCCACCGATCCCTTGGCCCTGCTCGGACCAGGCCCGATCCCGGCAGCGACGGCCCGAGTCGGCGATGTGCTCCTCCTCGCACCACCGGGCAAGATCCTCCTCCCGCCAGGCTTCGACAAGCGTCTCCACAGCTATCACGGCGGCCCGGCCAAGCAGGAGCTGGAAGTCCCGTTGCTGGTTGGCTGAACGATGCGACCCGAGGTTTGACGACGGGCTCTCGTGGGTAATCCTCAGAGCCCTCGATAGGGCGCGGTCTACACAGGAGGTAGACGATGATCCCCGGAGGACTCTCACCCACGGATCGGCCGATGGCCGAGCGCCAGCTTCCCACCGGAACACCTCACGGCAGGCGAAACAACGCCAAAGCCGTCTGGCTCTCGCTGGCACTCATCTTGCTCGCGATTGCCGCGGTGGTGGTGCTGCTTTCGTTCATACCCGACGCATGATCGCCGACCCGGCCGGGCGGGCCTAGGCGGCGTATGGATCGCACCGACACCGTTGTAGCCATCATCGATGATCGAGCCACGGCGCGTGACGCCGTGGCGGCTCTGGCCGCCGAGGAGTTCTCCGCCGAGCTCCTCCACGGAGAGGAAGGGAAGGGAGCACTCGCCCCCAACCAGGAGGAGGGTGTGTCCGCCTTGGCGAGCAAGATGGCCATTGTCTTCGGCGACGAGGCCCGGATCTTGGATCGCATGGAGGCCGCCTTGGACAAGGGCGCCTCGGTAGTCTCGGTCGATGTGACATCCGATGACGCGGCGCGGGTGGCCAACCTCCTCGAGGACCACGACGCTCACGACATGTGGCGGCTCGGCGAGTGGAGCTTCAACCGCGTCGGATCCGAAGGATCCGGAGAAGGTTGACAGGATGGCCCAACCCCAGCACACGGTGGCCGTGTTCGCCCCTCACCTGGCGCTGACCGTGACCATCGAGAAGGGGAGGGAGAACGGGCCGGACGACATCCACATCCACCCTGGCGGACAGGGGTTCTGGGTGGCCCGCATGCTCCGCCATCTTGGCGAGAAACCGCTGCTGTGCGGTCCGATCGGAGGGGAATCGGGTGCCGTGTTGCGCGGGCTGGTGCGGCAGTGGGGCATCGACTTGAGCCCGGTGGAGGTTCAGGAGAGCTCGCCGGCCATCATCCAGGATCGACGAACCGGTGACCGCAGCCCGATCGCCGAGGCACCCTCCTACGGGCTGGCCCGCCATGAGCTGGACGACGCCTACGGGAAGATCCTGGACCATGCGCTGAGTTCCAGAGTTGTCGTCATCACAGGGCAGAGAACCGAGATCGTGCCGGTCGACACCTACCGGCGTCTCGGCCACGATCTTGCCTCCGCCGATGTCCGGGTGGTCGGCGACCTCCACGGCCGCGAGCTGCAGGCCTACCTCGACGGCGGCCCCATAGACCTGCTCAAGGTGAGCGACGAAGACCTCACCGAGGACGGTGTCCTCGAGCACCCCGAGGAGCCGGCGGCACTCGATGCGCTGCATCACCTGATCGAGCTGGGGGCCCGGAGTGTCGTCATCTCCCGGGGCCAGCAGCCCTCGCTCGCACGTCTCGGCGACACCACCTTCCGGGTGACCGGGCCCGCGTTCGAGCCCGCCGACTTTCGCGGTGCCGGCGACTCGATGACGGCCGGGCTCGCTGCCGGGGTCAGCAGGCGTCTCGGGCCCGAAGAGCTGCTCCGGCTGGCCTCCGGCGCCGGTGCGGCCAACGTCACTCGCCACGGGCTGGGCAGCGCATCCCACGACCTGATCCCGAAGCTGGCGGAGCGGGTCGACATCGAGATCCTCTCCACCGCACCGTGACCACCGAGCGGCGCCGCGTCATAGTCACCAACGACGATGGGATCGACTCGCCCGGCCTCCGGTTGTTGGCCGCCAGGCTCGCCGAGGACTACGACGTCGTCGTCGCCGCCCCCAGCAGCGACATGTCGGGCAGTGGCACGGGGATAGGTGGCTTCGACCCGGTGACCGGCGTCGAGCTCACCGAGGTCGACATGGACGATATGACGGCCTTCACCATCGCCGGGCCTCCCGGGCTGGCCGTGATGGCAGCCGCCCTGGGGGCATTCGGCCGGTTCCCGGACCTGGTGGTCTCCGGAGTCAACGCCGGGATGAACACCGGTCACTCGATCATTCACTCCGGCACCGTCGGGGCCGCCCTGACCGCGCGGACCTTTCGCAGCCGCGGGATCGCCATCAGTCTCGCCCAGTCGGATCCGTGGAGGTGGGAGACTGCCGTCGAGGTCGGGGTCTCCGCCGCCCGATGGATCATCGATCGCAGCCGCGGGCCTTACGTGCTCAACATCAACGTCCCCGGAGTCCCGCTCTCCGAGATCAACGGGATCCATTGGGCCGATCTCGACGACTTCGGCTACTTCCGGGTCGCCAATGCCGACGTCAAAGACCGGAGGCTTCAGTTCGTCGTCGGTTCGTCCTCGGCGGGCACCGACCCGGCCAGCGACACCGCCCTCTGCGCCAAGAACTTCGTCACCGTGACCCCGCTTTCGACCATCGAGCCCGCCCCATTCCCCGATCTCGACGCCGGCGAGATCTGGCAGCCATGACCGGGCGGGGTTTCGGAGGCATCTCGCCGGGGTATGACGGTCTCACCGGACCAGGAGTTGCCATGGAGTGTGCACACCAGCCCTGCACCTGTCACGTGCCGGAGCCGGGCGAGTACTGCAGCGAGGTATGCGAGCTGGGAGCGATGTCCGGCCAATTCTGCGGCTGCGAGCACGCGACATGTGAGACCAGCCGGGTGCGGGCGCCCGTCTTCGACTCATGAGCAGGCTCGATCTGCTCGAGGGGGCGGTCATCGGAGCCTCCCTCGCGTATCTCCTCGACCCCACCAACGGCAATGCCCGTCGTCGCGACCTGGCCGCACGGGCGGGCCGAACCACCGGCGCCGCCCTCGACATGGCCGTCACGGAGATCGAGCGCCGTGTCGTCGCCAGGACCGGCCGTACCCCCCGGGTGATCGCCGTCCTCCGCTCCGGCATGGGTCTCCGGGGCTGGTCGTTCAGAAGAGTGCCACCGACATCGGCGGACAGCTGGGAACTCCCTATGGCGACGGTGGACATCGACATCGACCAAGGCACCGTCACCCTGCGCGGCACCTTCCCACAAGACGACGAGCTCCCGATCGCGGCCGGAGGGCGACGGGATTCCCCGAAGACCTCGATGGGACTGCTGAACGACGAGGGATGACATAGGCGTTTCGGGCCATCGATCAGGGGGTATATGGACCGGTCCAGGAGGATTTCATGTCCACGAACGTCTCTTTACCTGCGAGTTCGGCCCAAGGGACCGCTCCCGATGAGGTGAGCACGGTCAGTGCCGCATACTCCGACGCATCCGCGGCGCGGGCTGTGGTCGAAGCTCTCGAGCAAGCCGGGCTTCGCCCCACCGTGATCGTCCCGATCGGCTCCCTGACGGGGTCCGGTCCGGGGCCCGGCGGCAGAATTCTCGAGCACTCGATGAGCACCGCCGTCACCGGCGCCCTCGTGCTGGGGATGGTGACCACATTCGGATCCCTCGTCTGGCTGGAAGGGAGGCACTGGGTGCTGTACGGGCTGCTCGGTCTGGTTGTCGGTGCGCTGACGGGATGGATCGGAAGCGCGATCGCCACCACCGCCCACCCCGCCCGTGAGGAGGATCTGCTGGCCTACCCGGAGCGGGGCCTGACCATCGAGGTCGACGCGCTCGAGCCGGACAAGGCGCGACTAGCCGAGACGGTGATGGGGCGCCACGACCCGATGACCTTCAGAGCGCGGACCCGCCCGGGGAATCGTGCCCCGGCTCAACGGGTGATGTGGCAACACGAGGCAGGTCTCTCTCCGCTCGAGGTGCTCGGAACATGGCTCGACCAGAACGACACCAGCACGTCGCTGCTCCCGAGGGGGAGGCACCTGCAGCCGAATCGTCTCCGTAGCTGACGGTTCAGCCAGGGCAGCCGAATCAGGCCCGCTGCTTCAACCTACCAAGTCTGCTGCCGTCCTCAGGTCATCTGCCAAGAGGTTGCGGAGACGGTCCCTCTCCTCAGGCTCGCCGGCGCGAAGCACGGCCGAGGGATGGATCGTGGCCACTACCGGATAGCCGGCCCACTCCAACACCTTGCCATGGTCCTTGGTCACCCGGAACGCCCTTCCCAGCAGAGCCTGGGACGCCACCGCCCCCAGACAGACGATCACGTCGGGGTCGACCTTCGCCAACTCGGCCTCGAGCCAGGGGAGACAGGCCCTGATGTGCCTCGTCGCCGGTGACTGGTGGAGGCGCAGGCTGCCCTTTGGCTTCCATCTGAAGTGCTTTACCACGTTGGTGAGGTAATAGCCCTCTGCCAGGACCCCGGCATCGGCGAGCGCCTGGTCTAGCACCGAGCCGGCCGGACCTACGAAAGGCTCGCCTTCGACGTCCTCGACATCGCCGGGCTGTTCCCCCACCAGCATCATCGGCGCCGACGCCGGGCCGGACCCGAAGACGACCTGGGTGGCATCCCGGTAGAGCTCGCAAGCGGTGCACTCCTCGGCGGCGACACGGAGATCTTCGAGGGATGCCCCGGCGGCTATCAACTCGGGAGCCGGATTCGGCTCCGACGACGTGGGCACCATGGTCAATACCCCGACTCATCCGGTGGGAAACCGTTCCCCTCCCGAGATCCAGTCCCGGAAACGCGTGACGGGCAGCGTGTTGACGACGGAAGCCGGGGGGACGCCCGCTCTCTGCAAGGTGCCCACCGAGTTGGCGACGTTCCCCAACTCTCCCATTCTGTGGGCGTCCGAGTTCGCTGCCAGCATCGCCCCCGCCGGCAGCGCCGCTGTGGCGAGATCGGCGGACAGATCGAGGCGGTCGCGATGGCCGTTGACCTCCAACGCCACGTCGTGGTCCACCGCAGCGGCGATCACCGCCTCGACGTCGAGGTCGACTGCGGGGCGGATCCCGATCCGTCGTCCGGTGGGATGGGCCAAGATCCGTACCACCGGATGCCGCATGGCAGTGAGAACGCGAGCGGTTTGCTCGTCCCGCGCCAGGTCGAAATGGGAGTGAAGCCCGGCCACTGCCAGGTCGAGGAGCGCCAGACCCTCGTCGCCGATGTCGAGCCCGCCGTCACGATCGATGTTCAATTCGGCTCCGTGGAGCACCAGCAGATCGGGGAAGCGGCTCCGGACCGAGTCGATCTCGGCCCGTTGCCTGATCAGCCCCTGCTCGTCGAGCCCCCCGAAGCGGAGGCCCGAGGTGTGATCTGTGATCAAGACATACTCGTAGCCGAGGTCGACCGCGGCGGCGAGCACATCGACGAGGCTCATCCGGCCGTCTGGTGACCGTTCGGTGTGAATATGGAGGTCGCCGCGGATGTCGGTGGAGCGGACCACGCCCGCGGCCTGCTCTTGCGGGAGACCACGTGCCGGGGCCGGGATCCACACCCGACCCTGGCGGGCATAGATCTCGGCTTCGGACAGGGTGGCGTCCTCGACTCCTGCGAGCACCGTGGCGGCATGATCCGATGGACCGGTGGCTCCGATGAGCCGGGCCCCCGCCGTGCCCGTTCTCGCCAGGTGGACCCGGACCTCGACACCGTCGTGAGACTCGAGCCTCGATGTCCTTGTTTCGCTTTGGCCGAGGAAACGGGCCACCGCGGTCTCCTCGAGGAATCTCCCGGTACTGACCGGATCATCCACCTCGGCGACCAGGTCGATCGTCTCCACCCATTCCTCGAGTCGGCGCACCGCGCCCGCAACCCAGATTTTCGCCCTTTGGTGATGGGTCAGGTGGCGATCGAGACTCCCGGCCAATCCCGCCGCCTCGAAGGCGGGGACCGCCTTCGCCGAAGGTGCCAGCTCGAGGGCGCGAGCCCATCGTTCCGCCGTGGTCGGTCCCACGCCTTTCAGGGTCTCGACTGCACCACTCTCCACCGCTGCGATCAGATCGGCGGCCCGGTCCACACCGAGCTCCCCTTTGAGAGACCTGAGCAGGGCGGGAGTCATCCGGGGCAGCTTCCGCAGCCTGGCCACGTCGCCTGGGTACTGCTCCCTGAGCCGTTCCAGAACGGAGATCTCGCCGATGGACCGGAATTCGTCGATCAGCTTGAGGATCCCGGGCCCGATGCCGGGGACGGCGAGCATGGCCTCGGCGGGCCCGGCCAGGTCCGAGGGTAGGTCGTCCAGCGACCACACCGCCGTCCGATAGGCCTTGGCCCGAAAGGCGCGACCTCGCTCGTCGACCCGGACCAGGTCGGAGAGGCTCCAAAGCGCAGCACCGATGGCTTGACGCGGACTGATCATGCGCAAGCAACCGCCGGCGGGTTTTCCCACGTGGTGAGGAGGGTAAGGGGCGCCGACACGCCAAGTGTGGAGGCACATCTATGAGCAAGGAAAGGTTCTGGCGCTCGGCCGGCATCGGTGCCACCGTCGGCGCAGCAGGCGCCTATCTCTTCGACCCGGAACGCGGTCGGACCCGACGGGCCAAGCTCGCCGACCAGTCGACTGCCGTCCTGCGGACCGCCCGTGACAAGGTGATGGCGAAGGCGCGCTACCAACAGGGTGTCGCCCGCGGGGTGGCCCACAAGGTCACCGAGGCATTTCAGGAGCCCGTTGAGGTCGACGACGAGACCCTCCTCCAGAAGATCAGGAGCGAAGCCGTCGGTCGCTGGGACGGACCGAAACGAGACCTCGAGATAGACGTCCGTGACGGCACCGTGATCGTGCGGGGGCCGGCAGACCGGGATCAGGCTGGTGAGTTGATCAGACTGGTGGAATCGGTCGACGGCGTGCGCGTGGTCTCCGACGAGATGAAAGTCGGCCAAGGCATTTGAACCTTCCGGCTGCAACCCCGGGGACCGGCTAATCGGCCGTTCGCCCCGGCGCCCCGGGCGCGATCTCGCCATCGTCGGCGACATGCATCCCCTCCGAGCCCGGCTCGGCCAAGGGTTCCGAACTTTCCCGCCGCCCGACCCCGGACGCTCTCAGGAGCAAGACCACCGAGATCCCGAGTACCAGGATCACGGCCAGCACGAGCACGACTTGGGGGCTCAAGACCCTTCCAGGGCAGGTCGTAACTCTTCGCGCCAGAACCCGATGAACCCGTCCATCGGGTCTCCGATCTGATGCAGGTATATGTGGTCGACCCCGATGCTCGAAGCTTCTTCGATGGATTCGATGATCGGCCCGGGATCAGGCCCGCAGGGCATCGCCTGCTCGATATCTTCCCGGTCGATCATCTGCACCGCCTGCTCCATGTGGGCAACGGTGCGCAGGTCCTGGGCCAGTTGGCCGGCGAGGCCGGTGTTCGGCCAGACGCGGAAAGCCCGGTCGACGGCGGTGGAACGATCCGGATCCCAGCTGAGAGACAGCTGACTCCATATCGGCCCTCTTCCATCTTGGGCCCGATACTCGTCGATGGTCTCGGCCTCGAGCCCCGTGAGCCACAGCCCGTCCCCGACCCGGGCGGCGAGGGCCACCGCTTGGTCCCCGAACGCAGAGACGACGATGGGAGGAAGCTGGTCGGGGAGGTCGAAGATGCGGGCATCCTCCACCGTGTAGTGACGGCCGCGATGGGTGACGCTCTCACCCGTCCACAAGGCCCGGATGATCTCGATCGCCTCCTCCAGCATCTCGAGCCTGACGTCGCCCGGTGGCCAGCGATCGCCGAGCACATGCTCATTGAGTGCCTCACCGGAGCCGACACCCCAAGTGAACCTGCCTTCGAGCAGACAGGCCGCCGTGGCGGCGGCATGGGCGTTGATCGCCGGGTGGATACGGACCGTGGGGCAGGTGACGCCGACCCCCACCTTCAACCGGTGGGTGGCCTGGGAGATTGCGCCGAGGACCGACCAGACAAAGGGGCTGTGCCCCTGCTCGCCAATCCAAGGGTGGAAGTGATCGGAGACCGACACGAAGTCGAAGCCCGCTTCTTCGGCGGCAACGGCCATCTCCACCAGTTTGGACGGAGGGTGCTCCTCGCTCGACAGTGTCAACCCGTATTGGACCATGGTGTGGCTTTACCTCCGAACCAACTCGGGCAAACGACAGGACGGGGAGGGAGCGTGTGAATCGATCATCCCTGGACGTGCTCCCTCCCCATGTGTCGCGGTGGCGGATGGTGATCGGGATCACCTATCGCCGTCCGCCAGGCTGCCTCACCCCCCGACCTGGTCCCGCAGGGCCCGCACCTCGTCGTGGGCGGTCTTGACCGTGTCGGCCTGGGCTGAGATCACCGGTCGCCAGTCGGCGGGCAGGTCGTCGTTCTGGAGCGCTTTCTCGAATTCGGCGACAGCGTGATCTTCTCCACTCTCGGCCACGGCCAAGACGGCATGTGGGTCGTCACCGGTGGCTGCGTCCGCGATCGCCATCCAGCCGCGATGCAGGGCCGCGGCCACGGTCCCCTCATCTTCGATCTCCACGCCCTGAGTGAGAGCGATCTCGCGCAACTCGGCGGAGAGGCGGGCCCGCTGGTCCGAATACCGGGTCATCCTTTGGGCGAGGTCCGGGTACCCGTCCTCTTCCAGCTTCTCGGCTGCCTTCCTGAATCCTTCTCGCCCGTCTTCGAGCGTCTCCACGAGCTCTTCGAGAATCGTGGCTGCGGGGTTTCCCACCATCTGGCACCTCCTGTTTCGTGCTGCCTCTCGATACCCGCAGCCGCGTCCGCTCAAACAGACCCGTTCGACCCGACTCGCTCCGCTACCAGCCGGTTCACCGCCGATTCGGCCCGACCCAGCCACAGGCCGCGACGGGATCGGGCCCATGTCTTCTGCAGCGACCCGTCCCGGAAAGCCTCTGGGATGATTGGATGCAGATAGGAGCTGCGGCAGACCTCTCGTGTGTTGCCCAACTTCTCGGCCGTCGCGTCGATTGCGCGCAACAACCGGACCTCGGCGTCTTCGTCGTCGGGGCCGGCGGCCAGGTCCTCGGCCACGGCCGTGCTCGCCCCCCAGGTCCTGAAGTCCTTGGCTGTGAACGGGCCAGACATCACCTCGGACAGGTAACCGTTGACGTCGGTCGACGTGATCGGGCTCACGCCCTGGCCCGTCTCATACCCGAAGAGGGTCTGCCCGGAGAGCTCCTGGCACCGGGCGATCAAGGAAGCGAGCCGGCGGTCGCGGAACACCAACTGGTGATCGGCGCCACCTTTGCCGGCGAACTCGAGATGGACGTGGAAGCCGTCGACCTCGACATGGTCACAGGTGAGCGTGGTCAGCCCGTAGGCCTCGTTCTCGTCGGCGTACTTCCTGTTGCCCACCCGGATGAGTGTTCGATCGAGGACCGAGACGGCAAGGGCCGTCACCTTCTCCCGGGACAGCCCGGGTCGTCTCAGATCGGAGTCCATCCTGCGACGCAACCTGGCCAGGCGGCGCCCGAACTCGCCCATCCGCTCGAACTTCGCCTCGTCCCTGACCTGCTCCCAGAGCGGGTGATAGATGTACTGCTTCCTACCGGCGCTGTCGTAGCCGGTGGCGAGGATGTGCCCCGACGGATCACGTGAGATCCAGACTCCCTCCCAGGCCGGCGGTATCACGAGGGATTCGATCCGCTTGCGGACCTCACCGTTGACCGTCTCGCCATCGGGGCCGACGTAGGAGAACCCCCGTCCCCGCCGGATTCGGCGAAGACCAGGGCTCTCCTCGGCGACATAGTGCAGACCGGCGTCTGCAGCGAGCGACATCGAGTCTTCGATGGTCATGATCGGGCAACGATTCCCC
>Ga0214468_1000042_pt1 | contig 36726 bp, 30 predicted proteins | sample RVTome_9_FD_187334 | JGI IMG/M metagenome (GOLD analysis project Ga0214468, IMG submission 187334) | Soil microbial communities from uranium-contaminated site in the Upper Colorado River Basin, Wyoming, United States - RVT155D38 HiSeq ...
AGGATCGGCTGCGCCTCGAAGCGGAAGTGGTCCTGCCGCAGGACGCCGAGGCGCAGCCGCTTGGGGAGCGACACGGTCCCCTCGGACGGCGGCTCCTCGCCGGCGAGCACCCGCAGGAAGGTCGACTTGCCCGAGCCGTTGGCGCCGACCAGCCCGTAGCGGTTGCCCGGGTTGAACTGGATCGACACCCGCTCGAAGAGAGTCTGAGGGCCGTAGCTCTTGCCGAGGTCGGAGACGGCGATCATCGCGGGTCAGTGGAGCTCTAAAGCTCGTTCTGCAAATGGTTTACGGAGGGTACGGAAGGCCGCGGAGCGGTGGATTGTTTCTTGCAGCGGAGCGTCCGGCGGAGGTCGGTCCACCGGAGGCCGGCCGGGCCGGGGTCTCGGGTCCGATCGGCCGGGAACCGCTCAGGCTAACCGAACAGCCCGCGCGGGAGAAAGCTTCCCCCGTGCCGGGTCCGCCGAGCGGAGGGCCGGCGCCACGGCGCCGCCCGCGCCGGAGACCTCCGCCGGAGACGCAGGAGACACCGCCATCCCCGCCCGCACCCCACGCTCCCGCCCCGGCCTCGTCCGCCGCGCGCTCGCGAGCCGCCGGACCCGCTTCGTCCTGCTCGCCCTCGCGGTCCTCCTGGTCGCCGTCGCCGCCACGCTGGTGCAGCCGTTCTGGCAGCTCGCCGGCCAATTTGCCGGCGACGCGGCGGGTCGTCAGCCGTCGCGCCTCTACGCGCGCTCGACGGTGCTCGAGGTGGGGGAGCCGTTGTCGCCCGACGCGGTCGTCGCCGACCTCACCGCCCAGGGCTACCGGCCCGCCGAGGCCGGCGGCCCGCCGCCCCCCGGCCGTTTCCACCGCGCCGACGGGGTGATCTCGGTCCACCAGCGCCGCTTCCCGACGCCGAAGGGCCCGGGCGGCGGCGAGGTGCTGACGATCGCCCACAACGGCCGGCGCGTCCGCTCGCTCGAGCTGGCCGGCGAGACGGTCCCCGCGGCCTGGCTCGACCCGGTGCTGATCGCCGCGTACTACGGCGACGACCTCGTCGAGCGCCGGCCGGTCGAGGTGGAGCGGGTGCCGGAGGACGTGATCTGGGCCGTCCTCGCCGCCGAGGACGCCGGCTTCTACGAGCACGGCGGCGTCTCGCTCACCGGCATCGCCCGCGCCGCCTGGGTCAACTTCCGCGGCGGCGAGGTGCGCCAGGGCGGCTCCACCCTGACCCAGCAACTGGTCAAGAACCTCTACCTCACCCACGAGCGCACCCTGGCGCGCAAGGCCCGCGAGGCGATCCTCGCCGTCCTGCTCGAGGCGCGCTACACCAAGGACCAGATCCTCGAGGCCTACCTCAACGAGATCTACACCGGCGCCTCGAACGGGGTCAGCCTGGTCGGCATCGCGGCGGCCTCCCGCGCCTACTTCGGGGCCGAGCTCGACGAGCTCTCGCTCGCCGAGGCGGCGATGCTGGGCGGGCTGATCCAGTCGCCCGCCCGCTGGTCGCCGACCGCCCACCCGGAGGACGCCGAGGAGCGCCGCGACTGGGTGCTCGACCGGATGGCCGAGCTTGGCTACGTCGAGCCCGAGCGCGCCGACGCGGCGAAGGCCGAGCCGCTCGAGCCGCGCCCCCGGCCGGTCGTCCGCCGCGCCGCCGCCTACTTCGCCGACTTCGTCGCCCGCGAGGCCGAGGAGCGCTTCGGCCTCGGCGAGCTCGACGACGCCGGCTACGAGCTGCTGTCCACCCTCGACGCACGCGACCAGCAGGCGGCCCAGGAGGCCGTCGCCTGGGGGGTGAAGGCGCTCGAGGAGGGGTGGGAGAAGAGCCACCGCGGCGACGAGCCGCTCCAGGCCGCCCTCGTCTCCGTCGACCCCGAGCGCGGCGGCGTCCTCGCCTACGTCGGCGGCCGCAGCTACCAGGGGAGCCAGTTCGACCGCGCCGGCATGGCCCTGCGCCAGGCGGGGAGCGCCTTCAAGCCGGTCGTCTACGCTGCCGCCTTCGAGCGCGGCCTCGCCTACCCGGCCTCCTTCGTCGAGGACGCGCCGCTCACCGTGCGGCTGGCCGGCCGCCGCTGGACGCCGAAGAACTCCGACGGCAGCTACCACGGCTGGGTCAGCGTGCGCTCGGCGGTCGAGGACAGCCTCAACGTCGCCACCGCCCGGCTCGGCCTCCAGGTCGGCCTCGAGCGGATCGTCGACATGGCCCGCCGCCTCGGCGTCGAGGCCCCGCTCGAGCCGGTGCCGGCGATCGCGCTCGGCGCCTTCGAGGTCACCCCGCTCCAGCTCGCCACCGTCTACGCCACCCTGGCCGCCGGCGGCGAGCGCCCGCCCGTGCACGGGCTGACCGCGGTCCTCGGCCCCGGCGGGGAGGTCCTCGAGACCACGCCGCTCCCCGCGCCCGAGCGGGTGATCTCGCGCGAGACCGCGTACCTGATGACCTCGGTCCTCCAGGGCGTCCTCGACCGCGGTACCGCCGCCTCGGCCCGCCGCCAGGGGGTCCAGGGCGACCTCGCCGGCAAGACCGGCACGACCAACGACCAGCGCGACGCCTGGTTCGCCGGCTACTCCCCCGACCGCGTCAGCGTCGTCTGGGTCGGCTACGACAGCAACGCCTCCTCGAACCTCTCCGGCACCCGCGCCGGCGTGCCGATCTGGTCCCGCTTCACCGTCGCCGTGCGCCCGCCGGGCGGCTACCCGTCCTTCGAGCAGCCCCCGGGCATCGTCACCGCCGTCGTCGACCCGACGACCGGCCTCCTCGCCACCGACGACTGCCCCTACGTCCTCACCGAGGTCTACCGCCGTGACCAGGTCCCCGACCGCGTCTGCCACGTCCACCGCTCCTACTACGACGACTGGTACGACGACGACCGGTGGGCCCGCAACGGCCGCGGCCGCGGCGACCGCGGCGACGCCGTCGCCGGCCCGCCGCGGCGCGACGGAGGCTGGGCGGGCGAGCCGGTCCGCGAGCCGCCGGCCGCCGAGCCCGCCGAGCGCGCCGAGGAGGAGGAGCGCCGCCACCCGTTCCGCCGCTGGCTGCGGCGGGTCTTCGGCCCGGGCGAGGAGGACGACGGCGGGGACGGCGGGGACGGCGGGGGGGACGGCGGGGACGGCGGGGGCGAAGACGAGGACGGCGGCGACGGATAGCTCCCGCCGGTCGGCCGATGAGAGTACGCCGTGGGCCGCGTTCAGAACGAAGGCTGAGTGACCTCCCCGGACCAGACCCCGTCCACCGTGTCGACCAGCTCCGGACCGAAGGCGCCGGCCGGGGTCCAGGCGCCGGGCGACAGCTCGCCGGCCAGCACCCGGCGCACGCACTCTACGGACATCGCGGCGGTGAAGGAGTAGCCCTCGGGAGTGGTCACCGCGGCGGCGGCGGTGCGGCCGTCCGGGGCGGTGGCGCGGCCGAGGACGTGGGTGCGGCCGGCGCGGCGCGCCTCGGCGCTCGGGCCGCCGCGCGCGGCGTACTTGCGGTCGATCCGGGCCTCGACCAGGCGCTGGACCGGGGCGAGGCCGGCGAGGGGTAGCAGGAAGCGGGCGCGGCGAAGGCGGCGGATCGCCTTCGGGTGCATGCCGGTGTAGGTGCGTACGTTCGGGATGCCGGTCGTGTGGTACGCGGTCGACACGTCGCCCCAGGGGATCTGGACGACCCAGCGGCGGAGCGCGCCGCCCTCGGGAAGCGGGAAGTCGAGCTCCTTGGCGTCCGCGGCGGCGGGCATGCGGACGACCTTGCCGTCCCGCCGCTCGGCGCCGCCGTAGGGGAGGCCGCGGGCCATCGTCATCGCCGAGCCGCGGGAGACGCCGCCGCCCTCGCCGACGAAGGCGAGCTCGAGCTCGGTCGCCGTGGGCAGCGCGTGGGCGAGGCGGGCGGCGACGCAGTCGGTCGGCACCACGTCGAAGCCGACGCCGGGGAGGAGCACGATCCCCGCCTCCTTCGCCTTGCCGTCGCGGGCGAGAACCGACTCGAAGACGCCGATCTCGCCGGTGATGTCGAGGTAGTGGGTGCGGGTGGCGAGACAGGCATGGACCATCGGCCGGAAGGTGTCGAGGAACGGCCCGGCGCAGTGGAGGACCAGCTCGACGTCGGCGAGGGCGGCGCGGACGCTGCCGGGGTCGGCGAGCGGGAAGGCGCGGTGGGCGAGGCCGAGCTCGGCGGCCAGCGGCTCGAGCTTCCCGCCGTCGCGCCCGGCGAGCACCGGCTCCATCCCGCGCCGTACGGCCTCCCGTGCGATCAGCTCGCCGGTGTAGCCGTAGGCGCCGTAGACCATCCAGCGCCCGCCGCGGGCCGCGCTCATCTCAGCTCTCCGGCCGCTCGACCCACTCGGCCGGCGGGGTGATCTCCGCGGCCGGCGGCGGCCCCGGGTCGCTCCAGCCCTGCTCGGAGACGAGCATCAGCGGGCGGAGCTTCATCCCGTCCGCGGCGAGGCACTGGCAGGACAGGCGCACCTCGCCGAAGAGCCCGACCTCGCGGAGCTTGTCGCGCTCGGCCACCGTCATCCGCTCCGGCTCGCCGGCCGAGAACTCCACCCGGCAGGTCGTGCAGCGCGCGAAGCCGCCGCAGCGGTGGCCGATCTCCACCCCGCACCCCTCGACGGCGAGCACGAGTCGCTTCCCGTCCTCGACCTCGAACGACCCGTGCCCCTCGATCTCGATCCTCGCCATCCCTCTCCTCCCGAAGCTCGATTCCATCCGGACGCTCGCCTCCCGGGGCCCGCGCCGGCGAAACTATACTCGGCCCGCTCCCGCCGCCGGCCGGCCGCCGCGGCGCACCCGGCCCATGCGGCTGCTGACCCTCCTACTCGTCCCGCTCCGCCTCGCCGCCGTCGCCCTCGTCACCGCGGTCCTCTACGCGGTGATGGCCGCCGGCCAGCTCGCCCTGCTCGGCGCCCGCCGCCGCCGGCTCGCCTGGAGCCACCGCATGGCCCGCACCTGGTTCCGCGCCCTCGCCCGCATCGTCGGCCTGCGCATCGTCCTCCACGGCCGCCCCCCCGCGCCCCCGTTCCTCCTCGTCGCCAACCACCAGAGCTACGTCGACATCGTGCTGCTCGGCGGCGCCGCCGGCGGCGTCTTCGTCGCCAAGGCCGAGATCGCCCGCTGGCCCCTCGTCGGCCACCTCGCCCGCTCCGTCGGCACCGTCTTCGTCGACCGCACCACCAAGCGCGACCTCACCCGCGCCGCCGCCCAGGTCGAGCGCGCCCTGGCCGACGGCCTCGGCGTCGTCCTCTTCCCCGAAGGCACCACCGGCCCCGGCCCCCACCTCCTCCCCTTCAAGCCCCCTCTCCTGGAAGTCGCCGCCACCCACGACCTCCCCGTCCACCACGCCCTCCTCCGATACGACCACCCGGCCGTCCCTTGGGTCGACGACACCCCCCTCCCCCGCCACCTCCTGGCCCTCCTGCAGATCCCCACCTTCACCGCCCACCTCACCTTCGGCGAGGAGTCGATCCAGGACAGCGATCGAAAGCGGCTGACGGAGAGGCTGCGGGCGGCGATGGAAGAAGTGGCGGCCGGAGAAGAGCCGGGAGAAAAACAGATCAGCTAAGGGGGGAAACACAAAAAAACGGCTCGGCCAAGGAAGCGCTCCAGTCAACCCGCCCGCCCGAGAATCGAGGCGCAGCCGAGATTCGAGAAAGCCCCCTCTCTCTCTCTCTCCCCCCGTGGGGTTCCACCTCCGGAGGGCGGAGTCTCCGGCCCCACCTCGGACCGTGCCCAGCGGGGGCGGGCGGGGGCTCCGGCGAGGGAACCTCGCGGACGGCGCAGGGCACCGCCCGCCGCAGGCCCGGGACCGTCCGGCGCCGGCCGCGATGGAGGCGGCGGCCCTCCCCCCATCCACCAGGTAGCCGCCGCCGTTTCCCACGACGGAGCCCCCGCCCGCCCCCGCCCCCCACGACAGGATCCAGGGCCGGAGTCTCCGCCCGGCCCGCCCGCACCACCGGCCCCCACCGCGCCGGTCCCTCGTCCGCTATCCTCCGTCGGTCCCCGATGCCCGACACCGTGACCCTGCCGCTCTGGCTCGCGGCCCTGCTCGTCGTGCTCGCCGCCTGGGCCGCCGTCGACCGCCTCCTGCTGCCGAGCGCGAGATTCGTCGTCCGCCGGCGGGTCAACCGCGTCATCGACGAGCTCAACACCCGGCTCGCCATCCGCATCCAGCCCTTCAAGCTCACCGCCCGCCGCGTCCTCATCGACCGGCTCACCTACGACCCCGCCGTCCTCGCCGCCGTCGAAGACACCGCCGGCGAGCTGCGGCTGCCGCGCGAAGTCGTCGTCGGCCGCGTCCGCCGGTACGCCAAAGAGATCGTCCCGAGCTTCAACGCCTACCTCTACTTCCGCGTCGTCTACCGAGTGGCGCGCGCCGTCGCCCGCCTGCTCTACCGCGTCCGCCTCGGCCGCTCCGAAGAAGCCGCCCAGCTCCCCGTGCCGCCCGACGCCACCGTCGTCTTCGTCATGAACCACCGCTCCAACATGGACTACGTGCTCGTCGCCTACCTCGCGGCCACCGCGACCGCGCTGTCCTACGCCGTGGGGGAATGGGCGCGGGTCTGGCCGCTCCAGGCGCTGATCCGCGCGCTCGGCGCCTACTTCGTGCGCCGCCGCTCCGGCAACCCGCTCTACCGCAAAGTGCTCGAGCGCTACGTCCACATGGCGACCGTCGAAGGCGTCACCCAGGCCGTCTACCTCGAGGGCGGTCTGTCGCGCGACGGGTCGCTCGGGACGCCGAAGCTCGGGCTGCTCGACTACATGCTGCGCGGCTTCGACCCCAAGGCCCACCGCGACGTCGTCTTCGTGCCGGTGGGGCTCAACTACGACCGGGTGCTCGAAGACCGCACGCTCCTCCGCGAGCTCGACCCCGCTGCCCCGCGCCGCGGCACGGGCGGCGCCGCAGCGACCACCCTCGGCTTCCTAGGCAAGAGCTTGTGGCTCGCGCTGCGCAACCGCTGGCACCGCTTCGGCTACGCCTGCGTCAGCTTCGGCGCGCCGGTCTCGGCGCGGGACTTCGTCGCCCGGTGCGGCGTCGACCTGCCGGCGCTGCCGTGCGAGGAGCGGTTCGCGGTGACGGCCGCGCTCGCCGAGGAGCTGATGGCCGCGGTCGGACGGGTGGTGCCGGTCGTCCCCGTGCCGCTCGTCGCCACGGTGCTGCTCGACCGGCTCGACCGGGGGGCGCCGCCGGCCGACCGGCTGGAGCTCAAGGTCGCGGTGCAGCGGCTCGCCGAGCGGCTCGAGGCGGCGGGGGCGCTCGTCTACGTGCCGCGGCGCGACCGCGACTACGCGGTGGAGGTGGGGCTGCGGATGCTCGTCCTGCGGCGGATCGTCGAGGAGCGCGAGGGCCTGCTCGCGCCGCGGGCGGAGGAGCGGGCGCTCCTCGCCTACTATGCGCGCTCGATCGAGCACCTGCCGGCGGCGGAGCCGGCGGCGGCCGAAGGGCCGAGCGCGGTCCACCGGCCTCCGAGTCCGGCGTTGGCGCGCCGCAGCGGCCCCGCCGAGACGTAGAATCGGGCGTCCGTTCCGGCAGACGTCGTTCCCCTTCCCTTTCGAGGAGGATCCTTCCGATGCAGAACAAGCTCGCCACGGCGCTTCTCGCCGAGCTGATCGGCACCTTCGCCCTCGTCTTCATCGGCGCCGGCGCCGCCGCCCTCGGGATCGGCGGCCTCGTCGGCGTCGCCTTCGCCCACGGGCTGGTGGTCGTCGGCTTCGCCTACGCCTACGGCCACATCTCGGGCACCCACATCAACCCGGCGGTCACCTTCGGGGTGTGGCTGGCCGGCAAGATGGACGCGACCCGGGCGCTCGCCTACATGGGCGCGCAGCTCGTCGGCGGCGCGCTCGCCGGGTTCGCGCTCGCCGGGGCACTCGGCGGCACCGGCACGGGGCTGGGGGCGACGGTGCTCGCCCGCGGGCTCGAAGCCGGCGGCACGGTGATCGACGTCACCCCGGTCCAGGGGCTGTTCGTCGAGGCGCTGCTGACCTTCTTCCTGGTCAACGCGGTGATGAACGCCGGGATCAGCGGCAAGGCGACGCCGGTGGACGGGATCGCGATCGGCTTCACCCTCGTCTTCTGCATCCTGCTCGGGGGACCGCTGACCGGCGCCAGCCTCAACCCCTCGCGGACCCTCGGGCCGGCGCTCGCCACCGGCTCGTTCCCGCACTTCTGGCTCTACGTCGTCGGCCCGCTCGCCGGCGGGGCGCTCGCCGCGGTGCTCTACCGGGGCGTCTTCGAGGAGAGGAAGTAGGCGGACGGCGGCCCGCTCTCAGTCGGGGAAGCGGTCGAGCAGGTCGATCTTGAGCGACCTCTCGCCGGCCGGGATGGCGTGGATCCGGAGGTCCGGGTTCGCCGCCTGTGCGTCGTCGAGGAGCTCGCGGAGCTCGTCTTTCGGGAAGGGCTTCTTCGGGTCCTCGAGCTCGTCGACGGGGTAGGTCAGGTGGAGGTGGTACGGCGCGTTCCCGCGCGCCTCGAGGATCATCCGGAAGGTGTCGAGCTCGGGGTTGCCGTAGTTGCCGTCGCCGGAGACGACGTAGTGGTCGGCGGTGATCCGCCGGAAGGTCTCGAGCTCGACGTTGTGATGGCTCCCGTGGTGGGGGATCTTGAAGACGTCGACGTGGAACCGGCCGTCGTCGTCGAACAGGCCGGCGCGCTCGATCGCGTCGCGCAGGAAGTCGCCGCGCGCGTCGCCGGTCAGGAGCATCCGGCGGAGCTTCCCGTCGTCGTCCTTGGCCTCGGCGAGGACGACGATGCTCGACAGGTTGAAGACCGACTTGTCGACGAACTCGGCCACCTTCACCGGGTCCTGGGCGAGCCCCGCGTCGACGAGGAACTCGTCCCACTCCTTGCGCAGCTCCTCGACCTGCTCCTCGCTCGGCCCGAGCACGCGGAGCACGACCCCGCTGTCGAGCTCGCGCTCCTCCCCCTCGAGCACCAGCGGATTACCGGAGTCGGTCGGATTCAGGGGGATCGTCAGGAACTCGGCGTCGAGCCGGAGCTGGCGGCCCTGCTTCACGCTGGCCAGGACGATCGCTCCCTGGTGCCGGTCGAGGATCTCGCGGGGGACCGTCTCGCCCTCGCCGAGACCGGCGACGCCGACCTCGAGCTCGGCCGTCGCCGCCACGTCCTCCGCCCGATCCTCCTCGACGATGTCGTCGAAGCTGTTGTGCCACATCTCGCGGATCATCCACGGGCGCGCTTCCCCGCGCTCCTTCTTCTTCCGGAGCTCCTTGGTCAGGTCGAGGACTCCCTGGATGTGGTCTTCGTCGATGTGGCTGACCATCAGCAGGTCGATCTCGAGCTCGCCCCCCGGAGCGCGCCTGGCGCGCAGCTCCTCGAGCCGCGGCTCGAGGAATGTCCGGTAGACCTTGAACCAGCCGCCGTCGATCAGGACGAGCTCCGGCCGGTCGGGGGTTCCCGCGTGGAGCATCAGGCAGTCCCCGTGTCGGGCTCGCAGCGCTTCGAGGGTGAAGAACATGGCCTCTCTCCTCCGGGTCAGACCGATTGGAGGGCCCGCAGGACGTCGAGCATCCCGTGGCCCTGGAAGTAGCGCTCGCGGCCGAGGTCGGTAGCCGACGCGCAGAGGATCCGCTTGATGCGGGCCGGATCTCCGATCAGCTCGTTGTGGCGAGCCATCAGGAGAGCCGCCGCGCCGGAGACGTGCGGTGCGGCCATGCTCGTGCCGTCCTTGAGCCCGGAGAGCCCGCCGATCCCGGCGCCGAGACCGTCGCCCGCGCCCTCCTCGTAGCTGATGCCGTCCAGCCGGCCGGGGAGGGGCGCGGTGATCTTCTCGCCGGGCGCCACGAGGTCGGGCTTGACCCGGCCGTCGCCGGTGGGGCCGCGGGAGGAGAAGTAGCTCACCCCGTAGGTGTGCGGCCGGTCGCGGTGGGTCGCCCCGACGGTGATCAGTCCCTCGGCGTTGCCCGGGTCGGTGATGCTCACCGTGTGGTAGCCCTCGAGGGGTCCGTCCTCGGTCGTGTAGCGGGTGAAGCCGCGGTTGCCGGCGGCCGCCACGACGACGATCCCGGCGGCGACGGCCCGCTCGGCCTCCTCGCACACCGGGGTCCGGCCGCAGGCGTAGTTCGCCACGTCGTGGCGGATCGACAGCGACATGTTGATCCCGTGGATCACCGAGTGGTCCTGGCGCGCGTTGAGCCAGCGGAGGAACTGGAGGGCGGCGATGACCGAGAACTCGTCGCCGCTGCCGTCCGGCCGGACGACGCGGACGTCGTAGAGACGCAGGTCGGGGGCGACCCCGAGCATCCGCCCCTCTCCCTGCTCGTCCCAGTCGGCGGCGAGGATGCCGGCGACGTGAGTCCCGTGGGAGCCGGCCCGCCGCCGCCCGTAGCCCTTCCCGTGCGGGATCTCGAGCAGCGACTCGAGGAACGACCAGTCGACGTTCCGGCCGTCCTCGATGAAGCGCTGGAGGTCCTCCAGCTCGCGGAGCCTCGCCTGGCGCTCGGTGTCGGACAGCTCGGTGTGCAGATGCTCGTAGATCGGGTCGAGATCCTCGTCGCCCGGTGCACTCTTCTTCTTCAGCCGACGCAGGTTCACCGGGTCGAGGAGCTTGCGCAGGACGGTGAAGTCGAACGTCCTCTCCACCCGACTCTTCGTCCGCCACCACTCCTCGTCCGCCTGCCGTCTCTTCTCTTTCTCCGCCTCGATCCTTTTCTGCTTCTCCTCGGCGGTCTCGGGCTGCTGCTCGCCGCTCTCGCCGTCGGTGGGGCCGCCGTCCTTCGCCGCCGACTTTCGCCTCGGGACGAATGCCGGGTGCCGGGCCTCGATCCCGCTGTCGAGGACCGCCCAGCGCAGCCGGCTGCAGTCGACGTCGAAGAGCTTGCGCGCCGCGTCGGCCTTGACGGCGAGCCCCGATTGCCGGACCGCGAGCTGCGCCGGTCGGTTGAGGCTGACCAGGTGGATCCTCGCTTCGTCGGGCGGCTTCGAGGGCACGCGGGGCTGGCGCTCGGACCGGTCCGTCGTCTCCTCGCTCGTCTCCTCGCTCGTCTCCTTCGTCCGCCTCGGGGGCACGAACAGCGCGCGGATCTCGATTACGAGCTCGCCGGGAGACGGGGCCGCGGGCCTCGCGGGGGTCTTCGCGGCTTCGCCCCCGGCGCCGGCGAAGCTCTCCTCCCACGCCGCGCTCCACGCCGCCTCCCACGGCCCTTTCCCCTTCCCGGTCGTGTCCTCTTCCGCCCCATCGGTGCCTTCGTGCCGCGTCTTCAGGGCCTCGGACACCGACCTCAGGTAGGCGAGGAGCGCGGCCTCCCACGGCTCTTTCCACTGGACGCCGGGATCGGCGCTTCGCGACCAGGCGATCCACCCGGCGATCCTCGCCATCCAGACGAGGTTGCGCGGCAAGGCGAACTGGTTCTCCGCGTCCTCGTTCTCCGCGTCCTCGTTCTCCGCGTCCCCGCGCTCCGCGTCCCCGCGCTGCGCGTCCCCGCGCTGCGCGTCCCCGGGCTGCGCGCCCCCGGGCTGCGCGCCCCCGGGGTCGTCGTGGCCCGAGGAGTCCTCTCCCGAGACGTCGCGCTCGAACCTCTCGAGCTCTCGGCCCAGCCGAGCCTCGCTCAGCGTGTGTTGCAATATCGACTCGACTTTGCCGTCGGGCACGTCCTTGCCGAGGCCTGCACCCTTCACGGCGCGCTCGACCACCCGTTCGGACCACCAGCTCGTGCGTGGGATCACTTCCCGCACCAGCTCGTCGAACCAGATCCACGCGACGACGGTGGAGGGGGTGGCGGCGACCTCGTGCGATCGTTCGGCTTTTGTACCGGCCGCGGCGCCGGCCGGTGCCGCGTCGTCAGCCGCCGGATCGAGCGCCTCCCGGAGCTCCTTGGCCACCCGCGCGGCGCTCGAGCTCCGGTGCGGCACGAGTAGCAGATCGTGGCGCTCGTCAGGCTCCTGTCCGTACCGGATCCAGACGTCCGGCAGGACCGGAGAGTCCTGGGTCCAGCGGCGGGCCTCCTCGGGGCCGAAGATCAGCCATTCGAGGACCTTGCGTGGCAGCGGCATCGTCGGCGCGTCTCCCGAGCCGAGCCCGGAGGCCGTCCCCCGGGCCCGCCTCCGTGACATCGGCTGCTGAGCGGAGAGATCGTTACGAGTGTACTGCATCACGGACACTCGCCACCAGGGTGGCCCGCTCTCCGTCGCGCGCCGCGCCCCGCTGCGGTACCTTCCCCCCGTGAGCGACGCCGCCCCCGATCCCCTTGCGCTCGGCCCGAGCCTTCCGAGCCCGCGTACCCGGTCCTCCGGAGGAGAGGTATGGCGGGTTTGGATCGACACCGGGGGCACCTTCACCGACTGTCTGGCGGTCGATCCAGGAGGGAGGCTCCATCGCGCCAAGGTGTTGTCGTCGAGCGCGCTGCGGGGCGAGGTGGTCGAGGCGCTGGGGCCCGGCCGGCTGCGGGTGCGGCCGGGCTGGGACGTGCCGGAGCGGTTCTTCGCCGGGTTCGCCTTCCACGCGCTCTCCGCCGGGCGCTTCGCTGGCGAGGACCCGGCGGTCGCGGGGTGGGACCCGGACGAGGCGGTCCTCGACCTGGCGACGCCGCTCGAGCCGCCCGCCCCGGGGAGCCGCTTCGAGCTCCGCTCGCCCGAGGAGGCGCCGGTCCTCGCCGCCCGGCTGGTCACCCGCACGCCGCCGCCCGGGCCGCTGCCGCCGATGGCCCTGCGGCTCGCCACCACCCGGGGGACGAACGCGCTCCTCGAGCGGCGGGGGGCGGCGGTAGGGCTGGTCGTCACCCGAGGCTTCGCCGACCTTCTCGAGATCGGCACCCAGCAGCGGCCGGAGCTGTTCGCGCTCGCGGTGGACAAGCCCGCCCCGCTCTACCGCGCGGTCGCCGAGGTGGACGAGCGGCTCGACGCCGGGGGGCGGGTGCTCGTGCCGCTCGACCCGGCGAGCGTCGACGCGGCGGCCGACCGGCTGCGCGAGGCGGGGGTCGAGTCGGTCGCTGTCGCCTTCCTGCACAGCTACCGCGAGCCGGCGCACGAGCGGGCGGCGGTCGAGCGGCTGGCGCGACACGGCTTCCGCCGGGTCGTCGGCTCGGCCGAGCTGGCGCCGCTGATCAAGATCGTCCCCCGCGCCGAGACGGCGGTCGTCGAGGCGTACCTGGCGCCGGTGCTCGAGGAGTACCTCGACCGGGTGGCCGCGGCGCTCGGCGAGGGAGCGAGCACGCTCCACGTGATGACCAGCGCCGGCGGGCTCGTCGGGCGCGGCGAGTTTCGGGCCAAGGACGGGCTGCTCTCGGGACCGGCCGGCGGGGTGGCCGGGGCGGCGCGGGCGGCGCGGCGCTCGGGCCTCGGGCCGGTCCTCACCTTCGACATGGGCGGCACCTCGACCGACGTGGCGCGCTGGGACGGCGACTTCGCGTACCGCTTCGAGCACCGGGTGGGCGACGCCCGGCTGGTCGCGCCGGCGCTGGCGATCGAGACCGTCGCCGCCGGCGGCGGCTCGGTGTGCGGCTTCGACGGCGCGGCGCTCACCGTCGGCCCGGAGAGCGCCGGTGCCCGCCCCGGCCCCGCCTGCTACGGCGACGGCGGCCCGCTGACCCTGACCGACGTCCAGCTCCTGCTCGGCCGGCTCGACCCGGTGCGCTTCGGCATCCCGGTGGACCCCGGGGCGGCGGAGCGGGCGTTCGGCGAGATCGCCGAGGCGGTCGCGTCGGCGGGCCGCGGCGGGCGGGGGGACGGGCGCGGCGGCGGGGACGCGGGCTCCGGCGACCCCGGCGCCTCGGCGCCTGGTGACGAGGGTCGCGGCCGCGAACGGCTGCTCGCCGGCTACCTGGCGATCGCCGACGAGCGGATGGCCGAAGCGATCCGGGCGGTGTCGGTGCGCCAGGGCTACGACCCGGCGGAGCACGCCCTGGTCGCTTTCGGCGGGGCCGGCGGCCAGCACGCCTGCGCGGTGGCGGCGCTGCTCGGCGTCGAGACCGTGCTGGTGCCGCCGGACGCCGGGCTGCTCTCGGCCGCCGGCCTCGGCGTCGCGCGGGTCGAGCGCTTCGCCCAGCGGCAGGTCCTGCGGCCGCTCGCCGAGGTCGGGGAGGGGCTGCCGGATCTGCTCGCCGAGCTGGCGTCCGAGGCCGCGGCCGCGGTGGCCGGCGAGGGGATCGCCGAGGGCGAGGTCGAGGTGCGCCGGCGGCTGGTCCACCTCCGGTTCGCCGGCCAGGAGTCGACGCTGGAGGTCGAGTGGGAGGGCGGCGAGCGCCTCCGCGAGGCCTTCGGCCGCGCCTACCGCGAGCGCTACGGGTACCTGCCCGGCGACCGGGAGATCGAGATCGAGTCGGTGCGCGTGGTCGCGTCGTCGCGCGCGGAGGACGAGCCGGCGTGCGAGCCGCCGGAGGACCGCGGCCCGGCCGGGCCGGTCTCGCACCGCCGCGCCTGGCTCGGCGACGGCTGGCGGGACGCCCCGGTCTTCGAGCGGGCGAGCCTCGCGCCGGGCGATCGCCTCTCCGGGCCGGCGCTGGTCTACGAGCGGCACGGGGCGACCGTGGTGCCGCCGGGGTGGGCCGGCGAGGTCGATGGGGCGGGGGCGCTGGTGCTCCGGAGGGGGTGACTCCGCACCCGGCAGAGGGCGTCGGCTCCGGGTAGGCTTCGCGGGACGACGCTCACGACCTTCACGACCAGGAGGACCGATGGATCGCGACCCGCGTACGCTCGACGAGACAGGCCCCGGGGGGGACGCCGCCCAGGCGCTCCTCAAGGTCCAGGTGATCGCCGGCGCGATGGCCCTGACGGCCGTCACCGTGGCGGGGATGACCTGGTTCCTCGCCAACTTCGGCGGCTGGCCGGCGCCGGCGGGCGACGGCTCGCCGGTCGCCGGGGCGCTGGCGATCGCCGCCGCGGCCGCGCTCCTCGCCGCCCCGTTCGTCGAGCGGCGGATGCTCGGGCCGTCCGCCCCCTCTGCCCCGCGCCCGCCCTCGCCGGGCATCGAGCGCTACCAGCGGGCGAAGACGATCGGCTTCGCGCTGCGCGAGCTCGTCGCGCTGCTCGGGTTCGTCCTCGCGATCCTGACCGGCGAGCCGCTCTGGTGCTACGGGCTGTCGGCGGCGGCGCTCGTCGGGATGGCCCTCGCCTGGCCGCGCGCCGCGGACCTGCCGCCCCGCGCCGGCGGCCGGACGCCGGGCAGCGTCGAGCCCGGCTGACCCGCGTGGCCGCCCCGCTCGCCGACCCGGTCCGCCTCGAGCTGTTCACCCACCGGCTCTCGGCGATCGCCCGCGAGATGGGGGAGATGCTCGAGCGGACGGCGCTGTCGACGAACGTCAAGGAGCGGCTCGACTTCTCGTGCGCCCTGCTCGGCCCGCGCGGCGAGCTGGTGGTCAACGCGCCGCACATCCCGGTCCACCTCGGGGCGCTCGGGCTGTGCGTGCGGCGGGTCGCCGAGGCGCTGCCGCTCGGCCCCGGCGACGTGGCGGTGACCAACCACCCGGGCTACGGCGGCTCCCACCTGCCCGACGTGACGGTGATCACGCCGGTCTTCGGCGCCGCGGAGGGGCAGGGGGTGCCGCTCCTCGGCTACGCGGCGAGCCGCGCCCACCACGCCGAGATCGGCGGCTCGCGGCCGGGGTCCATGCCGCCCGGCGCGCGCTCGCTCGCCGAGGAGGGGGTGGTGCTGGCGCCGATGCACCTGGTGCACGGCGGCACGCCGCGCTGGGAGGCGGTGCGCCGCCGGCTCGCCGGCGGGCCGTGGCCGAGCCGGGCGGTCGAGGAGAACCTCGCCGACCTCGCCGCCGCGCTCGCCGCGAACCGGCGCGGCGCCGAGGCCCTCGCCCGCCTCGCCGCGGCCGAGGGCCGGGCGACGGTCGAAGCGGCGATGGCGGCGATCGCGGCGCGAGCCGAGACCCGCCTCCGCCGGGCGCTCGCGCGGCGGCTCGCCGAGCGCGGTCCGGGGCGCGGCGAGGTCGTCGAGCGGCTCGACGACGGCTCGCCGATCCGGGTCGCGGTCACTCTCTACCCGGCGGCGGCGGACCCGGACGCCGGCGGTACCGCGGTGACCGTCGACTTCACCGGCTCGGCGCCCGTCCACCCCGGCAACCTCAACGCGACGCCGGCGATCGTCCGCAGCGCCGTCCTCTACGTCCTCCGCCTCCTCGTCGGCGAGCCGCTGCCGCTCAACGAGGGCCTCCTCCGCCCGGTCGAGCTGGTCCTTCCCGAGGGCATGCTCTCGCCGCCCTTCCCCGACGACCCCGAGCGCTGCCCGGCGGTCGTCGGCGGCAACACCGAGACCAGCCAGCGGGTGGTCGACGCGCTGCTCGCCGCCCTCGGCCTCGCCGCCGGCAGCCAGGGGACGATGAACAACGTGCTCTTCGGCGACGCGCGGTTCGGCTACTACGAGACGGTCGCCGGCGGCTGCGGCGCCGGCCCGGGCTTCGCCGGCGCCTCGGCCGTCCACAGCCACATGACGAACACCCGCGCCACCGACCCGGAGGTGCTCGAGCGCCGCTACCCGGTGCGGCTCGAGCGGTTCGCCGTGCGCCGCGGCTCGGGCGGGGCGGGGCGGTGGCCGGGCGGTGACGGCGTCGTCCGCGAGCTCGTCTTCACCGCCCCCGCGTCGCTCTCGGTCCTCAGCCAGCGGCGGACGGAAGGGCCGCGCGGGATGGCCGGCGGCGAGCGCGGCGCCCCGGGCCGCCAGCGGGTGGTCCGCGCCTCGGGCGAGGAGGTCGAGCTCGGCCCGATCGACGGCTGCGAGGTCGAGCCGGGCGACCGGCTGATCCTCGAGACGCCGGGCGGCGGCGGCTGGGGCGTGGCGAGCGATCGCGAGGACCTGTCCGCGTCTACCCGTACGTGAAGGGAGCCGAGGCGCGCGGGTGATAGCGTTCCCTGGAACGACAGAACGACCTCGCCATGAGCGGCCACACGACGACCCGACGGGCGCCGACCCCGCAGCCCGCCTCCAAGCTCCTCACCTACGAGGACTGGCTGGACTTCCCGCACGACGACGGGAACCGGCACGAGCTGATCGGAGGCGTGCACATCGTGACCCCCACCGCGGTGATCGGGCACCAGAGGGCGTCCGGCATGCTCCATTGGGCGCTGTTCAATTACCTCCGCGCCCACCCGATCGGCGAGGTCTTCGTCGACGGCACGGGGGTCAAGCTGAGCGAGCACGACGCGGTGATCCCCGACGTCACCTACGTCGCGCACGAGCGGTCCGAGATCGTCGGCGCCCAGGTGCTCGATGGCGGCCCCGATCTCGTCGTCGAGGTGCTGTCGCCCTCGACGCGGCGGCGCGACGAGGGGGTGAAGCTCCGCCTGTACGAGCGGCACGGTGCCCGCGAGGCGTGGCTGGTCGACTGGGAGGCACGGGAGGTGGCGGTCCACCGGCGGGAGTCCGGCGGGCTGGCTCCCGCGGCGCAGCTCGCCGAGGCGGCCGGCGACGTCCTCACCACGCCGCTCCTGCCCGGCTTCGAGCTCTCCCTGGCCGAGCTGTTCGCCCACCCGCGGCGGCCGGGACCGGCCTCGCCCTGAGGCCGTCCGGCGCCGCGGCCTAAGCAGAACCCCTCCCGTGGCTCCGAATCTTGGCCTTCTCGGCCCCGGCGAGCTGCTTTGCTACCATCCGCCGCGGCCGTAGCCGCAGCCCCGATGGCCTCCGCCGGCGGCCCGCGCGGCCGCTTCCGATCCCCGACGAGAGGTCCTCCGATGACGAGCTGTCCGCCTGCCCGCTCCCTCGCCGCGCCGTCCCGTCGCATCACCCGCCGCCTCGGCGTCCCCTCCACCGTCCTCCCGTCCGTCGTCACCGATCGGCTCGTTGCGGCCCCGCTCCTCCTCGCCCTCCTCCTCGCCGCCACCTCTCTCCCCGCCGTCCCCGCCGCCGCCCAGCCGCCCGCGGAGCTGCTGCCCGAGACCGCCTCCTACGACCCGGCCGTGCCGAGGCCGGAGGAGGTGCTGGGCTGGGAGGTGGGGGAGTGGCACGTGCGGCACGACCAGCTCGTCGAGTACGTGCGGCGGCTGGCGGAGAGCTCGGACCGGGTGCTGCTCGAGGAGCAGGAGGAGCGCACCCACGAGGGCCGGCCGCTCCTGCTGCTGACGATCTCCTCGCCCGCGAACCTGGCCCGGATCGACGAGATCCGCCGCCGCCACCGCGAGCTCTCCGAGCCTCCCTACCGGTCGCCCGACCGGGGCGTGCTCGCCTCCATGCCGGTCGTCGTCTGGCTCGGCTACTCGATCCACGGCGACGAGGCCTCCGGCTCGAACGCGGCCCTGCTCGTCGCCTGGCACCTGGCGGCGGCGCGCGGCGGCGAGGCGGAGCGGCTGCTCGAGGACGCGGTCGTCCTGCTCGACCCGAGCCTCAACCCGGACGGCCTGGCGCGCTTCGCCCAGTGGGCCAACATGCACCGCGGCGCCGTGCCGGTCGCCGACCCGGAGAGCCGCGAGCACCGCCAGGGGTGGCCCTCGGGCCGGATGAACCACTACTGGTTCGACCTCAACCGCGACTGGCTGCCGCTCCGCCACCCCGAGTCGCGCGCCCGGGTCGCCACCTTCCAGCGCTGGCGCCCGAACGTCGCCGCCGACTTCCACGAGATGGGCTCGGACGCGACCTACTTCTTCCAGCCCGGCGTGCCGAGCCGCCAGAACCCGCTGACCCCGGCCGCCACCCTCGACCTCACCCACGAGATCGCCCGCTACCACGCCGAGGCCTTCGACCGCGCCGGCCGCCTGTACTACTCCGAGGAGACCTTCGACGACTTCTACTACGGCAAGGGCTCGACCTACCCGGACGTCCAGGGCTCGGTCGGCATCCTCTTCGAGCAGGCGAGCGCCCGCGGCCAGCGCCACGACACCGATGACGGGGTGCTGACCTTCGCCGACGCGATCGGCGGCCACGTCCTCACCTCGTTCTCCACCCTGCGGGCCGCGGTCGCGAACCGCGAGCAGCTCCTCGCCCACCAGGCGGAGTTCTTCCGCCGGGCGGTCGCCGACGCCGGCCGCTCGCCGACCGCGGGGTGGGTCGCCGGCGACGGGGGCGACCCGGCGCGGGCGGTCGAGATGCTCGCGCTGCTGCGCGCCCACGGGATCGAGGTGCACCGTCTCGCCCGGCGCGTCCGGGCCGGCGGCCACGTCTTCGAGCCGGGCCGCGCCTGGGTCGTCCCGGCCGCGCAGCGCCAGGCCCTCCTCGCCGAGGCGCTGTTCGAGCGGCGCACCGAGTTCGCCGACGACACCTTCTACGACGTCTCCTCGTGGACCCTGCCGCTCGCCTTCGACCTCCCGTACGCCGAGCTCGAGCTCCGCGGCGGCGGCGAGCCGGTCCGCGGCGGGCGCATCGACGCCCTCGAGCCCTACGTCGGCGAGCGGGTCGGGGAGCCCGCCCTCCCCCCGGGCCGCCGGCCGACCACCGCCGGGGATCCCTACGCCTGGGTCTTCGAGTGGAGCGGCTACTGGGCGCCGCGGGCGCTCCGCCGGCTCCAGGAGGCCGGCGCCCGCGCCCGCGTCGCCACCCGCCCCTTCGAGGCCGAGACCGACGCCGGCCGCCGCCGGTTCGGCTACGGAGCGATCGTCGTCCCCCGCGGCTCGCAGGAGGTCGAGCCGGCCGAGCTCGCCCGGGTGTGGGACGCGATCTCCGTCGAGGACGGGGTCGACGTCTACGCGCTGGCGAGCGGCCTGACCGCCGGCGGCGTCGACCTCGGCAGCCCGAGCCTCCGCCCCCTCGAGCCGCCGCGCCCGCTCCTCGTCGTCGGCGACGGCGTCTCGCCGTACGAGGCCGGCGAGGTCTGGCACCTCCTCGACCGCCGCTTCGGCGTCGCCCTGCCCCTCGTCGAGCGCGATCGGCTCGAGCGCGTCGACCTCGACGACTACAGCCACGTCTTCCTGGTCGGCGGCCGGTACGGCGGCCTCGGGGAGTCGACGACCGAGGCACTCCGCGGCTGGCTGCGCCGCGGCGGGGTCCTCGTCGCCTCGGGCGGCGCCGCGTTCTGGGCCGGGCCGGCGCTCGTCGCCGCGCAAGAGGGGACGGGCGAAGGAGGGGGACAGAGGACCGGGAGCTCCGCCGCGTCCGGGGGAGCGGCCACCGCCGCACAGCCGACGCCCGAGGACGCCGAGCCGGCCCCCGAGCCCGCCACCCAGCCCGCCGCCGACCGCGAGCCGCCGGCCTACGCCGACGCCGAGCGGATCGCCGCCACCGCGCTGGTCAGCGGCGCGATCTTCGAGACCCGCCTCGACGTCACCCACCCGATCGCCTTCGGCTACGGCGACCCGCTCCTGCCGGTCTTCCGCGAGAGCTCGGAGGTCCTCGAGCCGAGCGACAATCCCTACGAGAACGTCGCCCTCTACACGGAGACGCCGCGGCTCGCCGGCTACGCCTCGGACGCCAACGTCGAGAAGATCGCCGGCACCGCCGCCGTCCTCGCCTCGCGGGTCGATCGCGGTACCGCCGTCCGCATCGCCGACGACCCCGTCTTCCGCGCCTTCTGGCTCGGCCCCTCGAAGCTGCTGCTCAACGCCCTCTACTTCGGCCTCACCGTCAAGCGCACCGAGCCGCCGCCCGAGGGCTGGCGCTGAGCCAGAGCGCGGATCGCACGTGATCTCGGGCGGCGCTCCCTCGTCGCTCGCTGCGGCGCACCGGAGTGCGTCTCACTCGACTCCTCGCTCCGCGTCGCCCGATCCCACGCACGCTCCGCGCTCTGGCGGGCGGCGATGATCGGTTCCCATTCTCCCGTTCCTGTCGCGCGGTCGCGCGTCCGCCGCGCCGTCCTCAGCTCGCGTTCTTCACCGCCCGGGCGAGCTCCTTCTTGTCCATCTGGCTGCGGCCCTCGACGCCGAGGCGCTGCGCCTCCTCGTAGATCTCCTCCTTCGTCCTCCCCTCGGCGGAGCCGCGGCCGCCGGTCGTCCGCGAGCCGTCCGACCGGCCGCGCGTGGCCTGGCCGGAGCGGCTCGTCTCCCGTCCGTTGCCCTTCGCCGCCCGGAGGTTCACCCCGTTCTCGGCCAGCCGGGTCAGCAGCTCGTCCGCGTCGGCCTCCTCGTCGAGCGTCTGCTGGAGCAGATCGGCCGCTTCCTCCTGGCCGAGCGTCCGGGCGTACGTGCGCAGCGTGCCGTAGGCCGCCATCTCGTAGTGCTCGACCCGTTGCGCGGCGGCGATCAGCGCCGCGTCGATCGCGTCGTCGTCGCCCTCGGCCTCCAGCACCTCCTCGCCCTCCTCGAGCAGCCCCTCCACCCCGTCGCAGTGCTTCCGCTCCGGCTTCCATCCGTGCAGCCGGAAGACCTTCTTCAGCCGGTCCACCTGCCCCTCGGTCTGCGTCAGGTGGTCCTCGAACGCCTTGCGCAGCTCGGGGTCCTTCGCCGCCTCGGCCATCTCCGGCAGCGCTTCGAGGATCTGGTGCTCGAAGTCGTACGCGTCCTTCAGCTCGTCGTGGTAGAAGCTCTCGAGATCGGGAATCTTCACGGGGGTCGCTCCTCTGTTGTCGGAGCCGGCCCGGGTATCGGACCGGCCCTCGGCCTGGAGCTAGCAAGCGGAGTGCCCGCCGTAGGGCGGTGAGAAGGGGCAGGACGTTTCCGCGGAAACGCGGATAAAGCGGTGGTCTCGAGTAGCGACTACTTCGCCGGGGGGGCGGCAATCCGCCCGAGGGGCCGGCCTAACCGGTCTCGGTGAGGAGCTGGTCGTACAGCTCGGAGAGAGAGAGCCGACAGCCGATCGAGGGGAAATCGAGCGTCGCGTCGCGGCCCGCCACCTCGACGAGCCGCCACGAGCCATCCTCCTGCCGGGAGAAGTGCTCGACGTGCATGGCCTCCGGGGCGACGAGGAGGTAGTCGGCGAGAGAGGGGAGGGTGCGGTAGGCCGCGAACTTCGTGCCGCGGTCGAAATCGGCGGTCGTGCGCGACAGCACCTCGACGATGAGGCTCGCGTCGAGCAGGGTGTCCGCCTCCTCATCGTGGAAGCGCCGCTCGCCGCACGCCACGACGGCGTCCGGATACGCCACCAGCCCCGCCGCGGCCGCCCGGACCCGCATGTCGCTGACGTACAGCTCGCACGGCCCGCCCCGGAGCTGCGGCCCGAGTGCCATCACCAGGTTCGTCACCAGCCGGTTGTGCCGCCGGCTCGCCCCGACCATCGCCAACGCCTCGCCCTTCACCAGCTCGTGCCGGATCGTGGCTGCGCGCTCCAAGGCCAGGTACTCCTCGAATTCGAGATGCTTCCTCGCTGCGACCGCCATAGAAGTCAAGCTACCATGCGCTTTCGCCGCGAGAGCTCGTCTACTCCCCAGCTCGGGAAGTATCTATCCCGAGGCCCAGCTTCCGCAGTCCGGGGAAGCGGGCGAAGTCGCCGTCGAGCGTGAGCAGGTCGTGCGCGTCGTGCTCCAGGTACACGGCCGCGATCTGGGCATCGAAGGACAGGTTGCCGCGAGCGTCACCTTCCCGGACGCAACGGAAGCGATCTCTACCCGTCCGGGACGTTCTTGCGCAGCTCCTCCAGCCACGCATCCGCGTGGGCGTCCGCCGGGGCGCGCCAGTCGCCGCGGGGGGAGAGGGAGCCGCCGGAGCCGACTTTGGGGCCGTTGGGGGCGACGGAGCGCTTGAACTGGGAGAGCTCGAAGAAGCGGTGGAGGAAGAGCTCGAGCCAGCGCTTGATGGTGGCGAGGTCGTAGGCGTGCCTGGCGTCGTCGGGGAAGCCGGGGGGCCAGGGGCCGCGGCCGGGGTCGGACCAGGCGTGCTCGGCGAGGAAGGCGATCTTCGAGGGGCGGAAGCCGTAGCGGGTGACGAAGTAGAGGTGGAAGTCCTGGAGGTCGAAGGGGCCGACGCGCTCTTCGGTGCTCTGGGCCGGGCCCTCGCCCTCCTCGGCGCCGGGGACGAGCTCGGGGGAGATCGCGGTGTCGACGATCGAGCGGAGGACGCGGTTGGTCTCCTCGTCGAACTGGTCGTGGTCGGCGACCCAGCGGATCAGGTAGCGGACGAGGGTCTTGGGGACCGAGGCGTTGACGTTGTAGTGCGACATGTGGTCGCCGACGCCGTAGGTGGTCCAGCCGAGGGCGAGCTCGGAGAGGTCGCCGGTACCGACGACGAGGCCGCCGCGCTGGTTGGCGAGCCGGAACAGCAGCGAGGTGCGGGCGCCGGCCTGGACGTTCTCGAAGGTGACGTCGTAGAGCTCCTCGCCGCGCGCGTAGGGGTGGTCGAGGGCCTCGAGCATCTGCCGCGCCAGGGGGCGGACGTCGATCTCCTCGGCGGTGACGCCGAGGGCGCGCATCAGCGCCCAGGCGTTGTCCTTGGTGCGGCTGCTGGTGGCGAAGGCCGGGAGGGTGAAGCCGAGGACGTTCTCGCGCGGCAGGCCGAGGCGGTCCACGGTCTTGGCGGCGACGATCAGCGCCTGGGTGGAGTCGAGCCCGCCGGAGACGCCGACGACGACCTTTTCGATGCCGGTCGCACGCAGCCGGTGCATCAGGCCGTGGACCTGGATGTTGTAGGCCTCGAAGCAGCGCTCGTCGCAGGTCGCCTCGTCGGCCGGGACGTAGGGGAAGCGGTCGACGCGGCGGTCGAGCGGCAGCTCGCCCGCGGGCGGCTCGAGCCGGAAGGGGATGCGGCGGAAGGCGCGCGAGCGCTCGCGGTGCTCGCCGGCGCAGTCGTTGAAGCTGGTCAGCCGCATGCGGTCCTGGCGCAGCCGCTCGAGGTCGACGTCGGCGGTGATCATGTGCCCGTCGTCGCGGAAGCGCTCGGACTCGGCGAGGAGCTCGTTGTTCTCGTAGATCAGGGCGTGGCCGTCCCAGGCGAGGTCGGTCGTCGACTCGCCGGGGCCGGCGGTGGAGAAGAGGTAGGCGGCGACGCACTTGCCGCTGTGGGCGGCGCACAGGTCGCGCCGGTAGTCGGCCTTGCCGATGGTGATGTTCGAGGCCGAGAGGTTGCACAGGACGGTGGCGCCGGCCAGCGCGGCGTAGGTCGAGGGCGGCAGCGGCACCCACAAGTCCTCGCAGATCTCGACGTGCACGGCGAGGTGCGAGTAGTCGGAGGCCTCGAAGATCAGGTCGTTGCCGAACGGCGCCTCGCGGCCGGCGAGCCGGATCGTGCGGCCGACCGCCTGGCGCGCGGTGGCGAACTGGCGCGCCTCGTAGAACTCCCGGTAGTTCGGCAGGTAGGTCTTCGGCACGACGCCGAGGACGTCGCCGCGGTGGACGACGACGGCGCAGTTGAACAGCTTCGCCTCGCTGCGCAGCGGGGCGCCGAGGATGACGAGGCCGGCGAGCTCCGCGCTCGCCTCGACCGCCTCGCCGAGCGCCTCTTCGACCGCGTCGAGCAGCGCGTCCTGCTGGTGGAGGTCGTCGTTCGAGTAGGCGGAGAGGCCGAGCTCGGGGAAGAGGGTGACCCGGGCGCCGAGCTCCGAGGCCCGGCGTGCGAGCGCCAGCGACTCGCCGAGGTTGTAGCGCGGCTTGGCGACCTGGATCTTGGGGATGCAGACCGCCGTCCGCACGTAGCCGTGCCGGTAGATCGAGCGGAACGGCGGGGTGGAGGTCACGCCGGCACCGCCGTCTCGGCCGCCGGCTCGCGCGCGCCGGGGCCGTCGACGGCCTCGCCCTCGGTCGCCCCGCTCTCGTCGGACGCCTCGCCGTCCCCGCCCTCCCCGCCGGCCGGGCCGGTCAGCCGCTCGGGGTCGAGGCCCTCGAGCTCGGGCAGGACGAAGCGGCCGTCGCGGCGCACCAGCCGGTCGTCGAACCAGACCTCGCCGCCGCCCGACTCCGGGTCCATGCGCAGCACCAGGTCCCAGTGGATCTGCGAGCGGTTGCCGTTGTCGGCTTCCTGGTAGGCCTGGCCGGGGGTGAGGTGGATCGAGCCGGCGATCTTCTCGTCGAACAGGACGTCGCGCATCGGCCGGGTGATCTCGGGGTGGAAGGCGATCGCGAACTCGCCGGTGTAGCGGGCACCCTCGTCGCTCGCCAGCACCCGGTCGAGGTGCGCCGGGTCGGACGAGGAGGCCTCGACGATGCGCCCCTCGCGGAAGGTCAGCCGCACGTCGTCGTGGGTCACCCCCTGGTAGATCGTCGGCGTGTTGAAGCGGATCGCCCCCTCGACCGACTCGCGGACCGGGGCGGTGTAGACCTCGCCGTCGGGGACGTTGCGGTGGCCGTCGCAGGGCACCGCCGGGATGCCGCGGATCGAGAAGGTGAGGTCGGTGCCCGGGGCGACCAGCCGCACCCGGTCGGTCGCCTCCATCAGCTCGACCAGCGGCTGCATCGCCCGCGACATCCGCGCGTAGTCGATCGTGCAGGCGCGGAAGTAGAAGTCCTCGAAGGCCGCGGTCGACATGTGGGCGAGCTGGGCCATCGACGGGTTCGGCCAGCGCAGCACGACCCAGCGGGTGTCGCGCACCCGCTTCTCCTGGTGCACCGGCTTCCAGACGTGCTTCTCGTAGAGGTCCATCGTCTCGGCGGGCACGTCGGACCACTCCGAGACGTTCGGGTTGCCGCGCAGCCCGACGTAGGCGTCCATCCGCGACATGCGCAGCGCCTCGGCCTCGCCGATCAGCCGCATCTGCTCTTCGCACCCGCCGAGCATCAGCGCCCGCCAGATCTCCTGGCTCTTCAGCGTCACCAGCGGCCGCGCCCCCCGCTCCGCCGCCGCCGCCACCAGCGTGCGCACGAAGGTGTTCGGCACGTCGATCGACTCGATCAGCAGGTTGTCGCCCGGCTGGAGGTCGCAGGAGTACCCGGTCAGCAGCCGGGCGAGCGCGAGGTGGCGGGGGTCGGTCATCGGTTGTGCTCCTGTTGTCCGAAAGTGTATCCGGCTCTCGCCCTCGACGTCCGCCGGTCGGTGTCAGTAGGGGACCTTGTCGGCCTTCCGTCCCCAGGCGGTGAAGGGGGCGAGGGGGTCGGGGTGGGGGAGGGGGCGGGCGGGGACGGCGCGCTCGTGCGGCGGCAGCGCGATCTCGCGGTAGATGTCGGCGTCGCTGAAGCCGGCGGCTGCGGCGTCGTCGCGGCCGGCGGCGAACCAGATGCGGTCGAGGCGCGCCCAGTGGGCGGCACCGAGGCACATCGGGCAGGGCTCGCACGAGGCGTACAGCTCGCAGCCGCGGAGCTCGAAGCTGCCCAGCCGGCGGCAGGCGCGCCGGATCGCCTCGACCTCGGCGTGGGCCGTCGGGTCGTTGCCCGCGGTCACCCCGTTCGCCGCCTCGGCCAGCACCTCGCCGCCGCGGGCGACCAGGGCGCCGAACGGGCCGCCGCGGCCGGAGGTGACGTTCGCGACCGCGATCTCGACCGTCCGCCGGAGGAGGGTGCGGCGGAGCTCGTCGTCGGCGGGGCCCGGGTCGCGGTCGGTCATCGCTGCGTAGTCTAGCGGCGGCGGTCGGCCGGCTCGTGTACGCTGCCCGGCATGGACCTCGGGCTGCGGGACAAGGTGGCGCTGGTGACCGGCGCGAGCCGGGGGATCGGGCGCGGGATCGCGCTCGGCCTGGCGGCGGAGGGCGTCCACGTGGCGCTCTGCGCGCGCGGGCGGGACGACCTCGAGGAGGCGGCCGGGGAGGTGCGCGGGCACGGGGTCGAGGCGGAGCCGGTCGCCCTCGACGTCACCGAGCCGGACGCCGGCGAGCGGCTGGTCGCCGCGGCGCGCGAGCGGTTCGGGCGGCTCGACGTCGTCGTCGGCAACGTCGGCGGCAACCGGAAGAAGCCGTTCGCCGAGACGACGGACGAGGACTGGTCGGCGCTCCTCGAGCTGAACCTCCTGTCTCACGTACGCACCGTGCGGGCCGCGATCCCGCACCTGCCGGAGCGCACCGGCGAGCGCGACGGCGGCGTCGTGGTGCTCGTCTCGTCGATCTTCGGGCGCGAGGCCGGCGGGCCGGAGCTGACCCTCTACAACACGACGAAGTCGGCGCTGATCAGCCTGGCCAAGATCCTCGCCCTCGAGCTCGCCCCGCGCGGCATCCGGGTGTGCTCGGTCGCCCCGGGCTCGATCCTCTTCCCCGGCGGTAGCTGGGACCGCCGTCGGCGCGAGGACCCCGAGGGCATCGCCGCCTTCGTCGAGCGCGAGATGCCCTTCGGCCGCTTCGGACGGGTCGAGGAGGTCGCCGACCTCGTCACCTTCCTCTGCTCCCCCCGCGCGAGCCTGCTGACCGGCGCCTCGATCAACGTCGACGGCGGGCAGAGCCGGTCGTTGATCTAGGGCCACCCCGCCGGCGCCGGACGATGAGCGGGCTATGAGCGGGCAGCCGGTCCTCGCCGTCGACGGCCTCGCCTACACCTACCCGGGCGGCGGCGCGCCGGCGGTGCGCGGGATCGGCTTCGAGGTGGGGCGGGGCGAGATCTTCGGCTTCCTCGGCCCGAGCGGCGCAGGCAAGAGCACGACGCAGAAGGTCCTGATCGGCCTGCTCCGCGGCTACGAGGGCCGGGTCGAGGTGCTCGGCCGGCCGGTGCGCGACCAGGGGCCGGAGCTCTACGAGCGGATCGGCGTCGGCTTCGAGCTGCCGAACCACTTCGCCAAGCTCACCGCCGAGGAGAACCTGCGCTTCTTCGCCTCCTTCTACCGCCGCCCGACCCGCGACCCCGGCGAGCTCCTCGCCCTGGTCGGCCTCGAGGGCGACGCCGGCCGCCGCGCCGACCGTCTGTCGAAGGGGATGAAGATGCGGCTCAACTTCGTCCGCGCGCTGCTTCACGACCCGGAGCTCCTGTTCCTCGACGAGCCGACCGCCGGCCTCGACCCCGGCAACGCGCGGCTGGTCAAGGACGTCGTCCTCGCCGAGCGGCGGGCCGGCAAGACGGTCTTCCTCACCACTCACCACATGCACGACGCCGAGGAGCTGTGCGACCGGGTCGCCTTCCTGGTCGACGGCGAGATCGTGCGCCTCGGCGCGCCGCGCGAGCTGCGCCGGGAGGGAGCGAGCCGGCGGGTGGTCGTCGAGCACCGGCCGAACGAGAGCCCCGACGGGGAGGCGGAGCGCAGCGAGTTCCCCCTCGACGGCCTCGGCGAGGACCCGGCCTTCCTGGCCCTCCTCCGCGAGCGCCGGGTCGAGTCGATCCACTCCCAGGAGCCGACGCTGGAGGACGTCTTCCTGGCCACCACCGGACGGCGGCTCCGTTGAGCCCCCCGCCGCGCGCCGCGGCCGGCCGCCGGCTGCGCGTCCTCGCCCGCGCCGTCGCCTGGGACCTCCGGCTCCAGCTCCGCTACCAGGTGGTCACCGTGGCCGTGGGGGTGACGGCGCTCTACGCCGCGGTCTTCCGCTGGGCGCCGCGGCTCGACGATCCCTGGCTGGTGCTGCTCCTGTTCAGCGACCCCTCGGTCCTCGGCTTCCTGTTCGTCGGCGTCCTGGTGCTGTTCGAGCGCACCTCGAACACTCTGGCCGCGGTCGCGGTCACCCCGCTGACGACGGGCCAGTACCTGTGGGCGAAGGCGCTGTCGCTGACCCTGATCGCCACCGCGAGCGGTCTCGGCATGGCGGCCGCGGCGCGCGGCGCGGGCTTCGACCCGGCGCGGCTCGCCGCCGCCCTCGTGCTGAGCTCGCTGCTGTTCGTCTTCGTCGGCTTCGTCGCCGTCGTGCGGGTGCGGTCGATCAACGAGTACCTGCTGATCGTGCCGGCCTTTCTCACCCCGCTCTACCTGCCGCTCCTCGGGCTCGTCGGCGTCGCGGAGAGCCCGGCGTTCCTCCTCGTCCCCTCCCACGCCTCGGTCCTGCTCTTCCGCGGCGCCCTCGCCCCGCGCCCGCTCTGGGAGACCGTCTACGGCGTCGCCTTCCTCGCCCTGTCGGTCGCCGTCACCTACCGGTGGGCGCACCGCTCGTTCGAGACCTACGTGCGGGGACCAGGGCGGCCGGAGCGGGCGCGCCGGCTGCCGGCGGCCGGAGGCGGCCGGTGAGCGGGGCTGTCGCAGCGCTGTGGGCGAACGACCTGCGCAACGTCGTCCGCGACCGCACGGTGAGTGTGCTCGTCGTGGTGCCCTTCCTCTTCGCCCTCGCCCTGCGCTACGGCCTGCCGTCGGCCGAGTCCGAGCTGCCGCTCCTCGCCGCCTACCGGCCGCTCGTCGTGGCGCTCCTCTGCCTGCTCGCCAGCTCCTTCCCGGGCTTCGTCCTCGCCTTCCTCCTCCTCGACGAGCGGGACGAGGGGCTGTTCCCGGCCTTCCGGGTGCTACCGATCTCGCCGGGCCGCTTCCTGCTCGCGCGGCTCGCCCTGGCCTCGGCCCTGGCCGTCCTCTATCCGCTCGTCATCCTCTCCGCCGCCGGCCCGGTCCACCCCCGCCCCTGGCCCGAGCTCCTGCTCCTCGCCCTGCTCTCGGCCCTCGTCGCCCCGGTCGCGGTGCTGCTCGTCGTCGTCCTGGCGTCCAACAAGATCGAGGGGATGGCGGTGATCAAGGCCCTCTTCCCGCTCCTCCTCCTGCCGGCGGCGGGCCTCGTCGTCGAGGCCGCCTGGGCGGTGCTGTTCGGCCTCCTGCCCAGCTACTGGGTCTACCGCGCCTTCACCGCCGCCGGCCCGGCCGAGCTCGCCCTGTCCGCCGCCGCCGGCGCCGCCTTCCATCTCGTGCTCGCCGCGGCGCTCCTGCGGCGGTTCCGCGAGCGGGTGTTCGCGTAGACCGCCGGCTACCGGCGGGCGCTGCGGTCCGGGTCGCCCTCGGCGCCGTCGATGCGTGGGCCAGCTCCCTGGTCGCTCAGGGCGGGAGGGGGGCGTCCACCGGGGTCGCCGGCGGGCGCTCGGGGCGGGCGGCGATCCGGAGGGCGATGCTGCGGAAGAGGTCGGCGGTCTCGGCTGTCCACTCCTCGGCGCCGTAGCGGCCCGGCGCGGCGCTGAGCTCGACCCGGCCGCCGTCGGCGGCGTCGGTCACCTTGACCCGGACGTCGCTCCAGACGAGCGCCCAGTCCTCGGTCACCTCGACCCACGGGTCGAGCGGCCGGCCGGAGAGCTGGAGCGCGTCGAGCACGGCGCGCATCAGCGTGCCGCGGCCGCCGTCGTAGCGGGCGGGGAAGGTGCGCTCGGCGCGCAGGGCGCCCGGCGGCGGGGTCCAGGCGTCGGTGGCGAGGAGCTGCCGGTAGCGCGGGTGGTCGGCGAGCGCGGAGAACGCGGGGTCGGTGCGCGCCGAGCGCCGCGCCCTCTCGTCGCGCTCGACCGCGGCGCGCAGGGTCTCGACGGCGAGAGCCTCGTAGCCGGCGGTGGCGTAGCTCTTGGCGACCAGGTAGTGGCCCTCGGCGGTGTCGCCCGGCCCGGCGAGGTAGCGGGCGAAGCGCCGGGTCGCCGGCTCGAGGTCGCCGCGCAGGAGCAGGGTCGTGCCGAGATTGAGGTCGTTCTCGGGCGCGTCGGGGTCGAGCCGCTCGGCGCGCTCGAAGGCGGCGAGCGCCGCGTCCCAGCGGCCGGCCGCGACCTCGAGCCCGGCGAGGTTGAGCCACCCCTCGCGCTGGGTCGGGTCGAGCTCGAGCGCGCGGTCGAGGTCGACGCGGCCGGCGTCGGTCTCGCCGAGCATGAAGCGGGCGGTCGAGCGCAGGAGCAGCGCCCGCGCGTCGTCGGGCCGCCGCTTCAACCACCGGTCGAGCTCGGCGATCGCCTCCTCGGGCCGCTCCTGCTCGATCAGGGCCTCGGCCTGATCGACGGTCTCCGGCGGTCGCTGGGCGGCCGGCGCGGGTCTCGGCGCGGCGACGAAAGCGGTTGCCAGGAGCGCGACGACGGATCGGACGGCCCACTTCATGCGGTGGAGAATATCGCGGCGGGTGGTCGAGTAGGATCGCCTCGACCGAGTCGATGACCATGTCCGAGCCGTCCCCCCAAGCGCCCGTTCCGCAGGACGCTGCGGAGCTCCCCGGCCCTCACGGCCTCCCCGGTCCGGCCGAGATCGCCGCGGCCCTGCGCCGCCGCGTCGTCGGCCAGGAGACCGCGGTGCGCGAGATGTCGGTCGCCCTGGCCAAGCACCTGGCCGGGGCGGCGCCTGGCAACGTGCTGATGATCGGCGCCTCGGGGACCGGCAAGACGACGCTGATGCGGGCGGTCGAGGAGTGGCTCGGCGCGCGGCCCGAGCTCGCGGTGCGCTCGACCCTGGTCCGCGTCCACGCCAACGTCCTCGGCGAGGAGGCGGCGCGGGGGCGGCCGGGGGAGGTGGTGCTGACGCGGCTCCTCGAGCGGGCGCGCGAGCAGCTCGGACCCGACGCCCCCGCCGACGCGCTTCTCGCCCGGGCGCGGCAAGGCATGGTCTTCATCGACGAGGTCGACAAGATCCGCTCCCAGGTCGGCGACCGTCCAAACGTCGCCGGCATCCGCGCCCAGGAGGCGCTGCTGACCCTGATCGAGAACGAGTCGGTGCCGTTCACCCTGCCGGAGTGGGCCGGCGGCGGCGCCGTGCGGGTCGACTCCTCGGGCATCCTCTTCGTCTGCGCCGGCGCCTTCGAGGGGCTCTACGACGCCGTCTACGACCGGGTGACCATCGGGCGTGACCGGGGGGCGCTCCAGGCGGTGACCGTGGTCGGCGAGGGCGAGGTCCACGAGGAGCTCCAGTTCTCGCTCCGCGACTGGCTGCGCAACGAGGACCTCTTCGACTACGGGATGAGCCCGCAGTTCCTCTCCCGCTTCGAGGCGGTCGTGCTGCTCGAGCCGCTGTCGGTCGAGCGGCTCGTCGACATCCTCGTCGACAGCCCCGAGTCGGCCTACCGGCGCAGCCGCGCCTTCTTCGCCAGCCGCGGCATCCGCCTGGCGCTCTCTCCCGCCGCGGTCCGCGCGATCGCCGAGGCCGCCCACCGCCAGCCCCGCCTCGGCGCCCGCGCCCTCAATGAGGTCTTCCGCCGCGTCGTCCGCGACCACGAGTTCGACCCCGACCGCGCCGCCGCCGGCGCCCTGGTCATCGACGAGGACGAGGTGGCCGCCGCGCTGGGTTGAGCCTCGCCTTCACGGCCGCCCCTTGCGCGTGAGCAGCCGGGGCACGAGGAAGGTGAGCAGGAACAGGGCGGCGAGGGCGGCGGCGAGCTTCAGGGTGACGGCGGCGGCGCGGTCGGGCTCGGCGGCGGCGTGGAAGAGGGCGACGCCGAAATAGGTGAAGACGGCGACGGCGGGGAGGAGGCCGAGGGCGGTGGTGACGAGGAAGCGGCCCGGGCGGACGCCGGCGAGCGCGGCGGCGTAGTTGGTGAAGAGGAAGGGGATCGGCACGAAGCGGAGGCGGACGAGCGTCCAGAAGCCGCGGCGGTCGATCGTGTCCTCGATCCGGCGGAGGCGGTCGCCGAGGAGCCGCTCGACGAGATCCTTGCCGAGGACGCGGCCGAGCAGGTAGGCGACCGCCGCCGAGGCCCACAGCGAGAGGAAGTTGAGCGCCGTGCCGCCGGCGAAGCCGAAGGCGAGGCCGCCGACGAGCATCAGCGGGCTCGCCGGGAAACCGATCGGGGTGAGCAGGAGATAGGCGGCGACGAGGGCGAACGGCGCCCAGGGCTCGCCGGCGAAGCGGCGGACGGTCTCGGCGAGAGCCTCCGGGCGGAGCTGCTCGGCGACCGGCCCCCAGCGGAGCAGCGCGAAGCCGCCGGCGACCAAGGCGGCGAGCAGTGCGAAGCGGAGGAGGGGGCCGAGCCAGGAACGGCCGGTCCGGGTCGGCGGTGCGGTCGCCGGCGGGACGGTCAGCTCCCGCCGCTCCCGGAGCCGCCGCCCCCGCCGCCGGGGCCGTCCGGCTTGCGGGCGTCCTCGGGCACGCCCTCGGGGATGCCGCCGGTCGCGCCCTCGGCGCCGCCGCCGAGGTGGAAGAAGTCGCGCATGTGCTGGTCGAGGACGTCCTGGGCCTTGGGATCCATGAAGTTGAGCCGCAGCTCGTTGATCACCATGACCTCCATCCGCTGCCACTCGGCCCAGCACGCGCCGCAGACCTTCGCCTGGACCTCGCGGCCGACGGCACCGGGCACCGGCGGTTTCGGCAGCGCCGGCGCCTCCTGGCCGCAGCGGCTGCAGGTGACCGTGGCGGCCGCGCTCACCGCACCTCTCCCGGCAGCACGATCCGGCTCTCCTGGCGCTCGAGGATCTCGCGCGGGACGCGGACGAGGAGCACCAGGTCGTCGCCCGGGGCGCTGCCGCGCACCGACTTGACGACCTCGTCGGGCACCGCGAGCTTGACGTAGGCGGGGCGCTTGGGGTTCTGCCGCGCGCTCTCGATCACCAGCCGGTCGAGGGGCACGATCTCGACGCGCTCGGGGTACTTCTCGAGGGCGTAGGCGAGGGAGCGGGCGGGGCGGCTCGGGTCGAGGGGCTCGGCCATGGCGGGGCGATCCTACCGGAGGGGCGCGGGGGCGGCGGCCGTCAGGCGCCGGCCGTCGCCGCCTCCCGGCGGGCTGCCAGCTCCTCGCGGAAGTACTCGACGGTGCGCGCGATCCCGTCGGCGAGCGACACCTGCGGCTCCCAGCCGAGGAGCTCCCGGGCGCGGCCGATGTCGGGCTGGCGCACCTTCGGGTCGTCCTCGGGGAGCGGCTCGTGGACGATCTCGCTCGGGCTGCCGGTCGCCCGCACGATCGTCTCGGCGAACTCGAGGATCGACATCTCGTGCGGGTTGCCGAGGTTGACCGGCCCCTCGACGTCGGAGAGGAGCAGCCGCCAGATCCCCTCGACGAGGTCGTCGACGAAGCAGAACGAGCGGGTCTGACTGCCGTCGCCGAAGACGGTCAGCGGCCGGCCCTCGATCGCCTGCTCGAGGAAGGCGGGCACGACCCGGCCGTCGCCCAGGCGCATCCGGGGCCCGTAGGTGTTGAAGATGCGGACGATCCGCACCTCCATCCCGTGCACCCGCTGGTAGGCGACCGTCATCGCCTCGGCGTAGCGCTTCGCCTCGTCGTAGACGCCGCGCGGGCCGATCGGGTTGACGTTGCCCCAGTAGGTCTCGCGCTGCGGGTGCTCGAGCGGGTCGCCGTAGACCTCGGAGGTCGAGGCGAGGAGATAGCGGGCGCCCCTGGCGAGGGCGAGGCCGAGGGTGTTGTGGGTGCCCAGCGCGCCGACCTTCAGCGTCTGGATCGGCAGCTCGAGGTAGTCGATCGGGCTCGCCGGCGAGGCGAAGTTGAGGACGTTGTCGACCTCCTCGTCGATCGCGATCGGCAGGCAGACGTTGTGCTCGACGAAGCGGAATCGCGGGTCGCCGGCGAGGTGGGCGAGGTTCTTCCGCCGGCCGGTCAGCAGGTTGTCGACGCAGACGACGCGGTGCCCCTCGGCGAGCAGCCGCTCGCAGAGGTGGGAGCCGAGGAAGCCGGCGCCGCCGGTGACGAGGGAGGTGGGCATCAGGGGAGCGGCCTCGCGACGGTCACTCGCCGGACGCCTTCGCCGCGGCGGCCGGGACGGCGCTCTCCTCGCCGCCGGCGGCGCTGCCGCCGGCCGGCCGCGCCTGCGTTCCGCCCTCGGGCGCCGCGTCGCGGCGGCCGAGCGACACGTAGGAGAGGCCGGCGGTCACGACCTTCTCGGGCTCGTAGACGTTGCGCAGGTCGACCACCAGCGGCCGGGCGAGGAGCTCGCGGATGCGGTCGAGCTCGAGCATGCGGAACTGGTTCCACTCGGTGAGGATGACCAGCGCGTCGGCCCCCTCGGCCGCCTCGTAGGCGTCGGAGCAGAAGACGGCGTCGGGCAGGTGCGGGCGGGCCGGCGCCATCGCCTCGGGGTCGTAGCAGCGCAGGGCCGCCCCGCGCCGGGCCAGGGCGCCGGCGATCTCGATCGCCGGCGACTCGCGCACGTCGTCGGTGTCGGGCTTGAACGACAGCCCGAGGATCGCCAGCGTCTTGCCGGCCGCCGAGCCGCCGAGCGCGCGCTCGACCTTGGCGACCATCCGCTGCTTCGTCGCCTCGTTGACCTCGAGCACGGCCTCGACGATGCGGAAGCGCTGCCCGCGGTCGAGGGCGATCTGGGACACCGCCCGGGTGTCCTTCGGGAAGCACGAGCCGCCGAAGCCGGGGCCGGTGGACAGGAACTGCGGGCCGATCCGCCGGTCGAGCCCCATGCCGCGGGCGACCACCTCGATGTCGGCGCCGAGCACCTCGCACAGGGCGGCGACCTCGTTGATGAACGAGATCTTGGTCGCCAGGAAGCCGTTCGAGGCGTACTTGATCAGCTCGGCGCTCTCGACGTCGGTGACGACGAACGGGACGTCGGCGACGTGCAGCGCCGAGTAGATGTCGAGCATGATCTCCTGTGCCCTGGGGTCGGTCGTGCCGACGACCAGCCGGTCGGGGTGCAGGAAGTCCTCGATCGCCGACCCCTCGCGCAGGAACTCCGGGTTGGAGACGACGGCGAAGTCGTGCCGGCCGCCGGAGGCCTCGCGGACGATCTCGTCGATCATCTGGCCGGTGCCGATCGGCACCGTCGACTTGGTGATCACCACCTTGTAGCCGTTGAGGTGCTCGCCGATCGACCGCGCCACCTCGCGCACGAAGGTGAGGTCCGCCGAGCCGTCCTCCCGCGACGGAGTGCCGACGGCGATGAACACCGCCAGCGACTCCTCGACCGCCGGGCCGAGCTCGGTGGTGAAGGCGAGCCGGCCGGCTTCCATGTTCTTGCGCACCAGGCTGGCCAGGCCCGGCTCGTAGATCGGGATCTCGCCGCGGCGCAGGGCCTCGACCTTGTCGGCGTCCTTGTCGACGCCGGTCACCCGGATGCCGAAGTCGGCCAGGCAGGCCCCGGTGACCAGGCCGACGTAGCCGCTGCCGACGACGCAGATCTTCATCAGGTGCGCTCCGCTCTCTCCGTGGGTGGGGGTCCGGCGACCGTCCGGGCGGCGTCGCCCACGCCGGGGGCTCCGGCCGGGCCTCCGCGCTCGGCGACGTACCAGGCGACGAAACGGCGCAGGCCCTCGCGGATGGGGACCTTCGGCGAGTAGTCCAGCAGGCGCCCGGCCTTCGACACGTCGGCGTAGGTGATCGGGACGTCGCCGGGCTGGTCGGGAAGATAGTCGATCCGCGGCTCCACTTCAAGCTCCGCGGCGATCCAGCGCACGAGGTCGGCGAGCGACGTCGTCTCGGCGCCGCCGAGGTTGAAGATCTCGAAGCCGCCGGCGCGGTCGAGGGCGGCGACGACCCCGTCGAGTATGTCGTCGACGTAGGTGTAGTCGCGGCGGCTCGAGCCGTCCCCGAACAGCGGCACGGCACGCCCCCGGGCCAGCAGGTCGGTGAACTTGTGGATCGCCATCTCCGGCCGTTGCGCCGGGCCGTAGACGGTGAAGAAGCGCAGGCAGGGGGTCTTCAGGCCGTAGAGGTGGTGGTAGTTGAAGCAGAGGAGCTCGCCGGCGCGCTTCGTCGTCGCGTACGGGCTGATCGGCCGGTCGACCGGGTCGTCCTCGGCGAAGGGGACCTTCTCGTTGATCCCGTAGACCGACGACGAGGACCCGAAGACGAAGACGTCCGGGCCGTGACGGCGCGCCGCCTCGAGCAGCCGCAGAGTGCCGATGCAGTTGACGTCCTCGTAGAGGATCGGCTCGGCCAGGCTCGGGCGCACGCCGGCGCGCGCCGCCAGGTGGACGACGGCGGTGAAGCCGCCTTCGCGGAACAGGCGGTCGACGAGTGCCTCGTCGCGGATGTCCCCCTCGACGAGACGGTAGCCGTCGCGGCCGAGGAAGGGCGCGACGTTGGCGCGCTTGATCGCCGGGTCGTAGAAGTCGTTGAAGTCGTCGAGCGCGGTGACCCGGTCGCCGCGGGCGAGCAGCCGCCGCGTCAGGTGCGAGCCGATGAAGCCCGCGCCGCCGGTGACCAGGACGCGGCCGATCACCGCGCCGGGGCTCCTCCCGCCGCGCGCGTCGGCCCTCCGGCCGCGGCGGCGGCTCCGGCGGCTGCGGCCGGCGCGGCGCCGGCCGGGGACGGCTCCGCCGGCGGCCCCTCGACGGGTGGCCGGTCCGGCGGCGGATCGCCGATCGGAGGCCGGTCGGCGGGCGGGTCTTCGGCGGGCGGCTGGTCGGTGGGCAGGTCCTCG